>ERZ869921.657-NODE-657-length-18375-cov-6.071070_pt1 | contig 18375 bp, 39 predicted proteins | sample MGYA00579310_ERZ869921 | MGnify/ENA primary metagenome ERZ869921 (study PRJEB32216, sample SAMN09231816) | wastewater metagenome | place: USA: Maryland | collected 2016-06-21 | study: EMG produced TPA metagenomics assembly of the PRJNA472060 data set (Reclaimed...
AAGCAGGACATGAACCCGCCGACGAACGAAACGTCGTCGGTCTGCACCCCGCGCTTGCGTTGATGCGCCTCGAATACCTCCAGCGACCGGTCAATCAGATTTTCCGCCACTTGTCCCCCCCAATCGTCAGGATTTACCAACCTGGACATAACAAGCGGCAATTCGCTGGCGCCCACACTGCTCCGCCGCGCCTCGATCCAGCGCAGCGCCTCGTCGCCGCTTTCAAACGGCCCCCAGACCCGCGTCGAGGATTGCACCACGATAATTCGGTTATCAGACATTGTCGCCGCACTCCCGGCTCAATTGCAATTCGTCGCGGCCGGGTTCCAGCCGCTGGCTTTCGCGATACCACTCCGCCGGATTCGGGGCCGGCGCCTCGACCACCACCGGCTTTTTTCGATAATGCGCCATCGGTCAATCCTTCTTTTTCAGATTATAGACTGTGATGCAGATTATCAGCGTCGCCCACGCGATCGGCCATAGGCCGCCATCAAATCCGCACATCAAAACCTCTTAACCAGACCGACCGGCCCGACCGTGTACATTCCGAATTGATTTAGCTGCACCTGGAACTCCGGATAAAACCCATCCTTCCGCGCCGCCTCGCAGGCCGCCGCTACCGGCTTGAGCAATTCGGCCAGAGCCGCCTTGTGGCGCTCGACCTTGTCCGCCTCGCTTTCGAACGGGGTTACAATCTCAGCCATTACGCCCGCCTCTCCAGCGTGGACATCAAAACATCGAACGCCAGCGCGATACCAAGCGCAATGGCGACTCCGGCCCAACCGCCCAACTGAAACGCCCCGCCGCCGATCAGCGCGCCGGCAGCCGTTGCCTTGATGGCCAGCATCACATTCTCCGCATCAGCGTCAGCTTGCCCGGCGGATCATACCGCCATATCCGCCCGTGCTCGTCCGCGACCAAGTTCCGCAGCCCCAGCTGCCCGAGATTGAACGGACCGAGATCGACCGTCGGCTCACCCCGCCGGATGGCATCCCGCACCGTCTGCTCGCGGTGCTTCACCGCGGCCAGGTCCTGCATTTCCCTCGCGCCTTGCCCGTCTGACATGCTTCGCCCTTTCCCGCTTGTTTCGCCGCAGTTCCGGGCTCCGCCAGAACCGTACCTGATACGCCGATACCCCGAGCACGTCAGCCGTGATGATGCTGCCGGCCCCTAACCGCTTGGCAAGCTGGCAGAAGTCCTGCCGCGCCTGCACCAGAAACTCATCGCTGCACCCGGCTTGCGTCAGGTCCTCGACCTTGACGGAACGCGCCTCGCAGAACTCCCGCAGCGCAACGCGGATGGTTGCTGCCCTATGGAACACCGCGCGGCCTGTAACCGCCCGAGACTTCCGCCGTTTCGCCGACTTGCGCGGCCGCCGAGGCGATAGGGCCCCGCGATTTTCTGAATTCCCGCCTTTCGGCCCCTCCTGGACGGAGCATATCGCCGTCAGCGCGGCCTCGATCGCCCCCAGCACGAAAGGCGTCTCACCACCGGCGATTTCGTAATTCGCGGCGATGTATTTGGCGAGCTCCGGCGCCGTGACGGTTTCGGGCGGCCGCGTCATTGGCCATTCCCCTCTCCGGCCGGACCGCAGGGCCGAGGCGACCCCGGCGCGCGCGACCCACCATCCAGATCAGGCAGATGGCCGTGGTCCTCTTTGAACCAGCGCAGCAGCATGATTACCCGCTCCGCCGCCGGCGGGACCTCGCGCCGGCCAGTTTCAAATCGGCGCATCGTGCTGCAGATATTGGCCGGCTCGCCAGTATAGCCCAGCAATTCGCCGAACTCGCGCTTGCCCATCTGAAATTCTTGCCTCGCGGCCTTGAATTCTCGCCCCGTCATCGGGACGTATTCCATCCCGCCGTCCTCAACCTGCCGGAACGTCATTGGCACACCATCACAGCGGATTTCCCATCGGCCGACATTACGGCGGTCCCACTAGCGCACGCCTGCCGATTTTTCTGCGCGTATTCCAGCTTCGCAATTCTGGCTTCCATAACCACAAATTGCGTGGCCATACAGACAACAAAAAATAGCGTCATCGCCGTTCCAACAAATCGAGCGATATCACTTTGCATCGCGCGGCTCCCCACCCCGAGGCCACACGGCCGGCCGATCAGGCGCAAGCGCGATCTGCAGCACCCCGCAGAACGCTCCGAGCGAATAGGTGGCGCGGTCTATTGCGTCATGACCGAGCGCCGCGCACGCGCGCTTTTCGGCGTCATAGACGCGGTCAGCTATCGCAAGTTCGATGAATGCGCGACTCATGCCCAAAGCCTCCGAGGTTCCGGCGCCGTCGACGTCGGCACCATGCCGGTCAGCTTCGCGCGGTATTCGGCGAACCCGTTCGCCATCTGCAGGCCGAGGAAATAGCTGTAGGGACGCGCCGCGCGGAACATCGGCGGATCAGCCCGCTCGCCCGCGTGGTCGATCTTGGCGCGCGCGTGAGCTTCCGAAACGATCTTGGAAAGGAAGGGTTTGAACATTTGCAGTCTCCCGAAGGTGAGGCTCGTTGCCTCGTTTGCGACAGGAGCCACCCTAAAGGATGGCCCCCGATTGTCAATTATTCTTTTGCGTCACCACCCGAATTTAGTGGCACAGATCGGTCCGATGCCGGCCTCGATTGACGCCTTATTCGTCAGCGTCGCATTGCAGATACAGCAGACGCCGGTTTCCTTGCCGTAGGCAATCGCCGCAGCCTTGGGATCGGCAACGAACGCCAGGACGCGCTTTTCTTGATCTTCCGTGCAATCCCGCACCGAGAAGAACCGGCCGCCCTTGATCTTGCCCAGGTACTGCCCGGCCTGCTTCACATACAGCGCGCCGGCATTGGCCGAGGTTTCTTTTGCCGGCGAGATCACCACGCCGCCGATCGTGATACGGGGCATCTTGAGGCCGCGGCCCTTGGCGCGCGCATTGGCGATGGCGGTATCGAACGCCAGTTTCAGCCGGTCAACTCCAGCGGTATCGATCGTCGGGGCAGCCGCCGCTTTTTCTTCACGCTCCTTTGCGCGCGCCACGTCGCGGTCGATGCTCTTTTGCGCAACTTCCATCTGCTTTTCAGTCAAGGACCCAAACCGATGCACACTGGCAAGATAGCTCGCGGCCAAATCCCAGCGCGGTGCCGTTGCTACCAGCCACTCGAAAATCGCCGGATGCGCGGCCTTGAACCCCTCGACCGACACCTGCTCGACCTTGGCCTTGCGAGCGTTCGCCGAGGCGCGCGCCTTCGAACGCTGTTCCGGCGACGTCCGGAAGGTTTTGGAGCCCGCGCCATCGCACTCAAAGCAGCGGCTGCCATGACTGCTAGGACCAGCATAGCGGCCCGTCCCGCGGCATTTGCGGCACGGCTCAGTGTATTCTTTCGTTTCCTTGAAACGGTTGGCGATAAGCGGCGCCGCGCCCGGGACATAATCGGCCGGTGCGTTGACCGCCTGCCGCACTTCGCCAGCAGGCCGGCCCAGCAGATCGTCGAGGCTATCGTTCAATTCCTTAATCATCGCATTCTCCCCAAGGGTTGAGGCGCATTGCCTCGTCACGACACCCACACCATAGATCACCCCAGGAGATTGTCAAATATTATTTTGCAGAAACGTCTCCGGCATGAGGCAATCCATTCGGCCAGGCGGCGGCCCCCACGCCGTCGCATTCCACTGCGCCCCCGATTTATACCGCTTCGCAATCGCCTTCCACGTCTCATCCGTGAAAGTTTCCGGCCCCGAGGACGCCGCAGCCGGCGCGCCGCTCGCCCCCGGTTCAATCGGTTGGCGCCCCAGCCGCTCCAGCGTTCGCCGGCACCACGTTTGCCACGTCAGGTCCCACCGCAGTTTCGTCCCGCCGTCGCCCGGCTTGTTCAGCCAGTAATTCTTGAACCCCGTCGCCTCGCGCGCAACCTCGCCGGCCCGCAGGCCGATCGCGATAGCCCAATCCCGCCACTCCACCGGCAGCGACCAATCGTCCGGCAGCCTCGTCGCCCGCGCTGCCCGCTCCGCCGCTTTCTTTTTCGGCTTCGATACCCGGGCCCGCTCGAATATCTCCAGTACCTTTTCGATAGTGTCTTGATCCAGACCGAGCGCCCGCAGTTCGCGGATGGTTGTGGTTGTGAACGTCACGCGAAATCCCCCATCTTTTCCCCCGGCAGCATCAGCGAGTCATCCATTTCCGAAATCTCGTCGCGGACCGCATTGCTCGCAATATCGCAGTGCAGCCGCACCGTCCCGACCGGCCCCGACCGCTGCTTTTCTATCCCGACGTCCAGCCGGTGCTCGACCTTTTCCATTTCTTGCGTCCACATGATGAATTCGGCAGAGCCAGGATGCGGTTCCTTTTTGGCGAGGTAGTACGCCGGGCGATAGAGCATCATCACCGTGTCGGCATCCTGCTCAATATCGCCCGAGTTGCGCAAGTCCGACAGCGCCGGCCGCTTATCGTCGCGCTGCTCGACCCCGCGGTTTATCTGGCAGAGCAGGAACACCGGCACGCCGAGCTCTTTCGCAAGCGTCTTGAGCGAGCCGGTTATTTCGCCCGTCTCATAGACCTTGTTTCCGCTGTACCGCCCCGAGGCTTTAATCAGCCCCAGATGATCCAGAAACAGCGCCTTGAGGCCGTGCTTGCGCTTCCACTGCCGCGCCCGCGCGCCGATTTGCGCGACCGTCAGGCCCGGTTGCTGCTCAATCCGGATCGGCAATTCCGCCAACTCCAGCCCCGCCCGCTTGATATCGTGGAATCGCTCCTCGCGATATTTTCCCGAGGCAATCTGCCAATACGTCAGCCGGTGACGTGGCGACCATAACTTGTCCGAGATCATGCGAGTCGTCAGGTCGACGTCGCCCATTTCGCCCGACCAGATCATGACCGAATTGCCGTCCTCCGCCATGTTCCGCAGGATGCCGAGCGCCAGCGCGGTTTTGCCCATGCCTGGACGGCCCGCCATCACGATCAACTGCCCCGGCATCGCGCCCAGCGTCTTTTCATCCATCGCGCCGAGGCCGTACGACACCCCGCGCGACTTGCCGTCCCGCTGGAAAGCGCTTGCAGCTGCATCGACCGCTCGAGCCACCGCCTGCCGCATATCGACCGCCGGCGCGTCGCTCATCGACTGCGCAGCCACAATGCCGTCGAGGTAATCCACCGCCCACGCCGATAGCGCGACGTTGTCCCGCTCTTTCGATTGCTGGAGCTCTACCCCGACCTCGATCAGCAGGCGCCGGTCCGCCAGGTCGCGGATCACCCGCGCAAAATCTGGCGCGTTGACGATCGTCGTGGCCTCCGCCGCCAGCGACGCAACGTATTGCCGGAGGTTCATTTCCCCGACCATGACATCAGCCGGCAGGAATGAGCGTATCGTCGACGGTGAGCACAGTTTTCCCGCCGAGATCAGGCCGGAAAACACCGTCCACATATCCCGGTGCAGCGCCTCGAAAAAATCCTCTGGCCGCACGATGCTCTCGACCGCGGCGAACGCGGCATTATTGACCAACACCGCGCCGAGCAATTGCTGCTCGCATCCGATATCCGCATAGTCGCTCATTCGGCGGCCGGGAATTCGCGCAGCAACAGGCGATCAGGTATCGGCCGCTTGCCCGCCATCTGTTTCATAAAAAATGGGATGCCCTTACGCACGCACTCGTTGCGGATACTCTCTGCCCACGCTTCCGGCATGTCGCGGAATCCCTTGCCACTTTCCCCTCCGCAGATCACCCACGACGGATATAGGACCGGAATCGTCAGCGGCCCCAGCGCCGGCTCATAGCTGATAAAATGAACCGCCGCCGGCACGCCGGATAAAATGCGAAACCGTCGATCGTAATTCGCCTGATCCTCAGCCGTCACCCCGAGCCAGATATTGCGCGGCAACCCCCGCCCCCAAATCGGAGGAATAAATTTCAGAATATTTTCCGGCCTTTTGGTCAGCAGCAACCAATCCAGATTTGGCGTCGCCTCGATCAACTTCCAGAGATCGTCCCGCGCGCCGACCGGGGCCTGGTTATCGAACACGTCCGCCAGCGACGAGCAGAACACACGCCGGCGCCGACCATGCTGCGCGAAGAACTCCGGCGATTTGCGCTCCCACGACAGCGGGTTTTTCCAGTTCGACGCCGATGTGCGCAGCCGCTCGCCGTGCGGCCCCCAGATCACCCGATGGTATCGCTTGTCCATCAGCGTCTCAGCATAGCAGTTATCGCAGCCTGCCGAGACTTTCTGGCACCCGATCCACGGATTGAACGTCGAATCTGCCCAACTGATTTCAGTCTTTTCGCCCATGATGCTTCTCCAAATAAGCGGCCGCCTGCCGCAATAGTTCGGGACTATCCCAAAACAGCCCAAGGCCAGAATTGCACGCCTGACACAGCGCATCCCGGACTCGATCAGTTTCGTGGCAATGGTCGACCACAATATTTTCGGTCGATTCGCAGATCGCGCAGCCGCGCGACTTCAATTCCGACAATTCGGCGCGCGTAAGCCGGTAGCGGGACGCCGTGCACGCGTGAGACATGCAGGATTTGCAAATAGACTGATACCCACTAGGGCGCGCCTTATCACGCGCGAATACCTCCTGTCCCTTCCATTCGCGGCAACGGTAACACCACGCCATCCCGAGAACCGTATAGTTGGCAATCCAATCAGCCACGGTGACGCCAGATTTTCTAGCCGCCGACTTATAGGCGCCAAGGCGCCGCCCCGTAGCATTAGGATCAATCATCGTCGCACCACGCGATTTCCGTATTCTCACCCATTGGCCACCTCCAAAAGCACGTCAGCATGACACGGCGCGCCGAGCTTGCAAAAGCACGCCAGATTTTTTCCGCGCAATTCCACCACCTGCTTATCGGTAAGTGGATATCGCCGCAAAAAGGTTCGATACATTTCGACAGCGTGCGCAGCATCCTCGACCTTGACGTACCCGGGCCCAGCGTGCGCCTCGTCGACCGCGCGGCACCAGATCATGCCGGCAAAGCCTCGACCTCGACCGATAGTAAACCAGCCGCCGATCGCAAACGGATTGCCCCAGCGGCCCGGCCGCGTCACCGACACCGTGTTTTCGGGCATCTTCCAGCCCGCCGCCCGCTTTCGCTGGATTCGCTCAGGCATTTGGCTTTGCACCCTTCCATCCGCATTTGCTGCAGCGGATCGCGCGAACCCGCACCACGCGGCGCCCGACCTCTCCCGAATGACCGCACTTGCGGCATCGAACTGTGACGAAACCATTCCAGTCGTCGACGGCACCGGCAGCCTCAGTCTCTCGACCGACAAACCGCGCACGATCCCAATTCAGTCTCTTGCCCATAACCAACCCCTCAGACACGTCAAACCACTTTCTTCCAGCGATACCCACCAAGCGGGTAAACACCGCCCTCTGTCAGAGGGGGAGGACCGGCGGCCCTCCGAATACTCGTCTGCCCGGTTTGTGCCGGCGCCCAAGGGCGACACCCCCGAGCGTTCTTCGCTGGATAGCCGGCCGAAAGTGGCCAACGGGCAGGGCCAATACCCTGCATTCGCTCCGGCTGCGTCGCCCTGGCTCGCTAGACGCCAGCAATCTCGGATATCGGAGGGCTTCTATGGGCGGGAACCACCGCGCAGACCCCAACGGCTCGACCGATATTCGGCCAATTTTGAAGGGCGGGGCTTTGCCAGAACATTGACGGACAGGCGCAAATTGCCTATGTCTCTGTCTGTCCGAGCCGCCGCCAAGCAACATCGGACTTAGTTTCCGGCCCTGCAGCTGATAACTGCGGGGCCGTTCGTTTTTATCGGCCAGAATCCATCGCCGAGTCCAGCCCCTAGATATTGAGCAACAACGCCCCTCAATCTATCTGTGGGAATTTGTCGACCTCGTCCCCGCGGCATTCCCATCCGGCGACGCGCCGTCGCGCGAATAGCTCCAGCCGCGGACCAGCGCAGTACCGTTCCATCCGCAGCCTCGCCTCCTCCGGCTTCCTAGAATGCTCGCGCCGCGGCGTGATGATGACCTCGTTAACGCCGGCATCGATGCGCACCGACTTGCCACGTTTGCCGATCACCACGAATTCCGCATTCTTGCGCGTCGTGAACCCGCCGCCGCTGAAAATATCGCGCGCCGTGAAGAAGTGCGGCGACGCATTCGGATTTAACTTGATCCAGACAAACCCCATCGCCGTCGGCTCGAAACCCCACGCCCGCATGACCGGGATATGGGCGCCGATCGTCAGAAACGGCCCCGTCACCCAGAGGAACAGGATGGCTTGATCCGCAGCATGCCTCTCGACCGGCAGGCGCGCGATTTCCTCCAGCGACGAGCACTCGTAATGCCGCCGCGCGTTGCGGCCAGGATTGGCCACGCTATTCGATTTGAAATTCCAGTCCGGATCGGCGGCGATGCAGCGGAAATGGCGAAACGGGAGATTATCAAACATCAGTGCTGCACGAACGCCACACGGCGCTTTGATTGCCAGCAAAAACAACATTGGCTGCAACTCTCGCTTTTGCCAACCTGCTCCGGGCAGACCACGGCATCAGCCGGCCGCTGCATAGGATGCTCCAGGCTCACCGTCGAGCACTCGTCGACAGGCGCATCCGAAAAGCGGATAAGGTTTGCCGGCAGGTCCCGCACCACCGTATGCGGATAGATGGTCCGTTTTTCCGCCAACGCCGGGTTATCGACCGCCGGCAGTTTGGCGATCCGGCCCGCCGAGGACTTCGCGGCAAACCGCGATCGCGTCGCCCGCTCCGGCGGTGGACCGGCCAGGACGCGCCGCACGGTCCCATAGATCACCTTGATACCGCGCCGCTGGAGCGCCCGATGCACGCCGGCGGCCGTCCCTTCCGTTTCCAGCAGCCGCAGGCACAGGTCGCGGTCCAACGCTTTACTCATCCATCAACTCCGGTTGCATAGGCCCGACGTCGTCCCATTCCCAAATAGACACCCGCAGCCGCGGGAAGTCCGAATAGACCTTGAGAACCTGCCACATGATTATTTGGGAGTCGTCGAGCCACAGGATTTTGTTCAAGGCATCGCCGACGCATTTGGCGATATTGTCACCGTCCGGCTTGCCAGTCGGGAACACCTCGCCGGCCGAGGCCGCCGCCCGCTTCTTACCCGACCAAGAGGCCGGGATCGGCATGAACGCCTCCGCAAACACCGTCAGGGCCGTTTCCAGAGGCGGCCGACGCCAGGCCGCCACAGCCTCGCTTGCCAGCGCGCTCTCATAGGCGGCCGTTTCCGCGTCCGTATAGACCGACGCAAACGGCGCGCCGCCGCCCTTGGGCCGGATGATCCGGAACCGAGGACGGCCCTTGCCCCGAGGCGCGCCGTCGAGCGTGATGGATACCAGCGGATCGGACATCGTTTAATTTTCGCCCCGCTCACCGAGGCGCGACGCGCACGCCGAGCAATACAGTCGCCCGGGGTTCATCGACCGAAAAGACCGCACGCACTCGTCGCATTCGAGCCGGAACCCGATGAAATGCGACAGCGGCACTCCAAGGTGCTGCGCCTTGGCGGACAAATCGCCGAACAACCGGCCGTTTTTGAAGGTTCCCAACGTCATGTCGATTTTTCCGCCCACAAATGAGGGAGCAAAAATCAACATGCTCCTACTTAAAGCGAAACGGCCCCGAGGTTTCCCCCGAGGCCGCCGACCGAGCGTAGTTTTTCGATTTAAGCGCTACTCGAAACCCCGCTGCTCAGGCGTTCCCGGCGGGACTTTTCGTGAAAAAGCTGTCCGCCTCCTCTTTCGCCGCCGCGCGCTGCGCCGCCACGGTCGCCCGCGTCACCGGCGCCGCCGCAGGCTTCCGAGGAGGCTTCGCCGCTGCAGCAGCTTTCGCCGCCGCCTTGGCGTCCTTTTCCGCCTTGGTAATCAGCGTCCGCTCCGAGCCCTTCGGCGGATCGGCATTCGGGCCCTTCGGCTTGGCCGGCCGGCCGCGCTTGCCTTTCGGCTTGGCCGCCGCCTTCTTGCCGCCCCTGGCGTTTTCAGCCGCGGCCTTCTTGTCCAGCTTGCCGATGCCGGACTTGATTTGCCGTTCCTGCTCGTCCTGGAATCCTTGGACGAACGCTGCATATTGATCCGTCTCCGGAGCGTACTTGTCGCAGACCATCGGCTTGTTTTTCATGGCGAGCGTCTGGCCTTCCTTATAAGCCCGGTCCGCCGCCGGCGTGCGATCGCCATCGAGGAATAGCGACAACTGCTCGCCGATATCCGCGTCCGAATAGGCCGCAGCCAGCAGCCGGTTCGCCATTTCCGCCTTGAATTCGGCCTCGCCCTCCGGCGTCTGCAGCAGCAGCGAGATTTTCATTTGCTGCATGGAATATCCGGCTTCTTTGATTTCGCCCTGATACTGCCGCCGCTTGGCCGCCGCCGAGTTGGCCCGATCATTCAGCGTCTGCCAATGATCGCGCATTTCGATGAAAGTGCGCTTCAACTTCGGATCGACCAAATTATCGTTTTTCGAGACTTTGAAACGGGACACGTTTGTTCCTTTCGGTTTGGGGACGGCTTCTATATCACGGATTAGTCAAGCATCGCGCCGAGTTCTGGCAAAATGTGCCTCCCCCGGAGGCCGGTCAAATCCTTCAATTTTTGAATATGCTTAATCGGGAAGCCCGCATACTCCCAAGTATTCACCGCCGCGCGGGTCACTCCCAGCGCCTTCGCCAGCGCCGCTTTTGCGCCGTGCCTTTTCCCCTCGACATAGAAGAACGTCAAAACGAGATCGTACGCCTCCGCATGGGTCTTTGGGGTTATAGACTGTTTCTGCTTCATGCTTAGGGAGCCCCAATCAGCCGCATGGCGGCGCTTCGCCTCTGCCCACGATATAGGAATTTCGATCTTAGCCATCTCCAATGTACAATTATTTTTTCGCGAAACGTCAAATTGGTATTGACGAATAAGTGTGGCCCTATATATTCCCGATCACACCCGAGGCAACGAGCCTCACCCGAACGGGAGAAATCAAATGCAGGCCACTTTCATCAAGACGTTCCCTTACGGCGGATCGGTCCGGACGCTTTACCGCCTTTCCCGCCCGCTTTCAGACCGAACCCCGCTGCGCGAATTCGTCCTGCGGATTTATCGCCCGTTCGCCGATGAAACGAATTGGCTGGCTGCATATTCAAACGGGGACGTCATGTGCTTTAGCCCGATTTGCGCGGCCGACATGACCGACATCGACGCCGCCGTTTCCTCCGCCCACCTCACAGTGCAGTGAGGTGGATGCCATGATTATCGAAACCTCCGACAACCGCTTTTATCGCGTCGTCGAGACGGGCGACGCCAATCTGGCACACGTCTGGAATGGCGTCGAGGTGAAACTGGTCAGCGGCCGCAAGGGCACATGGACCGACAAAAAGAACGCAAGGACGCAACTTGTCCGCAAGGCGGGCTCTCGCGTCGTATCGGCTGAAACCGAAAAGCCCGTGGTGGAGCGGTAACATGGCGCACGAACCCGACATCGAAGTGACCTTTGACGATATGGCCGCCTTTTGGACATTCGGCCGAGAGGCGTGGCACGCGACATTCGGCGGCTACGACCTTGGATGCACCGTCGGCACCGGCAAAACGCCGCTGGATGCCATCGTGGATTTGCTGGATCAGGTGGAAGCATGACGCGCACTGACCGGCTGCAATACGGCATGGCCGCCGCCGCCCTACTTTCCGTCGTCTACCTCATCGCAATGGGAGTTTTTCTATGAACCGAGGACGAAAAAGCGAAGCCCCGAAATACTCCGCCGAGACGCTTGCGGAATTCGAGCCGAAAGACCGGCTGCCCGGCAGGCTATCGCGCCAGCACCACAGCCTGTTGATCCTCGCCGCCGAGGGGATGGTTTACTCCGAGATTGCGGCGGCATTGAACGTGCCGATCGGCACCGTCCGGTCCGGCCTGCACCGGGCGCGCGCCGCCATCGAATCCTTGATGGCCGAGAAAGCCGCCCGCGCCGCCGGATGGCTCACCGAGAAGGAAATGCACGGCGTTGAAACCACCCGCGGCGTCGTGCATCCGAACGGGCGATGGGCGCCAGACTGGAAAACTGCGGTGGAGAACCCCCATGCAGCGTGACCCGAACGCGCTCGACGCCGCCGCCAGCGTCGCCTCAGACCTCGTTTATGCGGCGTGCTGCATAATCATTCTCACCGCGCCGATTATCGGCTGGATCATGACGCCATGACCGACGAAACCACTTTTGTCCGTCCCGGCTATCGCCGCACCGGAGCCGGCCACAAGCCGATTGATGGCGTGCAGTTCCACTCCTACAGCACCGGCGTCCTGCGCTATGCGCGGATCAGCGACGACGGGCGGATCATGACAACGGCCAACCATCGCTCAGACACCTACGAGGCCCGAGTGATCGGCCACGGCCCCGTCATCGGCGCTGGCGGGAAACCCAAGCGGTTCCGCTCGCAGGACGCGGCAGCGCGCGAGGCCATCAAGGTCTGGCGCAAGCTGCACGGCCCGACGTCATGAGCAAGGAACCTGGACCGCGCGAGAAGGCCCTGCGCGAGCAGCGCGAGGCTAAATTCGCCGCCGAGCAGGCCCGGCAGAAAGACGCCCGCAACACAGCCGCCGTTATCACCAGATTGCGCGGCGACGTCGCCGAGGCCGCGAAGAAAACCGGCAAGTCGAGGAAGAAGGGAAAGCGCAAGTGATTTGGATCATGCTTATCCGGTTAACGCACACAAATGCGGAGAACCACTAGATGTTGAGGGATAGCCCGATGACGCTGACGGAATATCTTGACAGGATGCGGGACGCGGCCACGGCTCAGGCGCTGCATGACGCAATCACATGCGGGTTTAAGCATCCTTTCAGCGGCCCTACATGGAGTCGCATTTGCAAGGTCCGCATAGAAGCCGGTCAACGCATCTGTAATGCGTCCCCGCACGCGCGATTTGTGCCGCGCTTCGGTCGGGGTCGACAGCTTGAAGTCTGCGGCGAAACTTATCGTGTCGGGCGCGGTCAAAACTCGACCGGTGTCCGCTACGTTTGGCACTACGCCAAAGAGTTTGCCGTTGAGGTGTTGCAGCGCAATGGCATCGGCGTCCGCGCATCGCATCAGATTTGGAATACAGCTTTCGACTATCCGCACAGAACCCTGGGCATCTTGGACGAGTTTTTTGCGGGGAAACTCCGCGATCCACGATTGAACCGGCTGATCTACTCCGGCCGCAGCATCACCGGGACGCCGGTTAAGGTCAACCGAAAGTCCGAGGCCGAACATCGAAGCCATCGTCCATGCAAGTGCGGCGGCGTGCTGTGGGATTGGGGCGCTGGTCACAGTTGCGGCTTTGAGTTCATCAACTGGCGCTGTGACCGCTGCCCACGGACTTATACGGAGTACATGACCAATAACCGCCTCTACGAAATCAGACAACGCAAGGCCGCGTGACATGACCACAACATCTAGGGCTGTGTGTGACAACCGGATAAGCATGATTTGGATCATCGCATCAATTCCGTTTTGGATTATCGCCGCTGGATGCCTGCTCATCGGCGCATTGGCGCCTGTCATAGCCTTCCTGCGGCTTGAGCCTTTCGAGAAGGCGCAGCCTGTAATAATTGGCAGCATTATCCTGCTACTTGCGGCCGGAATATTCGCCCTCATCGCCGCCAAAATCTGCTCATGACCGAGCAGCGCCGCCCGCGCCTTTACGACCGGCCGTATCTGGATTGGCTCAAGACCAGGTATTGCGTCGCGTGCGGACGGATGCCGCCGTGCGATCCGGCTCATATCCGCTCGCATTCCCTGCGGCACGATAAGCCGATCACCGGTGCCGGCCGCAAGCCGGACGACAAATGGGCCGTTCCGCTCTGCCGGGGATGCCACGACGAGCAGCACGCCGCCGGCGATGAACTCGCATGGTGGAGCAAAATCGGCCGCGACCCGTTCCAGACCGCTATCGACTATTACGCGCAATTCGGCGGGAAAGGCGGCAAGCCAAAAAAACAGCGGACCATTATCCGCCCGAGGCTACCAAAGGATAAGCGGCAGAAAATTCAATCCCGAGGATTCGGGCCGCAGAAAAGGAAATTCGGACAATGACAACCCAAGTTATTTATACCTGCGACCGCTGCAAAAAGCCCGCCGCAGACCGCCACGAAAACGGAGGATATCCGCCCCTTTGGGTAGTGTCGCTTACCTGCGAGCCTATCGACCATCGCTCTCAATACGGCACGCCCTCGCGATATCAGACCGCCGAGCTTTGCCCGACTTGCGTGGACGAACTCCGCATCATGAAACCGCTCCTGCGCGCCGAGAGCGAGGAAAAGCCGCCGACACTGGACGACATGATCCGCGCCATCGTTCGCGAAGAACAAGGCGGAGAATAATCCGATGGCCGACAAGCATCAAAGTGACTTTTCGTGGTGGACCGCCGCCCTCGCCGGCAACCGCGGCCCGATCTTCGACGGCGAGCCGATGCACGGCTTTTATCGCCAGCGCAACCAGGCGAAGGAATACGAACCCGTCGCCTACTGGAAGGACGAGAACACCGGCGAACTCCGCTGTCACGTCAACGGCCGCGCGCCGAGCGAGCAGCGCGCTCTCGAAATGTGGCCGTACGTCAGCCGCAACCCGATCACCGCCGAGGCGTACTGGTATTTCATCGACAATCGGAAATGGCTGGACGAGGACGCCGGCGCAGCTGCCGCGGCGAAGGGCCCCGAGATCGACCCCGCGACCGATCCGGCCGGCTCACTTGCCGCCGAGATCACCGCCGCCAAGGCCGGCCTGCCCGCCTACAAGACGATTGAGAGCGACGAGCAGGCCGCCAAGGGGCAAACGCTGCGCTCTACGTTGACCGGCCTCGCCGGCAAGGCGACCAAGGCATACGAGGCTTTGAACCGCCCGCTCCTGGATGAGCAGCAGCGCATCCGGAAGGTCTGGTTTCCGCTGCGCGACGACGCCGCTGCCGGCGCCGAGGATATCCGCAAGGCGCTTGGCGCATGGGAGGACATCAAGAGGGAGAACGCCCGGCGCGCCGCAGACGAGGCCGAGAGGGCTGCCCGCGCCGCGGCGCTCGCCCACGCCAAGGCCGCCGCAGATGCCGAGAAAAACAACCAGCCAGCCCCGCCGCCTCCGGAGCCAGCGGCCCCATCACTGCCGAACACCCCGCCGCCCGCCACCAAAATCAAAGGCGCGTCCGGCCGTGCGGCATCGGTCCGGCTCAAAAAGGTTGTGACCGCCATCGACATCGACAAGGCATTCCAACAATTTCGGGATGACCCTGAACTTTATGCGTTCCTGCTAGACCTATCCCAGAAGGTGGTCGACGCCGGGTTTGTGGCGATCGGCGCCACCATCGAGGAAAAGGCAGACATACGATGATTATCACCGCCGTACGTTACCGGAAACTTGTCACCGGCCCCGGATATTCACACCAAGCCGTCGAAGCCGAGGCCGCGGTTGTGGACGGTGACGACCCGCAGGATATTTTGCTGGAATTATCTGCATGGGTACGGTCGCAGATTGATGGCAATTCACCAGTTTTGATTGACGCCCAAACCCTGCGCGACGAAGTAAATTCGCTCTATCGCCAGCGCGATCAATTGCGCGCGGCCGTCAACCTAGCTGACATCGAATTGAAAATCATTCGTGAACGCATCGCCCAGAATACTCCAAAACCGTCCGCGCTAGACGACGATATACTGTTTTAACAGGAGAGACGAGAAATGGCACCACCCCGCAAGACCACCGCGACCGCCGAGCGCGCCGCCACCGCCGAACAGGCCACCAGCAAAGGCGAGGTGGCGGTATTCCAGCCGGCGCGCCTGCCATACCACGACACGATCCAAGAGCGTTTCGGCGTCGACAAAGGGCAGTGGAAAGTGCTCGTCGAGGCCATCTATCCGGCCGCCAAGAGCATCGACGCCGTCGTGATGGCGCTCACCTATTGCAAGTCGCGCGACCTCGACCCGTTCAAGCGGCCGGTTCACATCGTCCCCATGTGGGATTCCGCGCGCGGCGCGATGGTGGAGACGGTCTGGCCTGGCATCAGCGAGCTCCGCACCACCGCCAGCCGGACGAAGGGATATGCCGGCATCGACGGTGCCGAATTCGGCCCGAAAATGACGATGGACTTCACCGGCCGCGTCAAGCGGGATGGTGGATGGAAGGACGAAACCGTAACCGTCGAGTTTCCGGAATGGTGCCGGATCACGGTCTATCGCGTCGTGAACGGGACCGTCTGCAAATTCGTCGGGCCGAAAGTCGCGTGGCTCGAAACCTATGCGACGCAGGGCAAAAGCGACCTGCCGAACGCCATGTGGGAATCCCGCCCCGAGGGGCAGCTGGAGAAATGCGCCGAGGCCGCCGCGCTCCGCCGCGCATTCCCCGAGGAGATCGGCAGCGACCTCACCGCCGAGGAAATGATTGGCAAGAACATCAACGACATTTCCGGCGACGTCCCGCACGTCGACGTCGACCCGGCAGCGGCCGCCCGTGACGTCAGCCCGCCGCGCGAGATCGCCAAGCCGGCAGAACCGGCCGAGCCCGCCGGCGGCGCCGAGATCGAAGCCGGCGAGGCACGGGATGGTGAACCGCCGCCCCGCCAGGCCAAGGCGCCCCCGAAGGATGACCCGATCAGCAGCGGCCCGCCGCGCACCGCCGCGCCAAAGCAGGAGCCGGCGAAAGAACCGGCGACGCCCTATCCCGAGGTGGAGCCGCACCGCATTTCCGGCAATAACCATACCTATGAAAGCTGGGGCGAGAAATACTGCGACCTCATCCAGACGTCGCCAGATATCGCCACGGTCTACAAGTGGATTGATATGAATTCCAAAGCATTCATGGCCGGCGACCCGCCGAAAGAGCAGGCAGGCGGATTGACGCGCGTCGAGAAAGCGAGGCCGTCAATCTACGCAAAAATCAAAAAGACGACCGAGCAGACCATGCAGAAGCTGCGCGACGCCCAGAAGAAGGCCGAGGAGAAGGCCGCTAAGAAGGCCCCCGCCGCTCCGCCGCCGTCCGAAATGGGCGACGACGCTCCCGCCGAGCAGCAGCACGCCACAGGCGGCGACAATCCGGAGGACATTTTGAAGCAGATCGACGCCGAGCTGGCGGCCGTCGAGGACCCCGACAATCTGCAAACGGTCTGGGATACCGCCTGCGAACCGCTCATGGCCAAGCTGGAATTCCCGCCGGATCAGGATGCCGCGCAGGGCATTTTCAACAAGCATGAAAAACGGCTTGGCGGAGACTGACGATGGCCCCGCCCCGCACCATCACGCGCGCCGATCGCCCGGCGAAACCATGCGCCCATTGCGGCGAACTGTTCTGGCGCCCATACCCGCGCGCGCAATGGGCGAGGACGCATCATTGTTCCGTAAAATGCGGCAAAGCATCAAAGAAAAAAGACATGCGGGACCGCATAGAACAGAACAGCATCCCCGAACCGAATAGCGGATGCTGGCTTTGGACAGGTGCGATCACTCAATGGGGGTACGCGCAGATTAGCATTGGCAGAAAAACTGCCTTTGCTCATCGGTGCTCATACGAAGCATTCAACGGGATGATACCGCGCGGGCTATTGGCGTGCCACACCTGCGACAACAGGGTTTGTGTCAATCCAGACCACCTATATGCCGGAACCCACAAGGATAATAATGGGGATGCGGTAAGAAGATTCCGCCGCGCGTCCACATTTACTCGCCCGGACATTCTCAATATCCGCGAAGATGCGCGACCAACCGCCATTATTGCCAAGGAGTACGGGGTTTCAAAAACAACAATTTCGAACATCAAGACCCGAGAAACTTGGTGGCTAATCCATGGCTGACCTTGAAGCAAAAGCGTTCCGGCGGGCCGGCAAAGCGTTAGTGCCAGCGGACATCAACAGCGAAGAATGGCTCGACTCCATTCCTCAAGGCAAAGAGGTGCTTATTTCAGCGCGTCGCCCACGCCATATCGCGAATCATAAACACCTGTTCGCCATCCTCAAGGTCGCCTGCGAGAACCTTGAGGGATACCCCGACACCGAGACGTTGCTGGACGCCTTGAAGCTGGCAACGCACCTCACCCGCCCCGTCATGATGCCGGACGGCAAAATCGTCTGGATTCCGAAATCTATCAATTGGGCAGCGATGCCGGAGGACGAATTCCAGCGGTGGAAGGCGCGCGCGCTCTTTGTGCTGGGGCAATTGCTTGGCGTCGATCCGCAGCAATTGCTCGAGGAAACCGGCATCCGCAACGGCCGGGCACCGCGCAGCGACTTCGACGACCCGCCAGCCGGCACCGACGACCGCCCCGAGCCACCCGCATCAGCCTACGAGGACGCATCATGACCGATCTAATCCCGCCCGGAGCCCTCGAAAAACATATCGCATTTCTAGGGGCGACCGGGTCCGGCAAAACGAGCGCTGCAAAACGCGGGTTGATTGAGCCCGCGCTGGAGGCCGGCCGCCGCG
>ERZ869921.658-NODE-658-length-18347-cov-4.439208_pt1 | contig 18347 bp, 26 predicted proteins | sample MGYA00579310_ERZ869921 | MGnify/ENA primary metagenome ERZ869921 (study PRJEB32216, sample SAMN09231816) | wastewater metagenome | place: USA: Maryland | collected 2016-06-21 | study: EMG produced TPA metagenomics assembly of the PRJNA472060 data set (Reclaimed...
TGAAACCCAGCAGTCATGACAATCACTGCGGTTTGAAGATCACATGCACTGCCCCGTATTGTGAACGGTACATAGTCTCGTGATTTGATGGTTAGGGTAAACATTCGCAGTCTCCTTGGTTGATGCAGTTATTCTATCCCACGTCAAAAGCTTTGTAAATACCCCGCGGGGAAATTATTTGAGCTCATCTTCAAGTTGCCGCACCAGCATGACTGCTGCAAGCTCTACACCCACATGACACTGGTGAACTTGATAGGTTCCACCGCCGGGCTGTTCGCGTTCCTCGCTCGACCAGGTGAACGTGGGCTCTTCGATCGGTATGTCCAGCTTGGGCAAGACAACCTGGTAGAAGAGATGCTCCTCGGCCTGTCGCAAGGTGTTGTAGGTGGAGCCGTCCGTCATGAAGCCGCCTGCAGTAGTTGGGTGGATAGTACCCTGTGGGTAGTCCCAGTAGGAGCCCGTAAAGGTCCCCTTGCCTCGCCACTCGGTCAGTGCCTTCAGCATTCGCTCACCTTCAAGGCGCTCAGGCCCAAAGTCGTATTCCCGCAGCTCGGTTTCAATGTCCTTGTAGCAGGCAGCAATCCAGCCAGGCGAGGCTTCGGTGGTCGCGCGGGCCACATTAGGCCAGGCAACATTTTCCATGCTACTACCAAGATGGTACTTCCAATCGTCGCACAGGGCTTCCCAAGTCGATTGGGTCACATATGTCATCACGTGTATCATAAAGTTGCTCCTTGTAGCTGGTGTTGTTTGCGTATAGCTTGTAGTCGTTGTGCTGCAGGAAAATCGCAGGCTTTACGACTGCAAGGACCGGGCGCAGCGCCGCAGGTCGGGCATGCTAGAGGTTCACCGGCTAGCGGCCTCGCGGCTTCGAGGGTTGAATAGCCCCAACGTTTACGACGTCCGTCGCCTTCAATGTAATCTTTCATTGCTTGCTTTCCTTAATCTTGTGCCAACCACATGTGGGTCAGCTTGACCAACAGCAGGTTGCCATAGTGCTCTGCAGCATCAACGCAGGTTTCAAGGGCGAACTCATCCGCCAGGTTTTCTTCCTGCCGTCGGTAGGCGCCGGGCAGCTCACGCTTCACGATTGCCCATCCGAAGTCAGTGACCAAATCATGCAGCTTTTCACTGGACTCTTGGTCAAATGCCATGTGCATGCCAAAGAGATGCATTGGACTGCCAATGCTCGAGTCTGCCAGTGTGACGTCTTGCAGCTGGAGCTCGCGCTCCACGTTGATTGCAATATATGCTTGTCCGTACTTGGTCATGGGTTATCCTTTCGGTGTGATGCGGACTTCGTAGGAAGTACCACGAATGGTCACACTGCGGGTGATGGCGAATGGGTAGATGAAACTGTCAACCCACTCTTGTTTGCTGAGCATGCCTTCAGTGTCTGGCAGATCTTCAAAGTGTGGGCAACCCTCGAGACCAACTTCAAGGCATTGGAACAATGCTCGCGCATCAGCGAATTGGTCAGCCATCTTCTCAGCAGCAGCTGCTTGCCTTGTAGCTTGCTGCTCACGGCATTGCACACAGACAGCATCTTCAATCATGCGGGTATTGTATCCACACTTGGTGCAGGCGACCCGTATGGGCTTCGGCTGCCGGGCAAATACTTTGTGCAGTATGTTGAACATGGTAATCTCCTGGTTGGCAACTCAATGCTGCAATTACATTATGACACCAGTTACTTTGTTTGTAAATGTGTCGTGGGGATATTATTTTCACTTGCTCCAAGGATAGAGCTTGAGGTCCTCACTATTAGTTTGCGGGGTTACTGCCCGCTGAGGGTTGGTATTTGGGTAAAGTCCAAGGTGGTTTCTTTGCTGCCAGTCACAATCATGCCCCAGCGCTTAGTCTTGGCCTTACCGGTATGTAGCATGGCGTAGACCCTCCACTGATTGCTGTTGCATGCGTATGCCTTGATAACCACATCACATGGTTTGCCTTTGATGTCGGGTGACCGGGAGAAGAGGAAGACAAGCTGTGGTATGGGATGATTAATGTTCCAATCACCACGGCTAGTGTTACCATTGGTATTGATGATGTCAAACCCGGCAGCAGTCAATGCGCCAATCCAGTCTTGAAGGGTAGGTGAGAGGTCGGTACTCATGATTGTCTCCAGTTGGTGGGTGCAGCAATTGCTCGCCCACTATTGTTGATGCTGGGCACATTGCTGTAAAGCGCTGTGCAATTTGTGTTGTATAGCTATCCGTCCGACCTGTCCGACCTCGTCCGAGAGGGGGTCCGACCTGTTTTCCGGCTAGAAAGCTATAGAAATCAACGCCTTAGGGCCTGTTCGTCCGACCGTCCGACCTTCGGGTGACTTTTTCCACATGTGCGTGCGTGCGTATACGTATACACGAGGAAATAGGTCGGACAGGTCGGACGGTCGGACAAAGTTAGCTTTTAAGAGCAGTTCGTCAGTTTGCAAGGTCGGACGGAGGTCGGACGGATCCGGACTACTGCTGCGCAACTCGATAGCGATTGCTGAGTTGTGCGCCAGATTGCTGAGCTGATTGGGCTGCTTTTAGGGACGGTGGGCAAAACTTGTGCCCGTATTAGGTAAGCGAGCTTGGGGTGTTGAAGGCCTATTTGTCGCCATACAAGACATCCATTTCCAAGGCGTGGGCACACGAGTTCAAGGCCCTCGGGAGTCGTGGGTCAGCAATTGCTGCACGCCCCCAAGCGATTTCTGCAAGCCTCCGGGCTTGGCGCCGGACTGTGGCACGAGACACCTGGTCATATAGGTCCTGGTCAAGGCCCGGCTTGCGTTTGAAGGTCCGGCTCATGGTCCTCACTCCCCAGCTTCACACATGCGGATGATATTGGTGACCCAAGATCCCGTACGGTCACAAGGCTGCTGCCCATGGTCAAGGAATTCCCATGCACCAGTGAGGGGACCCCACGTGAATGTACCAGCTGACCCATCGCTGAGTATGTGGTGGGCACGATTGCTGTCCGCTGGCATACCTTGAGAGAGGTAGTAGGCTGCAAAGGTGGCGTCAATGACATCATCCATTGCATCATTATCATCGTATGGGGGCACAGTCAGTGCACCCATGAGGGCACCAGTATAGATGTTGAGGAGTGAGATGTGTTGGGTCATGATGGTTCTCCGTTGTGTGGGGTGTGGTGGGTAGGGTGGGGTGGTGTGACCCACCCCATTTGTGGGTGATTACCCTACGATGTTCAACTTGAGACGGAGTGGCACATTGATACCCTTCTTCCGCATCACACATGCAACGGAGGCAACAGACTTCGTTGACGTGTTGGCGTTGGGGAACTCCTCACGAACCTTCGCGACAATGGCCACATATGAGAGAGTAGTGTCGCGAACCAATGACTCTACCATACGACTGAGACTTCCATCTGTGCGCGGCATACCTGCGCGCTTAGCAGCGATGTGGGTACAAAAGCGGTGATAGCGCATGGCGAACTCGCGCGCGTGGGCACGATCGACAGCGATGTGGTTCTTAGACATGGTTACATTCCTTCTATGGGTTGTGGGTTGTGGGTTGTTGTTGTGTTTAGACGAACAGAACAGTCATTTGAACAAACACTGTTGACGGTTCCTCGTCTCTGAGTAGGTTACACAAAAATGATACTCATTGTGTTGATCCTTATTGTTGTGTTTATTATACACATTGTGTGGAGTTTGTAAACATTTATTCTCAAATAACTCACATTCAAGTCATGTCATTTCGTTGTTACACATTGAGACATTGTGTTCTTGTGTTCATTTGATATGTTCATTATATTTAATATGTGAGTAAAGTACACAACTTTTTTCAATACATTACTTCTTTGTTCTATACGAAGTTGTTGCATTGTTTCACAACTCCTTGGTTTTTCGTTGTATTGCTTCAATGTTTCATTACATTGTTACTTCGAAGTCGTAGTCGTTCGTAATTTTGTTTCGATACAAAACTTCAAGACTTCAAGACTTCGAAGTAATGCTTCTCCCCACCGGCGTATTGTTTCTTGGGCTACCTCAAAAACGAATACGGAGAGATTTCAAACTAGAAAGTCCTCAAGCAAAAATAAAAAAGAAACCCAAAATAGTTGAAAGACTCCCAAACAAACAAACAAACAAACAATGGATCCTCCCTTCCAAACAATAGGGTAAAATGATCCTAACGCCAAAACGGAGCAATCAGTCAATGTGGGATGAAGAAGAACGCAACCGCCGGGCTTTCAGTGCATATGAACATTTCAAGTTCCTGGCATTCTGGGCCGCCCTGATCGCAATCATCCTGGGCACTTGGATAGTGGCCGAGCTTTGGGCAGCAGGAAAGCTCTGACATGGCACCACGATACGGTTATGAGGATAATGTTATGTCGCGCCCGCGCCCTTCAAACTTCGGCATACTGGATGAGGAAAACAAGTTCAAAGCGCAAAGCCTCAACCTTTTGGTTGGTCCGCTGCTGGGCGAAGGGGCTTTCCGTCGGGTGTATGAGCTGCGCTATACAACAGACCTGGTCTTGAAGATAGACTACGGCGCAAGCCTTATGAATGTAGCAGAATGGTTGACTTGGACAGAGCTGCAGCATTCTGAATGGGCCAAATGGCTGGCCCCCTGTCAAGCCATTGACGAATTCACGGGCGCCCTCGTTCAGAAGCGTTGCCGCCCACTTACCGAAGAGGAGTGGGACGCTCTCAAAGAGATACCTGCCTTCCTCGGTGACGCCACCCGGATTTCCAATTGGGGGTGGTACCAAGAAGGCGATCAGCCCGGCAGACCGGTGATGGTCGACTATGCAATCAACAACCTGGCCGGTCGTGGACTGGCTCGTATGAAGATGGTGAAACGGTGATGGACTTTGATACTTGGTCAATGATACCTAACAGAACCACAAAACCCACAAGCGAAGAGGAAGTCTCTTATTGCAAGCTCTCTGCGCAGTGCCGGCCGTACAAGACACCCAATACAAACATGGTGTTTGTCCACACAATCATGTTCAAGGGCAATAAGGTCTATACGCCCGCCCCCTGGGGGTTCACCCTTATCAACTTGCGGCACCTGATTACTGTGGTCAACAATACCTGCCTGGTGCAGCCCAAGGAAGACTGTCAAGCCGTCAACACCCGCTGCATGACCATTACCCTATCCAATGGGGAAGTGGTGTATTGCGTAGGCTCGGCAGAAAGGCTAGCAAGCCTGATCGGCCAGAGGGACGAATAAATACATACCCCTCGTAAACGCCCTCTATAGGGAGAGTACCATGATTGTCATACTAGCTGATCGGGTTGACCAAGGAGGGGTCTTTGTGGAGACTCTGGGAGTGGACGTCTTCTATGGCTGCACACGAGGCAGGCTAAAGGATGGTCAAGACTTCCGCATCATCACTCATCCCAATCAGCTAGATGGCTTGTTACTTGATGATTTCTATGTGGCTTGGCCTGAATATTACTGGAACGCCAACCAGCTAGTGCAGAAAGCTTTGAGCCGAATAAAACAACAGCCAAAGATGAAACTCCAGATGATTGAAGTGGAGGCAGAACCCGTGAGTACCATTGCAACTACAGGCGGCTCTGGCCCAGAAGGCCCAGATATTGGCTGTGCTTTGATCTTGGGCATCCTGGCTTTTGCAGCCTGGGATATTTACATGCTGTGGCAGCTATGGGTAAAGTGACCTTTCCCCGCAGGGATGCTTCAGGTGCAGTCATTCTTACTGCCTTGCAGTGGGAGACCTTACGCTGGGCTAAAACCCTGAATGGCCTCAGCCGCATATCAGTCATTGGTTGGTCTAGGCGAGGGCCTTTCTTGGAGCATGGACCAGTCGAGCGGTTCATGGTGCCAGACGCCCTTGAAGCCACAGGCTGGCGTTGTGCTGATGAGCAGGTAAAGGCTCTGCGGCGATATGGATTTTTGTGTTGGCATCAATTCAAGATCGTGCTCACGGTGCATGGCGCAGCAATACTTGAACACAGGGATACTCAAAATGGCAATGAGCAAAGAACATCTGAAAACGCTGATAGTCAACTCAAAAGTGACCATCCATCCCAAGGTACTTGCGCCCCACGTTATCATGGTGCACCGCCGACCACTTGCAACTTCTACTCAGCGACTGCCCCAACTGTCTTATCGGGGCACCGCAGGAAGGCATAAACGCCTGTTCTGGCTAGCTAAACGGCGTCTCGGGCCTCTGTGGTGGCAGACAGATCCTCGGGAAATAGCCCGATTGCTTCGTAGTCACTCTTGGCGGTGACAATTTATTTGGAAACCTGCTATTTTCTTTGGAACTTTGTTGGGAGCATTGTGTTTTTATGTTTGTAAGCTGTCACGGTGACGGCTGCAAATATGAAGGAGTACGATGATGGCTACTACCACGGATGCCGGGCAGGCTTCTTTGCATGATTCACCAGTGCAAGACGCTGTGGCGAAGATTGCCATGGATCCCAAGCTGACAAATGCCATGATTGCTGATCGTGTGCGTTCAAAGGTCAAGGGTTCTCTGGCCACGGCCACGGCCAAGTCCGTTGCCACCCAGGTGCGTATTCTGCGGCAGCGCGGGGTAGCGATACCTCCTCGGGCCCGCCAGCCGCAGAGCATGCGAGCACACGCTGCCTGACCCCAGCAATGTGCATTCGCAGGAAGGCTCGCCAGGTGATTATCCTGGCGAGCCTTTCTGTAGGCGCTGGTCCGCGTGGGTCGCTTTTGCGTGCTAGTGCGCATCCCCATGGCCACGTCTGGAAAAGATTTTGGGGTAGAACACCCACATCGGAAGATTTTCCGGCATACCCGACTGGAGTTTCCCATGGGTGACGACGATTATGAAATCATGGCCGACGCTGCGTTGGGCCCTGAACCGGATGAGCCCGGTGATGATGCTTTGCGGCTTCCGTCTGATATGTCGCCTGGTAAAGTGCATCAGCAGTATATCCGCGATCGTATGCGCGGTGCGCGTCTGCTTGCTATGCCTACTATCCAGGATGCACTGTCTGCTCGTCGCAAGCGTAATTTCCTTGTGGCACTGGCTGAAACGGGCATTCTGTCTCAGGCTTGCACTCGTGCGGGATGGACCCCGCATGTAGCTCGCAGCCTTCGTGCAGCAGATGCTGACTTTGCTCAGCGCTGGGATGATGCTTTGGAGTTTGCGGCAGATGCGGCCGAGGCCGAAGCTTTCCGCCGCGGCGTGCATGGCTATGAGAAGGACGTGTACTTCAAGGGTGACAAGGTGGGTAAGGAGATTATCTACTCCGACCGCATGCTTGAATTGACCTTGAAGGCTCGCCGGCCTGAGAAGTTCCGTGAGAGCCATCGCATGGAGCTGGAAAGCAAGGGTGGTGTGCTCATTGTGCCCACGACGCCGAATGAAGGTGACTGGGAAGCACAAAGTACGGCAGGGCAATCCAAATTCAGGGAAGTGCCGGACGATTGAGCCTTCCAAAAACGAAGGAGCAGTCATGAGTTCAGTGGATCAAACCCTTCTCGGCGCAACTGATGGGGTGAAACGCCAGGCACTTGAAGACGCTGTGCGGAAAGCCTCGCTGTTTTCCGCACAGCAGCGTCTATTTGGCGCTAACAACCGCACGGCTGTTCGGCCCAAAGATGCAGTTGAAGCGGGTATTCTCACCTACCAAGATGCACGAGTAGAGGTGCGGCCTTGCCCACATCCTGATACGGATGAGCTCTGTATTGAGGTTGCAGTCTATTCCCTGATGCGCCCTGGTTCCTTCAAGCGAGTACTGGTGAATAGATATGCGCCCACCGCCGAAGTCCAAATTGCAGCCGGCGCCTGCGCGGAAGAATGCTGTGAGACTTTCAAGGATCCCTTTGATCCTTCGCAGGCTGCTAACGAAGCAGCCGAAAAGCTGAAGCGCCTGCGAAATAGTTGAGTGGGTAACGACGGTCCTTATGGCCAGACGGTATATGCACAAGCAGCCCCATTGAATAGGAGGCTTATACTGTGCAATTGCCACCCGACGTAGAACGGGTTTGGGAGCCACAACCTGGCTCCCAAGTCTTATTCCTGACCTGCCCTATTTTTGAGTGCCTGTATGAAGGCACGCGTGGTCCTGGTAAGACAGACGCTTTGCTTATGGACTTCCTGCGGGAAGTCGGGACCGGCCTAGGCGCTGACTGGCGCGGCATCCTTTTCCGCCGTACCTACAAAGAGCTTGGCGACGTCGTGGCCAAGACCCAGAAATGGTTCAAGCGGATATTCCCGCAGGCTACTTTCAACAAGCAAGAATTCACCTGGTATTTTCCAGACGGCGAAATGCTGCTCTTGCGGCATGGTAAGAATGTCGACGACTACTGGAACTATCACGGTCACGCTTACCCATGGATTGCTTGGGAAGAGCTTACCAACTGGCCAGATGATGGCTTGTACCGCAAGATGATGTCTTGCTGTCGTTCTACCAACCCACTTGTTCCCAAACGTATTCGTGCAACCTGCAACCCATATGGTTCTGGTCATAACTGGGTGAAGCGTCGTTTCCAATTGCCCTATATGCGGGGCATCGTGATACGCGACTCGGTCGACCAGGATGGGAACCCTGAACCTAACCGGGTTGCCCTGCACGGGTCAATTCATGAGAACCGCATTCTTCTGGATGCTGACCCTGAGTACATCTCTCGTCTGCGTGCATCCGCTCGCAATCGCGCAGAGCTTGCAGCCTGGCTGTATGGCCGGTGGGATATTGTTGCGGGTGGTATGTTCGACGATGTGTGGGACGTACGGCGTCATGCAATCGATAAGTTCAATATACCTGCAAGTTGGAAGGTCGATCGATCATTTGACTGGGGTTCATCGAAGCCTTTCAGTGTAGGCTGGTGGGCACAATCAGATGGTACAGATGCCATACTGGCCGATGGCCGGAAGCTGCGAACAGTCCGTGGCGACTTGTTCCGCATCAATGAATGGTACGGCTGTAGCAAGCGAGAGTCCAACGTGGGTCTTAATATGCTCGCAGCTGATATTGCCAAGGGCATAAAAGACCGTGAAGCAGGCATGCTTCAAAGTGGGTTCATACGATTGAAGCCAAAAGCGGGGCCTGCGGACTCTGCTATTTGGACTGAGGAGAATGGACCCAGTATCTATTCTGACTTTGTGAAGAACCAGATATTGTGGGAGAAGGCTGACAAGTCTCCTGGTTCTCGTAAGCATGGTTGGGAGCAGATGCGTAAACGCATGCTCGCGTCTGTTCCACCATGGGAGAGACCCAATGTGGAGCCGGGCACTATCATGCCATACAACTGGATCCGTGACGAGCCTGGCATTTTCATTTTCAGGAATTGCAAGTCCTTCTTGGAGACAGTGCCCACCCTGCCCCGCGACGACAAAAACACAGACGACGTGGACACGGACGCTGAAGACCACATCGCCGACGAAGCCCGGTATCGCTGCCGCGCAACGGTAAGTGGGATCCGCCAGGGGAACATGTAAAGGGAACAACGGCGGACGCAGGCCTCGCAGTATGGCAGCGTCCGCCGAACCCTTTATCCCTTTGGAGTGGAATATTATGGCCACGGCAGTGCCGAACCAGGACAGCGATGGCGCCATTCATCCTGGTGAAACCTATCTGGATTGGCTGCGCAAGTCTGGTAATGGCCACAAAGGCGTGGATGGTACCTCCGCAGAATATGACTTCATGTTGCCCAAGTGGCAACGTATTCAGACAGTCCTGGATGGCACAGATGCTATGCGCAGTGCCAAGGACCTATTCCTGCCTCCGCATGAATATGAGTCTGACGCAGGGTATCGGGAACGACTGTCAGTCAGTGTGCTGGATAATTGGACTGGCCGAACACTAGAAACCCTGGTGGGTAAAGCTTTTCGTGACCCACCGAAGTTCAAAGACCTGCACCCTAAAATTGCACCCTTTGAGAAAAATGCCGATGGTGCAGGTCTCTCAATGGTTGACCTTGGGCAATCCTGGTTTCGTGAGGCAGTAGCTAAGCGTGAAGCCTGGATGTTTGTGGACTTTACTCGTGGGGTCCCGCGAGCTGATGGCCTGCCCCGTACTCTGGCAGATGATGAGAAGGATGGCCTGCGTCCCATCTGGAAAGTAGTGCGGCCTGAAGATGTGATCTTTGCTATTGGTCGCGCAGAGCGGGGTCAGTTCTTGTGGACTCAAATCCGCGTGCTTGAAACCACAATGGAAGAAGACGGGCTATTCGGTGAGAAGCTGGTAGAGCGTATCCGTGTGCATCGCCCAGGTAGCTGGGAACTGTATATCAAAGTCAAAGATAAGAAGTCCAGGCGGTGGGTATGGCAGCTTGAGGATGCTGGGTATACAGGCCTCAGCAAAATCCCAGCTGAGCGGTTCTGTATTGATGGGGACTCACCGCCTCTTGAGGATTTGGTACATCTCAATATTGAGCACTTCCAGTCCAAGTCCGATCAGCGTTCAATCCTTACCACTTCACGCTTTGCTATGCTGGCAGTGTCTGGGGCGCCAGATGTTGATGCGGCTGCAGGTGAGAAGCCCTTGAAGGTTGGCCCGAAGCAGTGGCTGACCACTCCAAATCCGGAAAGCAGGTTCTACTATGTGGAGCACAGTGGCGCGGCTATCAATTCTGGTCGGCAAGATCTGCAGGACCTGGAACAACGCATGGCGTCATACGGGGCGGAGTTCCTCAAGCGTCAGCCCGGCCGAGCATCAGCTACTGGTCGCGCGCTTGACAGTTCTGAAGCTCAGAGCCTGCTACAGACTTGGGTCCGCCAGTTCAAAGAGCACGTCACCCAAGTCCTGCGATACACGGCCGACTGGATGAAGATTGACGCTGACGCTGCTGTGGGTGAAGTGATCTTTGATCTTGAAGCGGACGTTGACGCCGGTGATCCTGCAGAACTTGACACGATCGATAGCGCGCGGGCACGTGGGGATATTAGCCGTGAGGCATGGGCTGAAGAAATGAACGCCCGCAATATCTTCCGGAGTGACTACAACGCTGCAGATGATGCAGAGCGTATCCGTGATGAGCTGCCTCCAGGGTCAATAGTCGGGGGTATCATGTTCAGGGATAATGCCCCAAAGCCTGATCCCAAGAAGGACAAGAAACCCCAGAAGTCCAATAATCCTGTCAAGGAATGATAGATGGCCCGCACTGCCAATGAACAACTTTTTGATGCAGCTGTTCGGCGGAAGATCACCCTGCTCCGATTGGAGCGGGGTGAGGTGGAGCGGGTAGAGGCTTTACTGCGGGCCCTTGAACAAGACCTGCTTGAACAGATTGGCGCTAAGCTTGCTACGGGTGCCACGCCTGCTCGTCTTGAGGCTTTGCTCAAATCCGTGAAAGAGTTACTGGCAGCCAAACTGTCAGAAACGGCAAACCAGCTTGAAGCCACAATGGCTGAGCTGGCAATACAAGAAGCAGCCTGGGAAACTACCACAATTGAGCAGGTCTCACCTGTGCGCCTTTCTTTGGCATCAGTATCCCTAGATGCCCTGCGTGCTCTTGCTAGTGATACTGTGCAGGGCCTTTCTATCCGTAGTTGGTTTGAGGGCCTTAACGAAGCCACTGCTTTGCGTATTGAGCGTGCATTGCGTCTCGGCATTGCAGAGGGGCAGACCCTAGATCAGCTTATCCAGCGTATACGCGGCACACGGGCAAGAGCCTATGCGGATGGTATCCTGGAAGCAACCAAGCGGGACGCATCGGCCATCGCGAGGACCGGGATAAGCCAAGCCTCGACAGCAGCAAGACAGCTCGTGTGGGAGGCAAATGCGGACATCGTTCTGTGCCTCCGGTGGACCTCGGTGCTCGACGGTAGAACCTCCGCAATCTGTCAATCCCGAGATGGCCACGTTCGACCGGTGCTGCCGGGTGGAGTCATTCCGGCGGAGGTTCACGCTCCTCGGCTCGAACCGGAACTAGCTAGCCCTCCAGCGCATATAAACTGTCGATCTATCCTGGTATCTGTGCTCTCAGCGGAGGGCATAGTGGGCAATCGTCCATATGTTGCAGATGATCGTGTGCGAGAAAAGCGTGAGGCTCAATTCCGCAAGGAAGCCAAGCAACGTGGGGTGCCAATCCAGCAGATACGTAGGGAGTGGGCACAAGCTCGGGTTGGACAAGTACCGGCCAAGACCACCTATGAGGAATGGTTCAAAGAACAGTCAGCTACTTTTCAGCGGGCTGTACTGGGCACCACTCGCTATAATATGTACAAGCAGGGTAGGCCTCTCAGTGCTTTTGTTGACAATAGCGGTCGGCGCCTCACTATTGAGGAATTAAGGGACATGAACTGAGACAAGCTCTGGCGTGATGCCTTAGCATCTCAGCATGAATGGGCGTGATGCCCTGGAGGACAATTACATGGAGTTCAATTTCGCAGCTAACCCCACCGTGGACAGCCTTGATACTGTGCCCGAAGCATTTCGTGGGGCATATGTCGCAGGCGACGATGGCAAGTTTGCTATCCGACCTGAAGTGGTCGGCCTGACGGGTGCACTGGACGGTCTCAATGGTGCGCTCAAGAAGGAGCGGGATACCACCAAGCAGTTGAAGGCTCAACCCACGGGGGCGGCTATTCTCAAGAACCTCGGCCTTGGCGAGACTGAAGAAGCCGCTTTGACCACGATCACTGACCTTCGGGCCCAGGTCGCAGCCAAGGCGCAGGTCGATCCCGCCAAGATCCGCCAGGAAATCGAAGCCACCTTCGGGACGGAACGTACGGGCTTCCGCACCCAGCTGACTGACATGGAAGCCACCCTGGAAGAGCATCTGGTTGGCAACGTTGCCAAATCGGCCATTGCCACCCACAAGGGCAATGAACTGTTCCTGATGCCCCACATCGAAAAGGCTGCCAAGGTGGTCAAGGATGATGCCACGGGCAAGTACGTCGTGCGTGTGGTTGATGGCGATGGCCAGTTCCGTGGTGACGGCAAGGGCGGCTTCATGGGCGTGGATGATCTGGTTGGTGAGATGAAGGCCAACAAGCAGTTCGGTGGCGCGTTTGAAAGCGAGCAGCAGGGTGGCGGCGGTGGGGGCAGTGGCACCCAACCTTCGCGTCAGGCCCAGCAGTTCCAGCAGCAGCGCTCACAGAGCGAAGGCCGCAGCTCGACTGACAAGATTGCTGCTGGTATGTCACGCCTGCACCAGGCGGGGTCACTCGGCGCCGGCTAAGCCACTCTGTGGGTGGCTAGAGAAGAACCTGTCTGATGCGGCAAGCCCTGCGGGGTTCTATCTTGGAAGAAAGGCGAGGGGCAACCCTCGCCTTTCTTTTATGCGCGAGCGCTGGTACACTTGTGCTGCGCCCCACGGCATACGAACTCACAACGAGGTCCTGCGAGACGCAAGCTCTCTCGTACACCTGGAAAGCGTGATGCGGACCGGGGCATCCCCAAAAGCATCACACAATCTGGAGTATTGAAGCATGCCTTCCATTACCCTCGTCGAGTCGGCCAAGCTGTGCCAGGACGACTTTGTCGCTGGCATCATCGAGAATGTCATCGACGTCAATCAGATCTACCAGCTCTTCCCCATGGAAGGCATCGACGGTAACTCGCTTGCTTACAACCGCGAAAACGTCCTGGGTGACACTCAGGTGGTTGGCGTTGGGGACACCATCACGGCCAAGGCCGCTGCCACCTTCAACCAGGTGACCAGCTCGCTCACGACCATCATTGGCGACGCTGAAGTCAACGGTCTTGTCCAGGCCACTCGCTCGAAGCTCAATGACCAGACGGCAACGCAGATTGCTTCGAAGGCCAAGAGCGCCGGTCGTCAGTTCCAGGACATGATGGTCAACGGTACGGGCGCGGCCAACCAGTTCCCGGGTCTCATCACCCTGTGCTCGGCAGGCAAGACGATCGCTTCGGCCGGCGCCAACGGTGATGCGCTGTCGTTCAACACCATGGACGTTCTGATCGATGCGGTCACGGACAAGGATGGTCAGGTCGACTATCTCATCATGAACTCGCGTACGGTTCGGTCGTACAAGGCTCTGCTTCGTGGCCTTGGCGGCAACTCGGTCGACGACATGTATGAGCTGCCCAGCGGCAGTCGCATCAATGCCTATTCGGGTGTGCCGATCTTCCGCAATGACTGGGTGCCGGTCACGCAGGTCCGTGGTACGACCACCAATGCTACCTCGGTCTTCGCCGGCACGTTCGACGATGGCTCACGCAAGCACGGTGTGGCGGGTCTTACCGCCTCGGAGGCCGCGGGTCTCCAGGTCGAGTACGTCGGTGTCCACCAGACCAAGGACGAAAAGATCTACCGTGTGAAGTGGTATGTCTCGATGGCACTGTTCAACCTGAACGGCCTGGCGATGGCCACGGGTATCACGAACTAATCGCTGCCCGCAACGTGAACAAAGTGAGGCCTCAGTGGGAAACCACTGGGGCCTTGCTTTTAAGGGCTACACGTTAAAGCAACCTCGCGCAAGAGGTACAAACCACTGAGAGTGGTGGATCGATACCTAGGAGAGAATATGCACAAGTATGAACTTGCTGGCGCCCTTGCCGGCCAGACCATCAATATTGGAGGCTTCCAGTATGAAAATGGTATCTATACCCACGACAGCGAAGACCAGACGGTTGAAGGCCTGACGATCTATCTGGAACGCAGCCACTACGCTTTCCCGGCCGGTTCGCAGGCGGCGAAGGACGCGAATGAGCGTTATGAGCGCGAACAGGCTACTGGCAAGACGGAAGCTGAGCTTGTGCCTGACACGCGCGGCGATGCTGAAGTGGCCAGTGAAGCTGTCAAGGAAGCGGTCGCTTCCCTCGATCATGAGGACGACAGTCATTGGACGGGCGCCGGCTTGCCGAGCACGGACGCGGTCACGGATCTGGCGGGCGAAAAGGTTTCGCGGGCTCAGATCGAAGCGGCCGCTCCTGGTTACACCCGTGCAGCTGCCAAGGCTGCTGCCAACATCTAAGGAACGGAAATGGCCCTCGTTGTTCAAACTTTCCCCCAGACAGCGGGGGCCAATTCGTACGGAGACGTGGCGGGCTTCAAGGCCCACCACGATCTTCGCCTACAAAGCTATACTGCCTATACCGACCCTCAGATTTTGGCTGCAGTAGTCGCAGCTACTGAATATCTTGATATGCGGTTTGCGTACAATGGTTGGAAGACTTTTGCAGAGCAGACCACTGAATTTCCTCGCAACGATCTTTACAATGCTCGTGGCGATCTGGTGCAAGGTGTACCGACCCAGGTTGTAAAAGCCACTTATGAATACGCTATTCGCTGGCTGCGGAATGGTTTTACCCTTGTACCGGATCCAGAGCAAGACGCTTCGGGCCGTTCGCTTAAGGCAACCCAGGTTGACGTTGGCCCGATCAGTGAGCGCAAGGAGTACAGTGAGTTTGGCGGGTACAAATTACCTGAATATCCATATCCGGATAATTTGCTGAAAGCTCAAGGCTTTGTGGCTTCTGGCAAATCTGGTGGGATCCGCTCCTTGCCCACAGCTCGAGGATAAGTGAATGGCTTCCCGCTTTGATTATGGTCCACTACGGGCAAAAGTCATAGAACTACTTGATAAGTATGGCACATTGAATTGCCAGCTTAAACGTCCAGGTGCGGGTACTCCTGATCCAACAAAGCCTTGGAAACCCGTTAGCGCAACGCCAGATATTCTGCTTGATAACAAGGTGACCATTGTCCCAGACAATGTGAGCTTTAGGCGGGGTAAATGGAATGCTCCTCAGGCGCTTACCGAGGGTGGTCGAGGCAAGGCATACGCTTCAGCTGCGATCACTGACTTAGAACCTGGCGACTGGTTAGAAGTACCAAAGAATGCCGCGCTGACTGAGTGGGAAATATTTGTTATTACTCGCGCAGAGCAAGTGGCCCCGGGTGGCGATACTGTTTTGTGGGAACTCACCTTAAGGAGCTAATGCAAAATGGCTGTCACTGGCCCAGACCTCGAGCAAGTGTATGACAGCATCTTTGGCTGCTTTCGTACAGCTTGGCTTACAAACACTCCGACCTTGGCCGGAGGAACAGCACCTGAGATTGAGTGGCCGGATATGCCCCGGCCTGAGACCCCACTCAGTGAGGGCAAAGATCCATGGTGCCGCATTGCAGTCAAGCACCAAGAGAGGATGCTCACAACGATTGGCACCCTACCTGGTCAAGGCCGAACAAAAAGCACTGGCACCGTAAAGGTGAATATTTTTGTACCTGCAGGAAAGCGAGGGCTCGCCTTTGCTTCACGATTGGGCAAAGTCGCGGTCGCAGCCTTCGAGGGCCAGCGCGCCGGCGATGTATGGTTCACCGACGTTGTGCCTCAGGAGGTTGGTATAGACGGAGCTTGGTATCAGTACGATGTCAAAGCCACGTTCCACTATGACAACCACCTCTGACACAAGTTCAAGGAGAAATTAACACATGTCTGCTGGTAATGTCGCGGTTGACTCCAATGTCACCGGTCTCGCTTTTGCTGAGGAAGTTCTCGGCACCCCCAAGACGCTACCTGGTACCCCGGTGTGGTATCCGGTTGAACCGAACAGCTATGGTGAATTTGGCGCTCAGACCAAGACGACCAAGCGTGAGGTTATCAATGCCTCGCGGCAGAAGCGTAAGGGCGCAGTCACTGGCCTCGATGTTGCCGCAGGCATCAATATTGACTTCACTTCGAAGGTGCCATACATTATGATGCAGGGCTTCATGTTCGCCGATTGGCGGGCCAAGGATACCCTGGTTCCGACGGCCGTCAGCGCCACTGTCTATACTGTCCCTGCAGGTGGTGCCTCCTTCCTGGTGGGTGACCTTATCTTTGCCGAGGGCTACAACGTTCCGGGTAACAACGGCCTCAAGCTGTTGGCAACTGCGGGCACTGGTACCACGGTGACGGCACCGGGTCTGGTCATTGAAGCTTCTCCGCCTGCTGGCTCCTCGATTACTCGAGTTGGCCGCCAAGGCGCTGCTGGCGACTACACCATCACCGTTGTGAATGGCCGTGCGCAGCTCAACACCACTGCTGGCAACTTCTCCACTCTTGGGGTTATCCCGGGTGAATGGATTTGGCTGGGTGGTGACACGGCGATCACCCAGTTTGCCACAATCACAGTTAATGGTTGGTACCGTATCTTCTCGGTCGCCAATCTGGCCTTGGTCTTTGATCGCTGGCCTGGTGATGCTAACGGCGCGCCCGTGGCAGATGCCGGTGCAACCAAGACGATCCAGATGTTCCTTGGGCATTGCATCAAGAACGAAGCTTCGCCGGCTTTGCAGAAGTTTCGCACGTACCAGTTCGAGCGTTCATTGAGTGGCACCCGCTACCAGTATGAACTTGGCTGTGGGGCGAACACTCTGAAGGTCAATGTCAAGACCAACGATAAGGTCACTCTTGATCTGTCGTATGTGGCCCTTGATGAAGACCTCACGCAGGTCGCCGCCAAGAGTGGTACCCGCATGCCTCTGCCCGCTGAAACGGTGTTCAATGCGGAGACCAGCTTCTCCCGCATTCGCCTGCTTGGTGCAGATGGTCAGACGCCGGTCACGGGTATCATGACTGACCTCACTCTGACCATCGACAATGGCATTGAGCCTCTGGATGGTATCACCAACTCCTTGGGTTCAGTGGACCTCAAGTCAGGTGACTTCACGGTGAGTGGTAACATCGAGGCCTATCTGTCGTCGCTGGCAGCAGTGGCAGCGGTCAAGGCCAACCCGGATTGCTCGATCGATTTTGGCATGGTCGAGAACGTGGGTGTCAACGCTACTGGTTGGCTGTTTGACGTTCCGCTGCTCATGCTGGGTGATGGTCGTCTCAAGCTCGAAAAGGACAAGCCGATCAAGCTGCCTGTCAATCTGGATGCTGCGGGGCATGCTACCCTCAATCACACCCTGCTTGCCATGCGCTATGCGTACCTTCCGCAGCTCGCCCTCTAACGGCAGCTGATTGCCCTTCAAGGGCTCGTCGGGCTCACCCTACCAGATAATGGAAGGGTGAGCCTTTTCGTATGTTAGGCTGAGCATTCATCAACCAAGGAGTGTAATACCCACATGAGCAGCACCGCCAATCCGTTCGATATGTTTGAAACTGACAACTCCCTCGAGACGCAGGGCATCGTCGTGGACTATGGTCAGTTTTGGGTCAAGATCGGTCGCATCGATGTGCCTGGCACCCCCTTTGCCACGTTCATGACTGAGAAGATGCGCCCGTACACTCGGGCCATCCAGCTCGGTGAAATGGACAACAAGATTGCAGAGGAAATTCTGCGTGAAGGCTTTGCCCGCTATCTCACCTTTGGCTGGGGCTCCAAGGTTCATGGTGAAGGTGTGATGGTCGGCCGCAATGATCCGGAAACGCAGAAGCCCACTGCAATCGAATTCACCCCGGAAAATGTGATCGACGTCTACAAGACTCTGCCCAAGCTCTTCCAGGATCTGCTGGAGCAGGCTCGTGACTTCACCAATTTCCGCAAG
>ERZ869921.661-NODE-661-length-18249-cov-7.043641_pt1 | contig 18249 bp, 20 predicted proteins | sample MGYA00579310_ERZ869921 | MGnify/ENA primary metagenome ERZ869921 (study PRJEB32216, sample SAMN09231816) | wastewater metagenome | place: USA: Maryland | collected 2016-06-21 | study: EMG produced TPA metagenomics assembly of the PRJNA472060 data set (Reclaimed...
GCGCTGACCAAGCTGCGGGCGCTGGAGACGGCAGCGCTGAAGGCGGTGGACGCCCGGCTGGAGATTGAACATGAGCGAGAAAAAATGGCCTAGCGACGCAGTGATGATTATCGCGAGCGTTGTTGGCACTGAGCGTAAAGAGCGGATGGAGTCGCGCGTGCATGCACGATGTAGAGATTGCGGAGTAGCGCTCTTCGCTGACAGCCACACCATCGGTGAAGCCGCGAAGTTCCACGATCGAGGCGATAGACCCATCGATTTCATCTGTATCCCGTGCGCGACAAGCTATGACGTGAACTCGATTAACGAGTTGGTGGATGATCGAACGCACAAAGAAGACGCGGCGAGAAGGAATTGAGGTCTGCTTTGACAGAGAAGCGGGGATGACATGGCGTTGCAGTCGATCGAGAAGAAAAAGGCTGAGCTTCAGGCGGCGAAGTTAGAGATGAGTGCGAACCCGGCGAAGGCGAAGATTAAATCGCTTCGGCTCGCGATGCTCTTTGGCTGGCTGGTTTGCCTCGTGCTCGCGATCGTTCTGCCGATCCCGTTGATCGGGGTCGCCGCAGGCATCATGTTCATCGCGTGGATCGTGCTGATGTTCGTGGGCTTTGCGCTTTAACCCACCAAACGAAAAAGCCCGCGAGCGTCTCGCGGGCTTCGTCGTCTTCAGGTTGTCGATCGTGTCACGTTCTGAAGTCCTGCAACTCATCGAACAACGTGCGCGGCACTTTGTACTGATTGCCAACCATCTCGCACGCAGCGATTCGTTCCCATCCGGCGACAGTCCACTTCAACTGCTTTCCGAGGCAGATCATGACGTGGTCCGGATCGATCGGCTTGCTCTTCGCTTTGATCTCGACGCGCGGCTGACCTGAATCGACGAACGATGAGCATCGCGCGCAGATGCCAGCAGAGGGTCGCCGCGGCCGTTTAGGCGTCCGATCTTCGCGGACGCATTCGGTCGTGTTGTAGAGGGTGCAGGCGTTCATGAGATTTCGGATCGCAAGCTGCCGGGCTCGCCGGTGCAGGGGTCTTCATCCCAGATCGATGCGTTGAATGGATGCGTGCCGGTTGGGTCGTCAGATTCGCCGGTCCACGTCGCCGTGAACACGACAACGCTGTCTGAGTTTCGCGTGACCGTTTCCGTCCAGGTGCCGTCTTCCCACTCCAACAGGTCGCTGTAGGTGCCGTTGTCGCCGACAAGCTGGCAGGGTGTTTCGCTCTGAACCAACTCGATCATTACTGCGCCGTCGGGCGGGTCGCCGTCGCCACAGAGGATGCTCGACACATAGTCATCGGCCAGGCCGCCGCAGATCGGTTCGCAAATCCCCTCATCAACCGTGTAATCACCCGTTGCAGAAGACACGACAACCGCCTCGTCAATTTCGAGCGTGTCGCCTTCGTAGCCGCCGTCTTCAATCACCCTATACGGATTGGTGACTCGCGTTTCGAAAATCGTGTCAGCGATGATTCCCGCACCGGGGCAAGGTGCGTTGACCGTGAATAGCGTAGTGGCAGATCCGCCGCTCGGTGTCCAAGCCAGTGTGCCGTAGCCGGTGTATCGGTTGACCGTGACTCCAAGACTGCCGGCAACCGTGTCGCCGTTGTCGAGCGTCTTCAATGCCCCTGTTGATGTGGACGACCACGAGCATTGATTCGCAGGCATACCGCAAGCGGTCGTCTCGTTGCTTCTGAACGTGAGTGCGGTCGCGGTGTAGGTCGTGTACTTCGGCTCGGCCGGAATCAGCGGCGAACCTTCTGTGCCTTGGTCGATGTCTTCCAGCTTTGTGACATTCAACGCGAACGCTGGCAAGCAGTCGGCACAAGTATGTGCGCCGCGTTCGGCGTCGGTATCCAGTCGAGTGATCGAGAGGTCGATATCGTAATCAGTGGTGGCGGTTCCCGTCTCGCCCGTGATGAAGCCGAACTCGTCGGAGTTATCCATGTTGCCCTGCAACACGTCGAACTCGTTGAGCCCATCGCTGTACGAGATAAGCGACACCGTTCCGCCGCTTGAGGTCACGGGCGTGCCGGCGCAATAGTCTGTTTTGTCATCTTCGTCCGGCGTGCGGAATACTTGAAACACAGCACCGAACCCGTGACGAAGCACGAACCAGCTTGTATTGCTGCCGACGTACAGGACATCTTTGTAGGCCGTGACGGTTGCCTGCACGCCGAATGACGGGAAGCCGCCGCCGGTTGGCTCATAGTTGACTTCGATGCCGAGTGAGGCGAACTCGCGAATGACGGTTGGCGTCACGCTTGAGGGGCCGCTCGCAGATGACGTTACGGTCAGGCCGGGCGTTACTGAGGCAGAGAATGACACGCCAGATGGGAGCGTGCTGCCGATCGGCGTCTTGTCGCTGGCAGAGGATGGGCCGGAATAGGTGTTTTCGAGCAACGTAAGCGGCACGCCATCGTTGACGGTTTCGACGTAGTACGTCTCGCTGATTTCGCGATTCAAACGCTTTACGTCGATCGCGAATGTGGCACTTGCGGCGGTCGTTATGTCGGCGTGCCAGTCGCTTTCGTAGCCGAGTACCTCGCCCGTCGACGACACGGTGAACTCGCCGTTGCAGACGATCTGATCGTGCGAATACTTCGCGCCCGTACACCACGTCTTGACGCGGGTTTCGCATTCGGTGCCGTTGGTGCAGCCACAGCAGCCGCACGGGATTAAGCCAGCAGCAGACATAATTAGCAGGTGGGCTCGTTGCGTTCGGAGAATACGAACACGAGCAGGTTGTTCCGCAGTTCGGGATAGCCGCGGACGATCGAGTTGTCGGGAATCTTTTTGAGAGAGGAAACTGAAGTGTTTTCGTAACCGGCTTTCGTGAGTGTTTCCCACGTATTGCGCGCGTCAAACTCGGTGGTGTCGGCTGTCTCGACGAGCCCGGTGTGTGAAGACGTGTCGCCGGACTTCATTACGCGGGCCTTGTAGTTCCATTGGTTGGTGCCGACGGATGATGAGGATTTGATCTTGAACCAGGATGAGCCGTCGGGGTTGGTGGGGATGGGTGGAAGTTGTCTCGACTGAGGAACATTCGAGGCAACTTCTGCACCGGGTGCGGCCTGCATCGCAATGACGCGCGCGCGAACCTTGGGCCACACGGCGATGATCTCGCGCAGGATCGCAAGCGTCTGTTGTGACCTTGTTTTGATGCTTGCCATCAGGGGAGCGTGAACATGGTTTCGAAACTGATCGCAACGTGATCGAGGAACAGCCACATTCGATTCGCTGCGGTCGAGTACGGCGACTCGGTCGGCGCCTTACCGGCTTCGTACGTTCCGCCGACAAGCCACTCGTTCAGGTTGGGATTCGAGAGGGCTTCATAGATCAGCCGGCCATCGTCGGTTCGCACGTAAATCTGCTGTTCGTTCGTACGGATCTTCGGCTTGCCGGTGCCGTCGAGTTGCACATCATTTGCGTCAGCAATGACGTAGTTGCCCGAGCTGGCCGCCGTCGTTCCGCTCGCGTAACAGAAGCGGCCGACCTTGTTCTTTCCGTCGGCGAAGTACCAGCCATAGTTGCTGATGTCGTTCTGGTGATGCTCGAAGGGATATCCGCTGATTGGAGGGTCGGTTGGTCGCGCTGGCTCGGTCGCGCGTTCGTCGACCGCAATCTCTAGGACGTACTGCATCAGCAGATAGTCCGCATCGCTTTCAAACTCTGCCGCCGGTTCGATCGCATGACAGAGGCATTCATACGGCGCGATGACGACAGGGCCGAGCGAGATCGGATTGAGGTTGGTTTTGTTCTCGAACTTGCGCGACTTCTCAAGATTCCAAAATGGCTCGAAGCGCGTGCCAACCAAAATCCGGCGACGGAATCGAGACGGCCGCGGCGGGAAGATGATGCCGGCAGAGTTCTTTTTGAGACGACGTTTCGCGTCCATCTCATTCGCGCGCTCGACGTATGACGGGTCGCAGCGCCATTTGAACGGCTTTAGCAGTGGGTTCTCTGTCGGCGTCTGCCATTGTCCGCTCGGGGGAACGCCATATTCGACCGTTGCGATCCATTGCGTCGGGCCGTCTTTGTTGGCGATCGAGATCGACCGAACGCGGTGCGCGGTGCTTGTCGGGTCGAGATCGTTCCGGCGCGGCAGGCCGGTCGCGAGAAACGCGGCCTGCTTCGTGTCCGCGTCGATGATGTGATATCCGTCGGTCCAGGATCGGTTTCCTTCCGAGTCCTCGCGCAGGCCAGCCTTCGACCACATTTGGGTTGCAGTTGCCATTGGTGTTTAGTCCAGCCAGCCTTCGTTGCCGGGGGTGTTGAGCTTTTCGAGCAGGGGCTTCAGTGTGTCTGCGAGCATCTTCGTCAGGTCGGTCGTCGCCTTCGTGCTTTCCTTCGTGACCTTCGCCATCTCCTGCTCGGCAGTGGTGGCCTTCGACTGATTGAAGAATGCGGATTGTCCGCGCGTGTCCATGAGGCTGGACTTCTCGCCAAGCTGGGTTTGCAGTCGAGCCTGTGCATCTTCTTTGCCAGATTGAAGAATGGCCTTGTCGGCGAGCCCCGGCAGTGCGGCCCGTTGAGCCCGTAGCGATGCGCGTTGCTCTTCGGAGAGTGCCGAGTCCTTCAGCATCTCGTCGATCTGCTTTTGCGTCTCTTGGTACTGCTTGAGGATGTCGAGTTTCTTCAACTCGCGTTCGACGGTCTTATTGCCGCCGTCGGACTGCAGTTGAAGAATCTTCCGCTGCATGTCGTACGTTTTTTCTGCGGCCTCTTTGTCGTTCGCCCGCTTCTCGGCTGCGATCTTCGCTGAAGCATCTTCGGCGACAGCAGTCTTCCTCTCGTCGATCGAGTTGTTCAGCCCGATCCGCTGCTTGTCGGTCAGTCCGGTTTCACCGTTGAGCTTGGTCCGCTCTTCGTCCAGCGCCTTCAGTTTGGCCGCTGCGTCGGCCTTGATCTGAAGGATGGCCGCGCCTTCCTTGTCTCCACGCTCTTTCAGGTCTGCGATCTGCTGCGCGGTGCGTTGCTCTTCGATGGTCTTCTTTCCATCGGCAAGCCGCTTGTCGACTTCCTGAACCTGACGATTTCGCTTCGCGCGCTCTTCAGCTTCGACCTTGCCAAGATCCGCTTCGCGCTTTTTGATGATCTCGGCTTCGGCCTTCTTCAGTTCAATGTCGCGGTCGTTGCCCTCGTTGATGACGCCGGATGCCTCGCCGGCCTTGCGCGCGTCGCGAATCTCTTTGAGCTTCGCGTTGGCGTCTCGGTTGATCTTCTGCTTGTCGTTGTCGTTGAGCCCCTTTGTGCCGGCGACGATATCATCAACACGCTTTCGATCCGCGTTCTGCCCGTTGATCTTCTTATCGAGCTCGGCCGCTTCCTTGTTGGCTTCCCGCAGTGCCTTCGCCGTGCCGGTGATGACCATCAGCAGCGTCTCGGCCTTTTGCACCGTTCCGCCGATGATCGGCAGACCCTTCGCCAGTTCGCCGACGAACTCATTCGCCCCTATCTTCCCTTCCTCAATCTTCTGGTTGGCCTTGTCCCAGGCTTCGGCGACGCCGCCCGCAAGATTCACGGCCGCGAGCGTTCCGCCGGCGACAGCGATCCCTCGGCCCAGTGCGTTCGCCGATCGATTCGCCTTCTGCGCATCGGCTTCGGCCTTGTCGATTTCCTTCAGCGTCTGAAGGTATTTGCGAGTGGCGTTGTCCTTTTCGAGTGCGGCCTTTGCGCGGTCGCGATCGGATGCAGCCGCGCGGGACTGCACATCGACGGAACGATTGAGAACTTCCTGATACGCCTTCTCGGCAGCGGCCCGGCTGTCTGCGGAGTCCTGTTTGATCTCGCCGACGCCACGCTCGCCGACGAGCAGGTTTCGGCCCTGCAAGCCAGCGATCTGCATCTTCTCGCGTGAATCGATCTCGCGCAGGTTACGCTGCAACTCGACCGCAGCCCGGCTTCGCTCGAGCATCGCGCCGGTGCGGGCCTTATCCACGGCCATCGCCGTGCGTTCGATCTCGGTCGTCTTGGCGAGTTCCTTGCCGTAGTCGGCCTGAGCCTGGGCCCGTAACTGATCCGCGCCCTTGCTGATCTCGCCGGCCTGATTCGTGCCCAAAAACTCGCCGACGTTCTTGCCGAACTTCTTGATGCCTGACAGTTCGCCGATGTCGCCGCCCTGACGAAGCTGCTGCGCAAGGGTCGACACCTGCCGGTTCGCAGTCCCGAGCAGGGACGTCAATCCGTCGTCGCGGCCCTTCAGGACGATCTCTAGCGTTTTGGTGTCTTGGCTCATGAAGTCTTGTAGAGGCGGGATGCGTTGCGCCAGGCGCGATAGAGACGCATGAAGACGGCAGATTGGTTGAGCACGCCGCCGGCGACGGGGAACGTGCCGGCATCAGCCCATTCAAAGTAATCGACGTAACGCCAGACGTCGGCGACGTGCTCGGACAGGGTGGTCGTTACGTAGGTTCGCCAATTGCCTTTGCACCGCTTGCAGCCTTTGCCGCTGCAATAGTCGCACGTCAGGACAATGGGATTGCTGGCGGTGGGGGCATCACACTGCTGGCCGGGGGTGTGCTCGCTGACGGATTGGCCGCATCTGCCGCAGACTGCTCGGTGATGAATTGCCGCCGCGAGCCCGATTTTCCCAACAGGTCAAGCTCCAGATCGTCGACCGTATCAGGGTAGCGCATCGCGAGTTGGTAGACGTCGCGCCGGCTGAGCTTGCGAAGTTCGGCGATCGAGGGCGACACGATGCCGATGGCGAGCATCTTATCGCGGATCTCGATCGCCTTAGCCGACTTGATGTCGAGTGGCCCGAGTTCATCGTAGAGGCGGTCGTACCGCTCGGATTCCTCGTCGGTCAGAATCTTCGCCTTGATTGGCACGCGCTTGGTGCCGTCGATCGATTCGTACACGAAGTCCACCGTAGCGGACGGGTTGGCAAGATTGCTCATGGTCTTTCGGGGTGAGAGAACGGACCCGCGCCGACGCCTTACGAGAAGACAATCGTCGGTGCCGAGTCGTCGTTGAAGTCGAGATTGAATCCGCGCGTCACGAGCCGCTGCCGTTCGCCCCAGCTTGGCGCGCTGCTGTGTGTCGCCTTGCTCGCCGCGATTGTGATGGTGTTGTTCGCGGTCGAGCCGAGTGCCAGCGAGACGGCCCGCTCTGAGTTTGCGACCCAGTCGGCGTCACCGTCGATGTTGCCCGATACGGCTTCCTCGTAAGGCTCGACCGTCATGATCGGGTTGTAATCACTGACACAGAACCGCAGGTATCCCGCAGCGTTCGGCGTCTCGATCGGAGCAACAGTCTGGCCCCAGTCGATCACACCGCTCGGAGCGTTCAGTGTGATCGCGCCGCTGCCGTTGTTGTACGTAAACGATGCCGCGCCAACGATCGGTTGAGTGGTCACCAGCGTCGGCGAGATGTTCGACAGCTCAGCGATGGCGGACGCGATGCCGGTGAAGTTGAAACTGAACCGGCTGATATTGCCCGCGTTGTACGTCAGCCGGCATGTGCCTGCCGCGCCGTAAATCTGACGGAACTTGCCGTCGATGAAATGCTTGAGCGTCAGGGTCTTCTGGCTCGCGACCGTGCGCGTGTAGGTGAACGTCGCGGTGGACTTCACGAAGCCGCACGCCGGAAGAAAGATGTCGGCCCACGCCGGGACTGAGCCGGTGGCGCCCAGGCCCATCGCTTCGATATCGAATGACATCGTCGCAATGAGCGGCCCGCGTCGGCCTTGCAGTTTGCCGCCGGTGACGTTCTCGCGTCGGGTGTAAGTGGTGTTGTCGTTGTACACGACGTTGTAGGCGGGCGTCGTTGCATCAGATGCACTGATCGCGATCGGGGTTCCCGCGGTCGTTTCAATCTTCGCGCCCAATACGCGCAGTCTGTCAATCTTTGGCATGGTGAGTCTCCGTAGTTCTTAAAGGGAAAAGGGATTGCCGCGCGCGTGGCGGTAAATGACTTCCAGAATCAGATCGGCGGCCGGTTGTCGCTGCTCCATCTTGTCGTCGGCAGTGACGACGGTGGCGACGGCAGCAAGCCCGCCACAGTTCGGATCGCCGTCGAGTGCCTTGTCGACACACGCGCGGGCTCTGGCCTGCCTTGTGCCGACGGCCGTTCTGTCGTCCGCGCCGTGTGCGATGTTCAGCCAGAATCCGACCATCATCTTTTTCGTGACCCGCCCGCAGTCGCCCGCGTTGCGCTGCTCGTCGTCCGAGATGACGAAGATCGTTACGGCGAAGTCTTTGTTGACTGGGCTCTTCGGCTCGCCCGATTCATCGGCGCGATAGACCTCAGCGTTCAACGGGTACGCGCTCGCCGCCGTCTTGATGGTCTTCAAGCGGGTTTCAATCCACTGAATGATTCGCTCGTTGATCGGTTCTGTGATTGCCATCAGTTGTCCGTGTCGCCTGATTCGATCGGGAGTGCGGAGAGCGTCTTGATTCGGCCGCCGGTGAATCGGCTGATCTGGTTGCCCCATTCGTCGCGGTAGAGTTCGAACAGCTTGGCCATCGTCGGGCGAAGGACTTCGTCGCGGCTGACCAGGTCATAGACCGCAGGCCCGAATCGCTCTTCGATCGGGAGTCGCCAGGCGATGCCTTTTTCCGTGAACCGCTTCAGTTCGGAATTGCGCAGGCCCGACCGCGTCAAGCCCGATGTGCCCGGACCGTAGCCGTCCGCTTTGTACGACGCCTGCTTTGCCGGGTTGCTGGTGATGCCCGGATACATCGATTCCCACCACTGCGTCGCGGCGCCGCTGATCTTCTTTCGAGCGAAGATGCCGACGTGCCCCGCGATGCCGGACGCGTTCTGCGACTTGCTCTTCACTCGAGCCCGGAAGCCGTGCCGGATCTGCAATGCCGCCTGAGCGGTATCGATTCGGATCGTGACGCCGCTCGTCTTCGTGTCGGTGTGCTCAAACTCCGTGAGCGGCAAGCCGATGCGAGTGGTCGTGATCTTGCCCGTCTGTGTCGTCCGGTCGAAGCGGTCTTTGACCGCCGCATCTTTCGAGTTCGGCGCGTCGATGAACTTCTTCCGGATCGTGAGTCGCGAGCGGACGACGTCGCCCATCATCACGCGGCCGCGCCGGGTTGCTCGCTTCGTCGCCTGATAGTTCGCCTGCTTGTACTGCTGAGGCGAGAGAATCATCTTGATCGCGGCGAGTTCTTTGTCGTTGATGCCGAGGGAGATGGATGGCATTAAGGTGCCGCGTCCTCGCGAAGAATGAGCGTTGCAGCCACGCCAGTCGGGAGCGTGCCGCCGCTCGTCGTTCCATCGAACACAACCGTGAACACGTCGCCGTCACCGTAGGTGGTCGTCGCGAGTGCCCCACTCTGCGCGACCAGCGTGACGCTGCTGCTGTTGAGCGTGATGACACCGGTCAGAATGGTTGTGCCGTTCTTTTTGACATCGACGGTGCAGGTCGCAGATCCGACCGCGACACCGATGCACGCCGCTTTCACTCCAACAATGTCGCCGTCGCCCTGCGCGATGTGCATGATGCGCGTTTCATCCGCCGCACTGCCCACCTGCTTTTCGGTGATGACGTACTGGTGTTCGAGCTTCGATGCCGCGATGCCTGCGCCTGCAGCGACCGATGAATCGGTGACGCTGTTCGATCCGACCTGAACGCCGCCGCCCGCAGTGATTGTGTCTGTGACGTGCAGGCTGCCGACGATTGTGCTGGTGGCCATGAGTTCTCCGTTATCCGATCAGCAGTGTGAAGCCGCCGGCGTCTTGTTGAAGGATCTGTTTGACTGGCATCCGCTCAGCCGTCTTGCCGTAGTCGAATGCGATGGTGACTGCATCGCCGGGGGAGTTGACGCTCGGGACGTCTGCGACTGACACGAACACGACGATCGCCCGAATTGCGATGCCGTACTTCCCTTGAAGCTCTAGCGCATCGCGCGTAACCGGCCCGCTGACCGTCTTCGGCGTGCCGCCTTTGGGCCAGTAGGTGAAGGATTCGACGCCGGGGAATCCATCCGCATCGGTGAAGAGAGCGGCATCGTCTGCGAGGATGTCATCGAATGCGCTCATGGTTTGATTCGGTTCACGACACAGCCGCGCGCTGCCAGCCACTTCGTCACAACCTTGAAGCAGAGGGCCTCGTGCTCCCAGCGATCCTTGTTCCGCTGATTGGAGTGCAGATTGACGCCGTCGAAGTCTGGGGCATCGGTCGCGTCGTATCCGAACACGTCGATCGACTTGGCCCCGCGCAGGTACATCGAGATGAGAGCGGCAACACCGCTGAACGCCGTCCACGTCGCGCCGCCCAGGTCTGCCGGGATCTGCTCGAAGATTGGCTCGACTGCGGTGACCTGACAGCCAGGCGGCAATCGTCCGAGCCCGCGCAGGTTGTGCAGCGTCGTTTCGGTCGTGAACCAACTTGCCGGGATCGCTTCGAACGGTGACGGGTCGAGCGCGACCCAGACGTCGCAGTTGGCACGATGGACGGCACGATTGACGCCGGCAACGCATTCGTAGGGCTCGCGCCCTTTGAAGGTTGTGGCGAGACTGGGACCGGGGCAGAGGACGGCGGTTTTCATTGGCAGATATACAGTGTTGTCCACTGCTCCGAGCTGACGACGACATTCTCAAACCCTGCCGCCTTCAGTGCCGCGACCATCTCGACGCGCGTGAATGTCCCGTGCGAATCACGGTCTGATTCTGGCGTGCTGATGTACGCGGCCTTGCGACAAAGCGAACGGATGCGGGCGAGGAAGGCGGGGGCGTCCGTCTTGTCGAGATGTTCGACGACTTCGATACAGAACACGTAATCGGCAGACCCGACAGGCGCGTCCATCAGGCCGCAATGATGCCAGTCTTCGCCGGGATGCGTCTTCCGCAGGTAGTCGAAGGAATCTCGGCACGGTTCGATTCCCGTCCACTCGCCTTGAAAGCCGAGTTCGCGGGCGCGATTCAAGCCCCAGCCGATACCCGCGCCGATGTCGAGCACGCTGGCCGTCGATTGGTCGAGTAGGACGAGGCCCGCTTCGTACATGCGGCGATGACCCGCGCTGTAGTCGCTGAAGTTGCGACCGACGAGGGCCAGATATTCGTTGCATTCTTGCATGAGAAAAACACGCCGGGAGCTTTCGCGCCCGGCGCGGTGAAGGAAAAAGGAATCAGTAACCGGCCGCGGTCGGGCCAGGGCGGCCGTTGAGCAGGATGGTGATGCTGGTGGCGGCGGTCGTTTTTGCTGCGGTCGCGACACCGGCCAGTGTGTTGCTGGTCGAGCTCGCCGTGATCGCATTGCTGCTGTTGCGGTAGACCAGTGCGTGAGCGGTGATCGCACCGGTGGCCGCAGTGAGTGTGTGCTCGCCGCTGATCGCAACATCGCCGACCGCGCCGGCCGCAATGTCATCAATCGCAACGCCGACTTCGCCGGATGCGCCGGATCGAAGCACGAGTAGTGTGCCCGAAGTGACGGCAGCCGTTGCGCCGTTCGTGTAACGCCGGAAGTGGCCCGGCTTTCGTGGGGTGTTCATTTTGATGAACTCGCTTTCTGTCAGGTTTCAGGAGAGGGGCCGGCCGCAAGGCCGGCCCTCGAAAGTCACTCAGTAGGGTTGATGTTGATGAGGAAGATGCAGCCGATCGCTTACGCGCCGGTGTTCTTCCACATGCCGCGGAAGTCGAGAGCGGCAGCGGCAACGGTGTGGCGGATCTTGTATTGCCGACCGTCGACGCGGAAGCCGTCTTCCTCGGTGAGAACGGGTGCAGGCTCGTCTTCGAGGAAGCAGAGCTCGACCGTGTCGATGAAGGAATTGCTGGCGATCAGATGCCAGCCCGTGCTCGTGCCCGATGCAGTTCCGACCGCAGCGCCATCCTGATCGTAAATGGTGACGCCGTTCTGAATCATCGGCTCTTCGATGACGGTCAGGCCCACTTGGCCGCCGGGGCCGAAGCGGTTCTTGACGTTGGCGTTGCTGCTCGCCGTGTTGGTGGTCGAGTTCACCACTTCCCACGCCGTGCCCGCAATCGCCGGCGGCACGATCAGGAACGAAGGTCGAACGCCGATCGTCGCACCATTCAGACCGGTCTGTACCATCATCTGGCCGACGCCGATGTTGAGAGCGGCGACAGTGATTGCGGCATTGGCAGATGCCAAGTTTGCGTGACCGCCTGCCGTCGTTCTGACAGTCGAATTGAACAGCGCGCCGGTGTCGTTCATCGCAGCGTTTGCGAGCAGCGTGTAATACACGAGCTCATTTTCGAGGCGCTTGGCGGCACGGCCCTTCAGTTCCGGGATTCGGGCGAACGCATTCAAATCATCGTTGATGATCGTTTCCCACGAGAGCGAGTGAATATCGCCGTACTTGCTCAGGACATAAGTTTCCTTGCTGTCGCTGAGGTTGGCATTCGGATACTCGCCACCCTTGCGCACACGCTTCAGGCTGCTGCCTTCACTGAGTTGTGTGCGCGTGATGGTCTTGAAGTCCGGCGCGGTCGCGCGACGGACCCACTGCTGCCAGGTGGTCGGATACTCGTCATAGGCGGTTCGCAGCGTCTTGCCGATCGTGTCGGCGAGGATGTTGCTGAAATCGCCAGAGGTTTGCGCGAGTGCAGCGCGACCCATTGCAGCGAGCTTGCCACGATTGAACACGAGCGAAGCGACTTCGTTGCGGCCCATGCCGCGGGTGTCGATGCCGATCGCCGTCAGATACGCACGCGCGGTTTCGACAAGGGTCAAGCCGCGGAAGTCGCGAGCCCGCTCGTGCGGGTTCTTCACGGACAATCCGGCGCGAAGCTGGATCGAATCACCGATCGCCTGCGGAAGGCTGCTCATGTTTCGATCGTCGCGAACGTGAACCGGGTATGCGTTGTGCTGTTCAGACAGCTTCGACAGTGCGGCACGCTGTGCGGTTGGCACATCCGCGCCGGCTGCGATCTGGCTGTTCGTCCACACATCATCATGCCCATAGAGCTTGCCGACTTCGCGGATGCCGGACACGCGAGCGTTTTCGGCTGCCAGCACCGCACGGATCGGATCGTCTGCGGCAACCGGCTGCAGCATAGGGCGTGCTGCGAGCTGGGCGGGTGGCTGCTCAACCATCGCCGGTGTGGCCGGCGTCTTTGGAGCAGCGTCGGGGAACTGAGCAAACACGGCGCGCTTTTTATCGTCCGGCAATGCGGACAGGAAAGCCTGCGATTGCTCCGGCGTGGATTGGGGGGCGAGCCCCATGCTCACGAGGAGCGCGAGAAGGTTAGGGTCCATGTGGACACCTCCATTGGTGGGAAGGGGATCGACCGCCGGCAACGCGCCGGAGTCTGAAACACCTGGTAATTCAGCCAACAGGCCGCGCCGGTTCGATGCCGGGCGATCGACAAAGTCGATGCTGTTGACTGTCTTCACCCGAGCGACGGCGCGATCGCCGGTTCGCTCAAGCGAATAGAAAAAGTCTGCGGAAAGCCCGATCTCTGTCGGGGCTTCTTTGGCCATGTTCAGCAGGTAGGCGCGGACATTGCCCTGACCGGGGACGTGTTCGGCATAGGTGCCGACGTGGACATCGGCGCGAAGCACGCTGCCGTCGACGCGAGCATTGCTCAACATAGCAACCTTGGTGCCAAGTGCTTCGGGCGCGGCCATCATCGGCGTGCCGTCCGCATTCATGCCCTGATGCTTGAATCGTGACGGCATCCCGCCGGCGGCGTTGATCGCGTCCCGCATCTGCTCGAGCGTGGTGCGGTCGCAATCCCAGCCCCAGCCCTCTGCCGGGCCGATGGTCATCACAGCCGCGCCGCGAATCATGCCGGTCGCGACATCAACATCGAGGGCGGCATTTTGCAGCGAACGCAAGATGGCTCGCTCGCCCGAGAGGGCGGCGTGAAGTGTTGCTCGTGTGTTCATGGTGGTCAGGGTTTCGGGGTTTCGGATGGTGCGGCCGGCGGCTCTTCAACCGGCGGCTCTACGCTTGATTGCTGTTCGACCATCGACGCGGCACGGTCGCGAGGAATGCCAACGGCGACGATCAGCTCGATTGCTACGGGGCCGACGACTTCCTTCTTCGCGAGCCGGGCGAGCACATCGAGCACGGCCGTGATCTGAGCGCCGTTCAGCGACGACTCGGCTTTCACTTCCGTGTTGACGTTGCCGCCGTCGACCGGTGCAGACAGGGCTGCTGGATCTGCCGCTGCGATCATCGGAGTCGAAGGCTTCGTCGCGGCGAGGGACGGCGCGGGCTGCGTGCCGGTAAGCGCGACGCCTTCCTGCATCGCCATCTGCTGTTCTTTTCCAAGCGTTCGAATGTTGCGACGGAATCGACTGCCGCGGCTGCTGGTGAACTCGGTACGGGTTGCAACGCCCAGGCCGACGAGCTTCTCGTAACCTTCGGCCTCTGCCTTCGGATCAATCCACGGCTTGGCGTTGAGCGGATACTCCGCATCGGTGAAGCGGTCGGGATCTTTTTTGAACTCGGCGAGATCGACCGGGAGATTGCCTTCAAGAATCTCGTAGTAGTACCAGAGCTTATAGACGGGCATCACGATCGAATCGACGAGCGTGTCTTCCTCGGGTTCAAACTCTTTCCAGTCCTCGAGCATTTCCTGCCGCTGGCCGCTGTACGTGCCGCGGGTGAAGTCTCGGGTCAACTGACCGTAACTCAGGCCAGCGCCCGCGCCGACACGCCGCTGCATCGAAACAGTGAATGCGTCGAAGTCGCCGCCGGCCTGATGTGGAGAGAACGCGGTCAGGTCGCCGCCTGGTGGGGCGTCATAAATCACACCGGGCGCGAAGTCGGCGATGCGGTCGCCGTTATCGGTGGTCGTCTCTTCACCATCGCCTGCATTCACGCCGACTTGGCCAGTGCCCGCCGGGAAGCCTGCCGGATTCTTTCGGATCAGGCCGATGCACGATTGCAAAATGCGCGTCCAAAGGCTGGCATCCTTCCATCGGTTGTCGTCGCGGATGTCCTGCATGACCGCGACCAGCTCAGGCCGGCCAAGAGTCTGCAGAACGCGATCAGGTTGGTCATAATGTAGAACGCGATCCGCGGGGATCGGGAACGACTGATAGCGCGATTGGAACCGGATATCGTTGAGCGGCTTCGGGAAGAACCAGTAGGCGAGAGGCGCGCCGAACTTGTCGACTTCCACACCGCCGCGAACCTCATTCTCTCCGTTGACCTGCTTCCAGAAATCCAACTGCTCGACTTCGAACGCCTGCAATTGCAAGCCGACGCCTCGCTTGTAGGACTCCACGAGAAATGCAGATCCCGCCGTCATTCGCTCACTGACGGCGAGCCGCTGAAACTGCCAGAACGTGCGACGCTTCTGGACGTCGCACCGCTTTTTGTCGCTTGCCCATTTCCAGAAGCGCGCCTCTGCGAGTTCGTTCAGCGCGTCGAGTTCGCTTCCGAGGACATCTTTCGCGGTAGGGACCGGCGCGATGCCGCGGCCAGCGATGTTGCGGACATACGCCTTGATCGCGCTTCGACCGAGCGATGTGTCGCGCGTCAATCCGCGCGACCGACTCACCAGCGTTGGCAGATCATTGATGATCTCTGCATCTGCCGAAGCCTGCCGAACGGGCCAATCCCTGTTGCGACGGCCACGATCGGCCGCCGCATGGATTGACAGCAGGCCGCGAATCGCAGCGTACGCGAGTTTGATACGGGTTGTGATTCTCAATTGGTATTCCGCAGTCGCGTTACGATGAATTGGCCGCCCGAAAGTCCGGCGACGATCTGCTCAAGCCTCGCGCGTTCGCGTTCGAGGAACTCAAGGTTCTTCTGAACAGATCGCCCGTTGACGCTGTAGGACTCCGTGCCGCCGGTCGCGATGATCTTGCTGATCTGCTCTTCAACGGCCGCGAGTCGGGTTTGTGCTTCTGAGAGTGTCATCGGTTGAGGTAGTTGCTTGGACGGTCGGGGATGTAGCCGGGTCGGTCTTTGGCTGCTGGCTTCGCCGGCGGCTCAATCACGGGCGTCACAACTCTCTGCCCGTTCACTACGCCTGCCACGCACGCCAGCGCGGTCGAGTCGAGATAGTGATTCTGTTCGCGGATCGGCACGAGCTTTCGCACCACGCCTTTGCCTTGGATGAACTCTTGTTCTTCCTGTTCGGCCAGCAGGTGATGCGTGAAGGTGCGATGGTCCTGACCTTGCGAGGGCGTGAAGAACGTCATCGCGCCTGGGTTCGGCTTGCCGTCTTTGTCTTTGAGATCCGTCTTCAGCCTGGCATGAACGAAGATTTTCGCTTCGTCCGCATTGACGTCGACGAGTTGGATACCGTTGTCGAGAATCACCGGCTTGAACATCTGGCCCGTGATGAAGTCCTTTTGCTTTGCGACCTGCCGTTGGCCGAATCCCTTCGCCGGGTAGAACGGGATGCCCGACTCCGCAGCGAACGTGTAGACGGTGTCGGTCTTGTAACCCGAGTCCACCAGCACCATCGACGGCATCATGATTCGCTCGCCACGCTCCCAGCCGCGCCGGGCGATCGTGTCGCGAAACTCTCGCAGCATCGTCATCACGGCTCGCTCATCCGACTGACCGTCCATCTCGTGAGCGATGATGCCATAAGCCAGGACGTGCGGAGTCGCCTGGGGGAGCCATGCGATTGCCGTCCAGTGGCAGCGATGCAATCCGACGTCGATGCCGAGCGTGATCGACGAAGCATCCGGCGGCACGACATCGCGCTTCCATTCAACCGTGCGCATCATCAGCGACGCCGGATTGAAACTGTTGATCGCGCTGTTCTTGTTCTTTGCCGGCATCGCCCAGAAGAACTGCCGCATCTTTTTATCACCGCGTTCGGTGTCGGGGTCCTGCGAGGCCCTCAACTCTTCAGCAGCAACGTCGCCCTGTGTGACGAGGAAGTTGTTGACCGCCGTCGATCTGAATCCGAGCGTGTCGGTTCGCTTCGGAGTACCTTGGATCTCGCCATCGACGAGCTTCTGACCGTCGTGAATCAGTGTGCATTCCTGATTCGCGGTACGTCGATCCTGCTCGGCCCACAACTCGCCACAGTCCGGACAGGCGATTCGGGCTTCGTCCTTCGCCTGAAGCACGTCGGCTGCGTTCTGCCAGCCGACCAGGTGCTGCCGTTCCGGAGTGACCCACGCACGGCAGAACGGGCATCGGATCAGGATGCGGCTGTTTGTGCCGCCTTTGATCTCTCGGTTCGTGCGGCCGTCTTCTGTCGAGAGCGTGCATTCCGCGTAGAGGGTGGCCATGTCGCCGAAGGCTCGCAATCGACCTTCGAGCTGTTCGAACTTGTCCGATTCTCGGGATGTCGCGCCGACGACGTCGAAGCCATCCGCCTCAGTCACCACGAGCACCGGCGCCGTCTTGCCGGCACGTTGCTTGTCACCACCGCCGCCCACCATGAACCGCAGCGAGCGGCCGTTGGCGAACTGAATGCTCGTCGGCGTTCCGCCCTTGGACCCGCGCCCGCTCGTCGGGAGCAGCTCGCGATAGCGACTCGATTCGATCGACGGCTTGATGTCGTCGTTCCACTTGTCGCTCGCCATGTTGATGTCGGGGATGCCGTAGATGACATCCTCTTGCCGCTCAAAAAGGTGGTACGTCACCGGGACCGTTGAGCCCGTCAGCGTCTTGCTTGCCTGCTGCGCGCTGGTGAGGAAGTGCCTGCGCCAGCGACGACTGCCGATCGCATCGAACCAAAGCCCCGTCCACGGCTGCCGAGACACCCGGAACGGTCGACCCGCGAACGGGCCGGTCGCCAAGATGATCTCAGCCTCTGCGAACTGCCGCATTGTCCGGAGCGGCCTTGCCTTGCTTGCCGCCGTCATGGCCAGCAGCAACCGCCGGGCGTTCATCCTCAGCCCGGTCGAAATAGTTTGCGATGCCGCGTTCACCAGCTTGAATCTGTTCGTTGAGGATCTCGCCCGCGTCGGGGCCGTACTTCTTGTTCAGGATCGCGCCCGCCTCATGCAGGCTGCCAGAGAAGATCGCCAGGCCTTGCTGCAAGTCGTCGATCGCGACCAGCTTGCCGAGTTCCTTCATGAGCCGCAGATTCTTGTGCTCGTTGTCGATCGCGCGGCCACGGTCGAGCTCGGTGTCCTCGGCCGGCTTCGGCTCGGCCTCTCGCGGCGACTGCTGCGCGAACCACGCGAGCACTACCGCCCGCGCGTCGAATCGCATGCTCCGAGTGTTGCCCTTGATCGCGCCGCGTTTCAGTTTCGGCTTGATCGCCTCATCGAATCGCGCTCGCTTGAGTCCAACCAACTCGGCCGCTTGAGCCTTCGTCACCCACGGCCATTCATCCATGTGATGCTACTGATTGCAAAATCACAACTTACGTTCGCACGAGAATAACGGCAGGCGTTTACC
>ERZ869921.662-NODE-662-length-18248-cov-4.024900_pt1 | contig 18248 bp, 24 predicted proteins | sample MGYA00579310_ERZ869921 | MGnify/ENA primary metagenome ERZ869921 (study PRJEB32216, sample SAMN09231816) | wastewater metagenome | place: USA: Maryland | collected 2016-06-21 | study: EMG produced TPA metagenomics assembly of the PRJNA472060 data set (Reclaimed...
GCTTGACCTTTGGGTTGACGCTGTTCTCTGGGGACAGCACGACGTCGGCTGGGCTGCTTACTACGACTTCCCACGGAATCTCGGCGTAAAGTACGCTGAACGGGACGAAGCTCGCTTGGACGCGCTGTTGAAGTACACGAAGACTTGCGGGTGGCTCTACGCGTACGAAGGTATCGCTTTCGTATCCCAGAAGCAGAGCGATGTTCACTGTGACCAGAACGGAAACTTGCACTGCGAGTCTGGACCAGCCTTGGCATTCGCCGACGGCTTCAAGGTCTACTCGTGGAGGGGCATCAACGTCCCGCCGTGGTTTATCGAGGAGAAGGATCGAATCACCGCCGAGTCTATCGCCCTCGAAACGAACACCGAGCTCCGTCGGGTCATGTGCGAGATCATCGGTTGGGACAAGGCTCTCGAGATGTTCGGTGGTGAGGTCGTAGATTCCGACGTCTGCTTGGGGCTCCCGCGAAAGCTCATATCGACGAACATCCGCGGCGAGAAGATCACTCTCCTCCACATGACCAACGGCACCGTCGAGAACGGTGTTCGCAGACAGTTCGTCGAGGGAGTCCCCAACACGATCAAGACGTGTCACGAGGCTGTCGCCTGGCAGTGCGGTGTACCGGTATGGGCGCACCAGGAAGCCGTCAGGACGTAGCACACCACTTCATAAATACCGTGTGAAGATACACGGTCTGGACTACAGCATGACTTCCCCGGCGATGTGTTCGTGGGACCCGTCCACCACGTTCTCATGGGAGAACGTGGATTCCTGCTACATGACGGGTTCCAAGAAGTTCGCCGTCTCCGTCGGTCGCTGCTCCGGAACCCTCCACGGCGGTTACGAGTCCCAGGAGCAACGTTTCCACGAGATAGCTGAGTTCTTCTCGTCCCGGATGTCACCGGGTGACTTAGTTGCGATGGAGGGTTACGCTTTCGGAGCCAAGGGTCTCGTGTTCCACATCGGGGAGTGCGGCGGAATCATCAAGAACCGGATGTGGGCTAACGGAATCCGGTTCGAGGTCGTCCCGCCGACCGCTCTCAAGAAGCACGCGACCGGGAAGGGCAACTCCGACAAGTCAGGGATGAACGACGCCTTCGTGTCCCTGACCGGTTACGACGTCAGGACTGCTCTCGGTTGCACGGAGAAACAGTGGAACCCGTCATCTGACGTGGTCGACGCGTTCTTCCTGTGCTCTTACGCTAGGACACTTTTCCTGTGAACGGAAACTTCACCGTGCAGTTTACAACCTCGGAGACTTGTGTTAAGTCTGAGCTAACCGGCTAGAATAGTTCTGCCGTGTGAAGGAGACGACAATCGTCATGACTGCGAAGACCAAAACGAAGACCGATCGTTTCCTCGCGCTCTTGCGTACCGCCCGCGGGGTCACCCCCGCCGCTGCGGCCAAGAAGCTCGAGACGACCGAGAACGCTATCCACTGCATGCTCTACCGCATCCGCCGTGAGATCGGACTCGACGTCACCCGCACCCCGGGCGGTGCATACCGCCTGTGACGCGCCGACGGGGAGGGGGAACTCCAAACCCCTCCCCGTCACCAGACACATTTTCAGGGAGTGACCCACACGTGAGCGACAACCGTGAGGTAACAGTCTACAGCAAGGACGGGTGCGTCTGGTGTGACAGGACACGCGACTTCCTGATCTCGATCGGCGTGCACTTCACCGAGGTGAAGATAGACCATTCCCTCGAGAACCGCGACGAACTCATGTCACGGTACCCGGAGGCGAAGACAGTTCCCCAGGTGTTTGTTGACAACAGTCGCGTCGGTGGTTACAACGACACGGTATCCTACTTCAAGTCCACACGCACAGACGGAGACGGTGATGCCGGTCATGACTAACGAGTACAACGAGAGAGCTAAGGGCGGAACCGAGCTCTCCATCGCTGAGTTGACTGAGAGGATTCCGTCCTCCCTTCTCGACAAGTTCGCCATCGTCCCGTCCCGCTTCCGAGGTTTACCCGGCGGCCTCATCCCGATCTACTGGGTTCACGACACCGAAGACGACCCGGAGATGGAACACCTCGCGAACGGTGGGTGGAAGAAGTTCGCGAAGATCATCTTCGTCTCGCACTGGCAGAAGCAACGCTTCATCAAGAAGTTCGGCATCCCGTGGAGCAAGTGCGTCGTCGTGCAGAACGCAGTCCCAGTCAAGTTCGAAGACGTCAACCTCGACCTCGACTGGAGCGGTGACACGCCGTACCGGTTCATCTACCACACGACCCCTCACCGAGGTCTCGACGTCCTCTACGACGCTTTCAACATGATCGCCGGTGACCGCAACGTTCACCTCGACGTGTACTCCAGCTTCAGCATCTACGGCTGGGAGGGACGGGACGCTGCGTACCAGTCGCTGTTCGACTCTATCAGGGCGAACCCGAAGTGCACGTACCACGGAGCCAAGTCAAACGAGGAGGTTAGGGAGGCTCTGAAGAAGACCCACTTCTTCGTCTACCCGAGCACCTGGCAGGAGACCGGGTGCAGGTCCCTCATGGAAGCGATGTGCAACGGGGTCATGTGCGCGCACACCGACTACGGGTGCCTGGCGGAAACCGGCGCGGGTTGCAGCTACGTCTACCCGTTCGACGAGAACCGTGACGCCCTCGTCAAGACCACCGCCGCCGTCATGCACAACATGATCGAGACACCTTCACTCTACACGCCGGAGTCTAACGCTGCTGTGAGAGCTTCCGTCGCCACAGAAGCTCTCAGACGGTACTCCTGGGATTCCAGGGTGTCTCTGTGGGTTCAGACGCTTCAGGGGGTGCTGAACGAGAACGAAGGGAAGACTTGGTGATCAAGATCTCCTCGGTTCCCCTCAGGGTCAGCTTGCTGGGCGGCGGTACCGACATGCCGGAGTTCGTGGAGATCGGCGGCAACGTCGGCGCGTGCTTGGTCATGTCACTGCCATTCAACGTCTCCGCCGTAGCGTCCATCCCGTCCTACACCGAGGGCGTTCACGTCGACCCTCGGGTCGACACCCCGCTCACGTCTGCGGTCATCGAACACATCGCGGAGAACGTGCCGTCCCACATCGCAGCTGACGTCGACCAACTCACGATGTTGGAAGACGTACCGACGAAGGGGACGGGTCTCGGCTCGTCGGCTGCGTGGATCAGGGCGCTGATTGGTCTGCTCTCCCCTGTATCGAGAGCGGTCGACGCCTCCGCAGCTTACGGGATCGAGAGGTCCGTCGGTTCGTCCTGCGGTTATCAGGATCACGTCGCGGCTGCGAATCCCGGCTTCAACTTGTTCTCGTTCCACCCGGACGAGAAGCACGGGTGGAGGTACAAGACCGAGGCTGTTCACTCCGGCAGCTGGCTGATGCGTGACCACGTGCGCATGTACCGCGTATCCGGACACAGGGACAGCAACTCCATACTCGCGAAGCAAGCTGCTTCCGTCCCGAACAAGATCGACGCTCTGGTGGAGATGGCTCGCCTAGCTAGGGAGGGAGCCGACCTCCTCAGAAACACGGAGGGTCGCTGGGACGAGACCGTCTCGCAGATCGGTTCTCTGGTGAACCAGTCGTGGAAGATCAAGAGGGCTTACGCTGCCGGGGTGTCGAACGCGGTGGTGGACTCGGCGATCGCGTGCGCTCTCGCCCACGGCGCGTGCGGGGCGAAGCTCCTCGGCGCCGGTGGGTGCGGTTACGTGGTGGCGATAGTTCCTGACCGCGGTAAGGAATCCGTTACCACCAGGATCGATACCGCTATGGAGGAACTCGGGTTCACCCCAGTCCCGATGCAGCTGACGCTAAAACCAACCACGAAGGTGCACAACATTGGTTGAAGAAGAAACTGGTCCGACCCACTTCCAGCGCCTAGCTCAGGTTCTCTCGAACTTGGATGACGGCGCAGTAGTCAGGTTCGCGAACTCGCTGAAAGTCGCATCGGACGCCTCGAGGGTTTTCGTCTGCGGGAACGGGGGTTCCTCCGCTATGTGCTCCCACGCAGCCGCCGACATGGCCAAAGCGCTGAAGTACCCAGGGTTCCTGAACTGTTCGTTCGTGTGCTTGACAGACAGTGTTCCTCTCCTGACGGCCATGGCTAACGACCACAGCTACGACGAAGTTTTCGTCAGAGCTATGAAGGTCAACAACTTCTCTTACCGTGACTACCTCCTAGTCGTGTCGTCTTCCGGCAACTCGCAGAACGTAGTCTCCGCAGTAGACTACGCGTGCAGCATCACTGAACCGACCACCAACGTCTTCGCGTTCACTGGTTTCGACTGGGACAACCGCGTCAACACCATGCTCCGATCCGAACGATCTGACGAAAACATCTTTCACGTCAGCTCGATGGAGTACGGCGTCGTCGAAGACGTTCACGCCGCTGCGTTCCACCGCGTGGTAGAGCTGGTGAGGTCCAAGTGATACTGTTAGACTTGCAGCAATCTATCATCGCGTCGTTCATGGCTGCTCTACGGTCGGGGCCGCGAGGGAGTCCTGGTTCCGTCGACGTCGACGTCGGGTTGTTTCGCCACATCGCGGTGAACCTGATCAAGAACGTGAACGTGAAGTTCAAGAAGGATTACGGGGAGCTCGTCCTCGCGGTCGACTCGCGCGAGGTCTGGCGTCGAGGCGTGTTCCCTTACTACAAAGCCAACCGCAAGAAGGCCAGGGACGACAGCGTGGTGGACTGGAACAAGTTGTTCGCTGCCCTCGACGTGGTCAAGGACGAGGTGAGGGACAACTTGCCTTACAGGTTCGTCAAAGTTGACGGGTGTGAAGCTGACGACGTCATCGGAGTCTTGGCTGGCGTAGCGTCTGACCCGACGCTTGTCGTTTCAGGAGACTTCGACTTCGTCCAGCTCCACCGTTTCGCCCCTCCGATCAGGCAGTGGGATCACGTCAGGAAGAGGGAGATCCCGTACGACCAGCACGCTCTGGTTAGGAAGATCATCCGCGGCGATTCTGGCGACGGCGTCCCGAACTTCCTCTCCGACGACGACACGCTCGTGACACCCGGGAAGAGACAGAAACCCATCACCCAAGTCAACGAGGATCGGTGGGTCGACATGACTCCCGAGGAGGTGTGGGCTTCGACCAAGGACCCCGTCTCCGCCGAGAGGAACTGGAAGAGGAACCAGAAACTAGTCGACTTGAAGGAAACCCCGCCCGACTTGGTCAAGCAGATTCTCGATAAATACGCCGAGGTTCCGAAGTCTGACCGGATGACGGTCTACTCCTACCTCGCCAGGAGCGGCCTCAGGAAGCTCCTGGAGGACCTGCAAGATTTCTGAAGGGGAACGATATGCTGTCGCTAGGTGAAGTCCTGACCGGGCTGAAAGGTTGCACCACTGACAAGGAGAGGGTCGAGTTTCTCCAGAACGTCGGACCACGTTACGTCTCGACTCTCAGGGCTGTGCTCAAGTGTGTTTTCGACCCGTCGGTGAAGTTTGCTCTCCCGGAGGGTGCGCCGCCGTACAAGAAGAAGGACGACGAACCCGGCGCGCTGTTCCACGCGGTGAAGAAGCTCCACATCTTCACCGAGGGTGGGTACCCGGGTCTCAGCCAGATGAGGAGGGAATCCCTGTTCACTGGTTTGCTCGAGTCTCTCACCGACGAGGACGCTGTGCTAGTTCTCGCGATGAAGGATAAGAAGTTCCCGTACCCCGGTGTCAACCGGAAGGTTGCTCTCAAAGCCTTTCCCGATCTCTTCTGAGGAGGACGTCATCCCAACATACACCTTCGTGAAGAGGAGCACCGGCGAGACCGTGTGCACCGATTTCATGTCCATCTCCGAGATGGAGAAGAAACTCTCCGATGACCCAGACTTGGACGTCGCTCCCCCGACGCAGTCGACCATAGTCGACCCGTGGAGGATGGGTAGGAAGAAACCGGACGACGGTTTCAGGGAAGTCCTCGGGAGGATGAAACGGTTCTACAAGGGCAACAACATCACGGAGTGATCTTGTCACGTCAGAAGAAGCCGGCGATCAAGACCGGCAACTTTGAGATGAGCTGGCTGGAAGCTAAGACAGTCAACCAGAAGCGAGTGATAGACGGGTACGCATCAGGACAGAACCTGATCATACACGGCTTAGCCGGAACCGGTAAGACTTTCCTGGCTTGCCACATGGCGGTGACCTCCGTCCTCAAGAACGAGGCCGAGAAAGTCATAATCTACAGGTCCGCGGTTCCGACCCGGGACATGGGGTTCATGCCGGGAACGGCCGCGGAGAAGCAGGAACCGTACGAAGCTCCCTACAGATACGTCTTCGCGGAGATCATGCGCCGGGGTGACGCGTACGAAGTACTCAAGAAGCACGGGCACGTGGAGTTCTCCACGTCGTCTTACCTACGTGGTCTGACGGTGCGAGACAGCATCATAGTAGTAGACGAGGCGCAGAGCTGGACATGGCACGAGTTAGACAGCATCATGACGAGGGTCGGGGACGGAACCAGGATCATCGTCTGCGGGGATCACCGGCAGACGGATCTGGTCGACGGCAAGTCGGGTTTCTCCAGGCTCCTAGAAGTCACGTCGGAGATGAAGGAGTTCTCCCAGGTGGAGATGAACAGGGATGACATCGTTCGGTCGTCATTTGTTAAGTCCTACATACTCGCTAAGGAACGTAGGAACCTTTCGTGAGTTCCCGCGGAAACCCATCACGCTGGAACCAGCTACGCGGGTTGACACGCCGAACGGGAGGTTCTACCTCACCCCAGATCGGTCTCACGCCTACCCGTCGGTGACTACCGTGCTTGGTTCTCTACCGAAGCCCGAGCTCGACGCGTGGAGAGCTGCGGTCGGCGAGGACGAGGCGAGACGGGTATCCGAGCGAGCTACTCGGTTCGGTACCCGGGTTCACTCCCTAGCAGAGCATTACGTCCTCGGCACCCTCGATCCAGAAACTACGGTGAACGACAAGAGAACTTACGACGCGTTCTCTGCTCTGAAGAACGCTCTCGACTCTCACCTAGAACTGGTAGTCGGTTCCGAGGTGAGCTTGTACTCACCCAAGTACGGCATCGCTGGGACATGCGACTTGCTGTGCGTCTGGGACGGCGAACTCGCTGTCGTTGACTTCAAGACTTCGTCTGGGGTAAAGCACCGCAGCATGATAGACGGGTACTTCACCCAAGCGACCGCGTACTCGGAGATGGTCGAAGACTTGAAGGGGTTCGGGTTCGACCGTCTCGCGATCGTGATAATTACGTTAGACGACACGGAAGCTACAGTCTTCACCGAAACGAAGACTGTCTCCGCGGTGAACAGACTGAAGGAGATAACTGATGCGTACCACTCTGCTAGCAACCGCGGTAGCCGCAACTACATTGATCGCGTCTCCGGCGCTGTCTGACCCGGGAGTCATGAGCGTAGACGTCGACTGTCGGAACTGGAAAGTCGAAGACTTCGCTTCCGCCGGGTACTTCCCCATGTTCTTCGGTAAGTCGCTGAACGGTGTGGACGGTGTGGTCGCGTTCTTCAACGGCAGGGACATCGTCATGCTGTTCACCCACAAGGATGATCCTGGAGGAACCACGTGTGCGCTCAAGCTGACCGAAGCTGGGATGTTCCAGCCGCCGGAACCGAGCGCCAAGCCGCCAGAGAAGGAGATGACCTACTGATGTACGACATACCGAAAGACGTGTTCTGGGCTACAGACGAGGGTGTGACTCGCGGTGACGTCTCACCTCGGGACGACGCTCGCGCTTACGTCGCTACTACGTCGTGGCAGCAGCTTCTCCTCTCCGGGTACAGCGGACACCACCACGTCATACGTCCAGCGGTCACGCGGTCCATCGATGCGGACGACAGGGTTCCACCAGTCAGACGGTCTGTCGGGTGGGCTGGAGACGCGAACGACGGGTCGTTGGCTATGCTAGTCGCAGTCGCCGACGGCATGCGTCGTTCTGGAGCAGAACCAGTTACGATACACGCGTTCCCGACTACCCAGCCGTTGAAGTCTGTCATGGACCTGGTGAACGACGACGTCCACATCGCAGTCGGAGCGAAACCTGACGTGGTGGAACGGGTTCTGTCTCACTGCGCGGTCTACGCCGCGCCGAGCATGTCTGCTACGTCGTTCGATAGGGAAGCTGCTCTAGCTGCTACCTACGGTGCGCTCGTCGTCGCACCGAAGAAGTACGGTTACCCGGAGGTGTTCGGTGGTCTAGCCTACTACCCCTGCATCCACTCGTACGACAACGCGACTTACGCCGCGTCGTTCGCCAGCGTCCTCAACGAAGCTCTGCACGCAGCTCTGGTCGTGTCTAGGGGTGAGGCCTCGGCGGCCGCCGTAGCGAAGTTCGCCGAGGACCGTGTCAAGTTCGAGTGGGAGGAGTTCTTAGGCTTCCTCAAGATGGCTGACGCCGTGTCGTTCAGCGGCTGACCACCCGCAAGATGAGCGTGTTGCGGTCAACCGAGTTCTTGACGCGGCGGTCGTCCTTGCCCTTCCTGAGCTCGTCGAGCTTGCGCGTGATAGCCGCTTCGTTTCCCTGGGTAACCGCAGTCACCGCTTCCGCAGCCCTGCGTCCCATGGGTGCTGTCCACGAGCCGTCACCGAACCCGACGATCGACTTGCCCTTCACGTCGAGAGACTCGCCGACGAGGACAATCATGATCTTGTACTTGACGTTGAAGAGGTACACCTTCTTCGCACCGATGATCGTCGCCGGGTCGACGCTGCCAGCCTTGAACTCGTTGCTCTCCCTGAGGAACTCGAAGTTCTTCAGCTTCTTCTCGATGTTGATCGTCTTCTTCCTCGGTGCTCGCACCGCCTTCTCGCTCTTGCCGTACTTCCGGCAATCGTCGACGAGAGTCACGAGCCACTCCTCCTGACGTTTCAGTTCCCTCTTCGGGGTCTTGCGGTAACCCTCGTAGACCTGGTGGTCCGTGTTCGCGATCGCGACCCTGATCTCGTCGAGCAGGGGGATGTAGAAGTCGGCAACCGCTGAAACTTTCGACGTCGGGAAGGTGTTGCCCTTCAGCGCGTCGTAGACGTTGAACGTCCAGTCACGCTTGTCGATGATTTCTTCGATGTTCGCGACGAACGCGTTGAACTTGGCGTCGGCGGGTTGAACCTTCTTGATTTCTGCAACCGGGTCGGCTGGTTCTTCGCAAACCGCGTACCTGGAGATGACTTCGGCGACGCTCCTACGGATGAAGTCTTCGGACGTCTTGACGTCGGCGCCGAGTTCTTCCATGCGAGCGAGCCAGGCCGGGGTCCGTGGGAACGACGTGTTCGGGACGGTGGACAGCTTCGCTGCGGTTTCCGTCTCGCCGCGGCGGACGAAGTAGTCGACGAGGTAAGCCCTGGCACCCTCGACGGCCATGGTCGCGTACCAGTTGAAAGCGTGCGCTTTCTCGACGGTTGTCGGTACCTGGCCCTCGCGCCAGCGAGGCTCGTCCCCGAACGCGTTCTGGTTGATGATCTTCTGCTGGGTCTTCGAAACCCTCGGCTTGTCCTTGGTCTTCTTCGTCGTAATCCTACGAACGCTCATGGTGTATCCTCCTCCGGGTTCTCACCTGTTACCATAGTATCACGTTTCCCGGGAGGTGTACACCGAAAAGATCAGTTGACACCGACTCGGAAATGTGTTACAAGTATGTAAAGTGGAGGAGTTTTACATGAGGTCACACACCGTGTTTTTCCCGTGGGCTGGCGAAGCTAGCCCGATCTCGTTCATGAGCGTCGAGTCGGCCGTCAACTACATGGCTGAACGTCTCCCGGACATGACGTATCACGTCCGTGACCCGGACGGGAACATCGTTCACCGTTTCACACCAGAAGGGAAGAGTCCGGATGCCCGGAAGATCGAAAACGCTGCGTGAGCTGATCGGCCAGGACGCCCTGTCCTTCCGCGTTCGGATGGAAGACGCGCTGTCCGCGGCGTTTCCCGGAACCCGGTTCAAGGTCAAGGATTTCTTCGGCGACTTCGGCTCCGACGTCTTCGACGCCAGGGTTCGTATCGACATGCGTGACCGCGTCGACGACATCGAGTGGTGCCGCGAGGAGTACGGTGTGGACTTGTCTGAATCCAAGGACGGGTACGTGTTCGAGTACTTCGACGAGAAGTCGAAGAAGCCTTTCGTGTTCAAGAAGGGTTCCGGCTTGGTCAAGACCACTCGCGAATTCGTTACTGAACACTTTTCTGTAGGAGTGCCAAAGAAGTGACAAAAGAAGTGATGGAGATCATGGACGAGGAGGGTCAGAGGAAGACCCTGAGGAAGTTCCTGTGTCTCGTCGAGTTCACCAAAGCTGACGGAACGCGTCGCGTGATGAGGTGCACAACCGCTCCAGACCTCCTCGAGAAGTACGAGGCGGTCGAAGAGGGTGAGGCCGAAGGTTACAAACCAGCACCCAGGGTTCCGGGTCTCATCCGCGTCTTCGACGTCGAGAAGAAGGGCTGGAGGTCATACCGCGTCGACCGAGTCACCAAGTTCACCCTAGTATCGTTGTCCCAGGGGTGAACGTGTTCCAGGTTGTCCTAGCAGCGTGCTGGTTCTTTTGCCAGCCAGCACCCCAGGTCATGATGGTGACTATCGACACCGGAACCACGCAGCGGATCGACGCGTATCGATTCGGTTCACGTGAAGAGTGTATCGCGGCCGGGCAGCAGCTAGAGCTCGCTCTGACATCGTACTTCTACGACGGTCAGTTTCGCCTGTCTGAGTGGCGCTGCTACGACGCCCTCGAGTTCGAGCGTTACGGAACGAACGGCAACTTCGACAACAACGGCGACTGAAAAGTTCGCGGGTGCATTTGACACCAGCCGCATCCCCAGATAGATAGTATCTACGAGGCGTCGATGGAGATCGATTACTCGCCGAAGGACCGGGGTGCAAATCCCCGCGCCTCCACCATAGATGCATCAGCAAGGATGATTCGGTTCTGCTCCGATAGTCCCCGCGATTATAGCAGTCACGTCGTGATGCATCTTTGATGGGGGCGATCTAGGAATCGACTCGGCGCGGAAAGTACTCTGGAGTCTCGTCGGTTGGCACCGTCAACAGCCAAACGTTAGATGCGAACGATAACCGCACCAACGGTGCTCTCGCCCTCGCGGCTTGAGTAACCTGGGTCCGGCGGGTACCTGGAAACAGAAACCCGTCACTTACCGCAGGAGACCATGAAGTGACACGCCTAGAGTTCTGTCAACGCATCACCTACCCGTCGAAAGACGCTGAGCACGACATCGACCTGATCATGAGTGCTTTCGCCTCTCACGGGTACGAAGTCTACTTCATAGACGCCTACCGCGCTTGGGTGAAACATAGCGAGGAAACCGGTTTGTCCTGGGCGCCGATCCCGAAGGATGACCACGAGGTTGTCCGTTCGGCTATCAAGTACCTCAGGGAGTGCTGATTGATAGACCCGAAGCAGTTCCACTCCGACATCGAGGACATAGTCGAGAAGACTTCGTGTTCCTACCTCGACGCTCTCATCTCGTACCAGTCCAAGAGGAACTTGGAGGCGGAAACTGTTTCTTACCTGGTCAAGAAGAATCCTCTCCTGAAAGCAAAGCTTCACAACGAGCAGCAGGAGCTGAAGACTGTGAAACCTAACCCCTCGCAGAAGCTGGTGTTCTAGTTGAGCTTAGCCCCGTTCTCAGCTTACGTCATGTACCTCGCAGTCAAGCGTCACTTCGGTGGAAACTTCGACTACTTCAAGTATAACGGGAAAGTCTCGGTCACCAGGGAATCTTTCGAGCGACGTCGCGACAGGTTCAAGTTCGAGAAGCTAGCTAACCACCACGATCCCCTCGGCCTCCTTGTTGCTAACCTCTCGAGGGATCCGGAGGCGTGGGTCGGCGACATAGTGTCTGGTGACGACTCGTCCGACCGGTACGCGGAGTACGTCAAGTCTACGCAGTCGTTCAGTTACTTCGCCAGGGAGCAGATCAGCAAGATAGCGTCGTCCACACTCCAGGGTGCCGGAGCCGTCAGCTCCACGTCGCGACCGGAGATCGCTAAGTTAGTCTCGTCAGGACAGATGTCGATGGAGATCGCGTCCATGCTGGACTTGGGGATCCGTTTCACGGACGGCTGGGTCTCCTCCGGGGACCCCGTCCTGCAGAAGCTCGGGGAACGCATTCGCAGGTACCGCCCGTTCGTGAAACGGCAAGTCTCCCCCACCCAGCTCGTCGAGGTGGTGAAAAAAATATTCGACGAAGACGGGAGGCGGATAGGAATCTAGCATATATACGTAGCAAACCGGACGTTCAGACTGTAGAGTCGCAAGTCCACATCAGCAGCACCAAAGGAGTTCATGGATATGAACAAGCCTAACTTCGCCGCCATGAAAGGCAGCACAGCCTCGCTCACCGAGAAGCTTCAGAACAAGCTCCGCGAGGACAACTCATCCGGAAGGCAGGATGACGAACGTTTCTGGAAACCTACGAGGGACAAGACGGGTAACGGCTACGCCGTGATCAGGTTCTTGCCAGCATCACCGAACCCGGAGTGTCCGGGCGGTGTCGAGGACGCGTTCTACGTCCGAATCTTCAGCCACGCTTTCCAGGGAAAGAACGGGCAGTGGTACATCGAGAACTCGCTGACCACCATCGGACAGGACGACCCGGTCGGCGAGTACAACTCCCAGCTGTGGAGCTCCGGTTCCGACGACCTCAAGAACCAGGCCAGGAAGCAGAAGCGTAAGACCACGTTCATCAGCAACATCTTGGTCATCGACGACCCGAGCAACCCAGCTAACAACGGGAAGAACTTCCTCTTCAAGTACGGCAAGAAGATCTTCGAGATGATCAGCGAGAAGATCGAGACCCCGAAGTTCCCGGGAGACCCGCAGTACAACCCGTTCGATTTCTGGGATGGTGCTAACTTCAAGCTCAAGATCAGGGAAGTCGAGGGTTACCCGAACTACGACAAGTCTGAGTTCGACACCCAGGGACCCCTATTCAGGGGTGACGACGCTAAGCTGGAGGAGCTGTGGAAGAAGCAGTACCCTCTCCTCCCGCTCATCGCGCCGAGCAACTTCAAGACGTACGACGAGCTCAAGAAGAAGCTCGACCGCGTGCTCGGTCTCGGAGTCGCCCCGCTGAGAACCGCACCGCCGGCAGCTGATCGCGGTGATGACGTGAACACCGACGAGGTGGTCGAAGAGGACGCCCCGCGAACGTCTGCTGGTCGCTCGTCTCCCAACGCCGCGCCCGCCCCGGTTGACGACGAGGATGACGAGATCGCGTTCTTCAAGAAGATGAGCGCGAAACGTTCGTGATGAGAAACGGTGCCCGCTCCGGTGGGCACCGTCTACCATTTCCGTTTGACACCCCAACGAATCGGTGTTATGGGTCTCTCTCCAAGCTAGAGGGAGAACCGACGTGCCTGCGATAATCATGACTCCGGAGAAAAATATCCGCATGTACGAACTGGTAGAGGAGGGTGCGAACATCCTCTCCTCTGCTGGTGAGTACATGTCAGAGCGGAAGATCGAGCCCGACGTGGCTAAAGGCTGCGTCGAGGTGTTCAAGAACGTCATCGTCTCCGGCATGTCTATCCTCGACAGCATGGGCGCGCTCGGTCCCCTGACTGACGACATCTCCCTAGTCTTCGATGAGAAGAACAACAATGCGTTCTCGTCTACGTACATCCAGGAGGGTGTCGGTGTCACCGACGAAGATGTCAAGGAGCTGAAGTCTCGTTACAACAGCGGGATCATCAACATCGGCGCTGGGTTCTACACGAACCCCGGGGACAAACCAAAAATCATCGACCCGGTTCTCGGCCCTACGAACTTGGGGTACGTCGGCCTCACCCCAGCTGAAAGCATCATGTTCGCTCTCGCTCACGAGGTACGTCACGCCTACCAGTTCAAGACCGGCCACGCGTTCACCGTCGGTCTCGCGTTCGAGCGTCGTTTCGACTGGGACTACACTTGGTTCTCCGAGTACAACACTTTCTCTGACGAGTTCATCGCCCGGGTCAAGATGATGGACCCGGACTCGCTGAACCGCATCTACCGGAACTTCCCGTGGGAGAAGGACGCGAACGAGTTCGCTGCTGGGGTGGTTCGTGCGATTCGCGACAAGTCTTGGAAGTTTCCGATCGAAGATTTTCCGATCGTGAAAGATCGCGGAGACTTCACCTTCGCACCGGACGATTACAAGCCGGGTGGTGCGGAATCGACCGAAGCCTTCGCGAAACACGTTCCGAAGATGTTCGAGAGCATCTTCGGCTCTGACTTGGCGAACAAACTCTCGACAGAGATCAACGATATAGTCTCGTTGGTCGCCAAAGATAGCGACATCACTCACAACTTCTTCGGAAACGAGAAGTTCGTGCCTATTCCGGGTGTGAAGGTTCGCTACATCGACGGGTGTCTAGCGAACACCGGAGACATCAAGATCTGAACAAGGAGTGAACAGACATGAAGAACTTCGCATCTGCAGTCAAGGGCGCGATCAACAACGCGATCGACGCTGCTGTCGACGTCGCTGAGGGCGCCATCGCCGTCACGACTGAAGCAGTCAACAACGGAGCAGAAGCGGTGCGCAAGGTCGCCGCCGACAACGCTTCCACGATCGACGCTGCCAAGGGAGCAGCCAAAGCCGGGGTTGACGCAGCCAAAGCTGCCGTCGTCACCGGAGCCGCCGTCGTGCAGGGAGCTGTGGACGGCGCGGTCAAAGCTGCGACAGACCGCAAGCCCGAAGACAAGTGACGGACGACGTCGTCTACTACGAGGTTGACGACGCGTCCCCGTCTCCGGAATATTACCTAGATCACTACGGGTCGTGTTCAGCGCAGAAGTGCGTGTGCCTCGTCGACAAGACTTGGTACGGCAGGGCGTGTCCGAGCTGGGTTCCCTGCGGGTTCACGACTCACGCCGAACACCTCGAGTGGTTCCTCGGTCAGAAACCGCCGCCCCCTCCGGTGGACTGACGGTTCGGGTTCATGGGTGACACCCTGCGTCCCCCGACCACCGAGAAGTTAGTCACGTGGGAGGTCCTGTTGTTCTGGTTCATGACCGCTGCCGGGGAAGACCAAGCCTGCTGCTTCTTGGTCTCAGCGACGCTCAGCTTCTTGATGTTAGAACTGATGTTCTCCATCCTCGGCGTCGGCGTGGAAACCTCCGGCGATGATGTTTCTGACCTGCCGAGACCGGGTATCATACCCACAGTGTTGTCGTAAGTCCAGTCAGCAACCGCTTTCCAGATGCTCCTCAGCCACGCTTCGACGTCGTCCTTGATGTTGATCCCTGCTGCTATGACGTCGTCTACCGACTTGGTGAGGGCGTCTGACGCTTTGTCCCAAGTCTGGGTGACGAAGTCTACGAAGCTCTGCCTGAGGTTCAGGCGGTACTCCTCGAGCGACCCGAGGGATTCCGTGATCTTAGACTTGAGGTTAGCAGCGAACGACGACATGGAGTCGAGGAGGAACCTGCCGTTGGCGGACAGCGCTTCCATCGGGAGGTCGTACACCACGTACTTGAACGCGTCGTAGACTGCCATCTTCTCCTGGGGGGTAGCCCCGCCGCTGACCCACCTCTTCACGTCGTCCATGAAGCTCTTGACTGATTCCGCCACCGAAGTCCAAGTGTCTTCGACCGCAGCTCTCAAGCTGAAGTCGTCTTCCGGGTTGAACTTGAAGAGCGCTCTGATGCCGGCAACGTAGCCGTCCACCACGTCCCGCACCAGCTTCCACGCGATCTTGTCGAGCGAACCGTCGTCGACTCCTGACGTCAAGACCACGAAGAACTGCTTGACGAAGTCGACGAGGTCGGTGACCACGTTCCCGACGCCCGCGTTGAAGGTGTCAGCCCACGCGGAGAAGTCGAGCATCGCTGCGATCTTCTTACCGAACAGTCCTTCCTTGACGTTGTCTGCGAAGGTGGCGACCAGCTTCACCAAGTCTCCGACGAAGAAGTCGTAGATTCCCTGCAACGCGGTTTCGGCTGCTGACCAGATGCCGTTCTTCTGGAACTCCTCAGCGACCTTCGGCAGAATCTCGAACGCAGCTAGGACCGCTGACAGGTACGGCAGCTTCTTGACTATAGCACCCAAGATCGGGATGCTCTCCAGGATCTTGAACAACGGTGCTAGCCAGCTGTTCTTCAGGAGAACCCTGATAGTGGTGAAAGCGCCGACGTAGTCCCCGATGAACTCTCGGAACTTCTTCGGGATGAGGGAGACCAGACCGACTAGCCCGATACCGAACGCCACCTTCTGGACCCCGTCTATGATAGACGCTATGAATCCCTGCGACGGCTTGTTCAGGAAAGACAGGAGCTTCTCGAGCATGGTCTTGTCTGGTGCGTCTTGACGCTGGTTCCTGCTCCTGCTCTCTGACCTGGACCTGCTCTCCCTGCGTTCCCTCTCCTTCTCGTTCTTGAGGAGTTCGAGGGCAGCTCTCCTCGCGTTCTTGTCGGACATCGTGCTGATCTCGACCAACCTGTCCATGCTACGGTAGAGATCCTCCGCGACCGTGCGGGACATCTCCTTCGTGATCTCGTTCTGGAACTTAGAGTTCTTGAGCATCTCCTTCAGGACAGCTAGCTGCTCGTCCTGCTTCTTCGCGGAGAACCCCATCGCAGCAGCTGCTACCCTCTCGCTGGACGTGTCTCCCGGTCCAGCTTCCTCGGCGAGCTTCTTGACGGCTTCGTTAAGTCTCTCTATCGCGAACGTGACCGCGGCGGCGTTGAACTCCCCGCTGCTCTTATCGCTGATCTTCCGCATCTCGCGGATAGTTTCCCCGATCTCGCTCATGACTGGGGCTAGCGCAGATACGAGCGCAGCTTTCAGCGCCTCGGTGTCCTTGGCTCTGTTCTCGTCGCTCTTCAGTTCCGGCAGGAGTCTCACCTACGCTGTTCCTCTCTCTTCTTCTCTTCTTCCAGCCACTCTGTGAGGAGCGCAGCGTAGACGTCGAGCTCGAACGGGTACAGGTTGTCCATCTCGTCGATAGACCACCCGAACTTGTGGTGCATGACGAAGGTTAGCCTGTACCACGCCCCGAGTGAGGTGTGGCTCAGGCTCAGTCGAAAAAATCGCCGAGACCCTTCACGTCTTTCTTGACTGTCTCGCCGTCCGCCCTGGTGTACACGACGTTGATCGATACCGTCGGGCGTTTCTCGAAGAAGTCCCTGATGGGCTGCATGGCGTTCAGCGGGAGCTTCATGAGCCACTCCTTGAGCTCACCGCGGCTGACGTCCGACGCGGAGGTGACGTCGTCACCGCTCCACACCGACTCGATAGACGCGGCGAGCATGTCCCACTCGTCGATGTCCCCCTTCGGCGCGCTCAAGACGGCACCGACCGTCGGGTACCTCAGCTTCAACCCGACGCCCTGGGAAACTTCGAACGACTTCTCGCCGGTTCCCGGGTTGAACTCGACGTCGTCCAGCGACACCGTCGCGTCGTACCTCTTGCCGTCGACGTCGTCCTTGACGGAGACGTTGATCTTGTTGTTGACTGACTTCGCTCGGAGAGCCAGGAACAGGAACTCGAGGTCGAACACCGCGAGGGAGTTCGCGTCTAGGGAGAAACACGTCCCGACGACTTGAGCGACTGCTCTGAGCATGTCCTTCGAGTCTTTCGACTCCTTGGCGACGAGCAAGACTTTCTGCTCGTTTCCGGTGAACGGCCTGAACGTGACTGTCTTCCCAGACGACGGGATCTTAGTTTCGAAAGTTGGGTGTTGCAGGGTAGGAAGCTTGCTCATATCGTTCTCCTTCACGAGCTGGTGTTCTGTGCGTCTCTCGGTTTCATGTCGTCGCTCGTCCAGGAGCGGTAGGCCAGCTGGACCGGAAGCATGGCGAGCGTGTCCTTGGCTCCCCAAGAGAAAGTCGTCTGTCCGACGGACTTCGGCCACGCGTCGTGCATGGTGACGATCCTCGTCGGGAAACCGGCTACGTCGAAAGAGGTGAACTCCACCTGACCGACGTAGTCTGACGCGTAGGAGACTTGGAACGGGTAAGCTCCGCTGTTCCTAGACGTGGTGGCTCTCCCGGGAGCGTAGTCGTAGTTCACGACTGACTGCTGCCACCGGGTGAAGAACTCGACGACTTGGCCGTCTGAGTCTGTGAAACACTGCATCGACGCCTCGCCGTACGCCGGAACTAGGGGAGCGTCGGTCGGCACACCGTAACCGAGCGTCCTGATCGGAGCGGTCACTATCGACACCCCCGGGAGGTTGAAAGTCTCGCAGAAGAACTCGAGGAAGCGCGAGTCACCGGTCGGGGTGTGAGCCCTGACTCGGAAACGGCTCGAGAGGAGCAGCCCTTCGAGCGAACCTATCTGCGCTGAGAACTCACCGACGTCGAAACTCA
>ERZ869921.663-NODE-663-length-18244-cov-11.917698_pt1 | contig 18244 bp, 24 predicted proteins | sample MGYA00579310_ERZ869921 | MGnify/ENA primary metagenome ERZ869921 (study PRJEB32216, sample SAMN09231816) | wastewater metagenome | place: USA: Maryland | collected 2016-06-21 | study: EMG produced TPA metagenomics assembly of the PRJNA472060 data set (Reclaimed...
CTAGACAAGATTTTAGATTACCAGTAGAATTAAAAGCTAATTTCACTATTTTTGGCTCTACTTTAAATATGAAAAGAAGTTCTTGGTATTTTGATAATATAATTTTTCATTCATTTTTATATTTTACAAAATTAAGAATGTATACATTTGAACAAATAGTAACAATTATACAAAGTAATTGTGATAGTGATGGTGGTTGGTTTGAAATTTTAAAGGTTGGTAATTGTGGTTGTGGTACTGGAACTGGTAAGTGGGGAGGTTTTAAATTAGAATTTAAAATAGATTTTAAAATATGTTTTGATTCTGGTAGTGTTAGATTTAGACCACCAAGTTTTAAAGCACCAAGTTTGGGTGTTGTTTTTAGGTTTGGTATACGTAGTTGTTTAACCTTACCAAGTGTATTCCCAGGATTTAAGATCAGGATATTCACAAACCGTCCTTGTGTGATGCAAGGCTCTGATTATCAACTGCCTAGCTCAGGATTATTCTACTTAGGGCAATTAGAATTATGTAGAGAAATTGGACAAATAATCGGTGATGATCATCCAATAAGCGATTTATTATCCAATTCTGATAGAATTGATAAAACATTAAATAGGGATGAAGAATTAATAAATGCAGAAAACATAAAAACTGAAATTAAATTATTTTCAGTTAAAAACGATATAGTAAATAAAAATCCAGATTCTGATATAGAATTAATAAATGATTCTCAATATGTTAAAATAATTGATGATGGTAGTTTTATATTGAATATAAATACCAATAAGAAAAAAATGATTAATAGTGAAGATGGTACTTTAATCGAAACTTCTGATGATTCAAGTGGTATATTTACTGAATTTGATGGTTATTGTATTTTTAAACCTGAAATAGAATTAGGTTCTGCCCCAAATAAACAAACACTAACTACTTTAAAAATGAAAGTTCCTCAAAACGGTAATGATGAAGTAAATATATATAATTCTTTTCAAAATTTTAAATTTGGTGAATTTTATAGTGTTAGTCAATTTATTCCTAATTTGGGTATTGGTAATGATTGTAATTCATTATTTAGTTTTACTAAAGTGTGTAATGATTATACTAATCTAACAGGTTATCCACATAAAATACTAACTCCACAAATGAGTAATGATGGTATTAATAATATGACTGCAAATGAAATTGGTACTGATTTTGGAACTGACTTTAATAATGCTCCATTTGATGTTTTTAGAGGCGATTTTTTAAATTTCATGTTATATTTCGTAAATATTGGTTATAGAGCCAAATATGGACAAAGTAGTAAAGAACTGTCTTTTTGTAGTAATTTAGTTAAACCAAAAAGTGCTGATAATGATAGAGTAGATATTAATTTAATACCAAATAATAATCCAATTGGTGGTGGGTTAAAAAATACTCAATATATGTCAAACCCAAACAATATTATTACGCAATTTATAAAAGTTGATAAAACTGATTTAGTTAGGTTTTTAGAAAGAAATGAAAAGAGGTATGAAACTAGTTTTTTTACATTAAAAGAACCCCAAAATTATCCAAGTAATTTTTTTTACAAGGGTAAGTTTGGGGTTGATTCAGTTAAAAATCTTATAAATAAGAATATTATCTAAAATAATTTATATCTAATAATTTTTTTAGATGTGTAATATCTAATTTCCCAAGTACCATCATAATTATTAATATATAGTTTAAAATTATCATTATTAATAATTTCAATATATGAAATTATATTACTTTTAAAATTGTCATAATCATTACCATTTGACATATATAATTTATTTTTATTTTTCATTATATTTATCGAAATACTAGTTGTATTAGGTATGGTTATTGTAGATACTTTATTTATATCCGCAAACCCAACTGGCCTATCTTTATATACCATTTTTTTATAAGCATACTTGAAAAATAAATCAGTATAGTCTAACGCATTTAACCTATAATTAACAAAATCAGATGTTTGATACAATGAATCCACTGTTTTTAATGTATCATCATTTATTTTAGTTAAAAACCATATTTTATTATTTAATGTATTTATAATACTTAAGTCACCTTGATTCAAATAAGTATATAAACTATCATTAGTGGAAATATTATTAGTTGTAATTATTGTTGGGTTATTATTTGGCTTTGGGTTTTCAGATTTCTTTATACAAGAGGTAAAGATAACGCTAGTTATCAAACCTAAACCCATAATAACTTTTTTAATTGCCGATTTTTTCATAATTTATTTTAATTTAATGGTTAATAATAATTGATTGTTTACTTATATAAATACCTTAACGTTAATAATTGTAATAAGGTTCCAAAAAATCAAAATATTTTACTCGTATTATATAAAGTAGTATAAAACCATACTATTTAATAATAAAACAATATAAAAATATAATTATGAAAAAGATAAAACTTTCACAATGGGCAAAAGACAACGATGTGACTTATCAAACAGCTCACAATTGGGTTAAGAATGGTAAATTTCCAACACCAGAAAAATTAGTAAGAACACCAACAGGATCAATATTTGTAATAATTGACTAAAATTATGGGTAAAGTTAAATGGGATAAAGATTCAGTTATTAATTTAGCTAAAAGTTGTAAAACTAAAAAAGAATTTAAGAAACATAGTGGAGCTTACGATGCAGCTATAAATAAAGGTTGGTTAGAAGAAATATATAGTTTTCTAACACCCACAACTAAGAAAATTATTGATAATTTAGATTATGAAAAATGTAAAGAAGAGGCGCTAAAATATAAAAGTAGAACTGAATTTAAAAATAATTCTAGTGGAACTTACAATAAAGCTAGAAAATTAAAAATTTTAGATACTATATGTTCACATATGTATAGAAAAATAAAACCTAAAGGTTATTGGAGTTATGAAAAATGTAAAGAAGAGGCTTTAAAATATACAAGTAAATTTGAATTTCAAAAAAAATGTAGTTCAGCATACAGTAAAAGTTATGAAGAAAAATGGTTAGATGAAATATGTTCACATATGAAACGTTTAAACAATCTTAAAAAAAGAGTTATTTATAGTTTTGAATTCGATTTAGATAAAAATAATAATAGATTTGTTTATGTTGGTTTAACTTATAACCCTGAAACGAGAAATAAAGACCATTTATTAAGAGGTCCAGTTTTTGATCATGTTCAAAAAGGTAACATAAATTTTAAATATAAAATTTTAACTGATTTTATATCTGAAGAAGAAGCTCAACAAAAAGAATTTCAAATATTAGAAAATTATAGAAATACGGGGTGGATTACATTAAATAAAGGTAAAACTGGTGGTCTTGGAGCTTCTGAAAAATATACTTTTGAAACTTGTAAAAAACTATCACAAGGGTTAAGTAAAAAAGAATTTACAATTAATGAAAATAAAGCTTACAAAACATGTTCTAGAAAAGGTTGGTTAAAATTATTATTTACAGATGATGTTAAAAAATATTCTAAAGAAGAATGCGAAGAATATATAAAAAATAATTTTATTAAAACTAGGAATGAATTACAAAAGAAACATGTAAAAATATATACTATAATGTATAAAAATAAATGGTTAGATGAGCTTTTACCTAACACATTACGTCATAAATTTATTTATTTAAATAAAGAGTTATGTAAGATTGAAAGTAAAAAATATAAAAACAAGACAGAATTTAAAAGTTATTGTACTAGTGTTTATAATTTTAGTAAGATAAATGGTTGGTTAGATGAATTTTTTCCTAAACCATAATCTCTTTTTTTATAAAGAAATATGAACCATATTTATAATCTGGATTTTTCTCATCGAACATAATAAAGTTAGATGAGAATATTCTTTTAAAAATATTAATATAGGTGCTTAGGTTGTTTTCGTTTGTATTTTTACCTATTGAATATATTTTATAGTAAGGATTATTTCTAACATATTCTTCAATTAAAAATGCGACTTTACCTAATAGTTCAAATTGTTCCATTCTATTTGTTTTAGCGATATATGGGTCATCCATTGTTCCAATAACCTCATCTGGAACTTCAATATTTTTAACTTCAGTTGGGCTAAAACCTAAATCTATATAATCTGCATCTTTTTTATAATCATCAATTAATAGATTGGATAACATTCCGTTTTTAAATGGTGTTTTTTCTGGGTTTAAAGTACCATAAACAAAATCTACATCATATTGGTTATTTGATTTTGTTTTAAAAGAATAAATATCAACTATTCTACCATCAACTACTTGGTCTACTTTTTTCTCATAATCGGTTTTAATTGGTTTATCTAAAACTTCCTTTAAAATGTTTGTTAAATATTCTTTTAAAAATAATTTACTTTTTTCTTTTGGATATTTCATCATTCTACTCATAGATTTATTATATCTTTAAATAGCTTTAAAATTAAACAATTAGCTCTATTTACCCATATAAATCAAATTATTTTTGACCCAAATCCAAACCATATTACCTCGTTCTCGTTACGCTTTATCGCCTGATCAAGACCTAACGTTTAATATTGAATTGAATCAAAGCGGTGAGATAATACAGGATAATAATATTACTAACTACCTCGACCAAGCTACTAGATTTAATGAAGAAAGACAACAAAGCAATAACTACAGAATATTTGGCAACTTTAATTATAATTCACCTTTTAGACATTTGAGTAATCAAACCCAATTAAACGAAATCAATTCTATTAAAAGTTTATTTGATTTGAGTGTAGTTAATTATAATGATATAGGATTTAGGTTTGAGGAGTATTTTGATTTGATGTTGGTTTATCCTTACAAATATAAATTCATTAGTGAAATTGATGAAAATATATCATTATATAATGTCATTTATAAAAAGATAAAGGATTCTGACACGTATCAATACATAAAATCAGGTTTTCAATTAAATGCGTTCAACCAAATCGTATTTAATGTAATTCCAAACAAGCACATTACCATAGTTGATGTAAGTGGTTATGGGTTGACTACTATTATTGATAACCTTTATAATATAAGTGGTAACACGATAGAAGTACCTATAACTGAATTAAAATTGTATATTAAACCCAAACCTATATATGATGACTTCAACATTAAGTTAAAAGTGTTTGATGAGAATTATAATGGGGTTAATCTAAACCTATCTACTAACTTGACTTTTGGGTTTGACGATAACGGTATTGATTATAACCATTATGACCCAACCGATAACATAAACTCATTGCTATTGGCTAACATCAAACAGAACAATAATGACATTGACGTTGCATATGGTGACGCAGAGTTCTTGATGTTTTTCAGGAAAAAAATATTGTTGTTTTTAAAATTGAACGACATTGCGATCACTGTAAATAATATCTTATTGAGTATGGATATATTGAGGAAATATGTTGGGTTTGGGGATAATATTAATGGGGTTACAATAAATGATTTTAATCAAAATGATGATGATAACAATATTATTGGTGAATTAATAAGTTTGAATAAAAATGATTATACCATCAACATTGAGGATGAACAATCATATATTTTGCCATTTAAATATAATTATAAAACCGATCCTTTTTATGGTCAGATAATAAAAGAGGTTAAAGGTTTGATTGAAGATTTCATTAACAACACGACTTATTATAAAACAACTACTTTAAATGGGTATTCAATAACATATTATGGCATTGATGAAGCTAATCAAAATTTATTTGTAAAATTTAAATGTTATGATTCAAACAACATTGAGATAACATCAACATTAAGTAATTATATTGATGTGTATGTTAATACTTATGAAGTAAATAAAAATAATTATACCAATAGGTTATTGTTGAATAAAATATCTAATAAGGGTTATTATCCAATTACTAATGAGTTATATTTTAACTTGACCAAGAATTATGACATTGATTCGTTGGATTATATTAATATTAAATATCGTTATAATCCATTTGGTTTAACAATACCCTTAAAGTACTTTAAATCTTCCATTGAGACCACTATTAACGCTAATGAGGCAAGTATGTATGCTTACAAACATAATGGTTTGTGGAAGTGGAAAGAGCTTTTGGAGAATGGTCAAATAGAACAACAAACCGAAATTGGGGCTGATTATCCTTTTATAAACAATACTCATTATATAGACAACAATTTTATATTGAATGTAATGGTTGATAATAGTGATTATTATACAAATAAAATATATAGTTTATTTAATTCAAATGAAATAGGTATCGTTGGATATGATAATCCAAACCAAAACCTTAACGAAGGGGTTTGTTAAATAATATAATTATGGAAAAATTCGAATTTAGACGTAACATGTTATCATCAAACACTATCAATATCCATTTGGTAAAATCTATGGGTTTGACAGGTATTAGTGATGATACAAATGATTTCGTTGAATCGACCAAAATAAGTCTAGTAAACCCTACCACTGATGCTGAATATATTAGGTTGGTATATTTTGGTAACAACTTTGATTTAATCCCTAATTTTAAAGGTGCTGATCAAACCTATAATAATTCTTTAACCAACGCTTTATTCAACAACATTGAAATTAAAAATAGAGTTGACGTTATAACCAATTCTTATTTTATATTTGAACTGTACGATTTAAATGACATTTCAAATCAAACCTTATTATCATCAAACAAGATGGACATCTATACTAGAAGTGGTTATACATATAATATGTTTGATAATAATGATAATCTTTTAGTTAAAATTCCGTATATTTACCCAAATAAATACTTTTTGGAATTCAGCAACATTTATATACCAAATAATTATATTGATGATTTAAAAGATAATATTGTTTATTTAAAAATAAGATTTTTCAACTCAAAATTGGGTGGTGTTACTGATTTTTATATTGGTAATGCTACTTTAGAACCAAACGAACTTGATTTTTTTATAAAATTAATTGTTGATAAAAATAATTATAGGTATAGGTTTGATAATAATGATAACAACATATTGAATATATATGAGAATAAAAACGTAAATTTGACGAAACTTAATAATGTTATCAATCCTCAAAATCCAATTCTTAATGATAGTAAAAAAGATAATATTATTGTGGGTTATGGCGAAAGTGGTAATTAAATTATTAAAATTATAACAAAATATTCACGAAAATTGCTATATTTGTATCTAACATAAATTAACTTCAAAATAATGAACATGAAAAACTTAATAAACAGCATTCTAAGCAACCTTCGTAAATATCTAGTGTTAGCGGTCAGTTTAATAAAGAGAGAGCGAGTAAACTTAAATAATATTAATTTATTTTGGAGAAATATAAATTACAGTAGAATGCAAAAAAATATAGAGTCTTTATTATTAATAACATTATCTAACTTATTGATACCAATAGTACCTTTTCTAATAGAAATAGAATATAGTAATAATCATTTATTGAGTCAAAAAACATTAGTGATGGGAATTTCTATGTATTGTTTTTCTATAGCAATAACTTCTGAGAGACGTTTATTTAATTTTCTATTAAGTTTTGTTGGGATTATGGTTGTTTCACTATATGGATCATATTCAAGTTGTGACATGGTGACTAATGTGTTTGATTTTAAAATTATTTTAATGTTATCAGTATTTTTTTGTCATTTGAGCGAAAGAATAATTTTAAATTTATTAGAGAACGAAAAAATTAAAACATTTATATAATGGAAATATTTAGTTACATATTAAGTTTTAGCATTGTGTTAATAAGTTTTTATAATCTTATTTTAACAATAAAAAAGAATCTAGCGATTAAAAAGTTAACACAAAATGAATTAAAAGAAGAAATTAAAAAAATTGATAATAGCGTAAAAAATGGAGTGATAACAATAAGTGATTTTAATTCGTATAAAGAAAACATTTATAATATATCTAAAGAACATTTAAGTTTTGATCAAACCCAATATTTGCGCCATAATTTATTCGAAAAGACTAACGATAAACAAATTGACTATGTTAATAATTTAATTGGTTTGAGCGGTACGACCACTACTGTTATTAGTAATATAAACTTCAATAATTAACTGACGACAATAAAACCGAACCGCTAACACAGTATTTAATAAAATTAGGGTTGTATTGGTATTTGGTTTTTCACTTACATTTATTCAGTCCATTTCGGTGGAGTCTTACGTCTCCGTCACTCCCTAAATTTTCTTAAATACCGTGCGTTATAATTTTTAAAAATATGGGCAAAGATAAAATAAAGCAAATTGTAAAAAAATACATAAAAGAACAACAATTAAAAGAAATCGAACATTTCATAATTGAAGGGATTGATGTTGATTCTAAAAATAAAACGGTAAAGGTTAATTTAAATCATGAAGAAGGGATAAACACTTCCATTAATAATAATCCAACAGTTACTAAAATGAGTAATGGAATTAATGTTTATTCCATTTTTAAACGCAAATCAATCCCAAACATAAACCTTGACGGAAATCCTTTGGTTCACGCTTTAAAGAATAATAAGGGTTGGATCGTTTCGGATTATGATAAACGTTTGTTATTAAATCAATTTAATCAGATCGTTAATAAAATCCCTCAAAGGTTTGATACTCTAATTAAATTGCCTAGTTCAAATGATTTGAATAATTTGTTCATGAATTTATTAAAGAAAAAACTTCATTTTGATAATTTAATAAGTGACGAAATATTCCCAAAACTATCAAAAGAAGATGTTTTTGAGAATTCTGTTAATGGAAAAGAAATCCCACAAAAAGCTTTTAATGAAATAGTTAATTCGTTCAATAAAATGAAGAATAATAAATTTTCATTTAAAGAAATCCAACCTGAAAATAGAAAATATATCTCAAACATTTTTGATGGTTATTGTGATGTCGTTAATTTTGGGGATAAGATTAATGATAAAAACATATTAATTCTGGATGATGTAATGGCAACTGGAGCATCAATTTCTAATTATGTTGAAAATATAAATGCTATGTTTGCACCAAAATCTATTAATGTAATAACTTTATTTTCCAAATTATAAGATAAAAACTTAAACAGTAGTAATTTAATAAAAACATAACATAAATTGACTATTTAACTATAAATTAATCCAACAAAGGATGAGAGAGCATTTATTTGAAAATATTAGCAAACAAAAAGACATTTGGTTACCACAAATGAAAGCGCCAATTGATTATATTATGAATCAACTAACTGAAAATGGTATCAAACATAATTTGGTTGATTTAAAGCCAAAAGAACTAATTCCATTACAAAAGAATGTTAGTCGTACTAAAGTCATTGAATACAAAAATATGATTGACACTAATGTTGAAGTTCCACCAATATATATTGCTGATGAGAACGAAATTTTGGATGGTCACCACAAGAGTTATGCTTTCATGCAAGATCCAAGTATACAAACCGTTAAATGTCTAAAAATATTTATGGATTTCAAGGATGCTGCCAGAATTTTGAATCAAATACAAGATAGGTTTGATTTTGTCAATAATGATGGTATGGATGGTGATATGTTGTCATTTCAAACTTATAAAGAACCAAATTATATTACTAATCCTATCAGTAACACTAGTCCAATAATGAATACTCCAAGTAACGTTAATACTGAGACGTTAAAACCATTAACAGATGTTGATCCAACACCAAACGTAAAAATAGATTCAACAAACATCAATCCAGACCATAACCAAAATGATATTGATATAGATGAATCAAAAACAATAAGAAATAATCATGATGATGGTGAGATGATGGATTATGATTCCGTTAGGAAAAATAAAAAAGCGATGGTGTTATATAAAGGTAAACCCATTGACCAAAAAGCTAAAACAGGTGATTTCTTAAACCAAAACAAAGAAAAAGGTTTGAAACACGAATATAATGTTGATTTTGATAATTTATATGAGATTGATGATAATGAGATTAATAAATATAAAAACCCAATCGAATGTATATTGGAGAAATGGTTTAGTGGTATGAACTTGAAAGAGGAATCTGTTAAAAACCTAATGACGCAAGAAGTATATGCGTATAGAATCATCAATGAAAAAGCCAAAAAACAAGGTTATGATGGTATTAAATACGGTTCAAAATTAGTGCAAGTTGTTAATTAAAACATATTATTATTTATGAATAGTTTATTAGAATCAATCAACCAATTAAAACAAATCGTCAATGAAGCTGTTATTGATAAAAGGATATTAAGTTTAGGTAACGAAATTGAATATAAAGGTAGAATACTTGACGAGTATCAAGGTTTGAAGTTGGTTAATATAATTAAAAGTGAAACCAATAATAATTTTTATTCAGTCTATCAAGTTGATGGTGGTCAGTTTATTATTTTCATTACCGAACCAACAATTGAATTAGATAACAATAAAACCATTAAAATGAAACCTATCACTAATCTAATGAAAGATGAAATTGAGTTTACTGATATGGAAAATAAAAATGGTGTTAGGTTTGATGATGCTATTATGAATAACTTGATGCAGTTTTAACAGTAGCATGTTTTATATAAAGAATAAAAGGTTTGATAATTGATTTTATCAAACCTTTTACTTAATTTTAATATCTCAATATAGCTTTTTCTACATTTAAAATCATTTCAATTATATTAATTGAGTCATCTCCATAATCTAATTGTCCAAAATCAATTGAAATAACATCATTAATTTTTAAATCCCATAAACTAACTTTTTCTCCAGTAGGGTCTAGTAAAAACAATTTACATTCAAAATCTTTTTTATTTTTGGTTATAAAATTATGATAAATTTTAGTATCACTAGATGGGCCAATTGGATTAATAAATGTTAATAACATTTTAAATTCAGTAAAATTACCTTTTTCATCTTTCGTAAATTTAGGTAAAGAAACCGATTGTATCAACCAAGATTCTATCTCAAATTCTTCTGGAAAATCAAAACGCCATCTATTAGTTCTTTTTACTTCATATTGAAATGGTATTTTTATGTGTTCTGTTGGTGTTGCTTTTTCCATGATTATTAATGTTAAATTTATTTTTTATAATTCGATTTTTTTACAAACTACCTTATAACAAAGTTTGTTTGGGTTTGGGATTGAAACGCTATGTATTTTAACAACATCAAACATTTCATATTTTGGTTTGTATTTTCCTTTATTAAGTGAAATTGAATCAAATCGCAAGAATAATGATGGGTCTCTTACCACCTCATTCATATAACTTATTTCTTTATCATCAAACGTAAAGAACATATCTATCAACCTTAATTTTTCTGGTTTGTCGGATATTGTTTTGATGTGTATTGTTTGTAAAGTATTTTCCATCAAAATGAGTTCATCATCTCCAGTGAATAGTTTTATGTTGCAATCATAAATTGCGTTTTTACCTTGTAAAGCAACTTCAAGTTCATTGGTACAAGTACGTTTCATATCAATAATTGATTCCAATGGATATTTATCGGTTTTATCCAATACCCTATCTAATTGTGCTTGCCTATTTGCGTAATAAACATTCTCATCAATTCTTTCAGGTGATACATCGATTTCATCCTTATCTGAATTAACATCACCACTTACAATCATTTTATTTCTATTGGCGAATTTGTCAGCGCCTTCAAGTATTTGATAAAACCTTTCAGCATAAACTTTAGCTCTACTAGTTGCTCGACCTTGCATCAAATCATTACTCAAACTATTTGTTTCATGTTGTCTGATCATGTCATTGTTGTCATCAACCCCTAATTGTGTGATTGACTTATCCTCCATACGCTTCATCCCAATAGCCAAACCTATAGCTATCATCTTTGCTCCTTTGATTACCCCTGTGAAAATACCCATGTTTATTTATATTTTTGTTATCTAAATAATTTATTTAAAAACTTATTTAGATTAAAATCTTCTTTTACCTTATCATCTTTTAAGTTTTTATTATAATAATCTTTAGATTCTCTATCCAAAACCCACATTGGTTTATTATAATATTGATAATTATTATTATCAATAGGTTCTTGATTTTTTAAATTTTTATACTTATCATCAACAGCAATTAAATCATTTAAATCATAACCTTCATTTTCATAAAATGCTTTTTTTCTTTTATAATATTCTTCATATTTATCTTTATCATAACTAAACATTTTACCACTACCATCACTAATGTCATTCGCAACCCATCCTTCATTCTCCAATAATTTTTTTGGTGAAATCCAATTTTTCTCTTCTTTACCAATAATATTATCAAAATCTTCTAAAAATAAATCAAATCCATTTTGTTGTTTATATTTAGGTGTTTTAATAATATTTAAAGAATATACCTCAAATAAGGAATATATTAAATCTTTATTTATATTTATTTTTTTATTTAGTAAATTTTTAATATGCTCATTTAATTCAAAACATATTTCTTTGTAAGAAAATTCGTAAGTTTTACATAGTTCCTCAGTAATAATTTCTTTATCTACTAAATAATCAATAAAATGAAATATTATTTTATTTCCATTTTCAATATCACTTTTTAATTTTTTTATAAATTTTATATTTTCCATATTATTTTTTTTTACTAGTTAAATATTCTGATATGTTTTGAAAATGTTCAACATCTTTTGGTATTATATAATGTTGTTCTAATAAGGATAAATCACACGTACTTGTTGACTCAAACCCTTCTTTACCTTTATCAGACATAAATTCTTTAATATTTTCTTCATTACAAAAACTATCGTCTATTTTTAACATGAGTGATAATTTTATTTTACTCTCAAAGTTTTCCACAAATAACTTTATTGAGTCAGCAATTTCAAAAGGGTCAGTTTTAATGTCAACTAGATGAACTAATTTAGGTATATAATCTTTTAATTCAATTAAACTATCTTTAGTTTTTAAATGATCAGGTATTTGATTAATTGCATAAAAAAGATATTTTTGATATGAGTCATCTTCTTTATCAAATTTATAATTTCTAATAGTTCTAGCGAAAATATCCCCAGACCAATTTAGAGTTTTTGTCGTTTCTTTATTATTTTTTGTTTTATTAAACAAATTTAATATTTTTTTAAACATAATATTAATCGATTAATTCATCAAACCCATCCTCAACATCCTCTACAATTGAGCCTAAAAGATCAATAGTGGTGTCAGGATCTTCACCACCAAAAACTTTAACAGTATCCACCACAACAGCAACTGGAGTTAAAGCTGTTTTAATTGTTGCACTCGCAATGTTCCCTACAAAATCAAATAATCCCATAATAATATTTATTTTTTATTAAGTACGAATAAATATTTTTCATTTTTAATTATATGTTTTTAAAATGAAATTATCTTGTTCGTATTATATCGTATTAGTTTAATTTAAATTATTTTTTATGGCAAATTCACCAATTAGGGTTTTAGTTTCAGTTTCGGATAATTATGGAATCTCTTTGTATAGAGTTAAAGAACCGCACATTGCGTTACAAAAATTGTTTCCAGATGATTTCATTGTGGATATTGTTGATACGTCATTGATACCTTGGAATGATATCAATTATTTCAAAGATTATCAAATTTTATTTTCGCATAGAGAATTTGTTCCAGACAACATGATGGAAGAATTCTGTTATAATATGAAACAAATAAATGTCATAACCATTCTTGATTATGATGACTATTGGGAATTATATAGCACTCACCCATTATATCATGTATCAAAACAAGAAAATATGGCTGAGAAATTGAAACGTAATATTAAATGTGTTGACTATATCACCACAACTACTCCTGTATTTGCTGATTATATCAAACCTATAAATAAAAATGTTATTGTTTTTCCTAATGGTGTGGATGACAATTTAAAACAATATGCTGGTGGTAAGGAAAAAGAAAAATCAGATAAAGTAAGAATTATGTGGTCTGGCGGCTCAAGTCATATTGCCGATATAGAGCTGTTACGTGATGGTTTAAATATTTTAAGTACTGACCAAAAACTTAAAGATCAGTTCCAATTACATCTTGTTGGGTTTGACTTGAGAGGTTCAACTACTAATTTAAAATTCAATCCAGAACTAGAGCAAGATTTAAAGACTATTGGTTGGCCTATTAATAAACAATTCTTATCTAATTTGGAGAAATCAAAATTTGATTTGAATGTGTTTCCATCAATACCACAAAATATTAGGGATAAATACAAAGATAATGTGGTAATCAAAGAATCTCGTGACATCACCCCAAAAGAATCGGTATGGTATGAGTATGAAAAGATATTTACCAACAACTATAAGTTGATTAAAGATCAAAACTACATTGATTATTTAAATAAATTTAATTTGGATGAAAAATATCCTAATGTACTAACAGAACAACCATATGTAAGACATAAAACCCAAGGAATTTATAAGTTTGCTGAAAATTATAAACATGCTGATGTTGCGCTTGCTCCATTGATGGTTCATGGAAAGGTAAAAGATGGTAGGTTTGATGATAGTGTTGCAAATAGGTTTCAATTCGCCAAAAGTAATTTGAAAGTGATTGAAGCTGGAATACATAAAGTTCCAGTGATTGCTTCAGATGTTCCAACTTATAATCATGATAAAGATTTTGTTGACGGTAAAAATATATTGTTTGTTAAACCTGAAAGACAAGAAAAGGATTGGTATGGAAAAATTAAACGTTTGATCCAAAACCCAAACCAAATCTCAGATATGGGTGAAAGTGCTTATGAAATAATTAAGTCAAAATATCATGTAGATGTGATCGCAAACAAAAGAGCTGATTTCTATAAAGAAATAGTGGATAAACTTAATAAATGAAAACGATAGAATTAAATAAAGAGTATTATCTCGATTTAGGTTTCACTAGCTCCAGTTCTAGTGAAACCTATCGAGTTTAATGATAATGATGTTTTATGCGAATTTTTAAATAGTTATTCTGGTAAAAAAATAACTATAGAATATGAATTATTCGAAATGAATGGATTTAAAAAATAATTAATTAAAATCATGAACAATTATACAACAACATCAACAAATGATTATTTATCGCAAGAATGGGTAAAGAAATTAAAAGAAGAAATATCTATCGATATAGATAAAGCTCTAGATAAATATTATAGTAAATATGTTTATCCACAATATACTTTAGATTCAACAATTACTTTTGAACAGTTTTGTAAGAAATACATTAAGGTTTGGGATAAATGTAAATCCGAATATAAAAACTTTGAATTACTTCATAATCAACATAAAACCTATAATCACATTGAAAATAATAAATTTTCTATTATTAATCAATATCGTCAAGGTGGAATGAGTAGTTTATTTTCAACTTATAGTATTTATAAAGCTATAACTATCCCTAATATTTCTATCAGTTATTATGGGTTTTCGAAAGGGCATATTATAGATTTATTTAAAGATAAATTTTCAGATGAATTAATTTATTTAATAAAAAATAAAAGTAATGATCGAATTGAATTTAATAATGGTTCTAAGATTATATTTAAATCTTTTAATAGTAATGTAATTGGTGAAGGTTCAGATATTATTATATTGGATAATTATGCTTATATAAATGACAGAATTGATCTTAAAACCATTTATTCTCCATTAAAGAATTTCGCTAAATTAATAATATCATCTACTCCAAAAAAACATAGTGAATTTAATAAATTATGTGTCGATTCGTTTGATAATAAGAATGATTTTAAATACATAAAATTAAATTGGTTTGATGATGAAAGATTTAATAAAGATATTAAAATAGATATTAATGACGTAAAAAAGAGTGATTGGTCAATTAAGCTTAAAGACTCTTATGGAAGTGTTACTGATTTTAAGGAAAGTATTTTAGGTTTGGTATTATAATTTTTGTTATATTTGCGTTATGGGAAGAAAGTTTTTAATAAACGAAGAGCAATTACGACTATTGAATCATTATTCTAGAATGTTTGAATCAAATGCCGATTTAGTTAAAGACCTTTCTAGTGGTGAAAAAGATGATATCGTTTATGGGTTTGAATTAGGTCAAATGTATCGCCATTTGCGTGAATGTTTTATTGAAATGACTGAAATTTGTGACGAAATTAAAGAACAAGAAATATAATTTAAATACTATATATCCACTCACAACTATAATCATTCTTAAACGACTTGATTAATTGTCCAGCAACTGCATTTGCTTCATCTTCAATTTTACCACCAACGTCTTGAACCTTACTATCTAATGTAAAGTCACCACGTTCCATCTGCATCATATGAACCAATTCATGAGCAATGGTTCTCAATATATCAATAATAGCTCTACCTTCACATCTAGCATATATATTATCAACCCTATCATATGCTCCAGTAGTAATATTTTGATCATTAACTTTAGGTAACAAATTAATTTTAAAATTATCGGTTTTAATACCTAATTTTAAGATTATGTAATTAACAAATGCTTTAATTATTAAATTATCACGATCAGTCTTTTCGTATTTGTAATCATTTATAATTTGGAACGCCATTAATAATATTTTGTTTTATTAAAAATAAATAGCCTTAATTGTTGTTTATTAAAATTTATTGGTTATATTTGTAAAAATATTAAATATGCTTTTAAACACTAATAAGATAAATGATAACTCAAAAACTTACCAAAAACAAATCCATGTTTATGATGGTAGAGTTTATGCTGAAATAATTTATCAAGATAATAAAACTGATTATGATGAATATGATTTATGGTATTGTTCTTTACATAAAAGTTTTGGGTCATTTTTTGTAAGTTCTACAGTAAGAGAAAAAGATTTAATAGCTGCTCATAAATGGGCTGATGAACAACTCGAACTTTTAAATAAATACACCACTACTAAATTAAGTAAATGTAATTATATTATTGAAAAAGAATTATTAAATGAAAAAAATAGTTGATTTAAATATTATTGGTAAAACCCAAAAAGAAGCCAGATTGATTTGTGAAAAACAAAAGTTGTTGGTTATAATTAAAAGGCGAGATAAACAAACATTTAAATGGTTTACAAAAGTTGATAATATAATTTATTTTGAATTGGATAATGATGTTGTAACTAATGTTTATTATGATTAAATCGCCATTTAGTAACAAAAATATGATATTGAAAAATGAACTCAGAACAATTATGTTTAAAGAAAAAGAATTAAAAGTCAAATTTCAATATTATCTATGTGAAGATTCAAATGAATCATTTACAACAACTGAACTTGATGAATTAAATATGTTAGAGGTTTATAAAGAATACGATAAATTGGTTAACTAATATATTTTATTAGCATCCATTGTGAAATTCCAATATAAGGAACGAAATAAATTGGGTTTGGAAACAATAACATTTTGTAATAAACTAGAAATAAAAATAAGTTTACCCAAAACCCAAAACACACAATACATAAACCCATAACCTTTGAAAGGTTTGGCGCTACTGGTTGAACTTTTTCTAACAAAAATACATAGTATTTAGAAAATATATTACCCTCATTGAAACACCAATCAATAAACCTAATAAAATAATTATTTACCACTCCAAGTGTTATTGAGATAATAAGATAAATAAACAGTAATATGGGTATAGTTAACATTATTATCTTTTTATTGGTTTCTTAGTTCCGCAAGGACAAGGTTTTTTATTATTCTTCATGATTTATCTTTAAATAGAAATAATGATAATATTAATACAACTATTTTTAAAATTAATTGTAAAAATTTTATTTTTATTGACATATTTTCAGTATATTTGTATTATAATGATATTAAAAACTAAATCTGTCTCCACAAGAGAAAAATACTCATATTTTTCATATAAATATAATACCAATTGAGATTTGTTCAGAAAATATTAATTAAACACAATAAAAATCAAAAGGAAACGTTTGATTTTTGGTTGAGGCGTTGCAAAACGCTTTACAATACCGCATTGGAACAAAGAATTGAAAGTTATAACAAATTACAAGTTAGTATTAATTATTTTGATCAAAAGAAAGAGTTACCATTACTGAAAATTGAAGATGAGTCTTGGAAAGACATACCAAACAAATCACTAAGTGAAACTCTTGAACGTTTAGATAAAGCATTTAAAAAGTTCTTTAAAGAGCATAAAACCAATGGAGTTGGTTTTCCTAAATATAAAAATAATGATAATTTTAAATCGGTTTATTTCGTAAAAACTGACATTAAAATTGTTGATAACAAACATATAAAGTTACCAAAAATAAAACAAAATATTGTTTTAAATGAGGAACTAAAAGACATAAATTTACAATTTACATCAGTTAATTTAATCAAAGAATCCGATAACAAATATTATC
>ERZ869921.664-NODE-664-length-18198-cov-7.241636_pt1 | contig 18198 bp, 15 predicted proteins | sample MGYA00579310_ERZ869921 | MGnify/ENA primary metagenome ERZ869921 (study PRJEB32216, sample SAMN09231816) | wastewater metagenome | place: USA: Maryland | collected 2016-06-21 | study: EMG produced TPA metagenomics assembly of the PRJNA472060 data set (Reclaimed...
AGCCTGATGTTCCACTAGAGCCTGATGTTCCACTAGAGCCTGATGTTCCACTAGAGCCTGATGTTCCACTAGATCCACTTGTTCCACTAGAGCCTGATTTTCCACTAGATCCTGATGTTCCGCTAGATCCACTTTTTCCACTGGATCCACTTGTTCCACTTGAGCCGCTTGTTCCACTAGATCCACTTGTTCCACTGGAGCCTGATGTGCCTGATGTTCCGCTATTACCATTCAAATTAATTACCCAGTATTCTAATTGCCCACTTCCTACATTTCCTGTTGAAGTAAAAACGAATGCCCCTGTTGCTGGATTATAAGAAGATACTATAGCATAAATCATATAAGATGTATCATATGCTATTACTGCGTTTTGTCCTGCTGTCCAGGCCAGTCCAGTTTCCGCATTCATATTAACGGTTGTAGGGTGTGTTGTTGGTATATCTACTTCTGTTGTAGAGATTGTTTCATATCTATCGCCAGAATTACCACTTGTTCCACTTTCTCCACTTGTTCCTGATGAACCAGAAACTCCACTAGAGCCTGTTATTCCACTTGAGCCTGAGCCATTTACACCGCTAGAGCCACTTACTCCACTAGAGCCACTTGATCCACTTACTCCTGTTGAGCCACTTATTCCACTAGACCCACTTTTTCCACTGGAGCCATTTAATCCACTAGAGCCACTGGAACCACTTATTCCACTAGAGCCACTTAATCCACTAGAGCCACTTATTCCACTGGACCCACTTAATCCTGTTGAGCCGCTTATTCCACTAGAGCCGCTTAATCCTGTTGAGCCGCTTAATCCTGTTGAACCACTTAATCCTGTTGAACCACTTTTTCCACTAGAGCCACTAGAGCCACTTAATCCTGTTGAACCATTTAAACCACTAGAGCCACTTAATCCTGTTGAACCATTTAAACCACTAGAGCCTGATGTTCCACTAGAACCACTTTTTCCACTAGAGCCTGATATTCCTGTTGAGCCTGATGTTCCACTAGAGCCACTTTTTCCTGTTGAACCATTTAAACCACTAGAGCCTGATGTTCCACTAGAACCACTTTTTCCACTAGAGCCTGATGTTCCTGTTGAGCCTGATGTGCCACTAGAGCCACTAGAGCCACTTAATCCTGTTGAACCACTTATTCCACTGGACCCTGATTTTCCTGTTGAGCCACTTAAACCACTAGAGCCTGATGTTCCACTAGAGCCACTTGTTCCTGTTGAGCCACTTAAACCACTAGAGCCACTTAAACCACTAGAGCCGCTTATTCCACTGGAGCCACTTAATCCTGAACCACCTGTAACGCCAGTTACATACATAATTAAACCAGTGCTATCCCATACTAAGTATTTATCTGATGTTGTTCCGCTCCAAGGCTCTGCTATTGTTATACCTGAGATTGTTAAACCTAATGCATCGGCTGGAGCTGTTCTATATATTCTTACATTATCTTTTGAATCTGCTTCATTTCTAATTTTAAAATCTCCTTGTAATGTTCCTTTAAACTTCCAGTCCCCTCCTGATAAATCATCTGTAAATTGGAATGTCGCTCCACCAGCTCCACCTAAGTTATGTATTTGAATTTTAGGCTCTGTTCCCCTTGTTTGAACTATAAAATCTTTTTGTCCTGAAAAAGTTATTCCTGAAAAAGCGTTATATGTTGTTCCACTTCTATATAATATATCAAATGAAGCGCCTGGTGTTGGAAACGACGCTCCTGATGTTCCTGCTGTTCCTGCTGCTCCTGGAGCCCCTATTTGATTTATTGTCCAAGAAGTAAATGTTCCTGTTCCTACGTTTGCTATTGATGCTACTACAAATGCTCCGTTTGCTGGATTATATGTTGTTATAGTTGCTGTAAAGTAATGTGTGCTATCATTTGCTATTATACAGGATTGTCCTGGTGTCCAATCTAATGCTGTTCCACCAGTTAAACTTTTTGTTGTAGGGTGTGATGTTGGAATTGCTACTGATGATACTGAAGTGGTTGAATACATATCACCACTTGCGCCTGATGTTCCAGCTGTTCCTGCTGTTCCTGCTGCTCCTGCTGTGCCACTAGTCCCTGCTGCTCCTGATGTTCCTGCTGTTCCACTTGTGCCTGCTACTCCTGATGTTCCTGCTGTTCCTGTTGCTCCACTAGTGCCTGCTGTTCCTGTTGCTCCACTAGTGCCTGCTGTTCCACTTACTCCTGAAGTGCCACTTGTGCCTGCTTCACCACTTGTTCCTGCTGTTCCACTTGTGCCATCTGCTCCTGAAGTACCACTTGTGCCTGCTTCACCACTTGTTCCTGCTGTTCCTGCTTCACCTGATGTGCCTGCTGTTCCTGCTTCACCTGATGTGCCTGCTGTTCCTGCTTCTCCTGATGTTCCTGCTGTTCCTGTTTCACCTGATGTGCCTGCTGTTCCACTAGTGCCTGCAATTCCACTGGTTCCACTAGTGCCTGCAATTCCACTGGTTCCACTAGTCCCTGCTGCTCCTGATGTTCCTGAAGTGCCGCTTGTTCCATTAACTCCTGATGTTCCTGAAGTGCCTGTTGCTCCACTAGTGCCTGCTGTTCCAGTAGCGCCCGAAGTGCCACTAGTGCCTGCTTTTCCTGATGTTCCACTTGTTCCTGATGCTCCACTTGTTCCACTAGTTCCGGCTTCTCCAGCAAAAGCGAATGAAACTACAATTTCATCTCCAAACTCTTGTGTTCCAGGCCCAGCGAATGTGCCATTACCAACTACATAATTCACTCTAAAACAATCTACCGTATCTTCTACGGTAGTGTCAACTATATTAAAGGTTACGAAGCGATTACTATCATATTCTTTGAAAATCCTTAATCTTCCTCTAATCGGCGCATTAATGTCATCTAAAGAATGAAGCCAAGTACTTACATCAACATTATCACGATTTACGTGGTGTATATAAACCGCTGTAACTGATGGGTATTCAGCGTGGTTAAAACATAATTCCATATCCGATAACTTACCCTCAACTTGGTCGTCAAAATAATAAGGCATAGAGTCGCCACCAAAAATACCACCTTCCCCATTAGTTCCTGATGTTCCATCATCACCATCATTTCCACTAGTTCCTGATACTCCTGAAGTGCCTGATGTTCCACTTACTCCACTTGTTCCACTAGTGCCTGATGTTCCTGAAGCGCCGCTAGTCCCAGCTGTTCCACTCACTCCACTTGTTCCTGCTGTTCCTGATATACCACTAGAGCCAGAGCCTCCTTCTTTCATTCTTATTAATCCATCACTTTCCCATATTAAAACGTTATTTGATGTTCCTGTTAATGGTTCAAGTATTGTTAAACCTGATGATGATATATTTAATTCATCTGTATCGGCTGTTCTATCTATATTTATAACATCTTTTCCTTCTGCGTTATTTCTTATCTTAAAGCCACCAAAGTTTGTTGCTTTGAATTTCCAATCTGCGCCTGATACGTCATCAGTAAATTGAAACTCAGCACCACCAGCTCCACCTAAGTTATGGACTTGTATTCCTGGTGAAACTGCATTTTTTTGTAAAATGAAACTTGTTCCATTAAACGTTAATCCTGAAGTTGCGTTATATCCATATGTAGCATCTGTATCACGATGGACTATATCATAATTTGAGCCTATACCTGGAAGTATTCCATCTGCTCCACTCGAGCCTGATGTTCCTGCTGTTCCTGCTGTTCCAGATGTGCCACTAGTGCCTGATGTTCCACTAGATCCTGCTCCTCCTCCTCCAATATTTGAAGAACTATTACTAATAGTAACATTACCTTCTAATGGTCTTCCATTTCTAAGTGTTGGTGTTACATCGCTTCTATCTATATATATCGTTGACATATTTTTATTGGTAGTTTATATAAACGCTTAAATGATCAGCGGTTATTTCTTGTAGTGTTAATTCACTTATTGCATCAGCAAAATTGTGTTTACAACCAGTAATCATAAATTTTTGAGTTAAATAATTATTATAAGTTAAATAACCAACTATAAGTTCAATTCTATTTACATCACAAGTTAATTCAATAGTTGGATTTTCATTATTGCTAATAGCGGTTCTTAATAGTAAATTTTCTAAAGTATTTGTTAAACCAGATCTTGACCACTCGCTAATATTTTCCCAATAATCGTAACCTTCACCACCATCAACAAACTTAAATAATCCGCCTCTTTCTGTTGGATGATGTGTAATATTATAACCACAATATGTTCTTATTTTACTTGCTTCATTTTTAAATTGTGGATTGAGCATTCCTTTATATTCAACATCCTTTGTTCCAACACTATTTCCTTTCGAATCAACAATACTAAATTTTATATTTTTCAATCTTAAATCTAAAATATCAGCATTAATTTGATTTAGATCCATATCGAATACATTATAATTATAAATTGAAAATTCTAGTGTACCACCATTAATATAAGGATAAGCTAACGGAATATTAAAATCAAGTTTCATAACAATATCATCAGCATCTCCCATAGTTAATACTTTATTGTATTTCAAATCCGTCCATTTATCTTCTAATGAATTATATATTATTTCATTTCCTTTACCTGCTTTATTTTCTATAACTAACAAACAATCAAGATCAGTTGAATCCATATAAACCCATCCAGAATTATCACCATAGTTCATTGGTAATCCACTATGATAATGATATTTTTTATCGCCAATTTTCAATCTTGAATATATATTTATAAATCTTATAATATCAGTAGTAACATCAGCTCCTAAATCATTACTCAATCTTGGATAAACCTCCATAGCTATTTTTAATTTATAATTTTCACTTGGTAAAAAATATGGTAATGGTTGTTTAGCTGTAAAACTCAGCATTGAATCAAGTATATCACCATTATAAAATGAATATGGTGTTATTTTTAAATAATATTCTGTTTCACCTTCATTTTCACCATCAACTCCAATGTAACTAGCAAAATATCCATTGTGATATTTTTCCCAAATTGTACTTCCAGTATATAAATATTCAGTCCATTGATAATATGTGCTACCTGTTGTAGTCCCAGTATTAGGACCTGAAAAATCATTTTTAGCTTCAAAATCAATAATTGTATTTTGTTTATAAGGCGAATAAGAAATAACTTGTTTATTAACACCGTTAATTACATTTAAATCTTGTGAATTTGACATAAAACCAATAGTTGATAAATCACCTAAATTTGAAAATAAACTAGTAGTACTATTATATTCAAAATCAACTGAGTCAAAAGATTGGTAATCAATTGTATTAGATTCTAATATTGTATTAATATCAGTTATCCATATCATATTACTGCTTATTGTTAAAAATGCTCCATAAGGTCTTAGAATTTCTTCTAATACTTTTCTACAAGTTTCTGGTTCACCGTCTTCATTATACCAATTTTCATTTCTTATTAAAGTTTTGTGGAATATTGTTTCATCAGCACCTATAGTAAGCTCTGATGTTGTTGTACTAATTTTAATATATACAATAGCCCATATAATATTTAATTTAGTAAGAATGTTTTTAATTACTTCCCATTGTGAAACAACACCAGTATAATTATCTCCATTATCATCTAAATAATAAATTCTATCTAGTAATGCCAATCCATCTGTTCCAGTAAAATTAACTGGATATCCATCAAGATATTGAAATGGTTCTTTATATAATTCACTATCTAAATAACCCCACCAATAAATCCCATCGTTCTTTTTTAATCTTATTTGATATTTTAACATATCAGAACTATATAATGATAAAAACTGACGATCTGTTTCAGCAAATAAATTCATAACACACCCAGAACCTCTAATAGGTTCTAATATGTTAAATTGTGGATATGTAACAGAAAATGGATCTGTTGAACAGCGTATTTCTTCAGCTGTTAAAACTTCTTCTGTATCTTCCCAGATTTCAACTCTATAATTTTTATCATCTCTACCAATAAAAGTGAAATAATATTTTTCTTGATATGCCATTATCTTGTTCTTTGTGTTTGTTTACTATAGTTTGATAATACACCAACTAATTGAGTACCTTCAACTCTAAAAACAACCTCACCACCGCCTCCACCGCCTTTATTTGCTAATTTGAATAATTGAGCTTGCTGTCTTCCATTTAATATCATTTCACCTGAGTTAACATTTGCAGTTACTTTATCACCAACAAATGAAGTTCCAGCAACAATACCACCTTGTGCAAATCCAGCTGAGTTTATTTTAGCTATTTGAACACCAACCATAGCGGCAGTTAAAGCAGCCATAATTAAACCAACCCAAATTGGCTGTGTAGTTAAAGCACCAATAACAGCAACTGCTCCTGTTGCTATGGCTTGCGCTATCAAAAGCTTCTTTCTCTTTTGTGCGTATTTCTTTTCTATTTCATCTTTTCTAGCTGCATTATTTCCAGCCCTTTCAAGTTCTTGTTGTTCTTGCATTTCTAAGATTGAATCCCATAATGATAATGATTGAAAAGCTATATCAAAACCTTTCTGTATTCCTGCTCCAAAATTTGCGAAAAACTGAGTTAATGAACCTTGTAATTTTGTTAGTGCTCCTTCATATTCACTTGTAAATGTTGTTAATAATTCAGTATCTCTAGCCAACATTGTAGGTATTGGATCCTCTGGAACGTTGAAAGTAGCATTAGTATTTACTTGACCTCCTCCACTTGGTGTCATTTTACCAATACCCTGATTAGCTTGAGCAGCTGTTGCATTTATCTTATCAAGTTGTGCTTGATATTGTGCAATTTGTCTTGTTACATCTGAAAAGTCCTTTCCAGCTGATATTAATTCTTTTTGCTGTTCCTTCAGTGATTTTATATTATCTTCAAGTGTTTCAGTATATGATTTAGTTGATTCATCAATATTTGCAATCTGATAACCAGTTTTATTATAACTTGCTTGCTCTTGTGCGTCAGCTTTTAAAAAGTCATTCTTTGCTTTAATAAGATCTGCCAACTTATCCAAATCAGTATTACTTACACTAGTGCCCTTTGAAGCATTAATTCTTTGTTGAAGTGCAATCTGGTCATTTAAATTCTGTAATTTTTTCTTATCAAGCTCTTGATCCTTAGTTAATAATTCATTATACGCTTTTTGTCTTTGTTCCTTAGATAACATTTTATTTTTAGCATCAGTATTGAATGTTGCAATTTGTGCCTCAAGATCTGATTGTTCAACTAATAAATCCCTTGTTTCTCTTTTTAACCTATTTTCTTCTCTAGCAAATTCTGTATATTCCTTAGCATCAGCATTAATTTCATCCATTATGCCACCAGCAAAAGCATCTTGCATACTTTTTTTAAAAGCTTCAAAATCACCAGATAATAAACTAATTATAGCTGAACCAAATGCGTTAACACGCTTAATCAAAGCGTTGAATGTACCTTTCATATAACCCATAATAACATTCAACTTTTCAGCTCCTTCAGCTGTCCCAGTTAAATAGCTTGTTAATGCAGCAAATGCTACTCCAATAGCAACTACAATAGCACCAATACCAGAAGAAATTAAAGCCATCTTAACACCATTTATAGCTGGTACCATAGCTTTAAAGGCTGAAATACCAGCCATAATTGATTGTCCTAATGTCCCGAGTTGTGTGTTAACAGCACCACCAAGCATATTACTTAAATTTTGAAAAGAAGCGGATATACTTTTACTAGCTTCCTGTGTGCCTTTTTTAAAGGATTGAGTTTGTTTTGAAACTTTATCTAATCCCTTAGTAAAGCCTGCTGCGTTTAAACTTAATGTTGTTAGTAGTGAAAAATTTGCCATAATAAAGCGTTTTATTTAATTACAATATTTTCATTGATTTTTTTTAACATTCTTTCCTTAACTGCATTTATTTCTTCTGGTGTTAACTTTTTAGTTTCTACCTCTACTTTATCATCCCATTTAAATTTAATAATGTCTTCAGGCGAATTAAGTTTTGCACCATTTGAAGCTGCTGTAATGAAGCTTAAAAATCTTAACATTTCCCATTTTTCTTTATAGTTTTCATTATAAGCCTCAATTAATAATCCAGCCTCATACATTGATATTTCATCAAGTACATAGTCTGGATCCATTCCACAATTAAAAACCAGAATCTTATAAACTTCAGAAACACTTACGCTTTCTTTTTTTTTGGATTACCTGGTGTTTCTTTCTCTGCTGATTCAATTAAATATTTATTAAATATTTCAATACTATCAGCACTATCATCAATCAAATCAATAAATTCGTCAAGTGTAAATTTGAATATATCTCTATTACAAGCCTTTACATAACAATAAAATAGTTTAGTTAAGTTTGTTAAATTCTCACTTACTTCATATACACTTTTTCCAGTGAGTTCTTCAAATAGTAATAAAGCTCTGGTACTTTTTTTAATCTTATATTCAACTTCGTTAATTTTAATTATTGTTTCTTCCATTTGTTTGTTTTTATTTTAAATACAATAAATTTTATGAAAAAAAACAGGCAAATAAAAAAGGGGCACGATTGCCCCTTTTTAACCAAACAAACAATGAAAAACTATCAAGTAATTGTTAACGCACTTGCTCCTTCTAATGATATACTATATGTAGCGTTATCATTATCTGGCGCGTTCATTGAAAAACTTGTTATAATTGCCTCACCTGAAAAATACTTTTCACTTGTATCAAGAACCCACGATGGAGTCGAACCACTTACTATACCAAATGTAACAGTAACAGCATTTCTTGCTATCATTAATGCGTATAAATCTTCAACATCTAATGTAACACTTGTACCTGATAAACCAAACGACATTAACCCTTCAGTATCACATTTCCAATCCCATTTACCAGCTGCTTTTTCTTTCCATATTCCAGAATCTTTTGAAGATATTTCCCTAATATCTAATGTTAAATCTAATTTTGCTGAAGTGGAGAAAGCCACAGGATATTTTGTTGATCCACTTGTTATGAGTATCATCATTTCTCCACCATAAACTATTTTACTATTTTCTGCTGCCATTATATCTTATTATTTTTTTGTATTCCTACTTTTTATATAAATACAATAAAAGTTGAAAATGTTTATTATTTTATCTACATTTAACATCATAGGTTAGCCTTTGTAAGAACACATCTTCCTGGTATGTTTCAAATACACTATCCAATCTAATCTTTACGAAGTTAACACCACTTTTTATACCACTATATTCATTCAGTGCTGTATTACAAGCCTCTGCTATATCTATTGAGTTTGTATAATCCTTTGATATTACTGTTAAATAAACCTGGCACTGATAACCACTACCAAAATCCTTTGTATATTCTGGATTACTTTGCCTTTCGTAAATTACACAAGGCAAGTTTACCTTTTCTGGTGTTATTAATGGAAATATATTCGTAGATACTAAAGTTGTTAGTGTTGTACTACCTGTTAATATTGAATAAATTCCTTTTCCTATTGCTATCATTTTTTATTATGTTCTTTTTTATGACATTCCTTACATACACTTTTTAAATTATTCCAATCAAAACCAAGTGTTCGTTTTTCTATTATATCAGATCCTTGTGATATTGGTGTTTTATGATGAACATCAATAGCACTTTCAATTATTCCATCTTCAATACATACTTCACATAATGGATGAACTATTAAATATTCCAATCTAAGTTTCTTCCAATTAAGCGTGTTATATACAGCCTTATGGATCTCATTATCTCTTTTAACTGAATGATAATATTTTTTAAATACTTTTTTCTTTTCTGGTAAATTTATAGTTGGCATTATTGAGTTGATAATTTTTGTAGTGCTACTATAATTGCATCACTAATTATTCTTTGTGATTCTTGTGTTTTTGAAGTAACAGCATTATAAAAAAAGTTACTTGGCTGTATCCTTCCTGTAAAATGTTCCTTTTTATTTTTTGTTATATAACTCCTTTCATTAGTACCCCAGTTTAACCAACGATATTTATATGCATTTGGACCAGTTAAACCAACTTTTACAGCTATAAAATCCTTACCCCTCATTGGTTGAACTTTAAACATTGAATTAAAACCAGCATAACCAGTTTTACTTTTATTCTTTTTCATTGATTGAAACAATGATTTAGCTTCTCTATTTATAGCATTACCACCTTTACGTAAAGCCTGAAGTATAACTTTTCTTTCTGTTATATTATTAAGGTTATCAAGATATTTAACTAAGTTGTCCTTATCAATTACTTCTATTTTTACTTCATCTGCCATATTTATCTTTATCTTAATTTGTCATAACTAATATATCAGCGTCTTCCAATATAATTGTTTCATTACCAGTTGCTTGAACATATAATTCAATATAATCATTTTGCGCTATATCTGGAATATAAACATTAGTTGAGAAGGCTGTTTTTGCACCGTTTGCTGAAAGTGTCTGGCTCATCACTCCATAAGTTGTTCCAGTTTGTCCGTTTTTAACAAAAGCCCAGCTTAAAGCTGTTGGTTGAGTTGAAGTTGTTGATGCTGCTGATAACCATATCATCATATCTTTTGAGTGTGTAGGAAGATATGTTATTTTATTGTTTTCTATTTTCAGTTTTTTAGTATATACTGATGATGTTGAAAAATTAACTTTTGTCCAAGCGGTTGTTGCTGATGTTGTCCCTGTATTATTTACAACATTTAATTTCGCGTGTGGTGTATGGTCTTCTTGCCCTACGTTATTTATCATAACTATATCAGCGTCTCTTCCACTTGCTAGTGTGAAGTCAAATCCACTCTTAAAATTGCCTACATTATTCCATATAGCTCCAGTTACTACAAAATCATTATAAGATATAGCGCCTGTTCCTGGTTTTTTAATGAAAGTTTGTCCTGTTCCAGTTAATTCTGTTGTGTCTTCTTGGCTTGATATATAAATAGTTGTTCCTGAAACTATATTTATACCAACATAATTAGGGTAAGAAGCTGAAGCTGAATAATCAACAAGACTACTTCTATATCTTGCTCCTACTGAGTTTGTGTTTAATTCAAAGCCAGAAGTTATACAATCATTTATCACTGCTTCAAACACCCAAAACTCTGAATTGCCTGTTGATAATATACCCTTATAAAATCCACCACTTATCTCACTATCCTTAAACTCAACATAAAGGTCATCTACATCTACTTGAATACAATTTGTGCTTGATGCTGTACCAGCATTAAATACCAATTTAGTAAAAGTAACATTACTTTCTAGCCTTATCATATAAGTATAAGAACATCCTGTTCCTGCTGTTAAAGTATTCTGTCCAAATGCTCCTCCTTTTATTGCTAAATTAAACGGGAGATTTATCGTTAATGGACTTTGTATTGTTTCATTATCTGCTGTTAAAAGTAATGTTGTATTTCCACTCATATTCCCATCTTCCAGCCAAGCCAAAGTTGAAACTAATGTTCTAAAGTTTGTATCTATTGCGTTATCTGCCACCGTAATTGAATAAGGCGAAAATATACTTGATGTTCCACTTGAGCCTGATGTTCCACTCTCTCCGCTAGTTCCTGCTTCTCCTGAAGTGCCTGATGTTCCTGCTTCTCCAGATGTTCCTGATGTTCCAGGGTCTCCAGGGTTCCCTGACGTTCCTGAAGTTCCATCATTAGCTAATAAATACCAAATACCAGGATTGTTCTGAGGCTGTTGTCCAATACTGCCAGTATCTACTAGATAATATAATTCGTTATTTGTATCAAAAACTATATCTCCTAATCTATAATTAACGTCAAATAACCATAAACCTTTATTTATACTCTCTCCACTAGTTCCAGCTGTTCCTGTTTCACCTGATGTTCCTGCGGTTCCTGTATCACCACTTGTTCCTGCGGTTCCTGATACTCCTGTTTCGCCTGATGTTCCTGCGGTGCCTGATGTTCCAGATACTCCACTTGTTCCTGATGTTCCACTTTCTCCACTTGTTCCTGTTTCACCAGATACACCAGATGAGCCTGTTGCTCCTGAAGTGCCTGCTGTTCCACTTACTCCGCTTGTTCCACTGGTTCCTGCTGTTCCACTTGTTCCTGCTGTTCCACTTATTCCGCTTGTTCCACTGGTTCCTGCTGTTCCACTTGCCCCAGATGAGCCAGAACTTCCGCTAGAACCAGATGTTCCAGAGCTGCCATCTAAACTTGATGGCTTATTTATTAGATCATCATAATCACCAGAAAAAGCAACATCTGCAAATTCATAACCACTTTGGCTTATTAAAGTTGAACCACTAATAAACTGTACATTATCACCTACAATTCCTTGTATTAATTCTGTTGATATTCTAAGGCCTTCTCTAAAACCTATTTCTGATATTGAGTTAATTGAATAAAACTGATTATTAAAAACTATTCTACAAGTTGGCGGTATGTTTCTATAATAAGTTGTAAACTCAACAAATTCAACATTAACTAATGCATCATTTTCTACCAGTTTTGTTCCACTTAAATATTTAACACCAGCTCGTAATTCTAAATAGTTTACATAAACTTCTTGTTCTGCTCCATAAACATCTTTAATCTTTTGAAGTTGTTGAACTATAATTTTATATTTTAAATCTCCTATTATCATATTAAATATTTATTTTATACTACTGTTCTATCTCGATAAAAATCTAACAGGAACCTAAAAGCATATGGTATTTCTGAAGGCGTAGCAAACGATACTATTTGTCTATTCACATAATAATGTGCTATTAATAAAAGTGTTGCTTGTTTTACCGTTACTGGTACAGTTTCATCTGTATAACCAGATAAACCACTGTTACAAAATTCGTCAACTGCCAATTCTGCTACAGTTATTAAACTTTCTATGTAAACATTATCTTCTGTAAACCCAGATTCTATATTTAAATGTTTTTTAGCTTGATCTAATGTTATGTATGACATAAAATATCGTTTTTATTAAATACAATATTTTATTGAGTTTATGTTAAAAATGATTATATAAAAAAACCTCACCACTCGAAAGTGGTAAGGCTTAATTTACATTTGAATTTTATATAGTGTTGAAAGTGCCCTGTTAGGTAAGGTCAGCTACACAATAAGATGCTGATGGAGCCCAACCAGAAGCTGCTCTCCTAAATTTAGCATCCCAATATGTATTGATAACTAATCTTACTTTTCCATATTGTGCCACAGTATAAGGATCTACAATTAAATCAAATCCGCCCCATTGACCAATTATCATATCACTCCAATTAGCAAGTACTATATGATTTGAAGCAATATCATTTGAAGTATAATAAGTATAACCCATAATATCAGTAGTAACTATAATTGGAGTTGAAGAAGTTGCACCAGAAGTTGTTTTTAAGGCTGCTACTGCACTTGGAGCACAAATGAATGAATAATTACCAGGAATTTTAGATTCTGCTAAAACTTGTTCCATCGTTACAATCTTTTTCCATCTTGAATCTATAGTTGCACCAGAAATATCAGTTACTCCATATAATATACCAGCTGGATATGTAGTATTACCAGAAACTGAACCAAGAATAGTTGCTTGTAATTTATCAGTAACAGCTGCTATCATATCGCTCATTAACAATTGGTCAGCACTAATTGAATCTTGTGCTAAAAATTGCTTTGATACATCAATATAAGTTGTTAATCTCTTTGGAGATAAAGTTACTTCACTAAATGCTCCAGCTCCATCATCAGCTGCTACAACTTCACCTTTCCAAACTGCACTTGTTCCAGCATAAATAGGAATTGAAACATCACCAACTAAACCAGTTATTAAATTAGCTCCAGCTTGTGCAAGAATTAATCTATCTCTTAGTGGTCCAAGTAAACTAAACTTATCTTCAGTTACGATTTCTTGTCCAGCATATTGTGTACCAGCTAAAATATCACCACGATATTCCATTGGAAGTACTATTTCACCAGTGTAATTTTGGCCAGATCTTTTCATTTCATTCTTTCCAGCCTCTATAATATCAGCAAATTCTTCAATTGAACGGCCATTGGCTCTTGCTTCAATTACTTTTGTTAATCTAAATTTATTTTCCATATTTCTTTTATTTATTTTATTTATTTTATTGTTTTTACTTCTTTTTTCTTCAATCTCTTTATCTAAATCAGTTATTTCATCTTTTATTTGATTAAATACTTTATTTTCAATAGTAGATAGTTTTCTTTGCTCAATCTTAGCTGAATTAAAAACACTTTCAAGTTCTTCTAACTTTATTTTTCTCTTTTCTATTAATTCATTTAAATCCATAGTGTGAATGTTTTTATATAAATACAATAAAATCTTATTTTTTTTATTTTCAATTTTTGAGTTTATCTAAAATAAGTTCGTATTGAGTATAATATTCAGTTAAATCATTTTTTTTAATAGGCTCTTCTATTTTAGGCTCTACTATTTCTGGTTCTGCCTTTTCCTCAATTACAACTTTCTCCATTTCCTCCTTTGCCTTCAACTCATCTAATCCTCTAGTATTTACTACTGTAGCTGGATATGCTGGAAAAGGAACTATACTGAAGTCCCTCAATAAACCAATTTTACTTATTGTTCTTCTATACTCACCATTTGGTAATTTCTCCCAATTATCACCGTCATCTGCTATCATAAACGCAAAACTACAAGCATCTAAATCACCACTTCTTACAGCCTCCAATACTTCATCACCCATTGATGTTTTCTTGGCATTGAATTTAAAATCAACTCCTTCATCTGTTATATCAATTTTTAATGAACCTTTACCATTCTTACTTCTAGCAAGTGGCACGGCATTATCATCGTGATTGAATAACATTACTATATCTGAAGTATTTATTAATTCTTCTGTTACGGCTTCTCTTGAAATTACTTCTGTATAACCCATATCCACTGAAGGACTATCAAAAACAATGGCAGTTCCAACAATAGATCTTGATTCACCATCAGCTCTAATTTCTTTTATGTATCTTTTTTCTAAATTTTCCATCTTATTCATTATTTTGTTTTACCTGATTATCTAACTGGTTATCTGGATCATTAACCTGTGTTTGTTCGCTTATCAGTGCATCAGTTGGCTGAACATTCACTTCAATAAATGCCCTATTACCACCAGATACAGGGAAGCCACCATTAAGTTTTTCCCTTATTTCATTAACAGTATATCCACCAACTCTAAATAGTTTAGTGTAATAATCAGCTCTTGTATTAGCATCAGTTCTAAGTAAGTTTTCTACATCAAATTTTAAATCACTATAATTCCACTCACTTTGTAAAAATAACTTTCTGAAAAACTCATTTTCAATCTTCTCAAGTAATGGAGTTATCGTATTATTCAAATAATCAATTTGCTGTTGCTCAGCAGTTGAAAATTTACCAGTTTCTGAAAATGCCATTGTTGGCGGTACACCAAAAAATCTACATACATCAATTACGTTAAATTGTCTTGATTCTAATAGTTGTGCATCCTTTGGAGATATTGTTATTGGTTGATATTCCAAACCACTATCTAATACTACAATTGAATTTGAAGTACCATTTAAATCACTATTCAATGCATTTATGAAAGCATCCTTAGCGGCGGTTGCCTTAGCTGTATTAATATTTACACCAGCTATTGGCCTTAATATACCAGCTAAACTTGCTCCACCTTTGAAAAAGTTTGAAGTGTGTTCTTCACTATTATATGAAATACCAAGTGTAGTTGCAGCATATGTTATAGTGCTAAAACCAAGTATTCCATTTGTTGAATAATTCAGTAAATGAATTATTTGAGTCTTATCATAACTCTTTTTATTGTAGTTATCATAATAAACTAAATCATTATTTATGATCTTAGGCTCAATGTAATCTGAATTTAATAAAATCAAGTTTAATACTCTACCTAATTTATCCCTATCAATTAAAACATAACCATTTCCTTTTAATAACATATTAACAACCAATAGTTTCTTAAAAGTGTTTGAACTCATTAAACCATTTGGTTGTATGTTGAGTAAATTGTAATATGTATCATCATAATTTATATACTTCCAATTACCAATGTTACCAGATTTATCTTTATATGTATATGGAATTAGTGGAAGTGAGGCTATTGAATCACTTATCAAGTTTATACAACGATAAACCGTTGATAACTTCATAGCCTTTGCAGCAGTGTATGAAGTCGTTGATGATATGTTTAATGTTCCTAATATTGGATTTGTCCACTCATCAAAACTTCTTTGTTCTACATTTTTATACTTGTTTCGTTTGAAAATATCTAAAATTGCCATTCAATGAATTACTTTTTATTAAATACAATATTTTAATGCAATTATTACCAAACATTAAACGAATAATTTGGACTGCTGATATATCCACCAAGTGCATCTATCATAGCAGCTACACCATCTATCTTTTTATTCTTTGAACTCTTATCTATACTATAATTACCCATTTGATTTATCTTCAATACAACATTGTTTAACATCCATTTACTTATAGGATTTCTTTGTATAAGGATCCTATTGGATTTTATTAATCTTTCAAATTCCTTTAACGGTTTATTCAAACTACCTGCTAACTGGCTGAATTGTTGCATATAAAAACCAGCATCAGTAGCATTTATAGCAAATTGTGTTGAATTATACTTATCATAGTATATTGACTTTATGTTATGTATTTCATTTCTACTTTTAAGATCATTTAAAATATTATCATAATCAACTACATTACCCTCTGTTATATTAATATGTTTAAACTGGGCAGCTTCTTTATACATTTCCCTATTAAAGTTTGTTGAAATTGAATATTCAGGTATATAGTAATCATTTATGAAGTAAAACACACCATTGATATCAAACATATATGAAACAGCTGTTATATCTGATACTGAACTTAAATCAACACCTACAACACATTCATAACCATTAAATATAGTATCATTAAAAGTTATATTACTCATTGACTGGTTAATATAAACCTCTGGAATCCATATCTCAGCGGTGTTGCTCTTCATCCAACAATTAAAATTCTTCACAGCAACACCGCTTCTTTCACTTTCATTGTTTATTGCTTTATTTACTTCAGCTTCTAAGAAATTTCTATATACACTTACATCTAAATTTGGATTAGCCTTTAACCAAACATCCTTATTATCAATTTCATCTTCTGGATCAATGGTGTATATGATTGTAAATTGTGAATCATCAACTTTTTCTCCAGAAAGTATTTCAGTACAATAAGTCCTCAGTGAATAACAAAAACTTTCAGTATCAAAACCAGCTGTTGTTATAGTCATTAGTAAAGGTTCTTCCCTGGCTCCCTGTGAAGACTTCATAACATTATACATTTTGTTATCTGGAGCCTCGTGTAATTCATCAATTAAACAAAATGAAGCATTTAAACCATCAAGGCGTTTTGGATCTGAAGCAGTAACAATAAGTTCATTTGTTTTAAACTTTATACTGCTGTAGTAATGGACTAAGTGTTTTTGTTTTGGGTCAATCTGTGAAGCAAACTGTTTGAGTTTTTTAAAATCAACATTCTTTGCCTGTTCCCTGGAGTTTGCTGAAACTACTACTTGAGCATCAACATCAAAAATTGTATGATATAAAGCCAAGGCTGTTACTAATTGGCTTTTACCATTCTTTCTTGCAAGTTCTATGTAAGCACTTCTATACTTTCTTAACTCACTATCTATTCTACATATTCCATAAATGTTTGCTACAATAAAAGTTTGCCAAGGCTCAAGTATAAAGTGTTTAGGCTGTACTTGCTCAGTTAACCAAAGTGCATTAATGAATGAAATTACTTTATCAACTTCTTCTTTATCAAAGTAATAAGTATCTGAATCTAAATCATTTAAAAACCTTTGTGCAGCTTGCTTTACATAAATACAGGATGGAATAATATCTTTTAAAACTTCATTAGCATATTTTATAGCTACTTCTAAGTTATTCAATTATAGTTAATTACTTTTTTTCATTGACTCAATTAGGTCAGTGAATGTATCTTCTTCATCAGTTGATTTCTTGTTTTGCTTTTTCAGTTCTGATATTTGCTTGACAACTAAACCATTAAGTTGATATAGTAAATAAATATCACGGCCTATTGTATTGTTGTTGTACTTGTCTATTAAGTCGTTGTACTGTTGAATATTATTTACAATTAATTCAAAACTTGTATTATCAGCTTTTAAATTATGAAGATCCTTTTTTGCTTTCGTTAAATTTATTTTTTTCATTTTATTTCTATTTTTTTAATACCAACCCCAAAATCCAACATTCTTTAAAATTGCTAGATCGGAAGAGCGT
>ERZ869921.665-NODE-665-length-18122-cov-8.808159_pt1 | contig 18122 bp, 32 predicted proteins | sample MGYA00579310_ERZ869921 | MGnify/ENA primary metagenome ERZ869921 (study PRJEB32216, sample SAMN09231816) | wastewater metagenome | place: USA: Maryland | collected 2016-06-21 | study: EMG produced TPA metagenomics assembly of the PRJNA472060 data set (Reclaimed...
CGCCACCCTCGTTACACACGCCGTAAATTCTTGAAATGTTTTGCCTTTTCGACATTTCACCGTGCACAAGAAACGTTGTCGTCGCGCCGCCGCATCCCCAGACTGGCCGCATGCGCACCTACCTCGCTGCCGCCGCCCTCGCCCTCGCCCTCGCCGCCTGCGGCGACAACCTAGCCCCGCCACCCGAGTCACCGCCGACCTGCGCAGACCTCGAGCTGGCCACGCCACGCCCCGATCTGGGCGAGTGCCTCGTGGACGGCACGGGCTTCATCGTGGCCGGCGTCTCGTACCGCTCGGCCGATGGTGCCTCGACCTGGGTCCAGGCCGTCCAGGAGTACGACGGCGACGTTGGCGTCGTCACCCGCGACGCCTACTCGACGACCTGCGAGTGGCGCCCCTGCCAGCTCGAGCGCACCCCGGCGACGGGTCAGCCGTGACGCGCAGCTTCGTCCGCTTCGTCGCGTCACTCGACCTGAGCGGCTCGGTCTCGACGGCCGGCGCCGTGCTGACGCGCGAGTCATTTCACCGGCCGCCCGTGGCGCCCATGATCCGCGACTACTGCGGCGCGCGCGGTCCGCTCACCCTGGACGACGCGGCATCCCTCGGCGCCGACTGGGCGTACCAGCCCAAGATCGACGGCTGCTACGCGCGGATCGAGACGTCCGGCAGCGGCCACGTCATCCGCGCGATCACCCGCTCTGGCCAGCCGCTCCGGTGCGGTCTCGAGGACCTCGCTACCGGCATGCCCAGCGCCGTTCTGCACGCCGAGGTCGAGGTGCACACCGAGGCGGGCATCCGCGCCGCTGCGACCTCCGGCTTCGCTCGGGCGCACCTGTTCGACGTCACCGCCCTGGACGGCCGCGATCTACGCGCCGAGCCCTACGCGGACCGCTACGCCGCGCTGCACACGTACCAGGTGCAGGCCGAGCTGCGCCGCACCGACCCGTGGCGCCGCGATCGCCAGGGCGACCACCACGACACTGCCGGCCGCTACTGCGTGCCCGTGCCGGTCGACTACCGGCGGTTCCCGATCGTGCGGCAGGTCCGCGGTCCGAACGCCGCGCGCGAGCTCTGGCGGGACCACGTGGAGCGCCACGGCGGCGAGGGGATCGTTGCAGTCGCCCTCAAGGCTCCGGTCGGCAAGCGCAACGCCAAGCGCAAGGTCAAGCCGCGCGATACGCTCGACGCGCGCGTGGTCTCGGTCGACTCGTCAGCCGCGGTCCTGATCTACGCCGGGCACCAGTTCGTCGTCTCGGCTCGCGGCGTCCCGGTCCGCGTCGGTGAGATCGTCGAGGTCGCGCACTCGGGGTGGTACGAGAGCGGCGTCACGCCGCGGTTCGCCAGGATCGTCCGAGTGAGGCTCGACCTGATGCGCGGGACCGTGCACTAGCTCGATCGGGGTCATGTCCAACGAGTTGCGTCCTCGGACCGCGGCGAGCGCGTCGAGGATCGTCGCGTCGCTGACGTCCTTCGCCTGCGGTCGACCGTTCTTCATGGCTTCTCCGATCGCGCCGGCTGGCGCTTCACGTGCCCGAACCCGTGCAACAGTGCGTCGACGATCTGCTGGAACATCGGCGCGCTTCGATGGATGACCGCGGCGCAGTCGTCGCCTTCGCGGCCGGCGCGGATCTCGACGGCGCGGATCTCGCGAAGCCGCAGCTGGTCGGGCTCGCCATCCCAGACGAGCCGGAACCAGAACGCGCGCCGGCCGACGTCGTCCACCTCGCCGAGGCGGCACCAGCCGTGGCCGCGCTCGTCCTCGGCGCCGCGGACGTCGAAGATGCTGGGCCAGCGCGGGGACAGGGTGCGGAGGTTGCGCGGCTCGAACGCCTCGCGCACGAACGGCGCGGCGAGCCGCGCGGCCCAGGCGCGCGCCGGAAACAGTTGCGCGGCGCAGCGCTCGCCGAAGTCGACCGCTGCGCGCAGGCAGGCGACGCAGTCGACGTCCTCGACGCGCTCGCGCGTGACGAAGTCGATCGGTCCGTCGCCGGCGTCGCCGGCGTCACCTTCGCAGAACAGGTCGACGCGCTCGTCGTTCCACATGTGCACCGTCATGGCTTCGTCTCCAGAGCCGCCGCGATCGCCTCGGCCGCCCGCTCCTTCTTGGCTCGCGGTGATTCGCTGGCGAACTCGTCGCCCATGACCACGGTCAACGCGCGGCGAAAATCCTCAGGTGGAGGATTCAGCAGCGCGAGCGCCTTCTCCACAGCGAGGTCGTTGATCCTCTCGACGCACCGATCGCCGAACGCCTTCGCCGCTTCGAGGCACGCTTCGCAGTCGACAGCTTCGATGCGGTCATCGACCTCTGCCGAGACCGTCCCGATGGTGGCTCCGCACCACGCGTGTTCCTCGTCTCGACACAGGTGCATCGAAGCGCATCGGACCCTGCGCCAGTGTTCGCCCATGCCCGTCGCGTCGTCGCTCATTCGCCATCCTCCACGCTGAACCAGTCCTCGCCGTTCGCCTCGGTCAGGCGCACGACGCGCTGCCGAGCCATCCTGTAGATCACCTGCCGCACGTGGGCGCGGTACACGTCGCCGTCGGAGCGCGCGCCGATGCGGTGCACGCCGTCGTCGCCGCCGATGCCCAGCTCGCGCGCGACCATCGGCCAGGTCGACGGCCCCAGCTCTGCGAGCACGCGGCGGATCCGCGTCTCGATGCTGGTTGCCGCGGCGCGGTCGTCGCCGATCTCGTCCATGAGCGCGCGGAAGCGTGGCTCCTCGCGCGCGTCAGCGAGCGCCTCGGCCTCCATCTTCACGACCGCGGTGTGCGACATGCCGATGCGTGCGCCGATCTCGTGCGTCGACCGCTTGTGCGTCGCGAGCCGCAGCACGCACAGCTCGCCGGTCGCCTTCGGGAAGTCGTTCAGGAGGTTGTGGACGCAGAGCGTGCGCGGGCACGGCTCGGGCGGCACCTCGGCCTCGGTCTTCGCCTCGCCGCGCGCGATCACGAGCCGCACGCGCTTCGCCTCGGCCTCCTGGCAGTCTCCCCACCGCGGCGGCGGGCGCCGCGCGTCGGCCTGCTTCGGCTCGACGACCTGCACGCGTCCAGCGCTGCGCGGGCCGGGCGGGGGCGCCCAGATCCACGCGAGCTGGACCCACGCGACCATCGTGATCACACGCCCTCGGCGGGCAGCTGGTCGTGGAGATCGAGCATCAGTTCGCCTCCTCAGCCGCGGCGGCGGCGTCGTTCTCGTCGCTCGTCCACAGCGGATCCGCGCCGTGCTCGCGGACCGCCGCCACGTGGGCGACCTGGGCCGCGCTGATTGCGTCGGGCACGTTCGCCAGCTCGTGGCAGGTCATGCAGCCCAGGCACAGCACGAGCGCCTCGGCGTCGCCGGGCGTCGCGATCGTGGCGAAGTACAGCTGCACGTAGCCCTCGTGGTCCGCGTTCACACCGATCTCGAGGAACCACGCGCGACCAGGCCAGGTCGCGACCACAGCGGCCTCGATGCGCAGCGCCAGGGCGTAGTCGAGAATCCGCGGCGTAGCCGGGCGCGCCCAGAATGCGTCCGCCATGATCTGCCGCAGCGCGACGCGCAGCTGGTCAAGCTCCGCTTCATCGCGGATCTCCAGGCCGGCGATCATCTCGATCTTGTCGGCATCGTGCTGCACGTCGACGACGGCGCGGAGATATGCCTCGCGGGTGCTCATGGACGTCTCCTGGTTCAGGGGTGGATCGCCGCCCAGATCCCGACGCCGGCGGCGTCGAGCGCATGGGTGCGGAAGGAGCGCGGCAGGGCGTCGAGCTGCTCGCAGGCTTGGGGCGCGCCGTGCCTGCGGATGTGGGCGTCGAGCGCGGCCTCGACGTCGGCGTACACGATGGCGCGCTTGCCGGGCGTGACGGCGTGCTGCCAGACCTTCGGCGTGACCTCGAGCAGGCGCGCGCCGAGCGCGGTCGCCACGCCGCAGAGCACGCCCCACGACAGGGCCATCGACGCGATGCCCTCGATACCACGCGGGAACGACATCGCCTCGCCGATGACCGTCGTGCAGCCGTGGGCGCGGCCCAGGCCGAGCAGCACGGCGGCCTGACGCGCGGCCCGCTCGCGGCGGTCGGCCGAGCGGGCGAGGCCCGGCGTCGGCTTGGAGCGCAGCACGCCGAGCTCGTGCACGCCCGCGTCGGCTGGGCGCACGATCGCCCAGCCGAGGTTCGCGAGCCCGGGGTCGACCGCGAGGATCACGACCGGCGGTCGCCCTTCATCTCGGCGGCGCGGTCGAGCAGGCCGATCACCATCGCGTCGGTCTGGCGATCGCGCGCGGTGGCCTGGCGCGTCTCGACGACCTCGCCGGTGTCCTCGCGGACCAGCTCGACGACGCCGTTCACGAACTGCTCGAAGCACACGACCTCGCGCGGCTCCTTGCCGGTACGCACGATCATGTCGAGATGGGCAACCTTCGCCTCGAGCTCGAGGACCGCCTCCTTGTGCGCCTTGACCCGCTTCGCCTCCTTGTCCTTCTCGACGGCGATGTCGTGGCGGCGCTCGGCGGCGGCCTTCGCGTGGATCAGGAGATCGCTCTCGGCCACGGTGCAGAGCAGGTCGCGCTTGATGTTTCGGTTGATGATGTCCTTCACGGTTTCTCCTCAGGTGTTGCTGCGGGCTTCGTCGAGCATCGCGACGCGCCCGAAGCGCTGCGATGGCGCGCGTTCGTCCCAGACGAACCACGCGTATTCGGCGGCGTCGGTGTTGCCGTCGCCGGTGAACGAGGGGCGCTTCGGCAGCGCGTAGACGTCGGGCTGGTTCGCGCGCAGCCACGCGGCGCGCGCCGGCCCGATCCAGTTCAGGCGCTGGAGCATCACGGTCACCGACGCCAGGCGGCGGCAGTGCACGACGAACTCGAGCGCGCGCGAGAACGGAGGGTTGAAGATCGCGACGTCCCAGAGCCGCCCGTCGAGCGCCGGATCGAGGGCGAGCGCCAGGAAGTCGGCGGTCGTGATCGACGTGACCCGATCGACCATGCGGAGCGCCGACACGTGGCGGTAGTCGATGTCGACCAGGTCCCAGGCGATGTCGCTGCGGTGCCCGTTCGTCACGTTCGGGATCGCGCCGGCGCCCGCGCACGGATCCAGCCAGCGCCCGCCGGGCAGCGTCACGATCCGCGACGTGATCATGGCGTCGATCGCCGGCGCGGGCGTCGGATAGAACTCGTGCTCGGCGACCTCGGTCACGCCGCCGTCAGCGCGCTTGCGACCCCTCGCGCTCATGGGGCCGCCTTCGCCGACGCCGCGGCCTTCGCCGCCGCGATCACCGCCTCGGCCGCCTTGCACGTCGGGCACAGGTCTCGTTGCGGCTTGCCGTGCGGCGCCACGTCCCAGCCGAGGCTTTCGGCCAGCAGCACGGCGGCGAGCCGAGCGGCCCGGTGCGCCTGCTCGAGCTCGACCTGGCTGTCGCCGCGGATCGGCGCGGACGCGCGGCACTCGCTGTCGCACGGCCCGCCCGACGGCTTGGGGATTCGGCTGTCACAGCCCAGGACGGCCACGGCCTCGCGCTCATGCTTCGACATCACGCAACCTCCGGCAGGAGACGAACGACCTTGCCCTCGCGCTCCAGGCGCACGCCCGGCACGTCGCCGGACTCGATCCGCGCCATCAGCGCGCCGCGCGCGCTGCTCGTCGACGCGTAGTGGTGGCGGATCGCCTCGATGGCGTCGCGCAGCGCGATGCCGGGCGCGCCCGCAACGACGTCGCGCAGCTGGCGGCACGTGTCGCGGTACGGCGTCCAGCGCCCGCCGCCGCCGATCGCGCCCGCCTTCGCATGGGTCTTGTGCTCGGGCCGCAGCTTGTCGACGAGCTTCAAGCGGCGCGACGTGAGGCGGCGCGCGTCGACGGGCGTGCTGACCCAGCGGTCACCGTTGCTCTCGCCGAGGTGGACCGTCATCACGCCGATGCCCATCTCGGCGAACACGGGGTGCGCGTCGCTGCAGCCGCGCGTGATCGGCGCCGCGACCCAGACGCGATGCGCGAGCCGGCGGCGCGCGGCGGCCTGGAGCAGCAGCGCGAAGCTCAGCGAGGTCTTGACCTCGACGATCCAGACCTCGGCGCCGACGCGCGCCACGATGTCGGCCACGCCGCCGGAGATCGTGACCTCCTCGTAGACGTCGGCGCCCAGGCGCGCCAGGTGGTCGACGACGACCGAGGCGACGACCTGCTCCGACGGCTTCACGCGGCACCGCCGGGCGACGCGGCCTCGCCGCGCAGGTAGAACCGCGGGCCGCGATGCTTGCCCGTCCGCTCGATGTCGCCGGACGCGACCATGGCACAGAGCAGGCGCCGGAACGTCGCGAACCGCGCCCCTTCCAGCGGGACGCCGCAGAACCGGGCGAGCGTCACGAAGTCGGCACCGGGCGACGCGCCGAGCGCGACCAAGATCGGCCCGCGCAGCGGCGAATTCGGGCGCCCCATCTCGCCGCGGCGGAGCGGGGTCGCCTTGACCTCGACGGGATCGCAGACGCAGCCGGCGCACGCCGGGTAGTCGCGCCCGTCCATGCGCGCCGTCGTCGTCGCCGCGCCGTGGTCCGGGTTGAACGCGCACAGCCGCGCCGGGATGCGAGCCACGCCCATCACCGGAGCACCCCCGCTTCGATCCACGCCGCGATCGATCGCGCGGACAGCATGCGACCCTCCGCCAGCGCCTCGGCGATCTGTTCGACGGCCGAGAGCACCGGGGCGCCTGGCGCCGGGTCGCGCAGCACGAGATGCGCGAGCGGGTACGAGCCGCGCGTGATGCGGATCTGGCGACCGTGGAAGAACGCCAGGCGGTTCATGGCTCCTCCACGTGCTGGCCATGGCCGTTGCCGTCGAGCACCCATCGACGCGCGCGGTTGATCGCCATCTTGCGATCGATGGTCGCGTGCATATCGATGCCGCACGACTCGAAGATCCGCGCGAGGACGATCACGACGTCGGCGGCCTCCTCAGCTGCCATGTGCCGTTTCTCGTCGCCGATCCAGCTGTTGGTGGCGATCGCCTTGTCGGCCGTCGCGCACTTCTCGACCAGTTCGGTTAGTTCCTTCTGCGCGCGCACGGCGATCGACTCGAGGGACACGGCCGGCCCGAACGTCTCGTCAGCCCATGCTGCGATCGACGTCTGCGATTCCCTCACTGGCTCACCGCCCTGGCGAGCAGCTTCTCGTGCGCCTCGACCGCGAACCGGGCCGTGTTGCGGCAGTCGGCGGCGACGTCGCGCGCGATCCGCGACCACCGCTGCTGAAACGCGAGGGCGACGTGATCGCTCATCGGGTTCTGGGCGATCACTGGCCGTCCTCCACGCGCATGCGCTCGACGCTCTGGCGCAGATCGGCGCGCTTCCGCGCCCACTCGCGCTCGGCGCTGGGCTCAAGCGCGTAGCCGAGCAGGAACAGCACGGCGACGATCGCGCCCGCCGCGAGCAGCGAGAGGCCGCCGACGGCGAAGAACAGCACGAGGCCGCCGTGCGCGGCGCCCACCTGGCCCGCGTAGGGGGTGCCGCGGCTGACGATGCAGGTCTTGATGCTCATGGGTTCGTCAAGCTCCGGTTGTTGAGTGCCCAGCGAGGCACGTCCGAGGGCGTGAGCGCGTTCCACGTCGCGCCGTCCGGCGACATCCGGCCGAGCGCGTAGAACGGGCGGTAGATGCGTGCGAGGCGGTCGTACTGGCAGACCGCGACGAGGCCCGTGGCGCCGCTCATGCGGTCCTTGGGCACGTACACGAACGTGTTCGACGTCGACCAGTGCTGCACCGGGACGGCGCGCGCCGGCGCGAGCAGCACGACGCCGGTGCAGATCTTCACGATGTCGCTCGAGCCGTGGAACGAGTCGAGGTCGGGCAGCACGGCCTTCGACGACGTGTTCTTCTTGCGCAGGTGCGCGACGAGGATCACCGGCTTGCCCATCGCCAGCACCGTCGAGCGGATCGTCTTCACGACCGCCTTGAACGCGCGGTTCTCGTTCTCGTCCTCGAGGTCGACGTAGTGCAGGTGATCGAGGACGATCAGGTCGGTCTGGTCCTGGACCGCGAGGAACATCCGGCGGATGTCGTCGAGCCCGAACGTGTCGCCGCGGTAGTACGTGTGCAGCGTCCGGCAGGTGCGCTGCAGGTGGCCCTCGGCCTCGTCGACGAACGGCGCGCAGACGTCGTCGAAGAAGCCGCGGTACCAGTCCGCGTAGTTCATCTCGCTGCTGCGCGGCGCGCCGGAGTTGCGGACGAGCTGCGCCAGGTTCCTGTACTTGATGCGCCGCTCGATCTCGTCCTGCTCGGCCTCGAGCGCGAAGAAGTGCACGCGCTTGCCGACGGCCGCGTTCGCCTCGGCGATCGACGCGACGATCTCGGTCTTGCCCGCGCCCGACTCGGCGCCGATGAGGATCAAGTCGTTCGGCAGGATCGACCGCAGCGTGTCGTCGAGGAACGCGTGGTGGAAGTAGAGCTGGCGCGCGACGAGCTCGGCTCGGCGCTCGGCCTCGCCGCGGACCCGCTCCGCCGAGGACGCGAAGCGCAGCCCGAAGTCGAACGTCGGGTCGGCGCTCATGCGGCCCTCCAGGCGCGGCGCTGCGCGGCGTCGATCTCGGCGAGGTGCGGGTGCGCCGCCTTGAGCGCGGCGATCGCGTCGACCCACGACACGCCGAGCCACCGCAGCCACTGCACCGGCGTCGGCCCGCCGCCCGACAGCGAGCCGATGTGGCCCTGCTCGTCGACGAAGCACGACGTGCTCTTGCCGTCGACGTGGATGTTCCACCGGCCGTTGCCGTTGCGGCGGAACGTGTAGCTCTCGCCGCCGACGACCGCGCTGCCGCTCAGGCGCGCCAGCGTCTCGCGCGCGTCGAGCTGGTAGATCGCCTCCCACAGGCTCTCGCTCGGCGCGCCCGCCTCGGTCGGGCGCGCGTGGCCTAGGCTCGTCGCGCCTGGCTCCGCCTGCGCCTCGGCAAGGCCCGCATCGTGTCTCTCGCGCGACGGCACCCAGGGGAACGCGGCGACGAACTGGCGCTCCGTGTACGCGACGTCGTGGCGCCAAACGGCGCGGCACAGGAACGGCTCGTCGGGGTTCTTCAGGTGCAGGAAGCCGGGCACGCGCAGGATCCGGCACAGGTCGCGCGCGTTCGGGTCCGCGCCGAAGTACGGCACGATGCGCTCCAGCACGAGCGCGTCCCAGTGCTCGGGCTTCGCGTCCTTCGCGCGCCAGTACGCCTGGAAGCCGCGCTTCGTCTCGACGATGAGCGACGGGATCAGCGGCGCGCCGAGGAGCCGCGCGCGCTGCGCGTCCTTCGAGCCCGCGTCGATGTCGACGGGCCACGCGTTGATCCGCACCAGGTTCGCCTTGCGGCGCGGCCCCGCGAAGCGGTTCACCGTCGCGAAGATCCCGTAGCCGTGCTCGGGCGTGTTCCAGCGCCGCGCCTCGTCGACGCCGCTGATCGCGATGCACGGCCGCGACGGCGCCGACGGCAGATCCAGCATGCGGAACCAGGTCACGAGGCCGCCTTCTCGGCCGCGGCCGCGCGCGCGCGCTGGTTCTGCTGCCACTGCCACGGCGTCAGCTCGGCGTAGGTCCACTCGCGCTCGCCCGGCGCCGGCCCGTCGATGGTCGCGCCGGGCACGTCGAGCCACCAGCTGACGCGCTCGAGCGTCTTCGGGTTCAGCTCGGCGTAGTGCGCGACGCCGATGCCGTTCGCTGCGCGGTTGCGCTCGACGTCGGGCCGGCGCCGCTGCGCCGGCAACGGCGCGCTCGGATCCGCGGGCGGCGGCTGCGCGCTCGCGATCGCCGGCTTCGGCGCGGCCTGCAGCCGCGCCCATGCCTTCGGCGAGAAGCTCTTGCCGGCGAGCCACTCGATGCTGCGCGCCGCGCGCGCCTCGGCCTCGAGCACGGCCAGGGCGTGGTCGCAGCGCGCCTCGGCGTCGCCGGTCGTGACCTCGCGGATCCGCGCCCCGAGGTCGACGCGGCACCCGTGCTCTTGGTCGCTGAGCTGGAAGACCTGCTGGCCAAGCTCGCCGGCGAGCGCCGCGCGGATCTCGTTCAGCCTGCGCCAGGTCTGGGTGATCAGCCGGCCGCGCGCGGCGGTCGCGGGATCGGGCGGCAGCACGTGGCCGAACGGCGGGACGACCGCGTCCGAGCCGTCCGGATCAGGGCCAGTCGGGGGGGCGATCGGCGGCCGCGGCGCGGGCGATTCGGCGGCCGAAATCGGGGCCGAAACGGCGCGCGCGCTCTCTGAATACTCTCCTGTTTCCTGTTTCCTGATTCCTGATTCCTGGATAACGCATGTCATCCGCGATGCCTTCGCGAAGGCATCCGCGAAGGCATCCGCGAAGGCATCCGCGAAGGCATCTGGAAGGGCATCGCAGTAGGTCTTAAGTGACTGCAGGTATTCGTATTTGAGAGCGCAGTCAGGGACCGCGTCGAATGCCTTTGACCATGCCTTGATGACGTTCAACGACGTTGGCTTTGCGGTCTCGCGACGCCGATTGTTGCTGTCGAAAAGCGCTCTCGTGAGCACCACGACACCCGCTTTCCAGTCCGCATTTGCCATCCCTTCGCGAGTGGCTTCCGCGAAGGCATACCGGATGTCATCCACGGACCACCCAAGGTCGTCCGCCATGACCGCTTCGCGGGCCACCACGATGCCGGGGAGCGCGTTGGTCCGCGGGCCCATCAGGAGGTACAGCCAGAGCGTCTGGCCGCTCGGCGGCGCCGCGCTCAGGCGCTGGAACCGATCGTCGAACCAGGTGCCGACCTCGACCTTGCGGTACGGGCGCGGCTTCGCGCGCGGCGTCGCGCGCTCGGCGCTCGGTTCCACGCTGCTCGTCTTCTTCGCGCGCGCCATCAGCCCACCTCCGCCGTGGCCGCTTCGAGGTCGGCGCGGTGCTCGATCGCGGCGACCGCGGCGAAGCGCTCGAACGACTCCAGGACCGCGAGGGCGGCGAGCTCGGGCACGTCGCGCTCCAGGTCGAGCGGCGCGTTCGCGTCGCGCTGGGCCTCGAGATGCGCCAGGAGCCGGTCCAGCGCGCGCAGCTCGTCGTGCGAGCACGACGTGGCGCGGATGGCGATCGAGTGCGCCAGGGCCGGGCGCGGGTCGTGGGCGCGGCTCATGGCGCCCTCCGGCCCGCGGCCTGCGCGGCGCCCCACCACGACGGCCGTTCCCACTCCGGGCTCCAGTCGACCGCCCAGCCGTCGGCCTCGCGGAGCGCGTCGATGACGAGGCTGTGCAGCTTGCGGCTGCACTTCGCCTGGCAGAGGTACGCCTTGCGCGGCTTGAAGTCAGGGGAGACCAGTGTGGCCTTGCGATCGCCGCCGCAGCTCGAGCACGACGCGTCGGCCGTCTCGAGGCCGACCGCGAGCGCGGCCAGGAACTGCGCGGCGTGGTGCTCGCAGAGCGTGTGCACGCCGCCGCTGCCGCCGGTCGGCGACGACACGGCGATGCGCACGACGGTCACGAGGCGACGGCCGCCGGTCTGCGCCTCGCAGCGGCCGCAGACGGACTCGCAGCGCTCGACGCGGATCATCGCCGACCCCCGCCGTACCGCGCTCGCCACTCCTCGGCGACGATCACCACCGCGGCGGTCATCGCCCGATCTCCCGGTCGGCCAGCTCGAGGATCGCGGGCGCGTGGCGCTGCACCGACGCGCGCAGCGCCGCCAGCTCCTCGGCCGCGGTCATGACCCGCCGCGCCTTCAGCTCGAGCCCGAACGGCTCGACGATCGCGCGGAGGATCGCGTCGCGCTGGTCGACCGGCAGCACGCGCAGCAGGCCGAGCAGCGCGCGCACGCGCAGGCCCTTCCGGTCGCGCTCGGCCAGCGCGTCGCTCAGCGCGGACGGGCTGAGGTCGCACTCGCCGGCGGCGGCCTTGAGCCCGACCGCGTCGACCGCGAGGCGGACCTTGGCGAGCACGTCGTCCGAGACGTCGAACGACAAAAGCTGTTGAGTCGTCACTGGTTGGCTCCGTGCGTGAAGGCGCGGCGAATCTCGACACGCGCGTTCACGCAGACAGCGGTGCGAGGAATGCCTAGGGTGAGGACGTGACCAGCCGCATCGCCCTCACGCCCGGCCGCCTCGTAGCGGGCCGCGGCGGCGCGCGCGCGGCCCTGGACAGCGTGAGAGCCGGCATGGCCGGCGCACGCTCCCTCAGAGCTGCGATACCCTCCGTGGCGGAGGGGCTCATGAGGAAGGATCGCGTATCGCTTGCTGTAACGGCAGCCGTTGGCGCCGTTGGCACGTTCTTGCCGTGGGCCAGCCTCGGCCTGGTCAGCATCGATGGAACAAGGGGCGACGGCTGGTTCACGCTCGCGCTGTTCGGCGTTTGCCTGCGAGCTGCGCTGGTCGGCGATAGGAACGCGCCCATGCATCGAATCGACGTGATCGCGTCGACCATCGCCGCGACGATCGCCGGCGGGATCGCAGCTCGCGCGATCGCCGGCCTTCTCGACTCGAACGTTCAGCCTGGATTCGGCCTGTACGCGATCGCTGGCGCGGCAGCCGTGACGGTGTTCATGACGCCGTTCAACCTGCCAGCGAAGAAACTGCCGACATCCATCGATGCGGATCGGTAGCGTCACGAGGCCTTCCGATCGCGGCCCACCGAGACCTGGACCCCAAGAGCGAACGCCAGGGCTTCGATCTCCTCGCTGCGCAACGACTGCTTGCCATTGAGCTTGCGGCCCAGGCCGGACTCGTCGACGTCGAGCTTCGACAACGTGCGGAGCTGGGTCATCGTCAGCCCCGATGTGTCGAAGGCGCGTCGCAGCTGTTCGCGGATCGTTGGTCTGCTCACGCCACTACTCTGCACAGAATGCAGAGACTCGTCAACCGAAGTGCCCCGGCCGCTGTGGTTCGCGGTCACGGAAGATGAGGCACGGCGATTCAGAACGCAGCGCAAAGTTACGGGATTGCAGCAGGATAGAGACGCACTGGCGGCCGTTGCGCCGAATACCAGCAACCAGAGTCAGCGTGCTACGATACAGATTAGCGATGAGCAGCAAGGGGCAGCGCGGGAGCCTGGTGGCTTGGATCCGGGCCGGCGAAAGGCTCGCCCGCGTTGACCCCAAGCGACTCGCCGATCTGACGCAGCTGGCGCAGCGGTTCGCGCTCGCGCACGAGAACCCGTTCGCGCCCGAACTGCGCGGTGTGGCCGATGAGCGCACCGATCTGAGCGGCTTCCCAGAAGCCTCGTGCGATCTCAGCGCGGACATCGACTAGCTCGTACTGCTCTGCACTCTGTGCAGAATTTCTATTGACGGGTGCGGGCGCTCTGCATAGTATGCAGAGCATGGACGGAACGGCCTGCCCCGACGCCTCGGCCTCGCACGCCGCCGCGTCCACCCTCCCCCCGCTCGAGACGCCCCTCGCGTCCCCGGCGCCGCTGGGCGAGACCGAGACTTCGGCGCAGGACGTCTGCGAGACCTGCGGCGACACCGGCGTCGTCGAGATCGACGTCGCGAACTGGCGCCACGGCCACGACACGCGCGAGGTGTCGTGCCCGGACTGCGGCACCGGCGACGATGACGCCGACGACGCGGGCGACGACGACTACAGCGACGACGAGGCGCTGTCGTGGTGAGCGCGGCCCTCGCGCGCCGCCTCGCGGCGTCGTGGCGCCTGCTCGGCGAGCAGCTCGTCACGCGCTACCAGACCGCGGTCACTGCCCCGGGCGTCGCGCCCGCGCCGCTGCCGCTGCCCGAGGTCGACGCGGACGGATCGGCCTCGAGGAACCCCGCGCTGCACCAGGTCGAGGTCACGCCCGCGATGGTCGCGGCCGTCGATGCGTACCTGGCTTCGAAGTCAGCCGAGGAGCGCGCTGCGATCGACGCGCTGCTCGAGGTGCCCGCGCCGGTGACGGTGCGCATGCGGAGGGTCGCGTGATCATCCGCGACGACATCGACGAGGCGCGGCGGCTGTGGGCGATCGCGGCTGCGGTCCAGGACGCGGAGAAGCGCGCGACCACGCTGCAGGTCCGCGAGGCGCTGAGCGAGGCCCACTTCAACGCGCTTGGCGTCGTGCCCGACGAGTACCGCTACGGGCGGATCGCCGCGGCGACGCACAAGGGTCACCAGGTCCCGCCGACCGGCCTCGCGCTCGCGGGCTGGTGCGACGAGATGCTGGCGCGGCTGCGGGGTGAGTCGTGACTGACCAGCTCTACACGACTTCAAGGGTGAAGTCGCACGCGCGCTGCCCGCGGCTGCACCACCTGCAGTACGACCTCGGCATCCAGACCGAGTCGAGCGCCGCCGCGGCGTTCGGGACGGCGGGGCACACCGCGCTCGAGGACTGGTACGAGTCCATCGCGATGGGCGATCCCGAGGGCGCTCTTGCCTCGGCTCTCGTCACCGTCGAGACCTCGCCGCTCGACGCGTTCGACCGCGCGAAGCTGCGCGTGCTCGTGCGCGGCTACGACGCGCGGTGGTTCGACGAGATTGCCGAGAACTACGAGATCCTCGGCGTCGAGAGCCAGTTCAGGTACGACCTCGGCGGCCACGTCATCGGCGGCAAGCTCGACGTGCTCGTGCGCCGCCTCGCGGACCGCGCGATCTTCGTCATCGAGCACAAGTTCACCGGCTCGGCGATCGGCGACGGCGAGGCGTACTGGGAGCGGCTCGCGATCGACACGCAGTGCTCGATCTACCTCGACGGCGCGAGCGTGCTGACGGGCGAGAGCGTCGCCGGCGTCATCTACGACGTGATCGGCAAGCCGGGGCAGAAGCCGTACAAGGCCACGCCCGTCGAGAAGCAGACGTTCACCAAGGGCAAGGGCTGCAAGCTGTGCGGCGGCAAGCCGGGCGAGAAGGGCACGGGCAGGATGCGCGCGCCGAACGCGACGCTGACCTTCACCGACGCGCCCTGCTCGGTCTGCCGCGGCACGGGCTGGCAGGAGGCGCCGCGGCTCCACGCCGACCAGCGCGCGACCGACGAGACGCCCGAGGAGTTCGAGGCGCGCATCACCGAGATCGTCGCCGAGGCGCCCGACGACATCTTCAAGCGCGCGGTGATCGTCCGCCTGGACGACGAGCTGCCCGCGGTGCGCCGCGACCTGCTCGAGCGCATCGAGACCATCGAGCATGAGCGCAAGGTCGCGGGCCCGGAGTCGCTGCGCGCGCGCAACCCGGACCAGTGCTTCGCCTACGGCAGCGTCTGCCCGTTTTTCGCGGCGTGCAGTGGCAAGGCCGATATCGCGGACCCGATTCGATTCCCACGCCGCGGCGCTCATCCCGAGCTCGCGGTCATCCCCTGAGCGAAAGAGGCTCCACATGTCCAGTCCCCCCGTCCCGCTGCCGCGACCGATCGCGGCGGCCCAACCCCGCACCGCTGCGCCGCCGCGCGCCGCGGCGCCCATGCCAGCCCCGGCCGGCGGCAAGCTGACCTCGCGCCTCGGCGCCGTGAAGCGCGGCCAGTTGCGCTCGCAGCTGCGCCACCTGTTCTACGGCGTCGAGGGCGTCGGCAAGTCGTCGCTCGCGGCCGACGCGCCCAACCCGCTCTTCCTCGACATCGAGGGCGGTGCCGACAACCTGGACGTGGCGCGGTACGCGTTCCGCGACGGCCCCGGCGGCCACGTGCCCGGCAGCTACCTGGACGTGCTCACGGCGATCGAGGACCTGATCGCCAACCCCGGCCACGGGTACGCGACGCTCGTGATCGACACCGTCGACGCGCTCGAGGCGCTGATGCATCGCCACCTGTGCGATGGCAAGTTCGGCGCCGGCTCCAAGAAGGGCATCGAGGACTACGGCTACGGCAAGGGCTACAAGGCCGCCGTCGAGGAGCTGCGCCGTCTCCTGTCGCGGCTCGAGGTGCTGCGCGCGACGGGCGACGGGATGCAGATCATCTTCGTCGGGCACTCGTTCGTGTCGACGTTCAAGAACCCCGAGGCGGACGACTACGATCGGTACTCGCTGCACGTCCACAAGGACTTCGGCGGCCAGATCAAGGAGTGGTGCGACGTCGTCGGCTTCCTGCGCTTCGAGGGCGGCGCGGCGAAGCTCACCGGCGACGAGACCAAGGGCGCGCGAGCGCGCGGCTGGTCGACCGGTCGCCGGCTGATCCACCTGAGCCGCGAGGCCGCGTGGGACGCGAAGTGCCGGCTGTCGCTGCCCGCCGAGATCGAACTCGACGCCGCGCACCCATGGGCTCCGTTCGCTGCCGCGACGACCGGCGCGCAGGACGCGACCAGCGCGGACCTGAAGGCCGCGATCGCGGCCGAGTTCGATCGCATCACCGGCAGCGAGCCCGACGCGCCGTTCACCACCGCCGCCGGAAAGGTCACGTCCCGCGCCGAACTGGGCGCGATCGCCGCGACCGCCGACACCGCCACGCTGACCCGCATCCTCGCCGGCCTCCGGGCCACCACCGCTCTCACCTCGACGGAGTCCTGATCATGCTTCCCATGCACGCTGCCACCTACCGCGCTCGCGCGCTCGCCTGCGGCTTTGGTGTCGCGAAGACGGGCACGCACCAGATCTTCGTCACGTGCGAGATTCTCGACGTCGACGCCGATGGCAACGAGAAGCCGAGCGGCGAGGAGATCACGTGGATCGGGTCGTTCACCGATAAGACGACGCCGCGCACGATCGAGAGCCTCGGCTACTTCGGATGGACCGGCGACAACCTCGAAGAGCTGGACGACCCGAGCCCGGAGCGGATCTTCGAGCTGATGCCGTCGAGTGTCGACCTGGCCGTCGATGTCGAGGACTACGAAGGCAAGCAGCAGCTCCGCGTGAAGTGGGTCAATGCGCCGGGCGGCGGCAAGTTCGCGTTCAAGGAGCCGCTGCAGGGTTCGGCGCTGAAGAGCTTTGCGGCGCAGATGCGCGGCACGATCCGCGGCGCGCGCGGCGCGACCGGGCCGCGCGCGCCGACGCCGCCGACGCGGCCCGCGCAGCCTCCGTCTCGCAGCAACGGCGGCGCGCGGCACCCGAACGCTCCCGCGGGTGTCGACGACGATCTCCCGTTTTGACCAACCCAGGAGGTGACGATGCGCGCCACTGCGGGAAAGCCGCAGACCCGGAGTCGCGAGATCGACGCCAGGTAGCGCAGCAACAGCAATCGGCAGGGGGCGTCGGCGCCCCATTGCTCGGGTGGCGAAAACGTAAACGCGCCGGATTCAAACCCCGGTATCGGACCACCGGTATGCGGGTTCAAGTCCCGCCCCGAGCACCACGGACAACAACCAAGGAGATGACGATGACTAAGATCAACCGACAGGGCGACGTGTACATCCAGCCGATCGACGCGATCCCGACGGGCGCGAAGGTCGCCGAGCTCGACCGGGGGCGCGTGGTCCTGGCCTATGGCGAGGTGACCGGCCACTCGCACGCGTTCGAGCGCGGCGCGATCCCGGAGGTTCGCGTGCTCGACGGCGCGCGCTACTTCGAGATCCCGGGCAAGCGCACCAAGGCCGCGCAGGACGCCGCGCGCGAGGCGAACGCGGCGATCGCGAAGCTCGACCGCTACCGCAACGAGGCCGAGATCGACGCGCTGATCCGCGAGGTGGCCGAGTTGCACGGCTGCGCCGCGCTCCGGCACGAGGAGCACAAGCCGATCATCCACGCGCCCGGCATCTACAAGGCGTGGCAGCAGGTCGAGTACACGCCCGAAGCCGTTCGCACCGTCGCCGACTGACCACCACGCACAACCAGAAAGACGGACCGCCATGGCCAAGACGACCACCAAGAAGTACAGCTTCGACGACCACCCGGAGTACCGCGACCAGCTCAAGCCGTGGGCCGAGAAGTGGATCGCCAACGCGCTCAACACGACGCCGATGGACGACACGGATCGCGCCGCGATGGTCGCGGCCATGGACGGCATGTACCGCGCCGCCAAGCTCGACCCGCCGCGACACGTCGTGTTCGTGGCATCCCCGATCGCCGGAGCGATCGTTGCCGGTGTCGCTGCTGGCGTGTGGCACCTGATCGAGCACCTGGAGGCGCACGCCGCGATGTTCGGCCGCGTGCTCACGCCGACGGAGATCCGGGTCGCGCAGACGATGGCGGTGCATCACTGCGTGGACGCGGCGTTCGCCACGCAGCGCGGCGAGGACGTTCCGCGCCTTGGTGCAGCGCTTCCGACCGACGCGGCGACCGACGCGGCGACCCGCGCGGCGACCGGCGCGGCGACCTACGCGGCGACCGGCGCGGCGACCGACGCGGCGACCTACGCGGCGACCGACGCGGCG
>ERZ869921.667-NODE-667-length-18098-cov-12.173696_pt1 | contig 18098 bp, 14 predicted proteins | sample MGYA00579310_ERZ869921 | MGnify/ENA primary metagenome ERZ869921 (study PRJEB32216, sample SAMN09231816) | wastewater metagenome | place: USA: Maryland | collected 2016-06-21 | study: EMG produced TPA metagenomics assembly of the PRJNA472060 data set (Reclaimed...
TACAGAACCAAATATGTTTTCTATATAGGTTTTGCAAAAAATCCGTCTATAGATGCACACAAAACCCACGCTTTTTCTTTGAGGACAAGAGTAGACCAATACGTGTTTTCTATGATGCTTGACGATGTTGAGATAGGATTGATTGAGATTGCAAAAGGTTATCCTGAAGATGCTGAACGCTGGATGAAAAAATTTCCAAATTTGCTGAACGCAAAGCCTCTTGAGCCAGGAAAAATTGGAACAGCCGAGTTGGTGAGAAAGAGGTTTGAGAAAATGCTTGGGAAGGATGGGGTGGACAAGTTGCTGCTGCATATGGGATACTGATATAATCGCCGATAACTGTGGGGCTATTGGCAAGAAAGGAGCTGCGCGAAAGTGTGGCTCTTTTTGCTAAACGAATGCCATGAAAAAGATATACAAGTACAAGATTGAATTGCTTGACGAGCAGGAAATACTAATTCCATGCTATCATAGGATACTTTGCATTAAACTTCGAAGTGGAACTCCTTATATCTGGGTTGAAGTTGATGACGAATCTCCTTTGCAAAAAGTGAAATTTAGTCTTTACGGAACTGGTCACTCAATGAGTCAATATAAGACAGAGCAATATGTAGGAACAATTTTGCTAGACGAAGACAAACTGGTTTATCACCTATATCGCCAACTTTAATCTTTTGAGGAATGAATAAAAAAGACTGGCAAGACGGATATGACTACGGAGTGTTTATAGGAGCTTTAGGTATGCTTGCAACACTTTCTGTTCTATACGTTATCTTTTCGTAAAAATAGTTATTCACACGTTATAAACAAGGTATGAATTACCAAAAAACCTTCGTATATTTACAATGAAAGTCTCACCGATATACCACGCAACAGTAGAGGAGCTAAGGAAGGGTCCAGAGCACACAAGGATTGTAGACCATCAGGGAGGAACGGCAAGTGGTAAGACAGTGAACATTTTAGGAGCTCTTGCAACATTAGCTATGGATGACGAAACTGGAGTTACCACTATAACTGGTCCCAGTTTTCCTCACTTGAAGGCTGGAGCACTTCGCGACTTTGAGATGTATGTTTATCCTAGTTTCGAGTATGCAATAAAGTCTTACCACAAAACAGACCACTTGTTTACTTTTAAAAGTGGGCATGTGCTTGAGTTTAAGGTATTCGAGAATGAAATGTTAGCTCGTGGTCCTAAAAGAAAAAGACTTTTTGTAAATGAGGCTAATAAAATGAACTGGGATATATTTTTCCAGTTAAACAGCCGTAGTGAACAAAGTGTAATTGACTACAATCCATCAATTAGATTTTGGGCTCACGAAAGACTTAAGGGAGAACCTGGAACTAAAAGTTTCATCTCCGACCATAGGCACAATCCGTTCTTAAGTGAACAGAAGCATAGGGAAATTGAGTCGTACTACGATTTCAAAACAAAGAAAGGCTCTTTGGAAGTATTTAAAGTTTATTCGCGAGGATTAACTGGTAACGTAACAGGTCTAGTATTTCCTAATTGGGAAATGATAGACGACGACCTATATTCAAAGGACGAGGATTTCTTTTGGGGAATAGACTTTGGGTATACTAATGACCCAACTTGTATTATCAAGGCTTATCGAATCGGTAAGACAATTTTCCTCAAAGAAGTATTTTATGAGGTTGGAGCAAGTGCAGTGCAAATAGCTCAGGTTCTGCTTGCAAATGGTTACTCAAGAGGATGCGAACACGTTTATTGTGAGCACGACCCTCAGATGATACGCGAGTTGCATAGATGGGGAATAAGAGCAAAGAATGCTTTGAAAGGACAAGGAAGTATACAGAACGGTATCTTGCTTTGTAACCAGTTTGATATAAAATATACATCAAGTTCCAGAAACATGAAACGAGAGCAAGGCTTGTATATTTATGAAGAAGACAAAGTTACAGGAAGACATACTAACGTTCCAGTAGATAGAAACAACCATACTTTTGACGCATCCAGATACGCTATTTATTCTAAATATTTCAGGGAGGGAAAATAATATGAGTATATTTTCAAGCAAAAAAAGCAATACAGAACTCACCGACACAATCCTTGTCCTTTTGAGGATAACCCAAGAGAAAGGACTGAGCGATGCAACAAAGATTGCAGCTGAAGAAAAAATGAAAGAACTTATAAACAAATTAAGTTGAGCCTAACTATTTTAAACCGAGAATTGATGCTGTCCGAAAGGGCGGACTCAAATCCGCAAGTTGACCTTAGCGGCAGGAATAGTTTGTTTGGAACTATTGGAGGCAAGGCTATACCTACTCCATTATCAACAGATTTTATTCCTCTTGACGACAATGGCAATATAATAGATTTTACTACATCAAACGGAAATCCTGCGTGGCTAGGTCTGGAATACAAGTCTATGCAATGGTGGGCATATAACTATTGCTCGCCACTTGCTTCGGTTATTGACCGTCTTGCATCTGCCTACGCAAACGGTATTTTTAAGTTTAAGAATGAAGACGATACAATCGTCGCTAATCCGAACAAGAATCCCAGACTAGCCCGCATCCGTAAACTCTTGAGGAAACCAAATCCTTGGCAGACTTCACAGGAGTTTGAAAGCGAAAAGAAAGTTCTTTGTAGTATATTTGGTTGGACTTTAGTATGGTTTATCAAGCCATCTGGTATGGATAAGTCTTACTCGAAGATGATGGTTAATCTTAACCCATTTTACTGCACACCGCAGTATGATTACAGCTTTAATGTTTCTTCTGGAGATGGGAATGTAATCAAAAGCTGGTTAGTGAATGTTCATGGCAGAAGCTTTACTATTGATTCAGAAGATATAATGCTAGTTAAAGATGGTTTCGTTAATACTACTTCTTCTTTGCCTTACTTACCGATATCAAAAATATCTGGATTGGACTACGCTATTTCAAACATTTGCGCAGCGATGGAAGCTGATAATGTTTTACTTAAAAAGCGAGGTCCATTGGGCTTTATTAGTTATGATTCTAAGCCTGAGTTTGGTTCTCTTCTACCTGCTAATCCAGATGACGTTGATGCACTTCAGGAAGATTTGAAGAGATACGGTTTAACATGGGGTCAGTTGCAGCACGTAATTTCAAAGATTCCAGCAAAGTGGAACCCAATGAGTTTTAGTTCAGAGGAATTAAAAATAAAAGAAACTATCAGACAGGGAATTGATATGGTCTGCGATAGATTTGATTATCCTGCTGAATTGATGAGTGGTAAAAATGCTACTTATGAAAATAGAACTTCTGCAGAAAGATTCATGTATCAGAATAATATCATACCATACTCTATTAGAGATATGGCTAGATATGATGATTGCTTCGAGCTTGATAGCATATCATTAACCAAAGACTTTAACCATCTTCCAGTACTGCAAGAAGATATTCTTAACGCTGGTAATGCAAGAAAAGCTCGTTCCGAGTCATTGAAGCTTGATTGGGAATCTGGATTAATAAGTTTCAACGAATACAGATTCTTATCTGAATTAGATGAGGTTCCAGGGAAAGACGATTATTACTATATTGATTATTTAAAAGAACACAATAAAATTTTAGGCAATGGTCAAAAAAAGACATCTTCAGGAGAAGGTAAAAAATCTTCAAATGAGGGCAAAGCCGATTAATTATTCTTATCTTTCTGTTGACGCTAAAGGAAAGTTATCGGAAAGAAAGATTAATGGCAAGTCTGCATTGGATGAAAGAATAGTTGAGGGGTATGCTGTTATATGGGGTCAAGTTAATTCTCATGGAGAGAAATTTGTAAAAGGGGCTTTCTCAAAAGCTATTAACGACATAGGACCAGCATCAAACTCGAACTATCAAATCAAGTTCCGAGATAGACACGGAAAAACCTGTTCTCTTTTTGAGGATATATACGAAGATGAAATTGGATTGTTTTTCAGAACAAAGCCACTTGATAACGTGTCTTGGGCAGACGATGTATTAACTCAATTAAGAAGCGGAAGTTTAAATAACTTCAGTATTGGGTTTAAGCACGTTTGGGACAAGGTAGAATGGGACGAAGAAGACGATTGCCTTGTTTGTTTAGAAGTAAGGCTATTTGAAATAAGCGTAGTTGATATTCCATCAGATATGTCTACATACGCAATTCGTTCAGCAGAAAAAGAATACGTGCAAGAAGATATAGAAGACTTCATTGCATCACTTCCAAAATCAAAACAACTCGAAGCTCGAAAGCTTTTTTCTATATGTATGACACTTCAAAATGAAGAGCAGATTGAAAACAAGAGAAATCACTCTTCACAACAAAGCAGTCAGAATAAAAAGAAAAAAAGTAAAGTAGACCTTGGGTTTATTATTGACAACCTATAAAATCAGTTTATGAAAAGAAATTTTTTCAATCCTGGAAGCTTAGATAAAAACAGACTTCCAAAGATTGTATCAAGAAGAATCTTCGGTTCTTCTCCTGATAACTTCGCTGCTGGTACAGCGTACAGAAGCGATGGCGGAGATGACGACGACGATGATGATGATGATGCAAGCACAGAGACAAAAAGACTTTTAAAGAAAGTAAATCTTGCAATCAGAAAAGCAACAGAAGGTCTTGGGAAAGATGACGTTTTAGCAATTCGTGGAATTGTTGAAGAAGTAATTGGCAAGAAAGGCAAAGACGGAAAGTTCGAAGAGGGTTCTTTGAACATTGAAGCTTTGCGTTCTATGGCTGATGAAAAAACAGGTGTTCTTGCTATGCTTGCAAAGCAGGGTCAGGAAATCACCGATTTGAAAAACCGTTCTCAACAGCAACAGCAGGATATGAGTATCAGAGCTCAGTGTATCCGTTGGATGGAATCAAATAAAGACGCTATTGCAAAGTACAAGGATGGTACATCAAAGAGTATGCCGGAACTACAGATTGATTTGCGTTTCGCTGGAGATATTCTTCAGACTCGTGATGCAAACAGTCCAATGACTCCTGCAAACACAATGCCGAATGGAACTACTTACATTACACGTTTTGAAGTAGACCCAACAGTTAATAACCCATTAAGACCTAATCCTACATTATGGGATACTTTAAGTAAGGGTCGCACAGGTTCTGAAACTTATGCATGGGTAAACAAGAAGCCAACAGAAGGTGCTGCAGCATTTATTGCTCCTGGAGTTTACAAGCCTGCTGTTTCTTTCACACTTGAAAGCGAGTTTTCAAGAGCAAAGAAAATTGCCGCTAACGAAAAGATGGCAATGGAACTTCTTGATGATATTGACGGATTTGTAAGCTGGGTTGAAACAGAACTTCGCTATCAGCTTGATATCAAGTTGAACGAAGCTGTATCTACCGGAGTTTTATCAAGCACAATGATTGCAGGTTTGACAACATTGTCTAAGCCTTTCCCTGAATTGAGTGGTTGCGAAGCCGAAAAAGCAAATATCTGGGATGCAATTTCTGCTTGCGTAGATGTATTGCGAGCTCGTTACTTGTCTGGTCCTATTGTTTGTCGTATCCATCCTATTGATTTAGGTAATGCGAGAAGAACAAAGGCTAACAACCAAGGTCAGTTATTTATTCCTCCAGTAACCGGAGCAACAATTCTTGAAGATTACACTCAGACAAGAGGTACAATAACAGTATTTGCTTCGAATTACTACAAATTGTTAATCTACAAAGCCTTCATGATGAAGTGGGGCTGGGAGAATGACGATTTTACAAAGAACTTAGTTACCGTAATTGGTGAACTTCGTTTACATCAGTTTGTTAGCGACCAGTACATCGACGAGTTTGCTATCACTGATACTTTGGACAATATCATTGCAGCAATCGACGTAGCGCCTCTACCATAGTAATATGGTAGCTGGCTCTACAAAATCAATTAGTTAATTTTTCAAAAAAAACACAATGAAAAAGTTGTTATTTTTAATGGCGATTCTGTTTAGCGTATTTGCTATTCAAGCGCAAACGTCTATTGTTCTAAAAGGAACATATGACAACTCTGCCGGTCTTGATACACTTGGAGCATCAGATACAATTTACCTTAAAACAACATCAGCTTTGTCTGGCGTTGGTCTTGCAGGTAAATATGCAATCGAGCTTCGAGTAATAAACCTATCAGGAACAAGTGCTTTTACAGCAACACTTGAAGGTTCTAACGATGGAGGAGTAGATGCAAACTGGAGTAAGGGAATTAATAAAGTTCCTGGAACAGACGGTAAAAACTCTGACACACTATCTGTATCTGGAGCTGGTATTTATTACATTACTATTTCACCTAACACAGCAAAACAGTTACTATCTGCAGGTGTCGTCAGTCAGACTTACTATACAGATGGAGTAACAAGGAGAAATTATATTCGATTGAAGTTACTGAGTGGGGCTGGTGCTCAGTCAACTAAAGTTTCAGCCCGCCTGATTACACAAAACTAATTTAACTTATACCGATGCCAAATCTAATAAGTTCCTCTTTCTTTGTAGGGGAGATTTCAATACCGAATTTACAGCAAGAGACTGTTTCCGAAAACCTCGCATACTTTATTACAAAGTATGAAAAAGAGTGTTTGATTGGAGCCCTCGGTTACCCATTGTACAAGTTAGTAACTGGTGCAAGAGAAGGTATGGAGCAAAGGATAAAGGACTTATTAGATGGTGTCGAGTACGAGTTGAATGGAAAGTTGACTAAGTGGGATGGAATTATTCATGGAGATTACAGTTTTGCAGCAAATTACATTTACTGGTACTTTATGAAAAATAACGCAACCCACACAACAGGTGTAGCAACCACAAAATCAAACGCAGCGGCAAGCATAAGTGTTTCACCAGCCGAAAAAATGCTTAACGCTTGGAACTCTATGGCAGACGACGTAAGCCAAATGGTTTTGTTTTTGAGGAACAGGAAAAACGAAAGCGGAGAGCTTGTTTATCCTGAATTTGATACAAATCAATTAGTTTTGACAAAAAACAGTTTTAGAAAAATAACTCTTTTACTATGATAAATACAGTATCAATAGGAAAGTTAATCGAAGATGTAGTATCAGAAATGGCAGTTACTGGATTAACGATAAACTTTGAAGTTGGAACTACTGAACAAGTTGTTGGAGAGTTAGTTAAAAAAGATAATTCTAAAACGCATAAAAGTAAAAAGTATCCATTAATAGCATTATTTACTCCTATTGAAGTTCAGAAAGGAGGTCAGTTTTACGGAACTGCTTTTATAAGAAGAATAACAATAGCTGCACTTTCTACACAAAACAAACTTGTTAAAGACAGATATGCAGTTGATGGAAATTTTGAAACAATTTTATATCCTTGTTATAAGGAATTTTTGATAAGACTTTGCGAGAGTGAATATGTTTCAGAGCAAGAGCCAAATAAAATCATTCACAGATTAATAGAAGCTCCTGGAGTTCAAGAAATACCAGACACTTCGGATTTTGTTGATTGCTTACATCTTGATAATTTGGAATTTACTATTTTACAACAATCTAAATGCTAAAATATGGCAGTAGTTAAAGCTTGCAGTATTAAAGACGCTATCAAAAATATGGGCGTTTCCTGCAACAGACAAATAGGAGCAGCAGCCATGATTGCTGCATTTCCTCCTGACTTGAAAGCCACAGCAGCAAATCTTGCCGACATTGCATGGTGGAGGACAAAGATGCACGCTCCTGAAGGCGAAAGGGTTTACTTGCTATTCGGTAATAAGGCACCGATTCATATGCAAGATAATGCCGAGGAAAATGACGCTATGGTTACAATGGACAATGGCGCTACATTCTTCGTAAGATACGGTTTCTATAATACCACTTATTCTACAGCAAACGGAAGTCTTTGTTACGCACAGGCTTTGGCAAGCTTGGTTGACAGTGGTTATCATTTAGTAGAAATTGACAAAAGAGGACAAAGTATTTTCTTTGACAACAAAGATAATCCTCAAACGTATTCTGCACTTCCTTATCAGTTCATGTACTCTCCAAAGCCACAAAAGGCGAATCAGAGTGACGCAGTTTACATGAACAAGTTTTATACATCAATGGACCCTCAAGTTATTCTTGATAATGGAGTTTTGCTTAGCGGTTTAAGCTTCTTGTTAAATATAAACGGAGGTCTGATTGATGCAAAATTGATTGAGGCTGATGCAGCAACTACAGCTTTATTAAAAATCAAAGTTCTTGTTGATTGCACATTAGAGAATCTTGTTTCTAAATTAACAACAAAGTGGAATTTCCCTGCCAACTTTATTGTTAGAAATGTTGATGCACTTTCAACTCCTGTAACAATTACAGCAGTAGCAAATCTTGCTATGGCAGATGGAGAATTAGGTTTGAGTCTTGCAGGTACATTTGTATCTGGAGATACATACAGAGTTTATCCAGCAACCGCAGCAGCTTGGTTGGCTAATGAAATTATTGGTTACGAAGGAATTGATTATGTAGATATTGATATACCATAGTAGTTTTGGTTAATGTTGATGAAAAAGCCTGTCTTTATAGACGGGCTTTTTTAGTTAGATGGCTTTTAAAATTGCAAATAAGATTAGAAAAATAGAGGCTTTCGACTTTCAAAAAAACGCTATTGAAATCGTCGAAATGAATAAAGAGTTCCTTGCTGAACTATTGAGAACGCAATTAGAAAGAGGTTTAGACGGAAATAATAATCCAGTTACAATAAGAGGAGTTGAAAAGTATGCTCCTTTTACCATTGAGAAAAAAAGAAAAATGACTGGATTATCAAGAGTAACTCAATGGATTACAAACTATGATACGGGTCAATTCTACGAAAAAATAAAGCCAAAAACCGATGGAGTAAGATTGTCATTCGATAGTTCAGTTCCATATTTCCAAGATATAATAGCTCAAAGCGGAGGAATTATAATGAAGTTAAATAAACAAAATTTAGAATTGTTTATAAAGACAAAACTTAAACCAGAGTTGGAAAGGAGGATGAAAAATGGCTTATGAGAAATACACAATAAGACAATTCGAGAAAGCTTGGTTATATAAAGACTATTCTGAAATACCTGAATATGTATTCGAGGAAGTTTATACAGAATACGTTGATACAACTGGAGCTTACATAAGCCAACAATTTGAAAAAGCTGTTTATATTAGATTTTTAGCAAACAGGGTAAACACTATAAGTAACTTTATAAAGTTGCAAATTCTTTTCCTTGAGGAATTTAACCAGCCATTTATAAAGAAATTTGAAATAGTAGAACAGTTCGGTTATAATCTAAATTGGGATGGCTCTAAAGAAAACTTCCTCAAACAATTAGAGGATATGCAAGACTCTGAATCTTGGGTTGAGTCAGATTTAAGAATTGCTGCAAAAGACCTCGAAGAATTAAAATCAACAGAAAAGACAGAAGAGGTTAGTGACAAGCAAAAAATAACAAACTGGATGAATTGCGTAAATTCATTAGTTAAGATTGGATATACGATAGACAAAGATAAAATGACAGTTCAAGAATTGTCTTTTATTATAAAATACGAAAAAGAGCAAACACAGAAAAATGGCAGATGATATACTTTCAGCGGGGCTCGATATATCGGGCTTTTCTCCGGAGAAGAAAAAAACTTTGCAGGAGTTTATTGCACTTTTTGATAAACTAGAAAAGTACGACCAAAAGAAATTTACTCCTTTGTCAGGTGATGGTCTATCTCAATTCAACGCATCTTTGCGTGAGACAGACAGACTTATGGCTTCCATAAACAGCCAAATGGCTAATATGAAGATTCCAAAACAATCTGTATCTTCAACAAAAGAAACAGTTGATGCTGTAAAAGATGTAAAGAAAGAAGTTGAGAATACAAATACAAGTCTCGACAGAATGGGTAAATCGCTAAATAGAGTTTGGTCTGTTTTGCGATATGTTGCTTATATACTTCCTGGTTTAGGTATAGCTGGTATCTTTAATGTATTGATTGATGCAATAGGTAGTGCTATTACAAGTCTTGGTATATTTGAAGGCGGTCTTGAAAAAGTACTTAAGATTCAACTTGCAATAAACAAAACACAAGAGCAGTTTATTAAGCTTCAGAAAGAGTCTGAAGAATTAATGAAAACAAGACTTGGTGATGTTCAAGCAGCAGAGAATGAACTAAAGTATCATATTGCATTAAATAAAACAAAAAAAGATAGACTTGATTTAGAATATAAACTTTTAGAACTTGAAGCAAAAAAAGCAAATAAGAAGTTTATATCAGAAGGTGGATTTGAAACATTTGGAAAGGCTCAATCTGAACTTGACCAAGCACTAAGAGCTTTAAACTATGCAAGACAACAAGTTCAAAAATCTGAAAGCGGAAAGAAAGGACAGGACGATATCAACCCTTTCGGAACAATGGAGGAGGAAAGATTACAAGCTCTTGAATTAGCTCAAATACAATATAATATTGCAAAAGAAAATTTCCAAAGAATAAAAGGAATAGTAGAGGATAATGCAAACTTTATGCAAAAGCTAAATTCAAAACAGCTTGAAATTCAAGAGTTTGCCAGAGAGGAGAATAGAAAAAAAGAGTTATCAAATGCAGAAAAAACATACGCTATAACAGTATCAAATAACAAAAAGATACTTGATGATGATAGGTCAATGCTTGATGAAAGGCTAAAGGCTATAAAATCTAATTATGAAGCAGAGAGAGCACTAGCAGACGCTCAGTTAAAATATAAATTAACTCAGGCTAATGCTTATAACGCAGACGGAACAGCTACATCAGAAACAGCAGATGCTATAAATCAGGCTAACCAAAAGAAGAAGGATGCAACAAACAAGTACCTTACTTCTGTTCATAAAATAACAGAGTCTTACAGACAAAGAGATTTAACAGCACAGGAAAAGATTGATAAAGATAAGTTTGAGTCAGAAGCTCAGACAAATGAAAGAATATTCAGAGACGATAATCAATCTCTAGAAAAAAGAATAGCTTCTTATATAAAGTATATTGATTCAAAATCAAGAATACAGGAAATAGAGTATAATAGAGAAAAAGACAGAGAGGGGCTTACTGCAAAAGAGCTTGAAGCACTAGAGGTAAACAGAACCGAGCAAATAAAGCAGCTTAAAGCAAACGGAGCAAAGCAAATGTACGAAATCGTTTCTTCTTGGGGAAAGAAGCAACTTGATTACGTTGAAGATACAAATGCAGCTCAGGTTCAATCTGATAAATCTTTATACACTCAGCAAGTAAGATTACTTAACGAATCGTTTGACAAAAGAGAAATAAGTTACCTTCAGTACATACAGCGTAAAAAAGCTATTGATGCAAAATTTAGACCAGACAGTATTGAAAACGAAATTCAGAATGACAGACAAGTAATAAAAAGACTAAAGGAGTTTCAAAAAGAGCAACTTGATTTAAGAGATAAATTTGCAGGAGAGGCTAATTTACTTGTGGGTAAAGATGGATTTAAAGAGGCAGAAGCAAAGGTAAATGCAATAGAGGATTTACTTAAGATTGTTGGTGTTGATTTAGCTAGAGCAGAAAGAGACCTTGCTGAAGATGAATATAAATACGAGGAAGTAAAATACAATAGACTACTTGCACTTTATAAAGAGTTTGAGGAAAACAAGAAAAGAATAAGAGAGTCTGGTTTTCAGTTTGCAGAAACATTAATTGAAAACCTTTTTCAAAAAGAACAAACAAAGCTTGAGCGCCAAGGTCAAATATATAACGAGCAAGCAGATGTTCAAAAAGAAGCTCTCGATAGGTCTTCTTTAAATGAAAAGAATAAAACAGCTTATTCTATTCAATTAGAGCAGCAAAAGATTGAGTTCAATAAGAGGCAGTCACTTGAAGAAAGAAAATTAAGAAGAGAGCAAGCTATGTTTGAGCAGAAACTTGCACTTGCAAGAATTGCTTGGAATACACAGATTGCAATATCTAGTCACCTTGGTTTTCCTCCTTTGATTTTGCAGGATGTTATTATGGGTGCTTTAGCAGCAGCAACAGTATTGGCAAATACTATACCAGCTTATGAAGATGGTACAAAAGGCAAGCCTCACCCAGGAGGTCCAGCTCGTATTGGTGAAAAAGGAAAACTTGAAATGGTTAAAGAGCCAGGAAAAGCTCCATACTTTGTAAACCAAGACCAAATTACAAACTTGCCTAAAGGTACAGAGGTGTTTCCAATGAGCGATACTCCTATAATATCAAAAAATGGAGACAGTTCTAATTGGGAGCAAACAATGATGATAGTATCAGCTATTAGAAAACAAAAGAAGGAAATTAAAAACATTATCAAGCCTGTAACTAAAATAGATATGGGTTGGGAAGTTTACAAAAACAGAATCATAAATGGCTAGAGCATTAAATAAGGTTTACTTGTTTATCTCAGATGATTTGGGAAGATACTACAGTGCGGTTCAATCTGCTGATGGAAGCTATATAATGAGCACACCAGTAACAAACCCTCGACTCGCTCAACCTTTGAGGAATAATCCATCTAATATATCAGATTCTTATTTAGAGTTTGGTACTAACATGAATTATTTTTCATTGGCAAGAAGCATAAACTATCCTCTTGAATTTATTAAAGATGGCGCATTTATACTAAACAGCTTATTCTGCAACGGTAATGGAGTAAACCAAAAGGCTTACCTTACTGTTGTAGAATGGGATGGTACTAGCAAGTATATATTGTCATACAGAGGAAGATTTGATTTCTTTAAGAAAGAATTTTTTCCAGAAGAAAACAGATTTGTTTGTCCTTGCGTAGATGATACAGCATGGGGAATACTATCAGAAAAAGACGATGTTACATATAGTGTAGATTGCAACGCATCTAATCCAAGGGCAATAAAAGTTTTGGTTGATGGAATTACTTTAGTAAACAAATATACTTACCAAACAGTAAATTCAAATGTAGTTGTTTCTCCTATAGGAGTTTATCAAACAGCTCCATTTGTATTGGTTAATGAAGATGGAGATAGTTCTGGGATTATAGCAAAAAATCAATCTGGTTCAGCTTGGGCGACACGTGCAGAATCTGTTTCATCTGTAGCTGCTGGATTTGAAACAGCAAAGCCAATACAAGATGTTGTAATAGAAGGCTCTTTGTCATTTCAAGCATTTGACAATAGACGACAAAGTTCTGTTGGTGGTATAAAGATATATTTTAGAACAAGTAATGGTCAGCAATTTGATATATTTGATTTTCAGGTATCTGGTTCAGCTCAAAAGGCTACAACATATACAAAAAACTTTAGTTTTCAATTCGACCTTACAGCAAACGAAAGAATATCTTTAATATATCAACTTGCTGGAAACGTAGCTAATCAATTAACTATTGTTCCTCAAGTAAAAAATATTTCCATTACGACAAGAACAAGGTCTGAGTCTGTAATTACATATGCGTTAAGACCTTTAGATTTATTAAAGGAATTAGTTCGTCAGGCAACAGCTGGAAGATATACAATAAACTCTGACCATTTTACAGAGAACAACAAAGATGTTTTGACTTGCGGTCAAGCTCTTAGAGGTTTGCCAAATGCTAAAATATACTCTACTTTCAAAGACTTTTTCCAAAGCTTCAACGCAACACAATATTTGGCTTTGAGGAACATAAACGATAGTCTTTGGATTGAAAAGGCAGTTGATGTTTATAGGCACGAAGAACTTCCATTGCCTCCTTCTGATATATTGATTGATTTAGGAGAAGCTATATCTTGTTCTTTTGTTGTTGCAGAAGAAATGTATGCAAACGAAATAGAAGTTGGAGGTCCTATAGTTGACTACAGGCACCCAAGCGGTAGACTGGATTTTAACTCAACTAACAAATTTACCGCGCAGGTAACAAATACAAAAAATAAACTTTCTCTTGTATCAAAGTATCGTTTAAGTTGCTACGATGCACAGTTTATGATACTTGATTATCAAAACGGTAGCACTCAAGATAACGAAGGGGATAACGAAGTTTACATGTTAGCTATTACAGATGAAGTTGGAAGTGGAACCGACGAGGTAGAAACTTTTATTAATCCTACAATAGACAATGCAACACTTGTTCCTATAATCAAGTCTCCTTTAAATAACGACTTGATTACTTACGACAAGCCAAATGTAAGAGGTATTGCAAAGCCAGGAGATACAGTTAATATTTATACTGATAATATTTTTGATGGAAGTGTAGTTGCAGATGGAAATGGTAATTGGTCTTATGATTTGGATAGAGCTTTAAGTCCATTGTTGCCTCCGTTGCAGACTGGTGTACATATTATACAAGCTACATTTGGAGATTTATCTTCACCAGTAGAAAGTGTATCAGTATTGATTGATACTTCTATAACAACTCCAACACAGATTACTTATCCAGCAAGTGGAGATAATCTTTACAACAACAAGCCTTTAATTAAAGGTGTTGCTCAAAGAGGTACAAATATAAACATATCGCTTGATGGTATTTTCTTGGCAAGTGTAACTGCTGATAATTCTTGTAAATGGCAATACAAAATGCCAGTTATAACAGATGGAATTAGAAGAATATCTGCAAATGCAGAAGATGTTGTTGTAGAAGTTAATCCAAGAGTAGAATTTCCATTAATAACTTATTTTGGCTCTGAACTTGACGGATTTCCAGTTATTAATAATCTTCCATTAGTTGAAGGCGTTGGTATTCCAGGAACTTTAGTTAAGTTATATCTAGACTACATCACGTATTCTGTTCTTGGGGAAACAACAATAGACGTAAATGGAAACTGGAGTTATCAAATAGTTCCAGTGTCTTATATAGACCCATTCACATCTTTGCCTGTAGTTATGGCTCCTCTTAAAAACGGAGTTAATATAATATCTACTAGTTTAACAAATAATGTAGTTCCTATTGGAATAACTGGATTCAAATTAGATAGACCTGCATATAGTCAAATACTTGGAGTTCCTGACAATACCGTATTTAATACAAGATATTCTCCAAAAAGAATGCTTGAGGCTCATTTTCCAAGAATAAGCTCAATGAGAGTTCCATTGACTTTTCAGAAGGCTGACAAGAATGGGAACTTGTCAACTACATTAAACGGAGTAACAGTCAGAGAAAATGCAAATATATCTCTTTCTCAATTAGGAGCACCACAGTTTTTATTAGAGTATGCAAAAGTAAAAACAAATGTAAATTCTACATTTAATCAGCTTTTATATAACTTTAATAATGGAGGAGTAATTAAATTCAGATATAGAGGAAAGGATATATATTGCTATCCAATAGGAAATATGCGTATTAATAGCATAGAGGATAATGTTCAAGAGTGGAAGTTGCTTATGGCTAATCTTACAACACGGAACACAATACTGAATCTTTACAAAGAAGGAACTTTTATAACATTAAATAGAGGACAAATGTTTCATAGCGACTATAATTCACTTCATGCAGTAGAGTATGGTTTTACACAGGAAGCCAAGTACGACAACATGACAATCTATCAAGATTGGTTTATGAACAGAAACAAGCAATGGACTAATAAGCCAAAGTATATTCAGAAGTACAAAAGAACAGAAACGGAGATTCGTGACCAAATTACTGCAAATGGAGTAATATCACCTATACTTAGAATATACGATTGCTCTCAAGCAGTTAGTGGAAATTTTGATATTGGTGTTGTTGCTACAGTTAATTACAATCCAGTAAACCCTGCGCCAACTCCAGGACCTACTATAGTTTATGAGGCTGTAATAAACATGAGCACTCTCGAAGACCGTAAACAGTACTTCGCAATCTGTTTTGTTGGGGAAGAGCCAGTAATGATTTTTGAACGATGGGAAGTAAGAAATAATTGGAATAACACTATTCTTATAGAGGCTACAAACTCTCAAAATATTCCAGGATTCTTCTATTCTACAGGAATTAAAACAATTATACGCTTAGAAGGTCTTGTTCAAAAGATTCAGCCAAATGTAATGTCTATTGTTAGCAAAGATGATAACGGCAATACAAAGAGTCTCTATAACTTAATGGCTAAGAAAGTTTCTGTTAGGTTTGGAACTGCTTACGGTTTGCCAGATTACTTGTATATTAAAATGGCTTCCACTGTAATACTAGATGGATTTAAAGTAGAGGGCATTGATTATACTATTTCAGAAGATGAAAAAATTGAGCCTGCAGACCAAGTAGACGGTCACCCAATGTATTTCTATAACGTTAATCTCAATCTTAAAGAAAACGAAAGAGGAAAGACTTTTGACTCAGTTCCTGGAGAAGATAATAACTCTGTTATTATTATTATAGATGGAGAAGCTATGGGTCTGCCTCCTGGAAATCTAATAGATATAGAATTGAATAACGAATAAACGCCCAAATTTCGGTTTTATGTACAAATGATACAAACATACATAAACCGTAACAAACCAACGTGAAAACGTTTTAAAAACGTGTTTCACAATGTATTTACAAACAATTATAAACCGATACAATGTCCACCACCGTATTAAATGCCTACTCTATTGCATATCCTGCGATTGCGCTCAGAATAAGAGCAAGGGTACTTGATTTTACTGGAACAAGCGTAATAGCACAACAAACAGAAGATGCTCCACATCCTATAAGAACATGGAGTTTTCCAGGATTGCCAAGAGCAAACTATATTTTCAGCCTTGATGTAATTAATGCAGGAGGCACTCCTGTTCAAAATTTAGCATACTTTAATGTAGTTCCTGGACAATTAGGTTCTGCAATAGTAAGGGGTGATGAGCAATACAAGGTAGGAGCATTAAATTCAGGATTGGTAGCTGGTGCAAATTCTGCTACGTTTGATGGAACTTTCGGAAAACCAGATTTTCGAGGATGGGAAGTATGGGCAAGCATATCAGCTGGACCTAATAACCCATTGGTAAAAGGATTAGATTATTCTTGGGATAAAGATAATGGAGTTTTGCAGTTATTGCAAATTGGAGATGTTTTCCAAGATAATGCTTGGTGGCATTTTAAGTTTGACTCAAAAGAGTCTTCTTCTGTACAAAGCATTCCAACAGTATTTGACTATACAATAAGACTTGCAACAATATCAACTGCAATAGAATATGAAGATTTTGGTAATGCTATTATAACAGAGCCAGAGGATGAACTAATTGAATTGACTCTTCCAGATATTACTACAATACCAGTAGGAAGAGAATTGAAAATAGAGTTCGGTGGAACAGATTTGACTTGCGTTAAGCTAGTTGCATTTGGAACAGATACTTTGCCTTTGACTTTTGGTATGCCAGGAGAATCTTGCATTGTTTACAGATACAAAAGAATAGGAGGAGTAAATGAGTGGAGAGTTAAATTTGTAGGACTTGCAAAATTAACTGGAAGTATAGTTTACAACGACCAAATTCAAGCCGACTTATCATTAGTTTATAAAAGACTGGATAATGAAGTTTGTAACATTAGACAACACGCAAGACTATACGAGTATGTTGTTAATTTGCCTCCAGCTCAAGTATGCAACTTTGCAGATTGGGCTACTGGTAATAATAAGTATTTATATTCACTTGCAAACGTAGATGGAGATTTCCACGTTCCAGACAGAAGAGGATTAACTACAAAGTCAACAAATACTGGAGTTGCTGGAGAGTTCGAGGATTGGCAAATGGTAGACCATAGACATGAACAGACAATAGGAACACTTCCTTCTACTATATTCGGTAGAGGTCTTATCGCAAGATTACTTGGTTTATATGATGGCTCAAGCTCAGGTATTATTTCTGACTTAACATCAAGCCCTAGAACTACTGCAGGAGCAGAATTTCCATCTGCTAACTTTGGAACAGAAGTTAAGGTAAAATCTATTTTAAACAATCAATATGTAATACTATGAGAAAAATCCTAATCGCACTTGCATTAGCATTTCTTTTGGGGAAAGCAAATTCCCAAGGGATATACCAGCCAGTCAACCCTACTGCGTATGGTACTAACAACTTAAGGGGTGTGTTCAGAACAGCTTTGCTTATACCTAGTGGATGCGGAGTGCCTGGAGCAATGAGTTTGTACTCTGTCGATAGTACAAGATTTGCACTATATGGAGACACTTGTGCAAACAAATTGTATTTCTATAATCCAAGAACAAGGCAATGGCTATTAACAGGTAATACATCTTTACCTTGGGATAGCATATCTGGAAAACCAGCAAATTTTCCTACAACTTATGCTTTATCTAATGATGTTAGAGATT
>ERZ869921.668-NODE-668-length-18095-cov-27.327993_pt1 | contig 18095 bp, 32 predicted proteins | sample MGYA00579310_ERZ869921 | MGnify/ENA primary metagenome ERZ869921 (study PRJEB32216, sample SAMN09231816) | wastewater metagenome | place: USA: Maryland | collected 2016-06-21 | study: EMG produced TPA metagenomics assembly of the PRJNA472060 data set (Reclaimed...
TCGACATCCCGCGCGTGCCGGGCTTCCCGATGGAACAGCCTGAGCCTGTGCCGGGTGCCTCAACAGGGGCGCGTGTTCTGCCCTTCGGTCTGCAGCATCTGGCGGTCGGCGGCTTCGCGCGTGGCACGGACACTGTTCCGGCCATGCTCACGCCTGGCGAACTGGTGCTGAACGCGGCGCAGCAGAAGAACATTGCCGGGGCGCTCAGTGGTGGCTCGCGTGGCCCGCAGACGTTAATTGTGCCGGTCTCCATCGACGGGCGAGAGATTGCGCGCGTGGTCGTGCCCATGCTGCCCGAGGAACTGCGGCGGCGAGGGGTGGCCTAAGTGGCGACGACCTGCACGATCGGCGGCGTGACGAAGTCGCTGCGGAAGGGCTGGCGCATCTCGGCGTCCTTGCAGGCGGTCGATACGCTGTCGTGCATCGTGGACTCGTCGACGGCCAGCTATCGGCCGGCGCTTGGCGACGAGATCATCGTCACGGAAACCAGCACGCGCATCTTCGGCGGCTACATCCAGTCCATCACCGAAGCCGGGATCGTCGCCTCAGGCGGCACGCCCATCGCCAACCAGATCGAAGCGACTGACTACACGCAACTGGTCACGCGGAGGCACGTCAACGAGACGATCGCGGCGGGCACCCTGAAGGCCGCGCTCATTCGCGTCGTTACCTACCTGTCTGCGTTCGGCGTGACGCTGGACGCGGCGCAGGTCGACGGACCGAGCCTCGGCGCGCTGGTCTACGACTACAGGCAAGTGGGCGAGGTGCTCGACGAACTGGCCACGCTCTCGGGCTACGTGTGGGAACTGGACTACAGCCAAGTCCTGCGGATGTACTCACCGGGCAGTGTCTCGGCTCCCTTCAGCGTCACGGCAGCGAACCAGTACGCTATTGGAGACGTGCAGGCGTCGACCACGCGTGCGACTGGCAGCGACGGCTACGCGAACCGCGTGATCGTGCGCGGCGGCACCGACGACGCTCCAGTGACGGCGACCGCCAACGACACCGGCGAGCAGACATCCTACGGCATCTGGGAAACCGTGATCGCAGCGCCAACGGCGACGGACACGACGACCGCGCAGGCGCTGGCGGACGCCTACCTACTGCAGCGTCTCGTGACGCCGGTCACGGTGCGGTACGACACCTACCAGGCAGGACTCCTGCCGGGGCAGACGCAGACGATCACCTTCTCGCAGCGAAACGTGGACAACAGCTTCCTCGTCACGGACGTGGAGACCTACGACGACGGCGCGAACCGCGTGAGGCGGTCTGTCACGGCAATCGAAGGGTCGGTTGTGGCAACGAACTGGCGCAGCCTCTACCAGCAGTGGACGGGCGGTGCGCCGACCGTGTTTACCTCGGCTTCGGCCATCGGCTACGGGCGGCAGGTCTACCCGTTGCAGTTGTCGCCGGACATCTGGACTCAGGATTCCACGCCCACCTGGGTGGCGGCGGCCGGCGCGAACGGCGGCATCCGTGTCACCATCGACACGACGCTCAGAGGCACCACGACAGCCACGGTGCGCGTGCGGTTGCGCGTGCGAAGCGGCACAGTGCAGGCGCGGCTCTATAATGTATCGGACTCTACCAGCGTCGGCACTTCAAGCAGCGTGTCGACGACGTCATTTACCGACACGTCGTTCTCTGTGACGCTGACGGCCGGCGCGAAAGTCTACGAACTCCAGGTGCTGCCGGGGTCGGCTGATGTCGACGTGCAGGCGATTGGGTATCTCGAATGACGCGAATCCTTCTCCTCATCGCGCTGTGTTTGCTTCCGCAGGCCGTCTCTGCGCAGACCGTCGCCGCCGATCGCGTGCGTCTCAACTCGGCTCCGTGCGTGCTGGACAGCGTGGACGGGACACCGGACAAGCTGCGGATGCAGACGTGTTCCGTCCTAACGACGGCGGCGGCGACCAACCTCACCCTGGGGCCAACCGGCGACCTGGTCGTGGACCCGGCTGGCCTCGACGTGCTACCGGCCACGGGCTACACCGTGAACCTCGGCGCGCTGTCGAATAAGTACCTCACGCTTCACGCGGCGGAACTGTGGGTGGAAACGCTCGTGGCCCAGAACACGATCGCGACCATCGGCGGGCGCGTGCTGGTGGCTCCGACTACGGCACTGACAGCCGATCTGGCGCCTGCGGGCACGACGATCACCGTGAAGCACAATCAGATGGCCAGCGGTGATCGCGTCTACCTGGAAGCCAACGGTGCAGTCGAGTTCATGGCGATCACGTCGGCCGCGTCGGGCAGCGGACCCTACACCTACTCCGTGACGCGCAACCTCGACGGCAGCGGCGCAAATCAGTGGTATGCGGGCGATGCCATGCTGAACACGGGAACGACCGGGAACGGCTTTATCGACCTTTACTCAACGGCTGGCGTCCTGAGCGGCAGCGGGCCGACCATCGTCGGGAACGTCCGCACGGGCACGACCTACAATAACTTGGCGCCGCGCTGGGCCATCGGCAACCTCAACGGGCTGTTCGGCTACGGGGCCACGACCTACGGTGCCGCCTTCGGTGACGCCAGCGCTACCAACGTGACGATCGACGCCACGAACGGCCTGCGCATCCGCTCGGGGACCACGAACAAGCTGGTGGCGGACACGTCGGGGAACCTGTCGCTCACCGGCGCGTTCAGCATCGGCACCTCGGGCAGCTTCAGCAGCGGGGCTACGGGCTACTCGACCGGCACTGGGTGGTGGATGGACTACAACGCCGGCACGCCACGCTTCCGCATCGGGAATCCATCCGGCAACCAGTTGACCTGGGATGGCTCCGTGCTGACCGTCCTGGGTGATGTGCGCTTCATCGCTGGCACCGGCCGCAACCTGATCCGCAACTCGGATTGCGCGGCCAGCACGGCAGATTGGACATCCCAGTCGAACAGCGCGGCCACGATGGCGCTGAGTGGCCCCAGCACGGTGAGTCCATATCGGCTGAAAGACGTGGCGGACAACACCTGCCGCTTGGCTCCGTCGAGCGGCACGCCGGCCAACGGCACGTTCAGCTACGCGCAGGCGGCCAGCTTCACGGTGGTTGCTGGGCAGCGGTACGAAGCAAGTGCGTACATCGGGCTCCAAAACTCGACCAGCGCCTACGTGCGCCTCTGGTTCATGGATGCGGCCGAGACCACCACGATTGCCATCTACGACGGGTCAACGTGCACGACGGCCAGCGCGGGCGGTGCAGAACTGGCGTCATGGTGCCGGTCTGGCGTGGTGCAGACCGCTCCTGTCGGGTCACAGCGGGCACGCGTCTTGGTGCAGGTCAATCATAGCGGCGCAGGGTCCTCGGCGATGTACTTCGTGCACAGCTACTTTGGCGAGGCTGGCGCCGCGCAGACTGAGTTCACGCCGTGGGGGCCGGCCGGTCTGACTGAGATTGTCGGCGGCATGATTAAGTCAGGGACGATCACGGCCGGAAACATCGCTGCTGGCACCATTACGGCCAACGAACTTGCGGCGAACTCAGTAACGGCCGCCAAGATCAACGTGACGACGCTCGACGCCATCACCGCGAACATGGGCAGCATTACCGCGGGGTCCATGAACATCGGCAGCGGCGCGTTCACGCTGGCGAGCAACGGCGACACGCACGTCAGCGTGCTCGATGTCGACGTGCTGCAGCCTGACGACATCACTGTCCAAGACGATCTGGTTGTCGTCTCTGGCGGCTCCATCAACTTCTCACCGCTTGGGGGCGGTGGCGATCAATTCGTCTGCGTCGACAACGGCGGGAACCTGTACGCCTCGCCGACCGTGTGCAACTAGGAGACTGCGACCGATGGCGTTCTCGATTTCTATGATCGGTAAACCGCTGCCCTTGCTGGCCGAGCTACAGGCCCGCGCGGATGCCATGCAGGCCACGCCCGGCAGTGAGCAGGACTACGACGACCTGTCCCGCGTGCTGAATCCGGTCTTCGAGATCATCAAGTCCAACGTGGATTCCACGAAGGGCTGGGTGCTGCAGGTCGACATTCAGGGCAGCTCGACGGTCGACCCGGCTACGAAGGTGCGCACCTATGGTCGCTGCAACGTCAACATCCGGTCCCTGGGAGTGCTAGTCGAATGACGCGCTTGGCGGTCGCGCTGCTGCTGGTGTGCGTGGCGGTCCCTGCCCTCGGGCAGTCCAGCGCACCGACCGTGTCGGAACTGGACCAGCTGCGGATTCGCGTGCAGGTCCAGGCGATCGAGATCGCGCAGCTCAGGGCCCAGGCGGCCCAGCGTGACTTCGACCAGGCGCGGGAGCAGCTGCGGGTGCTGGTGGCGGGGCTGGAACGGCCCGGCTACACCCTTGACATGCAGACCCTGACCTATCGACCTGTCGAAGCCGGACAGCCGTAGCGATCATGTGGCGCTGGTATCTCGACTGGAGGGCACGCACCTTGACGGATGAGCGGAGACGATGCGCGCAGAAGTGGACGCTTCGGACGGCCCTGCTGGTTATGGTGCTGGGTTACCTCACCTCGGTGGGGAACGCGCGGCAGTCGCAGGACACCATCAACGCGCGGCTGATCGCCAAGAGCGAGCAGAACGACGACCACGACCGGCGCGTGGATGAGCAGCTGGCCGACCTGAACAACAAGCTGTGGTACGGCCTCGTGGGGATCACGATGAACATCGCCGCGCATCTCTGGACGGTCACACAGGGCACGAAGAGGAAAGCGTAATGCGAGAGAAAGCCGGAATCGTTCTGACGTCGCTGGCGGGTGGCGCGTTGATCTTCTGGGCCATTGCCGTCGTGGTCCGTTGGCTGCGGTTCGCGCTGCTCGGCAGTCTGCCGGCGCTCGTGGTGGTGCTGGTGGCGTCGGTGCCGGTGTCGGCGCAGTCGGCCCCTGACCGTTCGGGCGACGTGGCGCGCATCGTGTCGCAGCATTCGGAAGCGTTTCGCGGTGACCCGGCCACGGTGGACGACCGCAAGCGGGCGCTGCTGCCGGTCATCGTGCGCGAACTCAACGTGCAGGACGGCGGACGCTGGGGGCTGCTGACCAAGACGGACCAGGGCGGCAAGGTGCCAGCTGATGTCATCGTGTGGCGGCCAACGCTGGAGCACTTCGACGTCCTGACGGATCGCGGGCCGATGTGGGGACCGCATGGGCCGCTCCAGAACCCCGCGTGGCTGTGGACGGCCGTCACGGGCAGCCCTGAGCCGCCGTCTGGACCGGCTGACACTCCGGTGCCATCTGTGGACCTCGCGCCCCTGCTCGCCCGGCTGCAGGCGCTGGAGCAGGCCGTGCAGGCGCTGTCCTCGACGGTGCCTCCGCTGGCGCAGCAGGTCGGCGCGCACGGGGCGGCGCTCGAACGGCTGGCGCTGGCCGGTGAACGGCTCGACGCGCTGACTGCCCGGGTCGAGATGCTGGAGTCGCGCCCGCTTGCTGTCCGGTGCAAGGCCACCGTGAACTTCGGCTTCGGTCGAGCGCCTATCAGCTGCGCGCTCGAGTTCGGCGAGTGAGGACGCACCTGTGAGCTTCTTTGACCACTTCACCGGCTCGCTCGACACCGCCAACTGGGGCAGCCTGACCACTGGGTCGGGGTCGGTGTCCGTGTCTGGCGGCGTCGTCTCGTGTGCGAAGCCAGCGACCTCAGACGCGGCGGCCATCTACTACAAGACGAAGGTCAGCAAGACGTCGGCGCAGCTCTACGCCTTTGCGTTCCGGCTGGAGGCTGGTGCCTCGACCTACCCCAGCATCAGCCTGTACGACGACGCGTCCAACCCGCCAGCTATCGGGACGAACGCCGTCTACGATCCGAAGGTCCGGATGCAGATCGGCTTCAGCACCTGGTCAACGGTGCTCGGCCTGAACCTGCGCTACTACTCGACCGGGCACGTCAACCAGTACTGGGACGGCGCTACGAATACGTGGGGTTCGACGGGCAAGAACGCGGCGACGACCTACGAGGCGGGCAACTTCTGGGTGGCGTGTCTGGAGACGGACCCGACGCTCGGCTTCCGCATGGCGGCCGTCGCCAACGGCATCACCGGGGCAACGTGGAGCTTCGACCAGCAGGGCGGCAACGTGCGCCTCGTGGCGCTCACGGACTGGGTGTCGTGGGCCTCGATTCAGTCCTCTGACAACATGTATATCGTGTTCGGCTGGCCCATCACCGGGGCGCTGACCGGCACGCAGGGCATGGAGTGGTTCAGGCACGCGACCGGCGCGCGGGACTACGTGATGGTCAGCCAGAAGGCGGCGGCGTCGGGCAACTACGCCTGCCGCATCTGGCGACACTACGGGGACTACTTCTGCCTGCCCTACGACCGTACGACGGACGCGATCGCGGCGGACGCGCGCATCCCGCACATCCTGCAGGACGACAACGGAACGCTGGCCTGTGTCTACATGACCGGCGGCACGGGGATCAAGATGTCCACCGCGTCGAGCATGGAAGGGACGTGGACACTCGTCGGGACGGTGGCGGCGAACCCCGGCACGTCGACGCGCTCTACCTGTGCGGACGCGAGCATCTACAAGGACAAGCGCGAGCCTGACCCGAACCAGCGCTACAAGATGTTCGTGTCCTGCCTGAACGCGGGGCCACCCTACGAGGCTCGGATCTACTACCTCTACTCGGCCACGCTGACCGGGACGTACACCTGGTATGACAACGGCGGAGGCATCGACGGGTCCTACGTGCTCACGCTCGGCACGTCGGGCGATCCTGACGAGGGAGGCGTGGACTGTCCGCGCATCTTCCCGACGGCGAACGGCTTCACGATGATCTACTCGGGCCTGAAGAACGGGTCCGCGTTGCTGCAGGCGCAGCCGTGCTACGCCACCTCGCCCAACTTGACGAACGGCGGGACGTGGACGCGCGGCACACTGCCCCTGTGGGCGTCGGGGACCATCACGACTGAGATCACCGCCGCACTGGACGGCAACTCGGCAACGGTCACCAGCACCACGGGTTTCGTGGCCGATGCGGCGTTCGTCATCGGGCAGGACGGCACGACCAGCGACAACCACAGCGCGGGCCGTATCCGTGTGGTCACGGACTCGACGCACCTCGAGTTCTACGCCACCCTGCGCGACTTCAACACCACGAAGCCTGCGCGCATCCGGCAGTGGGACTCCTCGCCCCGCATCGACTTCCTCGCGCTGCGCTGGGACTCGACGCGGCAGAAGTATGTCGCGCTGGCCACGGTGTACCAGTGGTTCAACCTGGACAGCCCGAGCATCGTCGCGCACTACGAAACCACCGCGCTCCTGACGGCGGACTCGCTGACCGGGACGTGGACGATGGACTACACCCTCAGCCCGCCGATTCCCACCAGCTACTTCAGCGGGCAGCGGAGCAACGAGAACCCGGCCTTCATCACGAGGCCGTTCGGCGGCGCACCGCCACCCTTTGCGCGGGGGCCGCGCTTCTTCAAGAGGAGCTTCTAGACATGGGACGTATCTACAGCATCGTCTACCAGGGGACGATCACGAACGCGGGCGGCAACGTCGACCTGCTGGAGCTGCTGCCGGCCGATGACAAGCCGGTGAAACTGCGCGGCCTGCTGCTCTCGCAGACCTCGGAAGTCGGGGACGCAGCCGAGGAAGGGCTGCGGATCACCATCAAGCGCTTCCAGACGCCGACCAGCGGATCGGGCGGGTCGTCGGTCACTCCGCGCGCGATGGACAGTGCGGATGCAGCGGCTGGTGTCGCAGCGGAGTGCGCCAACACCACGGTGGCCACGGACGCAGGCACCACACAGACGCTCGCGGAGCTGGCGTGGAACATCCGGCAGTCGCCGTACGAGATGTGGTTCCCCGAGGAGCGGTTCTGCCCGAAGGCCAAGCAGGGCGAGGCGCTGATCGTTTGTCAGGAGACCACGGCAGCCGACGACTACAGCGGTTGCTTCACCTTCTGGGTCGAGGAGGAATAGGTTCATGGCCAGCTTCGTCAAGTATCAGAACTTCGTGGAAGACCTCGGCAACAAGGTCCACGACCTCGTCGGCACCAACGACACGCTGAAGATCGCGCTCACGAACACCGCGCCGAACGCGGCCACGCATGCCGTGCTCGCGGACATCACCGAGATCGGCGCGGGCAACGGCTACACGGCAGGCGGCACGGACACCCAGAACAACGGGGCCGAGTCGGGCGGCACGCTGACCGTCACCGGCGTCGATGTGGTGTTCACGGCCTCGGGTGCGGTCGGACCGTTCCGGTACGCCGTGCTCTACAACGACACGCCGGTATCCCCGGCTGACCCGCTCATCGGCTACTGGGACTACGGCTCCAGCGTCACGCTCGCATCGGGTGAGACGTTCACGGTGGACTTCGGGGCCAGTCTCTTCACCATCGCGTAGTCCATGCGCTTCTTCCTCTCGCGCCCTGTCCGGCCGAAGCGGCGGCGGTCCCGGTTCATCCCCGGGGCCGTCGCCCTGACGGCGTACACCCTGACGGCGTCTGCCGGGGCGTTCGCTGTGACCGGCACGGCCGCTACGCTGAAGGTCGGCCGTCTCGTGTCGGCCAGCGCTGGCAGCTACACAGTCACCGGCACCGCGGCCAACCCGGAAGTGGGGCGGCTGCTCACGGCGGCCTCTGGCAGCTACACAGTCACCGGCACCGATGCAGCGCTCACGAAAAGTGGTAACTACGCCGTCACGGCTGACGCGGGCAGCTACGCCGTCACTGGGACGGCGGCAGGGCTCACGGTCGGGCGGGCGATCACGGCGAGCTCGGGCAGTGTCAGCGTCACCGGCACGGACGCCACCTTCCGGCGCGGGCTGCTGGTGTCAGCCTCGGCTGGCTCGTTCGCTGTGACAGGCACGGCGGCCACGCTGAACTACTCCGGCGCAGGCACACCGCAAGCTGCCTACATGGCGGCCAGCCTCTTCCACGTCGCCGACACCGATCCGATCTACTTCACCGCGACCGAGGGCTGAGACATGCCGAACACCGGCGACCTGTGCACGAAAGACCCTGATTCGACCCAGTGGGCGAAGGGGATCGACTGGACGAATTACTGCACCGAGCGGTCCACCACGATCGCCAGTTCCGCCTGGACGATCACCGGAGCCGACTCCAGCCTGACGAACGCGGCCGACTCGATCGTGACGGGCAGCCTGAAGACGCAAATCAAGCTCTCGGGCGGGACGGTGGGGATCACCTATACGTGCACGAACCGGATCACCACGGCGGCCGGCGGCGTGGATGATCGGTCCTTCTACGTGCTCATCGAGCAGAGGTAGGGAGGGCAGATGTCACCACTACTGGCCGAGTTCATTGGGGCGCTGCTGCGGTTCCTGCTGACCGCCCTGGGCGCCGCGCTCGTCTCGCGCAACATCATCAGCGCGGAGCAGCTGCCGCGCTTCGTCGAGGGCTTCTCAGGGCCGCTGTTCTCAGCGGTGCTGATGGCGGCGGCGCTCGTGTGGTCGCTCTGGCACAAGTACTGGTCCAGGCTGAAGCTGCTGGCCGCCAGAGAGCTGCCCGCCGGCGCTGATGACGAGCAGCTCGCCGACAGGATGCGGGATCTGCTGATGCGCCCCGGTGAGTGATGCCGCCCCCCGCGCCGAAACCGAAGAAGGACGCGAAGCCCCCGAAGCCGCCACTGCACCAGCAGGTGCCGTGGACGCCGGGGTTTCACGACTACTGATGGACTGCCCGTTCTGCACGTCGGATGATGTCGAGCGCGTGGGGGCAGACTGGGTCTGTCGCTGCTGCTCGAAAGCCTGGAAGGCGTTCACGAAGGCCGACGTGGGCCTGCTGCGCCTGTTCGGGATCGCGTCCGGCTGACGCTTCGCTGGACCGGGCTCGTAGCTGGGAACCGCAGCCTGCCCCGGATGCGGAAGTGCATCGGGTCCGGTCCCTCTTCTGAGAAATAATCTTCCAGTCCTACCGTTTTGCCGCTTGACAGCCTACCGCTAAGGCGCTAATCTCAGCGCATGGCAAAGACATTGACGGACGCGAGGACGGCCAAGCGCCTCAGTCAGACGGCGCTGGCGCTTCGCTCTGGCGTCTCCCAAACCTACATCAGCGAACTCGAAAGCGGGCTGCGTGTGAACCCGACGCTGGCCGTGGTCGCCAAGCTGGAAAAGGCGCTTCGGTGTAAGCTGCGCTTTCCGGTGTCAGACGATCAGGTGGTGGCGTGATGGCGACCGGACTCGCGCTCGTCGTGCTGCTGCTGCTCGCCGTGATCCTGCTGCTGCTGATCGACCGCGCCGGACTCAAGGCCGAGAACGTCGCGCAGGACAGCTTGATCAAGTCACTGCGAGCTTCGCACGACGAACTTCAAGACGTCGCGCTCAAGGCGCTGCGCGGGGACTACGACCGCGCCACCGAGCGGAGGACCGACCGATGACCGAAGCCATTGTGATCGCGTGGCTCCAGTTCGTGGGGGCCGTCGTGGCGGGGATCGTCGTCGCAGTGGTGCTCGGCGCGGTCATCTTCGCCGCCGTGCAGACCGACAAGGACGCCGGAAACATCGAGCCGTAGCGGGCGGTGCGCGGTGTGTCGGTCCTCGCAATGACGCGGGGCGACAGCGGGAAGATCTGGAAACTCGGCCCGTGCCCTCATCGCGCATCGCCCGTGAACGAAAGAAAGGCCACCCGCTGCGAACAGGTGGCCTCAGTCACAGACGCACCTGGTATGGAGGCACGAACGTGAACAGCACCCAGTCTACTACAGCAACCCCGGCGCTCGTCACCCCGACGCGCGGCCCGTGGGTCATCAACGGCGAGGGCGGCATCGTCGCCCGCATCCACTACTTCGGCGAGGCCGCGATCTACGTCACGGCGCCGACGACCAGCGCGTTCGACGGGAACGCGGCCGAACGTGCGACAGCTGACGCGCACCTGATTGCGGCGGCACCGGACCTGCGCGATGCGCTCGTGCAGCTTCTCCGCTGCGTCTCGCACGGCGGTGTCATCTACGGCAGCAGCGCCGAGTCGCAGGAACTGAGCCTCGCCTGTGCCAAGGCCAACATCGCGCTCGCCGCGGCCGAAGGGCGGCAGTAGATGTGCAACTTTCTGTCCGTGCTCGTACTGCGCGACGGCAGCGTGCGCCATCACCCGATGCTGGACTCACACAGCGATCTCGTCACGTATTTCAAGCTACCCGATGAGAACCCGCACATCCCGTACTTTGCGAAAGCGGAACTCACGCCGGGCGAAGACTGGACGGATGCGTCTACCTGGGCGTGGCGCATTGACGAAGCCGTAAATCCGGTGTGGTTGACGCCTGATGTGGAGAAGTCGGCAGAGGATGCGACCCGCGCCATCGCGCAGCGCATGGTTATCACGGAGGGCGAGCACCGGCTGATTGTCGATGGCTGTTGGATCGTCGCAGGCACGGCCAAGATTCGAGACGTGCGCTCAGGACGCATTGTGCGCGTGCAGGACTCGGCCACCATCCGCGACGTCAGGGGCTCGGCCACCATCAGCGGCGTCGGGGGCTCGGCCACCATCAGCGGCGTCGGGGGCTCGGCCACCATCCGCGGCGTCTGGGGCTCGGCCACCATCCGCGACGTCAGGGGCTCGGCCACCATCAGCTACGTCTGGGGCTCGGCCACCATCCGCGACGTCAGGGGCTCGGCCACCATCAGCTACGTCTGGGGCTCGGCCAAGCTGGACGCCAGCGCGAAAAAGGCGGTGCGCTGATGGAGACGGCCATCACCGTCGGTCTGGAGCACGCGGGTCCCATCGGCGCGGCCCTGTGCGCGCTCGCCGTCTACTTGATGCATCGGCTCGACATGCTGCCGACCTATCGCGGCCGGATCGCGTGGGTGGCGCCGGAGCCGCCCGCCGCGCCTGCAGTCGAAGAGCAGGCCAAGCAGCTCGTGCAGGTCGGCCAGCGCATGCAGAGCACGGAAGGCAAGGAACGCCGCGTCCTGCATCCGATCGTGGTGCACGAGAAGCGCCGGATCTCCGTTGCGCCGCCCAGCGGCAATGAGGCGGCCTAGATGCGCAAGCACTACGTGCCAGCGTTCTGCCGGAAGGACGCCGAGGGCCGCGAACAGTCCGTGTGCGGGCAGTTCATCACGATGGCCGAGCGTCTGAAGCCCGGCGAGCGCACCGACTGCTGGGGCTGCAATCTCTGGTTCCACGAGGTCGAGCACCCGTCAACCCAACGACCTGCCCGCTGGTTCCATTCATGGGTGCTCACCTGGGGAGGTGATGCGTATGCGTTCCACCTATAGCGAGTTTATTGCTTCCAAGCGCGTCACCGTGACGCCTGTCGGGTTCGATGTGTCGGACTCGTCCATCAACGCGCAGCTTTTCCCGTTTCAGCGGGCCATCGTGCAGTGGGCGCTTCATCGTGGCCGAGCGGCGGTATTCGCCGATTGCGGACTCGGGAAAACGCCGATGCAGTTGGAGTGGGCACGGCAGGTCGTGCGTCACAGTGGCGGCGACGTGCTTATCCTTGCTCCGCTGGCTGTGGCGGCTCAGACTGCGCGAGAGGGCCAGAAGTTCGGCGTGCCGGTCACTGTGTGCCGAAGCCAAGCGGACGTGCAGCCCGGCGTCAACATCGCGAACTACGAGATGCTGGAGCACTTTTCGCCGGAGTGCTTTCATGGCATCGTCCTTGATGAGTCAAGCATTCTGAAGGGCTTTGGCGGCGTGCTTCGCAAAGCCATTACGGACTTTGGGAAACAGATTCCGTATCGTCTCGCTTGCACCGCCACGCCGGCACCGAACGACCTGATCGAGCTGACCAATCACGCCGAGTTCCTGGAGATCATGAGTGGGAAGGAAATTATCGCGCTCTTCTTCACCACGGACGGGAATACGACGCATAGCTGGCGGTTGAAGGGCCACGCAAAGGGCGACTTCTGGCGATGGATGGCGCTCTGGTCCGTGGCGGTGCGCAAGCCGTCAGACCTTGGCTTTTCTGATGACGGCTTCAATCTCCCTCCGCTGATTCATTATCACGTCGAAGTGGAGTCGGCCCCGCTGGAGGGCCATCTCTTCGCGACCGAAGCGCAGACTTTACAGGAACGGCAACAGGCGCGCCGGGTCAGCCTGCCCGAACGTGTCGCCGCTGCTGCCGCGCTCGTGAACGCCAGCACGCGGCCGTGGGTGGTCTGGTGCAATCTCAACAGCGAAAGCGAGATGCTCACCAAGGCGATACCTGGCGCGGTGCAGGTCACCGGCTCTGATGACCACGAGGACAAAGAGGACGCGCTGCTCGGATTCTCCAATCGTGACTACCGCGTGATCGTGAGCAAGCCGACGATTGCCGGGTTCGGCCTGAACTGGCAGCATTGCGCGGATATGGTGTTCGTAGGGCTGTCGGACAGCTACGAACAGTTGTATCAGGCGACTCGGCGGTGCTGGAGATTTGGCCAGCAGTCACCGGTCAACGTGCATGTTGTGACTGCCGAAAGCGAAGGAGCGGTCGTGCGGAACATTCAGCGGAAAGAAGCGCAGGCCGATGAGATGTTCCGGTCTATCGTTGAACACATGGCCGGGCTAAGCCTCGGCAAGGCCGAAAGGGACGAGATGACGTATCAGGAGGATGTTGCGACGGGTCGTGATTGGACGCTCTACCTCGGTGATAGTGTTCAGCGTCTTACTGAAGTGGCCGATGAGTCGGTCGGCCTTACGGTGACGAGTCCGCCATTCCCAGGCATGTATGCCTACACCAACTCCGCGCTTGACATCGGGAACACGGACGGCATCGACGAGATGATCCAGCACTTCGCGTATCTGGTGCCTGAACTCTACCGCGTGACGATGCCGGGCCGGATGTGCTGTGTGCATCTCGTGCAACTTACGGCCATGAAGTCGCGCGAGGGCTGGATTGGCCTGAAGGACTATCGGGGCAAGGTTATTGAGCTGTTCGCCTCGCTGGGGTGGCCGTATGCGGGAGAAGTCACCATCGACAAGAATCCGCAGATCCAGGCGACTCGGAACAAGGAACGCGGCCTGCTGTTCAAGTCGCTGGCGACAGACTCAGCCATGATGCGGATGGCGCTGGCCGATTACCTGCTCTACTTCAGGAAGCCCGGCGAAAACACCGTGCCGATCCGTGCGGGGATGTCGGACAAATACAACGCGGGGCAGGGCTGGATCTCGGAAGAAGAGTGGATCGAGTGGGCGTCTCCGGTCTGGTATCGCCAGACGAAGCACTACCCCGGCGGCATTCGTGAGACGGACGTGTTGAACGTGGCGCAGGCACGCGACACGGACGATGAGCGCCACCTGTGCCCGTTGCAGCTCGGCGTCATCGAACGCGCGATCAAACTCTGGTCGGCTCCCGGAGATCTGGTGCTCGACCCGTTCAACGGCATAGGGTCGGTCGGCCGTCAGGCGCTCAGGTTCGGGCGGCGCTACGTGGGCTGCGAACTAAAGCCGAGTTATTGGGCCACGGCGCGGCGTATTCTCGCCGAGACGGAAACAGAAGGCCGTCGAGACAACCTGATCGACATCGCCGAAGGCGTAGAGGTGGCGTGATGCTACATGCCTCCATCGCGCCACTGTTGCCGGGCTTGCTGGACATCGCACAGGACGCGCAGACACGCACGGCCAGCAGCGTGGAACTCGAGAAGCGCCGGCTCCTGAAGGCGCTGGACGCAAAGACGGCGCGACTGGCGGCTGACTTCGGGGAGCGGGCGTCGGCGTTCATACTGGCGCATCTGGCGGCGAACGGGGCCATGTCTGGCGAGGCGCTGACCGATGCGTGCAAGTCTGCCGGCATTCGCCCTCCGCAGGGCATGGACGACCGCGCCTTCGGGCCGGTGTATCAGCGACTGGCACAGGCCAATCAGATCCGGGTCTGCGGGTCGACGGTGAGACGGCGCGGCCACGGCACGAGCGGCGGGCGCGTGTGGGAGCGGGTGGCGTAATGTCGTGGGTCCGTATCCACGACGGGGCGATGAGCCATCCGAAGGTGCTGGCACTGTCAGACCGCGCCTTCCGCGTGTGGGTCAACGGGCTGTCCTACTGCCAGATGCACCTCACGGACGGATTCATTCCGAAGGCGGCTTCGGGCATCGTCGGGACAACGGTCAAGAGCGTGTCTGAACTGTGTTCAGTTTCACTTTGGAAGGCCAGTGGCGACGGGTGGCAGGTTCACGATTACCTGCACTGGAACGACAGCAGGGAAGTGATACGCGGTAAACGAGATAGCGCCGCAGAACGCAAGGCGAAGTGGCAGGAAAGAACGCGTTCGGAACGCGTTCCGGAACGCGTCGGTCACACCCAGCGTGGAACGACACCCACTCCACTCCACGCCACAAGTGCTAAGAACCCCCCAACCCCCCACGCTGACGCGCGGGGGGCACGCATCACCCGGGCGGAACGAAAGAGGGCCGAGGAGGTGCGTCGGATTCGCTTTGGCTGTCAGCATGAACCGAAGTGCGCGAACTCCGAAGCCTGCATCGTGGCGACTGTTGTCGAGCTTAGGGCGAAGGCGGCGACGGCATGAAGGCCTGGTATCGCCTCCGCACAGCGGATGTCTGCGGCCGGTGCGGTGAGTCGATGCGCGTCGGTGACGTGGCTTTCGAGATCGGCGGGTCGGCAGGCTGGAAGGTCCGCCGCTGTCACCGCTGCGCGAGTCAGCAGGGGGAATCGCTGCCGGCGCACATCGCGGAGCAGCCGACCGTGGCGCACGAGATGCGGACCAACTTCAGCGAGCGGATCGACTCCATGCGGGCGCTCGCACGGGACTTCAAGCATTCACAGGCAGGGGAGCGATGAGCGAGCAGCAGCAGTACGAAACCGTGTGGAGCGGGGCAATGTGGCGGGATGTGCCTCCGCCGAGCCTGCCAGACCGGCCGATGGTGACCTATCGGACCGAGAAGCCGTCCGTATCTCTGACGGACCGCATCGAGCAGGCGCTGGACGGCGAGTGGCGACGGGTGTCCGAGATTACCGACCGGGCCGGTGTCGGTGCGAACGGCGTTATCTGCGCGATTGTGGGCCGACTGGTCGAGCGCGGGATTGCCGAGCGCATCCCGTCGACGATGGTGACTAGGGGCCGCAAGGGGTATCTCTACCGCAAGGTGCAGGCATGACGAAGAACGCCGAGCGGATGCGGCGGAACCGCGCACGGTGGCGGGCGATCGGTTGCTGTGTGCGCTGCGGCGTACCGGCGCAGATGAACAAGCGCACGGGGCGGCACTTTCTGCACTGTCTGGAGCACCGAATCATCGTCTCGGCCTACACCCAGAAGTATCTGGCGAAGCGGCGGAATCAGCAGGAGGCCGCGTGAGCCAGCACGACGCCAACAGCAATTCGATCTTGTTCAGCCGTGGCCATCGTTCACGGGTACCAGTGACGACGGGTTCTTGGTGGACGGCTCCCAAGTCACGGGCGCAGTTCATGGCGGAGGCTGAGGCTAAGGCCGCCGAGATGAGCAAGTCGCCCGAAGCGAAACACGCCTCCCGCATGATCATCGGGCATCTGCGATGACGTTCCGCAAAGGCGCTGCCGGGAAGCGTCGAGACGCCAACGAGCCGGAGATCGTGAAGGCGCTGGAGGGGCTTGGCTGCAAGGTCCGGTACGTGAGCGGGCGCGGCCTTCCGGACCTCATCGTCTCAGTCCCCGGCCAATCGCGGCGGGTCGTGCTGTTAGAGGTCAAGACGGCCACCGGGAAGGCGACAGACGCACAGCAGGACATCGACTGGCCCGTGGTCCGCACGAAGCACGAAGCGATACAGGCCGTGTTCGGCTGATGGAGCAGTGGGAGATCGATCTGGCGCGGATCATCTGGGAGCGGCGGAACCTGCCGCAGACGTGCGCGGTCGATGTGGTGGAAGCAGTCAAGGCGTTGAGAGCGCAGTGGCTACACGAATGGCGAGAGCAGCAGCGCGGGCGACATCTGCGCGAGGTGAAGTGATGAGCGAGCAACTGGACGTGCTGCAACATGCCTGCGGGCTGGACCCGTTCGGGCGCGGCACTTGGTATCGGAACTACTACGTCGGCGAGAGTGCGACCTGTCGCGCGTTGGTTGCAGACGGGCTGATGATGGAAGGGCGCACGAGCGACCTGACTGGCGGCGATCCGGTGTTCCATGTCACCGAAGCCGGGAAGGCGTGGATTCGCGCGAACTCGCCCGAGCCGCCGCGTCTGACGAGAAGCCAGCAGCGATACCGGACATTCCTCCGCGCTGACCCCGGTGTGTCCTTCCGTGAGTTCATGGGGTGGGGTAAGGCTGGCGCGAAGGCACTCCTCGCGGCGGCGCTCCTGCTGCTGATGCCCGGCGCAGCGGAGGCCCAGACTCACGCCGATAGCCTGAGGCTCGTGGCGCGGGATGCCTTCACGCTGCTCCAGGTCGAACTCGGCACGGGCAGGTTCACGCTGGACGAGACGACCGTAACCGGCATGTCGCTTGAGTCGGTCATCATCAGCGCCTCAGGCACGACGACGCCTGCACAGTGGGAGGCGGATGTCCGGAAGCAGTTGCCCGCGAAGATGAAAGCCCTCGCCGCGAAGGTGTCTCGCGTTCAGGTGATCGGCGTGGCTCCCATCCCGACGACCGACGGCGTGGTCATCAGTGATGCCAAGCGGGGCGTGGCGCTGGCGGTCAAGTCGAGCCTCCAGCCGGGGGTGACGGGGCGCATGTCGATCACGTTCGCGGTGCTGGTGCGGAGGGTGCCGTAGGCAGAACAGGCTGTCGCCAAGTCCTGAGCGGTGGCGGCTGCGGTCTGAGACATACGAAGGCATTGCGGCGGCGATGGCCGAGCAGTGGGGCCACGATCGCAGGTTTGAACTGACCGCCTGACGCTGGCGGTCCTGGTGGGGAGGTAGGAGAACGTGCCGATCAAGCCCGAGAACGCTCGCCGCTACCCGAAGGACTGGAAGGCCATCAGTCAGCGCATCAAGGCGCGGGCGCAGGGGCGGTGCGAGTGCGCGGGTGAATGCGGGCTGCATCGGACGACTCCCGGTCCTCGGCGGTGCATCGAGCGGCACGGCGAGCCTGCGAAGTGGGCCAACGGCACGGTCGTCTTGACAGTCGCGCATCTCGACCACCAGCCCGAGAACTGCGCCGACGACAACCTGAAGGCTATGTGCCAGCGGTGCCACCTGCGCTACGACAGCCAGCACCATCAGGCGAACGCGGCGGCCACGCGTCGAGCCAAGAAACAGAACGGGGAACTATTCGGGGGAGACGATGCAGGACTCTGAGAGAGCGCAGGCGGCGGTGGCCATCGGCG
>ERZ869921.669-NODE-669-length-18046-cov-11.229726_pt1 | contig 18046 bp, 19 predicted proteins | sample MGYA00579310_ERZ869921 | MGnify/ENA primary metagenome ERZ869921 (study PRJEB32216, sample SAMN09231816) | wastewater metagenome | place: USA: Maryland | collected 2016-06-21 | study: EMG produced TPA metagenomics assembly of the PRJNA472060 data set (Reclaimed...
AACTGATTTATGATGTTGGGGCTGTTGTTGTTGCCCGAATGTATGATGCTTGCCATTATTCTTTGATTTGTATTACTTCTTTTAGTCTGTTGTTACCGAAATTTGTACTTACTTGTCCATCCGTAAAGGGCTTAGGTATAGACGTGCCTGTTTGTAGTATCCAATAAAATGGGTCTTTGAATGGCTTGCCACCATAACGTGTGCAATCGGTAAACTGCCACCATAAGGGTGACGATTCCCCACCATTATTTTTGCATTTTAATGTCGGGTATTTGTCCGAAGGTATGTTGGGTTGGTAAACTATATCGTTTACATATATCGTTCCTGTACCGTAGCCATCCACAAGTATATTGCCATGCTGCGCCCAAATGTTTTCAAACGTGAACCGTGCATATCCATCAAGGTAGGCATATATACAAGCTACTCTGTTTTCGGTTTCTATGTGTAGGTCTTGGGCTATAAATGATTTCATCCAATTTGAATTTTTACCATTTACATAAAGGAAATATTTTGAACCCGCCCCTTCGTTGGTTAGGTTTACAAACCTGCAACCACTCACTTGGTCGGCAATTAGTGCCATTGCATTGCCCGCACCGAAACTTCTAAAGGTGGTTAGGGTAACATTGTTACTCTGTGAATTGGAAGCATCGCAACCCTTTCCTTGTGCTAATCCTATATATAGTCCTGTGTCGCGACATTGGTTTTCTTCAATAAGATTCATTTGGGTTTGTAAACATAATCCGAAGTAGCCGCCTGTCTTGCACCCTGCAAATACAAGGTTTTCAAAACTATTCATTTGGCATCCTTGTATTTTTAAAGCGGTTTGCTTTGCGCCATTGAACTCTCCATTTCGGATAGTAAAAGAACGAAAGGTATTTACGTTATGAATTGTTGTCCATGTTGAGGCAGTATCTACAAATCCGAAGTTGAGTATCTTTGCCCCATTCATGTCGATTAAAAACTTCTTACGTACTGTGTTTTTAATCATCTGTGGCAAGATTACGTCCTTAGTGAGTATGTATTCTTTCGCTTGTAGTTTAACCGAACCACCTGTGGTCTTCTTTTCTAACCAACGAAAACAACTATCAATATACTCGTTGTCGTTTAGTTTCGTGTAGGCATCTGCCTCCATCGGGGCTTCAAACTGTGCTGCGTATGATGCTTGCGCTTGCGGTTGCATTTTAGTACACCCTGATAGGAAATATACTACCATTGCAATTACTACTAATGTTAATAGTAAGGCACTCCAATTACTCCAAACTTTTTTCATCTTTTTTATTATTTTTATTATTAAATTCTTCCAATATGTTTGATATGGTGTCGTCTTTTTCTCGCGAACCATGACTACTGCCAAATAGAAAATCTGTGATTGTATTTAGTTTGCTTGTGAAACTACCGAGTATACCCGAAACGAGGGCAATAGCGTAGTCGGGCAAGTGTGCCAACTTCGCCATAACGATAACAAGATAGGCTGATAAAAGTATGAAGCCCACAAGAAAGGTGAGGGCGTATATTTTTTGTAGGGAGTTGTCGGTGGCGTACATTTCGGATGCACGCTGTTTGTCTTTGTAGTACCAATCGGTAAAGTCGGTTTGGGCTTGTAGTTTGAGTTTTTCTACTTCGTGCATAAACTCATTCTGCTTTTCCTTGCTGTCAATAGCAGCCTTGCCAAGTCCTACTACCCCATCTATTACGGGGCTGAATATGCCTGTGAAAATGTTTTTTAAGATTGCGCCTCCTGCCATGATATTGTTATTGTGGTACTGGTTTATTTAGGTTATCAACCGAATTGCTTACGGTGTCCACCCCTCTGCTTGCAGCCATATTCAACCATTTTACTGCTAATCCCATCGCTATGTCGGATATGGTAGAATCTACATTGTAGTTGTCTACCATTGGATTAAAACTGCTTAATGCCGCTTGGCTTTTGAAAATACCTTCAACAATAACTTTATCTCTGTTCTCTAATCCCGTGTACTGTAACGTACCGTTCTTGATATAGAATGAATTGTAGTTTGCATCACAATCTATTCCTTTCGCATTGCAATATTGCGAATAATTTTTGAATAAATAGGTATTCGCACAACCTTTTTTTGGAAATACGTTTAAATATTCTTGTCCATTGATTACCGATAGTTCGGGTAAAGTGAACATATTGCTTGTTCCCAATAGTTCGGTGGACGTAAACCATGATGATGGTATAGGGTCGTCAATGTGGGCTTGGAGGTATAGTTCCCTTGCGTGTCCTACGGCATCTTCCCATAGTGACATCACCCAATCTAAATCCCATCGGTCTTCATCGGTGTGGATAGCCGCACTTACTATGCGTACTAATTTTTCGCCTTGTTGATAGTATGTCATCCTAAGTGAAATTTATTGTTGTTACTACGTCTACTGTACACCCATTGGCATCACGTAAGGTGCAGGTTAGGGTATCCGAAACGCCTACTATATCATTAACGGTTATAGTTGCCGTGTTGTTTGAACCTATCGCCCCCGTTGTGGATAGCACATAACTCACCCCGAACATGGGTGTGTATAATGTCAATTCTATTGTATCTGTCATGTTTACATCTATTGTTGAAAGTACGTTGTTCCATACTCCGTTGTTTATCTTGTATAGCACGGGTACTACATAGTCGTGGTTGTCGCCCGCATTTATTGTTAGTATGCGTGATGTGCGCCCACAACTTATCGTTACTCTGTAAAACACATCGGCTAAGGTTGGGTAGTATGTTCCATTTGCGCCCGTTACCGTTAACCATGTTACCCCATCTGCCGATTCTTCTACTAATGCACTAAAGTCGGGGCTGTATAATGCACCCGTTATGTTGTAAATGTATAGGCGTTTTGTAAAACATCCGAAGTAAAATGCCTGGTAGTCTTGCAAATCGCACACTATCGGTGGACATTTTAGTCTCTTGAATCCACAAGCATGTGTAACATCATCGACATTTGCGCCAAGTTGTAATGCTATAAGGTTCATCATCAACTTTGGGTCTTTGTCTTCGATGTATGCCAATGCTATGGTATTCATCACGCTTGCCGTTCTACAATCTAAGCAACTCAAGAGTATATTGGTTTTTTAAGTGTTAATTCTATTATATAATCTACGGGGTTGTCCTCCCATATTTCCATACGTGGGTAGCCACCCCAATCAATAAACTTTTGTAACGCTGTGGCATAGTTTGTATTGTTGCCCGCAGTATCGAAGTATTGTTCGGCAAGCTGCCCTAATACTTTTATTGACTTGCCTTTAGCATAGTTGTCAAGGGAGTTTCCGTTGTATGTTTCGGTTATGTAGGTGTCCAATAAGTAGTATCTTGTGGTATCTAATGCCATTAAATCTATTATTTCCCTCAAAGCATTTCTACCATCACCTATATCGGGTGTGGTGTTGGGTATCATTGGTTGGATTATGTCAACCGAAGCGGGTATGGAGGCTACAAGGTGGTCGTTAAATTCTACATAGGTGTCCATAAATAGTTGGGTGGTGTAACCAAGTCCTAACCATTGTGTTGGCGAATCTATTGTCCATGTACCGTTGTTTATCACTTGTGCTGGTATCCGAAGTTCGGCACTCGAACGGTTTAGCCCATTGGCGGTAATAGAAAGTATGTTTGCCCAATAGGGTGTCAATGCCGTTGTTAGTTCGGTTATAAAGGTTTTCCAATATCCCTTGAATGCTGCATCCCAAAATACGGGCTGCACAAATGCGGTGAGGGTTGTACTTGTGGATACATGCTGTAGTTCGTTAAAGGTGGAGTTGGGTACTAATGCAAGTACCCAAAGTGGGGTTTTGTTGCCCGCTGCTATCTTTAAACTTACTTTTTTACCCGCAGTGATGCAATCGTTTATGTCGCTCAATAGTGGCGCAAAGTCGTATACGCCATTGGCGGGGTTTAGGTCTTTCCAATATCGCCATATTGTTACTTCGGATACTATATCGGAAGCATAAACTACAGGGTCTATTGGTGATACCCAATGGTCTGCACAAGCATAGCCACGTTCTATTCCATCTCCTTGTGGTGGTGTGGGTTCTACTCTGTTGCTGTCGGCTACAAGGTAGGGTGTACCGCATCGTTTGCAATGGCAATCGAGGTAAGCCATGTCGTCTGTATCCAAAGTGGTTTTACACGACAATAGCATAAGTCGTTGGTATATACTATACGCTGCTTGGGATTTCTTTATGTCACCCGCTTTTAGGGCTTCATTGGATTTCCCTGCATAGTATAATATGCAACAATTTAGTACAACATTAGCCATTACAGTGCTGTTATAAGCCCTTGTACGTAAGACATAAACGCTGTTACTGCGGGGTTTGTCGCCACTACGGTAACATTGTATACATCGCCATTGTCTGCCGTTGCCGTTACCTTATCGGTAGCAAGAACTACAATTAGTTTGTTTATTTCGGTTGTTACCGACTTTGTTATGGGAATTGATGTTGGCATTTTATTTTGTTTTTAATTGTTTATATATGCGCTAAAACTTATGAATGTTAGTGAGGTGTCAAGGGTAACGGTGTTTGCCGCCACATTATCGAACATGGTTGCTGCTGAAGTACAATCTACATTGGTTTTTAATCCATAACAAAGGAAGTCTACAAATGAACCTGCGTTGGTGTTTTGCCAACGGTAGATGGTGCTTACCGCAAGTACGGCTGTTGCCCGCGACATGATAATAGTTGTGTTATCCAAAACGTATATCTCTTGCACTTCATCGTTTATGCCTCTTGATGTGTATATCATTGTTTTATATAAGGCATCATCATCGGGCATTATTATCGTGCTGTCTTTGAATTTGAATAAGGTGTTGTAGCTTGCTGATATGCTATCGCCATCGTTTCGGATGATAGATATATCATATTTCTGTTCTATTTTGCCTGTGTACTCTGCCCATACGTTGTCAGTTAATGAAAATATATGTGAACCCGAATCGCCAAATATAGGTATGGTAGTGTTTTCGTGGATTATATCGCCCTTTAGTTTTACGTTTATAGGGTTGTTTTTTGCAACCGAAGCAACATCTACGGGGTAGCCGTTTGCTGCGTTTTTTCTTATCCTAACTACTCCATATTGCGGGTCGTAGCCTTTAGTTAGGATTTGATTGTACTCTACATTTACCATAATATCTATGGGGTCTACATTTAGCAACTGCCCTACCTCATAAGCGGGTGCATTGTAGCATGTGGTGAACCTTACATTTATTTGGTTTGTGTTTCCTTCAACATATACCCATGATGCCCCTGCGCCTATCTTGTTGCCATAAATGTTATTTCGGATATAAACATTCGACTTGTAACGTACTATAAGGTGTTGAAAGTCTACCGCATTAGTAAAATATAGGTTGTTGATTTCAAGGGTGGTGGTCGGTATCTGTTCGCCTAAGTATCCTACGGGTACGTCAAATCCCGAAAGGAAACCTTCTACAAATGGTGTGGGTGAGGTGGATGCTGAATCTATGTACATTTCTGCATAGCCATATATTCCCGTGTCTACATTTATGGTCATGGCAAAATCCCAATTTATCGTACCTACATTGAGTTGTACGTTGGGGTGGCAGTATATGTTTACGCCATCTTTCCATAGTAGTACATCACCAACGGCTGCGGCACAATCATAGAATCCTGCATTGACAATGATTAGGTCACCCGAACTTGCAGCAGCTACCGCCCCTGTTATGGTTTGGTAGCACGCATCTTCGTGGTTCTTTAGTGCTGTTAGGTCGTCACCGAATGTGGCATCTACAAATAACGTGTTACCCCTTAATGGGTTGTATTTTAGCGTTATTTCGGTTGCCGTTTGTACCGCTTGAAATCCATAGTCGAGTATGTTGTTCGATGGGGCTTCTGCACCTATGGTGCGAATTTCAAAGGGTACGCTTGTTCCAGTTACGTACATGGGTAGCAACGCCCCTACATTGGTCATGGATGCTGAACCCCCTATGGGATTGAGTAATACGACTGTTTTACCACATTCGCATATATTTTGGTTGCATTGATTACACATTAGCAGCAGTCATTTAATCTTGATAATCGTAACTTTAAATCGGCAAATAGCGTCATCGCTTTGGTTTTATCACAACAAAATCCAAGTGTTACAGCATTGTACATCGCCATAAGTTCGTTGAATAGCACGTAGCTTGCCGAACCCTCACAACATTTGAAGTCTATGGTGTCCATAAATGCTAACAAATCTTCTTCGGCAGTACACGTTACTAATTTGTCTATGGTTACGTAGTAGTCGTCTACCGCTTCGATTTTTATCTTTATCTGTGACCATCCGTCTGCCCATTCTGTTATCCCAAGTTGGGCGAAGTTTATGTCAAGGTTGGCAGGGGCGGTGTCGGCAGGTAGGGTTGGAAAAATGTTTATATCAACCGAAGTAGTTGATGGTAAGTAGGTAACCGCATCGGGAAAGAAGTAGGATGCCGTTGCTGCCGTTACCGATGTCAAGTCCTCATTGGGGGCATTCCACCCGCCTAAGTTTGTGAGCGCATTGTATGCTCCTGTGGTTTCGGTTAGTGTAGAAACAGAATTTGCATCTGCTTCTGCATATTTTAGTTCTAATGCCATTTATATTATTGTTGATGATTGTTCTTTGGTGTTTTGATTGTTTTGCACGTTGAACCTATTGTAGTCGTGGGTTTCCATCGCCATCATTGCCACCGCTTTGTCCGCCACGCCTATAAGGAAGTTGTAGGGGTATGTGAGTTCGAGGTCTACAATGTTGTCGGTAGGTATTATCCTAACTGTCGGTTCTTTTACATAATCAATAATAATATTTGTTGCCGTTGGGTATACTTTTATCTTGCCATCGGCTACTTCGGCTTTGGGTATGTATATCGTGGGCTTGCCCCATTGGGCTATTTTCTTGTCGCTCAAGTATAGTGTTCGTCCGTAATAGGTTACCGAACGGGTCATCGGTGTGCCATTGGGTACTACGCCAAAGTTTGCTGCCGTTGTTAATGCACTGTTGGTGTATAGTTTGTATTTGTTACCCGAACCTTCTTGTTTTACGTAGTATGTTATCCCAAGTATGGTAACGGTTTCCCCCGTCCTTAGTGCAGTAAGGACAGGGGTTTCTACCGTATTAGGGGCTGTGTATTTAATAGCCGAACCATCAAAGGCTTCGTCCGTGCAGGTGGCTTTGAATGCAAGCAGATGAAAGTATTGCCTTATAGTGGTTATTGCTAATTCCGATGCCGTTAAGGGGTAGCTATCATTAGTAACAATAAGCGAACGCAACTTGTCATATTCTTGCTGTTCGTTAAGATTTTTGTATGTATCTTGGATATACATAATAAGTGCCTCATTGTATAAGGCGGGCTTTACATTCACGGTGCTGTAAAAGCCTGTGTAGGCTTCACGCATCTTTCTGTCAAATATCTTATCGAACTCTAAACCTGTCATGCTTCTACTACTTCTTTAGTTTTCTTTTGTGCCTTTGGCTGTAACATTTCTTCGGCTTTCATGTCGTCATAAATGTTCATGCCTAATGCGTTGGATTTTGTTTCTATGGCAATTTGCTTTTCCGCATTGCGGGCATACGTTGCCGTTATTTCTTCTATTCCACTTCCAATAAATTCGTTGTCAAACGTGTAGCCTACACCTTGTTTGTATTTTATTACCCCAAGATTTATGGCTTTGTTTATGTTTATCTTTGTCACCGCATTGGGTTGTACATTGCCTTTGAAGTTTGATATAAATATGCCTGTATTTATACCCTGCCATATAATTCCTGTTTCAAAATTAGATAGCATGAAGTGCATTTCGCTGTGGGTCATACCCAATGGATTTACACCAAAAAATAACAATACCGATATTTTGGCATCGTAACTGTTCATGGTGCGGTATAAGTCCATCGCTTCGCATTTCTGATTAAATATTTGTACATAGTTATTGTGCTGCACTTCCATGTAGTTGTAGTTGAACTTTACATTGGTTGTGCCTACACCATCTACTTGCTTTACATAATCGGCAACTATGGTGTCGGGATGGTCAAGTAGCCATTGGCATACTTTCTTTATTTTACAGTCATCCGAACCGTTTTTGTCGGAATTTTCGGGATTGTAGAATAAACTGAATGATGATGCTTTCCCTACCTTTTGGGATAGTACCGTGTTGTATTCTGGGGGTTTAGATATATCTACTGCATGGATGTTGTAGTTTGTATCCACGTAATGAATAATTTTTGTACCCGCACTTCGCATCTCCATATACTGAAATATGAACCGTGCCTCTTGGTCACGCGATGCTGTTAATGATAATGTAGCCTTTACTTTTGCCATCTTTTATTTGTTTTTAAAGTTTAATAATAATAATAAAAAGCAAGGGGAATATTACGGTACTCCCCTTACTTGTTTTACAGACTGTTTATGCCTGTGAAGTACGCTACGATTTCAGCACTCAATGCTTGACCGTTTGCTGCCGTTGCATCAACGATGAAACGTACCTTTTTCCCTTCGGTTGCACCGTCATAGTTGGAATCCGTAGGGTCGGCTACATCCAAACTGATGATGTCATACACATGCCCTGCAACCAATGACCAATTGTTTAATGGGTCATTGAGGTAATGCTTCTCGATTTCAGCAACCGTGCCTTGTGCAAACTTACCTACCGTTGTTGTCGTAAACGCCAACCCGTTAAGTCCGATTGCTGTTGCTGCGAATGGCGCACCTAAAAGTCCTGTGATGCGAATCGCTGGCGATGCCGCACCCGCAGTAGAATAACCCGCTGCCGTAATCAACACTTTCAAAGCATTTGCTACAATCGTCCATGTATCGGCTGTCTTCACTAAGTAGGAATAATCCGTTACCACAGGGTCTAATTCGTCATTAGTGTACTGCTTAATACGAACGGTGCAATAATCCCCTGCTGTTGGTGTTACCGCTGCTCCCAAACTAAGGTCTATATCCACTCGCGTATTTACCGCTGTTGTGTGAATTTTAGCAAAGGAAGTGCGTCTGTTCCACGTTGCTGTCTTGAAGAAATCAACGCCTGTTGTTGCAACCGAACCTGCTGCTGCGGGTGGCAATACGCCACGCACAAACCCATTTGCAGTGTTGCTGATGTCTGCGACTGTGTATGTATCATCATACACGATGTCTAAATAACCGCTTCTACTCATTTTATTGGTTTATTTTGTTTTAAATTGTTAATTAATTAAGATGCAGGCACAAATTTATGCCATCCTGTTGCGTCAATAAAATGTCCACCGTCATAAATCATTTGGAATGAATCTCCATCAATGTCTGTGGCGGCAGTTTCGATACCGTTGCCGATACCCTGTCCTGTCATGTGGTTACCGTAACCGTTCACCATTCCTGGTATTACCTTCGCAATGTAGTCACCCGTAGAATTGTCAACGTCAGGCGAACGCCATACAATCTCTTGTATACGCTTTGTAGCCGTAGATGTGGCAATGTCGGTTGTGAGTACATCGTTCATTACATAGAATGTGTTGGATGCGATTGTACCGTTTGCAAATACAGGGATTGTAGATGTTTGTTGGTGAGCATAAATGTTATCATGCCAAGCCGACCCCATCATTTCGATTTTGATACCTGACTGTTCCCACTGTGTAAGGTCTATACCGTTTCCAACGCCAAATGTGTTCCATTTACCGCTAAACATGGTGAAGTCCGAATACAATGAACTGATGTGTTGGTGCATACGTGTTGGTGCAACTACGCGAATGGTAGAACCTACGCCACCTGTGATAGATGCTGCATTGAAGATAGCCTCTTCAAACTGTGCGCGAGTTGGCAAGCCAAGCATTTTTGTTACCTGTCCTTTTTGCTCGATTGCATGGTCAATTCCCATCGGTTCTGCTTTCCAATTGCCTGTTTCAGTTTGGCTTAACACATTCTTACCTGTCCAAAACAAGGATACCTTATTCTGTATAAGTTTTTTGTAAGCACGTTCTTGGTCGTCCGTGTAAGAGAAAAGTCGTGTGCCATTGGCAGCAACTACCCATTGTAATTGGGTTAAATCTCTACGTGAACGTACCACACCCTCACGAAGAACACCACAATAGTACGCCTCGTCTGTGTATACAGGATGCGTTTGTTCTGTTCCTTTGGATGCGAATATTTCCGATATAACCCCTGTGAACGACATATTTGTCGCTACAGCAAATTCCGTTGAAAGGAATACCGAGTTAATATCTTCGGGTTCGATTATGGCGAAGCCTGTTCCACGTTCTACGATACGTCCCGAACGCCCTGTTAATTGGTCGTACACACGTTCACTTACACGATGTCCGCTAAAGTTTGTGTCCTGAAAGGTAAGTTTCAGTTTGATACCATCTACAGCACGTACGGTAATAACGGCATTGCGGTAGTTTGATGTTTCGCGTTTCACTTTATATTTCCCATAAGGGTCGGAAGTCCATAGCACTTTGCCACCTCCCGTTAGTTGCTTCATTTGAGCGTAGGCTTTGTATTCTAATCCGAAGCCGTATTCAAGTAGCATACCTGCATTTTGTAAGAAATCTATTCCACCCGAAGCGAAAAGATTACTTGTTCCCGAAGTCATCGGGTTATTTACTGTTTGTCCCATTTTAAATTTTATATTGGTACATTAATATTTGTTTCATTTCATTTGGTTGCCCAACAATAATTATTCTCGCCTTATGCCGCCCTTAATAGCTTCTTGAAGGTTTATTCCATTAGCCAACACTTCTCCCGAACGAATAAGCGGGCGTGCCTTTATACCGTCTATGGTATCGACAACCTGTCCTTCTTCGAGTTTGGCAAGTGCAGCATTTTGGATATGCTTCATAAAATTCTTTTGGTCAAGCATCATAACAAGGTTTGTGTATGCTTCTTGTGGTGTTTTGGCAAGACCTGCCGTGAAACCACCGTCAATACCACTCTTTAATGCTTTCTCTATCCTTTTCGTCATTTCAGCAGTCTGCTTATAGTCGGCAAGTATAGGAACGTGTTTATCTTCATTGCTCAATACACTATCGAGCAGTTCGGTTATAAATGCTACTGTTTTTTCATCTGGTTTGTTCTTGTCATAGAACTTGTCTATGTCGTAGTTGTTGCGCCCTTTGTTAAAATTGTCTACAAGTTCTTGCTTATGTTCTTTAACCAACATTTTTTGGTCAAAGGCACTCATGTTCTCGTAGTTTTCTATTTTATATTCCATGTCATCCTCGTCTATGCCTTCTTTTTTCAGCAAGGAACGGTACACATCGGTGTTGCTCATTTTGTTTGGGTTGTTCTGTACCATGTTTTCGAGTTCTGCCCACACGTCTTTGTTTTCTTCTTCGGCTTCAAGGAACTTTTTGAAGTACGGTTTGTTAAATACCTTTTCGTACTTATCTATCTTTGCTTGCGCTTCGGTTTGTATACGGTTTGTTTCGGTTTCCCACCATGCAACATCTTTTACTGTGTCGTCCGTTGGTTCGTCAAGTACCGCAAAGGTTGCCTTTGCTTTCTTGGGTGCTTTATCAGCCTTTTTTTGAACCGAAGTGGTTTCGGGTGCTGGCATAGCATCACCCCCTTGTTCAATCACCGCATTGGGTGCTTCAACAGTTTCTTGTGGTGCTTGCGCTACCTCTTTGGTTTGTTGTTGTGAAGCAAGAAATGCCATTACTTTTGCATCCGATGCTTCATTTTTCGATACTGATGGTGTTTGTCCTTGTGTCATATTAATAATAATTAAAGTTTATTGTACTAATGGAATATCTTCGGGGTCTACGCCTTGCGCTATCGGTAGTGCTGCGGGGTTCTTGCCTATAAGTTTGATTAATTCTCTGTAATTGGCATTTGCCTCTTTGTTTTCCGATATAACTTGTTGTATGTATAACGCTTGCTGCTCCGCTTGTTGTTGTGCTTTCATCTGTGCGTCTTGCTGCATCATTTGCTGCTCTTGCATTCTTTTTTTGGCTAACCTAACCTTGCGGCTTAGGCTGCGTAGCATCTTTCCAAATGTGTTGGGTTGCATTAATTTGAGGATGTCAACTGCATCAAGCCCCTGCTCTTGCATGTATTGTACGTTCTGCGAAAGTGCTTGTATATATTGCTGTAATGCCACTCTTAGGTTTGCATCTATGGTGTCATTTGGCTTAATATATAGCTGCATTTGGGCTTGTGAAAACTCTTGCAACTGCTCTAATATTTGTGTGTCATGGATGCCAACAGGCATGTTCTTTGGGTTCTCTATGTTAGGCAAATTGAGCCTATTTAGGTTATACAACTTATTGATAACGTCAATACAGAAGGATATATAGTCATTATAAAATTCTAAGTTACCCAAAGTGGATTGTGTGATGGTGTTTTCTTGCACCGCCTTACCTACAATGGATTGCTGCTGCCCTCTTGCTATATCGGGGATGCTTGTAATATCCGCCATTTCTTGCTGCTCTTGGGCTATAAGTGCTATATATTGTTGTATGGAGTTGTCCAAAGATAGGTCTATTGTTTCGCCACCTATACGTTTGTCGCGCCCTTTGTCGTATGCCTCACCCGTTGTGCCAACTACTACGGTAATATTCATGGCATCGAAGTCCTCAATCATATTACGTACCGATTGGTCTACGTTTTCGGCATATATAATGTAGTTTTTGCCTTTATCTCTAAAGGTTTTACTTTTTATTTTTTCTTTTAACCTATCCTTTTCAATTTGGTTGCCCTTTAATCTCGATACGATAGAGTCAAACACCCCTTGTACTCGTCCGCTTACAAGCTGTGTCATGTTTGGTATCGGTACACCACGATAGTCGCGGTCTATAACAGGTTCGTATCCATAGTTGAATACGTATTTGTTTCCTACAAGTAGGCAGGTGTGTATATCCCATACATCGTAAGGGCTTTTGATGTAACTGCCATATTCTATTTTCTTTTCATTTGATAATCCTAACTTGCGAAGGTCGTACTGTTCTTTGTCTTTTAGCGTGATGTGTCTTGTTCCTGTGGCGGTTTCTTTGGGTATCTTGCGTACGTTGCGTTTGCCTATCCACCATAGTTTTGCTATGGTTACCTCACGTTGTCTGCCCCACCATGTAACATTTTGGAAGCCTGTATTAAGTGCTGCCCTGCCCATTCCATCTACGTCTGTGGCTATGTTTGTTATGTCGTCACGCACGGCTTGGGGCATATCGGGTACAATGTCGAATAGCTGTGATAACGTGAGTGATTTTACATAGCCCCATCTTATAGCATCGGATTGTAGTACGTCTGTTGCCGTTGTGTCGAATATTTCTTGTCCTAAGTCTACTGATACAGGTACGATGCAATCGCCATAGTTTTCAAATACTATGGTGGATACATTGGCTATAATTTGGTTGGTGGCTTGCTTTTTTAAGGCTTGGTCTACCCTAAATTCGGTGAAATAGGCACTTGTAAGGGCTTCGGCTGCTATCTCAAAGGAGTCTTTCCATTCGTTTTTTATGTCCTCTACGTCCTCTATTGTTATGTCTGCGGGGTCGTTTATGCCCATTTGACTAAGCATGGCAGGTAGTATTTCTATGCCTTGTTGCTTTAGTTCTAATATGTGTTGTTTGTTGGTTCGGATATACTCTAACAAGGTGAAGAAGGTTTTTTTCTTCTCCATCACATCGGGGTTTAGGCACGTTGCATTGATGTTGTCCTCACTTATGCTTTTTACTATGTTTTCCATGTTTCCACGCATGTTGGAAACGTATTTGCGTATGTCTTGTCCTGGATTGAATAGTTTGCCGTTGTACTCTACTTGCCCATAAGGATTGTCTTGCTTACCGAAGTAGTAAGTCATGTTTTCGGTAATGTAGTCGTTGAATCGGGGTAGTTCGTTGTTGTTGTAAGCGTATAGTCGGTGTCCGTGTGATTGGTTGTAAAAGTTGGCTACTATCCACCGTGCTTTGTCTAAAAACCAAAGTGGCTGTCCTTCGGTATTAGTGACAAACTTTTCCCATTCGGGAATGTCATCGGGTGGGTTTGCTATCCCATTGTTGTTTATTCGTTGGGAGTAGTCAAGGAGTAAGTTGGAGGGGTTATACCCCGTTATTCGTGAGATGTCGTAACAGCCTTCGTCCATTGAATTGCCAATTTTCCATTTTTCATTACCATTTGTGGGCGTTCAATCACCCGTTTAACTTCTTTCGGGGCTTCGTCAAACCCCTCTTTCAACAATAACATGTGCATCAAAAAAGCGTCCTCTAAATCGGCATTTTCACTCTTGTCAAGTAAAAATTGTTCCAACAAAGGTAAATAAAATATATTACAACAATACTTTCTTAAAAAAGAATTTGCTTTAAGAAATTGTAACGACTTGTTGTCTTCTGTCCTTCGGAAGAACGGTTTGTTGCCAACATAGGGTATAGCGTGTCCGTATCCCGCCTTTTCAAGATATGCCTTTTGGTGTTCGGGTGAACCTGCCGAACCCTCTGAATTTATGTAGTCGCATAGCCCATATTTGTTGTAGTAGCGGTACATATTGAGTGATGCAATGTATGTTTGCTCAACGGTTTCGGGGCGGTGGTGGTATACCATAACGGGTGCGTACTTTATGGGGCTTGTTATTACTAACGATGCACCTTTCATGGCTATGATAGCGCATTTCGATGTTTCATCGGTTGTCTTTGTGGCTGCGCTGCCTATTAATATGCCGTCCATGTCTATGGTGTACTTGGTGTCGGGGAGGACAGGTTCAAGTAGTTCATATTTACCTCTGTTATCATCCACAATCTTCATCTCACCTTCACCTTCGTATAGTGTTTTCTTTACAAATATTCTGCTTGCTTCGGATTCAAGTACCTTTATTTGTCCCTTAATGATGTTTTCCACGTCCTCTTCATACTTACCGCCCGTTGCAAATTGCCATACGTCTTCTTCACATAATGGGTTGTTTTTTCTAAAACTTCGTTCCCCATCGGTGTCGCCCTTTTTTATGTATTCTTCTATTCGTTGTTCAAAGTATTTAACAAACCCTTCGTGGTCACTCCATCCATTTGTGCAGTTGTAACCATAGCTTGCAGGTAGGAATAGCTTTTCCATGTAGTACAAGTCGAGTTTGTCCCATATTTTTTTTATCCTAACAAACTTTTCATTACTTAATACGTCCTCACACGTTCCTCCACCAATTAGTAAGCTGTATAGTTTGTGACTGTCTCTATCTACTATGGCTTCTATAACCGAATTGATTACCTTTTCGGGATGGGGGTGTAAGAAAAATTCGTCTATGGCTACAAGTGCTGCACCCGAACCCGAAAACGCTGCTGCCTTTGCCTCACTTTGGGTTGTATCACGTAACGATATTTCCGAAAAGTTGTCCTTTTCTTTGCCATCAATCATCGTGCGTATCTTCACCCTCGCATACGATGTATCTTTGGTTAGGTTCATATTTTCAAGGTTGCCATCCTTTTTATCCCAATTGAATATGCGCTTGTCCATGCCTGTTACTGTAGGCAATAGTTTTTGTCGGAATAGCATACTTAGGGTATCTCTATCCTTGCAAGTAGCAAGCACCGAAGAACCTGGTTGTGTAAGCCATGTCCATAAAGGAAGTACGCCTATTATTTCTGAACTCAAACCGAAACCACGACCTTTAAGTACGCCTGTTCCGCGACCTTTGTTTTTGTTTTCACGTATCTTTTGGTGGAATAGCAAATTGCCATCACGACATTCGTATGGGATTTCATCGCCCGCCCTATGTTTCATGCTTGTCGCACGTACTTTTATTGTTGCATGTTGTACGGCAAAGTACAAAGAACCTGGTATTTCGTGCTGCCCATCTATCATTTCACCCACCCCTTCTACCCATTTCATTTCTTCTTTTTCAAGGTAGTTTAAAAATGCCTTTTCAGGGTGATTATCTAACTCGAAGTCAGGCATCGGTACTCTTTCAAGTATCGGTGCGGGAGGCTTTGTCTTATCAATAATAATCATCTACCAACTTTTTAGGTACGTTTACAAAATAAATAATTTGTGCGTGTTTTTACAATTTACATTTGCACAAAATAAACAACAATGATACACAAAATTTATGTGTTTTTATGTTCGCTGTTTTTTTACCGATGCCATTTGTGTGGGAAACATAAAGCCCATTCAAAGAATTATCAGTGTTGGAACGGTAAGTTCTTTACTATTTGTGATGATTGCTTTAAAGAAAAATATTAATATGAGTTCAAAACAAGATTACGAAAATTATGTGGACATCTACTTCCGTTCACTTGGAAAAATGGAACGTGCCAAAGCTAAAGGGAAACCTTGCGGCACATACGAAGTAGATATGCGAAATGCAAGTATGGCAGCGAAGGCTATTGATTCCGAATTGGTGCGCTATACTGCCGTTGTTGACCTTGAACAGAATAAGTTTGGGGTGATAACTCAACAAGAGATTGAGTTAACCGAACTAAGGTGTAGCCTTTCCGAAGGAAAAAAGATAGTGTATGACCTTCTTATATCTCTTATTAATGATAATATTAACCCAAGTGAATCTTCAACTATCCTTAAACAAGCGAGAGCATTTATAGCATGAAATTAGTACGTTTTATGTCGGGTGCAAACGAATATCTTTTTGCACAAGTGCCTTTTAGCGCACATGAGTTCGATGTTGATGTGAATGAAAAGCTAAATGCTACCACCGTATCTTATTTCAATCCCGAAATAGTGATGGAATCGGTTAGTGGTAAGTACACGATATTTGCCGATAATACCTATATCACACAGCATGATATTGAACAGATTATCCCCAATAAAAAAGGGAAGTATGCCAATTACAATGGGGATGAAGGCGAAACGGTGGATAACCATAAAGTTGCTATGCAGTTACTATTAGCTTACCTTAATTTAAAAAACAAAGTATGGATATTAAAAAGGGCATTTTAAAGGCTGAATTTGATAGGGTTAGGGATTGTTATATTGCCACCTTTCAAAATATGTTTCCTAAACGTAAGATTGATAACTACAACTTTGATGATATTAGGCGGCTTGTGGACGAAAGGCAGCATCCGTTGGTTAGGGTTGATAATACTACTGATTGTGATTGATTATTACAAAATATTGTCCGATGTCGTTGCAGAAAGCGATTCGTACTTTCGGGATGCTACTAACCTAAGTTACGTTGAACGTGATGGTTTCTTTGTCCTTGAAATACTTTTTGATGGTAAGGTTTTGTTTTGTGAGAAAACCGAAGTGGAAGGGAAAGTTGAGGCTGTACGTAATATGCTTTGCCTTTTTATGTTAGGGAGGATTTTTAGGTATGCGGTGTTGTCTGCTACTGATGATTTAAGTAAATGATTTTAACCGAAGTAAAATAAAATAATATGAAAAAGTTACTCACAGGGATGGTGCTGACCTTTATCGCACTCAACAGCTATGCTGTAAAAATCAATGGTGTGGTGAAAACGCTACATTACATGAACCCCAATGATACCGTGATGGTGTCGGATAATGTCGGACAGAAAGCATGGCTAAGGGTGCTGTATAATGAATCTATGTGCTTGATTGATTCTAACCGAAGTAACTCCTTTGGCATCATTAAGTCGGGCAAATATATCTTGCAAGGCTATTCCACTTCGGGTAGCATAACCCTCACGCCCTTTGAAATAAAAACCAAACTGCTGCCACCACCAACTGTTGTAGGGTTGTTTAGCTTCTGCAACAATACCGAAGATACTTTCTTTATGCAGATTTCAAAGCCATCGGACTACAATAAGTTTATGCCAAATTCGTTTTCGTGGTATTTTAGTAATGGTATCCAAACTAACAATTGGGGTGTCGAATGGCAATTCCCAACCGCCCTTGTGGGCAACTACAAATATACGTGCCTCGATAAAAATGGCAATTTGTTTAAGTCGCCCAACGCTTATGTTACGTGTGGCAACCGTTTGTTTGAACCTACTTCGGTTAATAAAGTGCTTGCAATGCTGAACAATGAAGGGTACATTTGCTACGATACTTTGGGTAGAGAAGTCGTGCCTTATGTGGGGGGTTATTTTATCCTAAGTAGACAAGGTGTTACGAAATCAATTTTTGTTTTGAAGTAAAATGTTTACCGCATCAATAAGGGAAACAATCAATAAACGTAATAAAATCAACGGTCTTTAACACT
>ERZ869921.670-NODE-670-length-18028-cov-9.942135_pt1 | contig 18028 bp, 14 predicted proteins | sample MGYA00579310_ERZ869921 | MGnify/ENA primary metagenome ERZ869921 (study PRJEB32216, sample SAMN09231816) | wastewater metagenome | place: USA: Maryland | collected 2016-06-21 | study: EMG produced TPA metagenomics assembly of the PRJNA472060 data set (Reclaimed...
GGTTATCAAAAGTCAAACTGTTTACACCGCCTTCAACTATCCTGTTCCCCGTCAATGTGCCGTCTGAATTATAAATGTTTACAGCAGGTATTGCACCCACATGCAGCGTATCCCATGTATTCGTTTTAGGGGAATAAATGTAAAGCCGAAAATTGGTTGTATCTAAATACAAATTCCCTTTCTTTATAGGCAATGTGTAAGAAGTAATTGCCCCGGATGGAGCACCGCTGCCAGTGGGTAAATAAACAGCAGAATCTCCGCCAATACCTTTTGCCAATGTACCGTGTGAGTTGTTAGGCCGTATCCAGCCACCCTGACCAAAAGAACTGATAGAAATTAATATCAATATCGCTGATAGTAGTTTTTTCATGTTGTGAAATTAATTATTTTATTTAATTATTTACTTTTTTGTTAAATACATTGCCAAAATTTAGCAGCGGATCAGTAGATACGCCCCTGAATTCTCCATAATGTTCTTATCACCTCCTACGATCTCGATAAGAGGCCCGTTTGAACTGGTACCTACGCCCTGGCTATATCCATCGCCATTATAATTCTGTCTTACCAAAGATTTTGCAGGGTTTGCCGGATTGCCGTTACCGCCCGTCATTACTCTGTGTCCGTGTTTTAATAGTTCATCAAGCTCAATGCTGGCAGCGTTCCTTACAGATCCGTCAATACCCCGTAACAGGGCATTTGTGAGTAATGGAAGCCTGAAAGTAGTTGAACCGTCACCCGTGCTGAAACATGATTTTTTGGTATAAACATTAGTGCCGTTATGGGAAACAAAAGTGTTTGACCAAACGGAATCACTTACTACTACCCCGGAAGCTAAACTTTGAACCCACTCCCAAAGCCTGGGATATTCATCCCTGTTTTTAAGTGAGCCATTGCAGAATAAGGTATTGAGTTCTGTCTGATTGTAGTTGTACAGCAGCTCACCCACCATTTTAACCCCGAAAAGGTCATTTGTTACCTGCCATTTGCCGAACCCTTTGTAAACAACAAGCAATTCAGCCTGCCCTAAAACAATGGAGCTTTTGTCTGTCGGGTAAGCGATCTTATCAGAACCCTGGCAGGCAAATGTTGCGTTTTTATGTAAACCACCGCACGAATAGAAATACATAAACCTGAAATCTCCAACTGTGGAAAGTGCCGGCAGCGTAATTGTAATTTTGCTGGTAGCTGACTGAATCATTAAAGCCTGTGATAAATCAGCATTTGTCAGTGTTTCATCTGCTGTAATTACCCGACCTGTTGAGAAGGGATCAGAAGGAGTTCCGCCGGGTGCAGCAACCACTATTTGCGGAACAAACGTAACTAAAAACTGTTCCCCAGGCTGGAAAACATCGTCTGCTGTTAACAACGTTATTTTGGGCCCCAGGTCGTTTGGTGAATCATCTGAATTTGTCCGCTTGTATTTTGGTAGTGTGATATCAGTGGCACTATCAGGTGTCATGGTGCCCTGTCCGATCCGTTCAATGTTCAGTTCCCAGTTTTCAATATCTGCCTTTTCAAATGTATTAACCCCGTTTACCAAATCTGTTGTAACGTCAACCTCCCAAAATTCAGGTAGACGAACTTCAACGCTGTTTAGGGAGATAGTCTGTTTGAAGTTATTCCTTACAGTTCCGGTTGCTGAACTGTCAACAGATTCCCAAAGCTTGATTATATAGATATGGCCATTTAAGCAATTATAGCTAAATGTTACCTGTAAAGGGTTACCATAAGGTTTTGCAGGCGCAATTGATTCAAGCAATACCGTAGGCGCACTGGCATCATAAAGTGCCAATACAAAGAAATTGGCAGAGTTTAAAAGAGTAGTTTGAGATGATACGCTGATATGTGGCATTATGTAGTAGTTTTAATTTCAATAATATCGGGTGCAGTGGTTCCTGATTCGTTGTCGTCATTGGGGCCAAATGCACCGGCATCAACGGACACAAACATTGATGCATCATCATCAATCACACCGGCTTCAACAACAATTCCATTCAGGTTATCTTTTGGCCTTATCTCCACTTTCTTGAAAGTCTTTGGCGCTCCTTTGGTTAAGAACTGATCCTGCAACTCAGCTCCATCATTTAGTGAAAATCCTTCACCGTCAAGCCTGCAGTTGTCCAGCAACAGCATACGGAATATTTTACGATGTTCATAGTCTGGGAAGCCGCCGTCTCCGCCAATGAATAAGGTGGTAACTTCATAAGGAATGGCGTTCAGAATTGAAATATCCTGTGGCTGATCTATGTAAAACCTGCCTGAATACTTTTGTTTGAACCGGTTTTCAAACATCCCTTTAAAGCGTTTTACCAGTGTTATTGGCTGCTCTGAAAGAAACACAAACTGCTGTGTATTCTGAGTTGAATTTGCTTCTGCCAGTATGGTATCCGGCCAATCATTGCGAACCTCCAAACATTCACTAACAAGCAAATCCCCGGCTGTTGTGTTGCTGATAACAATGTACTTATCTCCTTCGCTCCATGCAGATGTGTCAATGATTTTCTGCCATAGGATATAAGGTGTTTTAATGGCATTTGCTGCAATCGTATCTAAGTTTGTTGGCCCTTCATAAATACTGTCATCTGAACAGTTGTAAACTGTGTATATGATCGGATCAAGGTCACGGGAAATGAACTGCAGCGTAACAGGATCACCTTTTTGAACTGGTTGACAATAGCCGTTCCTTTGATTCCATCTCCTTACCTGCTCTTTGAACAGGAAATGATTCCGGTTGTAGGTTTTGTATTTAGCTGGCTGTACCTGGTTAATAGGCACAAACTGTACCGTTGATAGGTAAGGACAAAATATTGTGTTGGGTGCCATGTCTGGTAATTTAAAGCCTGAAATATTGGCGAAAGTGTTTAAGTCAGTTTTATCTGATAATGTTGCTTTCCACGTTTGCGATTCATTTAAGCCTGGTTTCTGTTTAAAATCTTCTATGTAAAGGAAAATGTCATTACCCATGTAGGTAGCGTGAACGTGGGTATTGATCAAGCCTTTCATAGATTCCCTGAATGTCATTGGTACATTCACACCGGCTTCAATTTCTATCGGGTAAGCAAACCGCCCATTACCGAGTATATCCTCATTTGATGCCTCTGTTATTGTCAGTGCGCCAACTGTTCTGCTCAGGTATTTATTTTTGCTTAAAGTTTGAAAAGTCACCGGCCCTTTTACCACGTTCAGAAAACAACTGTTTATCCATGGCTTCCATTTGTTGTACAGCGTTTTCGGTGTCAAGTCTTCGATGTTATACGGCGCCCCCGGCACATCGCTTCTTATTTGAGTACCAAGTGGGCCGCCTGTAGCAATATTTGGGATGCCTGATAAATTGCTGTACTGTACCCGTTTTAAATTGTATGCTTTTATGTAGTTGCTTGAAAGGTTTATATCAGCTTCAAAAATTGAACTGTACTGAACCTGTCCAGGTGCGCCAATAATATTTGTAACTGTTATAAAAACAATGTCCCCTAAGGTATAGGCCCTGGTAATAATAGTCGATAAGCTACGGGTAAAATTTAAACGGGAGATTGTACCAGTTACATTTATATTTTCAGCCTGCAACAGGCCATTTATGTAAACATTGATCACAAAAGACCCGGTACCGCCTTCTATGCATCCTTTAATTGTGGCATCCAATCCAAAAATATTATTCAGTACCAATGAACTAAACATGAAGTACTGAAATCCGTACGCTATCCCGGTTGAAACAGCCATTGTAACCGTTGGCAGAGATAATAATTTCCTGTATGTACCACCAAGTACCGGAATATTTGCCCCAGACATTAAAGCATAAGTTCCTATTGTAAGGTTTGCTGTATTTATAGTAGCTTCCCCTGTTGCAGTTGTTTCAAGTGTAATAAAAAGGCAGTCATTGTACTGCAATACCTGGCTGAAATTATGATTAATTGAAATTGGCGTGTTTACACCTGCAACAGTAACCGTTTCAGAATAAATGACATTTCCGTTGTGCCAAACCTTGACAATTATTGTATCATCAGGTGTTGTTGGCGGCTTGTTTACTGAATTTATTATGCCTGAAATGGTAATGTTGCATGCTTCAGTTGCGCTATATCCGGCTTCAGCAAAAACAAAAATTCCGCTGTCAGTATTTGGCTGGAAGTATTCACCGTCTGTTATTGGCAGGTTTAATTTTTGATGAGAAATTACAGGACTACCATTTGCTACAAAAACAGTATTGGTATTTGCTGAATCATCCGGGTCTTGGTTCAGGGAAATAAAATCTGCCCTGAAAAAATCATAAACCCAAACTGATAGGTCTGTATTAATGATAAATACGCCGCTGTCGCTGTCATTCCTGGTTGTTGATGTTGCAGCGCCTATATTTGATCTTAACCGCTCAATTCCGTAACTGTCCGCCCGATATTTGCTTATTTTTTGAACCGGTTTATCAAATGACGTTACCGGCATTTTCATTTCAAGCTTAGTATTGTACTCGTACTTACCGGCCTTTTGATCATAACTTTGAGGTTCATACCCAATAGAAAAATCAGACATTTTAAATTTTGGGGATTGCCTCCATTTTAAAAATGCCAATTCTCCCAAACTGAAATCAATTGCATCTGACTTATATACCGCCGGCCCTGTGCCTGCTATTTTCTCAATGTACGCTGTGTTTCCCCTGGTTCCGAATGCTGCAAACAAAATAGCTTCAGCTGCTTCATATAGCTGCTTCAGCGTTGTTTTAATTACGGGGCCAAAAGCAGTATGATTGTTTTGATCTAAGAAAAAATACCGCTGGTATGTACTGTCGCCACTTGCCCGTAAAGCATCCCCGCTGGTAATAAATAAATTCAGATTGGCAGCCAATAACTCAGATTCTGCCGGGTAATTTAAGGTTGTGCCGGTTACTGTTTGATTCAGTTCATTTATTTTCTGCCAAACGTATTTAAACAGGTCAAGCCAGGTCATTCCCCAGGCCCTTGTAGATTTATACTGCGAAGAAAAAGAAACGGAGAAATTACCGCCTGAAACTTTTAATTTGCCACCTGTTGACCCGCTACCATCCTGAAAACCTCCGAAAAAGGTTAAAAAGCATCTTTCATTCGCCTGTAAAGAAACTGACAATTCAAAATCAAACCTTTCTTCGTGCCCGAGAAGATTACCAACAAGCCTCTGAATTATAAACGCCTTTACTGTGGTTACGGATCCGGAGTTTGTTTGAAGCAATAACTGAAACGGTATCTCCCTGCTGTCAGCGCAACCAGCGACTATAAATCCTTTCAGCTTAATTGTAATGGCAGATGTAGAATAAAAAAACCATGAAGGTGACTGATTTAAAAATTCAGATGTAGGGTTGTACTGAGATATTTGCTCGTACATCGGATTATTATGTGCAATTCCGAAATTATCCCCTTCATTATTTATAAATGTTGCAGGCATGGTTGACCGACCGCCACCGCCGCTGGTAGTTCCGCCGCCAAGGTTTGTAAAAGGAACAAACTGATAATAAAGCGTGTCCTGAACTTTTAAGCCATCCAGGTTGACTTTAATATTTTCGGGAATAGAGCCATCACACGGAACTTCAATAACTGTATTTTCATAGGCTTTTACCAGTTGTTGCGGACCGCCCTGGATCAATGGCGCTGATATGCTTTCCAGTACCGTACTTTCAATTTCTGACAGGTCAAGTGTTGCCTTGTAGTAAAGGCTGTATTCAGGATCGCCCGGGGCTGGCTGCGTATTGTATTTAAAGCATGCCAGTGTCAAAGGCACTTCGCTTCCAGCGCCTAACAAATACAGCTCCCGTATCATCTCATACTCACCTTTTACAAACTCCTGCGGTGTGCCATAACTTCGGCTAATACCATGCTTGCTTTCGTTGCGAATAAATCCTAATTCTGTTTCAAGCCAATTTGCCGGGGCGTTTTTGGTAGATACGTCAATACCTGCAGTTATTACCGCCGTAAGGATAGTTCCGGCAGCACTGCGATAATATGCCTTTCCTGTGGGCGTATCCAGTATAAAGTATATGAATTGTTTACGTGGTATCAATTTATTACTTTGCTTTGCAGGTACCGGCCAAAGTCCCCGTTAAAAATTATGTTTGTGCCACCTTTTTTCTGATTCCTGATTGCCTGCTGTGTTTGCCACCCCTGTTCAATGATGGCTTCTTTTACCTCTTTCAATCCTTTGTCAATACGCTCTGTCATGTAAGGCTGTGCCCAACTTTGTAACATGCTATTGTACATGGATTGATTGATCATGTCACCCATTGGTTTTAACTCGGTTCCAGCCGGCAGGATGCCCAATGTTGCCTTATCAACCATGTAAGGGGCTTTACCTGGTTCTTTTACCAATTCGGGACCCGCTTCACCATAAATAGCAGGACCGCCCGGGTGCACACCACCTTCAGCGTAGGTAGGTATTGGGGTTGCAAGTGCAATGGCAAGTTCAGCAGCGCCTAAAGCAATCACAATACCGGCTCTTAAACCGGCAGAATAAGGGTCACCTGTTGTCATTGCGTTGGTTGCCGCTATCGCTGTATTCAATGTGATTTTTGCAATAGACATGGCTTTGTCAAATTCAGCCTGCTTGATCCTTGCCTGTCTCTGTTCATCTTCCAGTTCCTTGTTTTTGGCAGCTGTTCTGGCATTCAACTGAACGACCATTGCAGCCTTTTCCTGTTCTGAAACGGTGGTATTGGCTATACGATCAAGCTCTGCCTGTTCATATCTGTTATTCGCATCAATAAGTTTCTGTAAAGCGTTCTGCTGACGGGTGTAACCAGCATCGATTAAGGTTTGTACTAGGTCAACTGCTTTATTTGCAAAATCCTTTGTGAAGTCATAGAGAATTTTATGTTTCTCTTTTTCCTGTTCAATTTCTTTTAACCTTGCCTGTCTTTTGGCTTCCTGGAATTCATCAATTAACGCCCTTTGCGCTTTTATTTTATCAGCTTGAACTTTCAGTTCTTTTTCAAATGAAGCAGCGACATCTTTTTCCCGCTGCTCATCCATTTTTTTAATATCAGATAAATACTGAGAACCCAGCTTTCGTAGTTCATCATAATACTTACTTTCCAAGTTGGCAAGCCTGCGTAAATGAACATCTTTTTCCCTGGCCATTTGAGCGTCAATAGCTGCCTGGCCGCCTGCAACATCTTCCGGCTTAGTGTCCTTTAAATTCTTCTTTATCTCCTCATATTTCAGTTTTTCGCTGTCAATCTCGTACTGCCTTTCCACTTCAAGCATTGCAATTTTTGCATCGTTAAAACGGCTTAAAGCTTCGAGCCTTTCATGGTAAGCAAGTTCGTCATTATCAACATCCTGCTTATTACGATCGATGATAAATTGCAGGTAGCGTTTACTAACTTCAAGGTTTATTCTTAAAATCTCCTCGGCTGTTCTGTCTGCCAATTCTTTTTGTTCTTCGGCTTTTTTCTCACGTTCTTTTTGCAGGTTAATTTCTGCAACCTGCAAGGCCGTTGAGGCATTGAAATTCGCCCGTATAATTTCCTGCTGGCTTGATACCTGATCCTTTGCTAAATCAAGCCTTACCTTTGCCCTGGCAATTTGTTTATCCAGTTCCTTGTTGTCATCTTCATTCTGAGTAATTCCCTGCTGCCTTACAAGATCCCGGTATTTTATGTCAGCGAGTAAAAGTTCTTTTTTATATTCTTGTAAAGTGGTAAACCCGCCACTTTTCATGAATTCATCATTTGCGGCCGTTGCCTTTTCTTTTGCAATACGCTTCTCAATTTCCAGTATTTCGAGTTTTGATTTCCCCAGGGCCTGTGCAATCTGAAGATCCTTTTCCATCCTGTTTGCATCAGTGATAGGTTCTTCATACAGCCCCTTTAATTCTCTTTGAGACTGTATAAGGCTTAATTGCGCCTTTTGCAGTTTTTCACTGGCTGCAGCAGCTTTTTCAAGTTCATCAGTATATCCGAACAATCCTTTTATTGCTTCGCCAATCTCTTTGCCGTATGCTGTTAAAATGGTAATACCGGCAGATAATAGTAAGTTCCAGGAAAACAGCGAACCCATTACACGGGTAAGTAACGATGTGGATTCTTGCCCTTGTGCTTTTAATGCAGCAATTTCAGCCTTTGCCTTTTTGATCTCATCAAATACCATTGGAAGGTTATTTGATATTGCAAGAAAAAACTGTTGCGCTGATATGGTTAAAGACGGTAATTCCCTGGCAACTTGTGTGAATGACATTCCAAGTCCATCGAATGCGGATTTGTAATTACCAACATTGCGCTGATAGTTCTTTAAGTTCCCATCCAATTTATCCAGTACAGCCCGGGTATCAAGTGCAGTTTTCAAAGCTTCTTTTGCAGCTGCACTTTCTATCCCGTGTACCAGTGCAAGGTTTTTATACCTTAATTCCTGGTCTTTTAATGCTTTACTTAATAAACCGTATTCATCAGTAAGTTGAGCAGCTATTTTAGCCTGTGCAACGGCTTCAGATGCCCCTTTTTTTCTTTCTTTTGCCAGTTCTCTTTCAAATTCTGAAGCTTCTCTTGTGGCTTTAGCTGCTTCTTTATCGGCTTCAGATTTTGCTTTTGTTGCAGCGGCGGATTCCTGCGCCGCTTTTTTGCCTTCTAAAATACTTTGGGTAAGTCTTAAATTCTCGGCCTGTAATGCCTTTATCTGAACCTGCAGGGCAGCTGCCTGTGTCTTTAACTCGGTGTAACCGCCATTTGAACCAAGATTTATCTTAGTTCCATCAATCTTTTTTAAAATCTCATACTGTTCAAGCAATGACTTGGTAATAGCTTCAATTTCCGGTTGAAAACTTGGCACATACCCAATCGAAACAATATTTTGTTCCATGCTTATTGTTTGTTTTTTTCGTGTTCAATCATTTGCTGCCGTAATTCATCACTGTATTCATGGATCATTAAGCAGTATTCCTCCATATCCGTCTTGTCCTTATCAATTTTATAGCCTTCTTTGCCCAACCGATTCATTTGCTTAATAAAGTCAGACCGGCTGTCAGTGGTAACCTTTGGGCCGTTACTTTTCAGATCATCATACTCTTTCAGCATCTCGGCTAATTCCGCAACTTGTGTTTTCTCTTTTATTTCGCACATTTCCAGCTGCTTTAAAAACTGGGGAGGGTTTGTTTTATCAAAACTTAACCGGTGCCCGTATTTTTTCAAGTCTGCCAGGGCCGGTTCAAATGGCTCATTGTGTACGGCAAACCATTCCTTTTCAACATTTATATAGCCCTGAACTGCTGCAATGCGTTTTTGCGTATTGTGGATATTAACCAGTAAAGCATATTCCTGTGTTTCGCCAATACCGCTTAAATCGATATATTCTGTATAAACAGTTTCCCAGTTTTCAGCACCACCTACACCGTCATATTGCTGATTAAACATTGCCAGCATGAACGTGCGAATATTGATATCGCAACACTTGAGTTGTATGGTAGCCTGTTCACTCATACTTTACTCATTGTTAATCCTGTTACCTGTTTAAACCGATCTCTAAAAGCCGGCATTGCTGTGTTGCTGGCAAAATCCTGTCTTTGTTCAGGATCTAATCCAAAGTCTTCATATCCTATCCTGTCAACCATTTTTTGAAAGGTTGCTAATGGTGAGGTTGTCTTTATGGCATCGTTCACTAATGTTGTTGTAAGACTGTTGTACAGGTTACCTTTATCAAAGAATGTTACCCGGTCTGTTACGGCACCTAATCCTACGCCAAATTTGTTTTTAAGGTACTTTGTCAGCGGCCTGTATTCATCGATCCTTTTTTTACCACTGATATCTATACCAAATGATAGCTGTTCACGTTGCAAGTTTGCCAGTTCGGTTGTGTTACCTTCCACAATTCCTACAAACTCTTTATGCGAATCAAAAGACTGCATACCCTGTATCATCTTTTCTAATCCCGGAAATGGCATGGTGAACAATTTTAAAAAAGGCCGGCCAACTCCTTAACCGGCCCTTTCTCATTTAACCAATTAAAACAAAAACCTACTTTTCAGCCTTATCAGCTGCCGGGTGTAGTTGCGCCCATAAATCCTTATAATCATCATCTGTTCCGCCTGTTAAAAGGTTCAACTTTTTAAGGTCTTCCCATTTCTTGCAGGCCTTGATGTCATGATGATTTTCTGAAATTTGGGTTGTTATACCCTGAAATACAAATGTCATATTCTATTTTTTGTGACATTGCTGCCGGTTAACAATTATGGAATTGCGCATGTTGCTGAAACAATACCTTCGTAACCTACAATTCCAGCAGCTTTCAGCACACTTGCAGCGGCCAAAGACACGGTTATGTTGGTAGCTGTTGTGAACGTGCCGGTAAACTCAATTCTGCCATTTACTACAGCAACTCCGGATGGAGTATTTGTGGTGCCATTGGCATTTTTAAGTACAAAATTTCCAGCCACTGCCAGGGTAGCGCCATACAATGCAACCAGGTCAGTTTCAGCGCAAACAGTTTTTACATCAACATAAACTTTTGTTGTGCTGTTTGCTATTCCCGCACTGTCAACAACCTTTGCATCCAATAATCCTTTCAGACTTAGGATGTCTTCAGTTGAATCACCTTTTACGATATCACCATTGTTGATATAATCAACTGGCGAAAAATCAAGCATGTACTTGTTTTTAAAGGTGGTTTTTAGGTTGGCCAGCTCCGGTGTTGGGGCAAATGCAACATTTACCGGGAATCCGCTACGGGTTCCATCGGCATTGATCATACGTTTTAACTTTCCTTCCAGGTCAATTTCAACAAAGGAATAGTCATGCGGCATGCTTTGCAGTGCTTTTGCAAAACAATCTCCGCCACTGGTGGTCATGAACGTGCGGCTGTACATTCCATTGCGTATGAATGCTTTTGAGCCATCTTCCAGCGTTTCTGTTACATCAGCCTCATTCGAGTCTGTAATGCCATTGATCTTGGCATATCGGCCAAATAACAGGTACCAGCGACCAGTTGCAGCATGCATCTTTGTTTTTGCGTAACCGGTAAAGTCAGCTTCATCGCTTTCTGCCCAAAAAGCAGACTTAGGCATCATGATAAGTGCATACGTTGCCAGCATAGCATCGTTACACTCCGTGCCTGTATTTTTAATAGCAGTTCCTGCGTTGCAGGGATTTACGAGTGCCATAATTTAAAGTTTTGCGGGCTTTAACAGCCCTTGTTTCTAATAATAATTTCAATTCCTTTGATGTACATCCAATCGACAATGTCAGTCATTACGGAGTTTATTCCATCCCAGAAATACCGGTCTGTTGTTTCGTGCTTAATTGCTGAATCATCCTGCATCATAAAGGTTGGGTGCATGGATAACTGCTCAATCAACTCATTATACACCGGATAAATGACCGGTTTAAAATTGTTGGTCATGCGTTTTTCAGCTTTCAGTTTTTGATCTGTTCTGTTAAAAATGAACAGATCAACAGTTGCCCGGCCAAAGTATTCAACACTGTCATGCTTGATCGGGAACGGTTGCGCCAACCATACCAGGGGAAATTTTAAAGCTCTGTCCGTTGGGTTTTTACTCCATTCGTTCAAAGTCTCATTGAGTTCAGTAACATAGCCATATTGGTAATTAAGGACCGGTAATGCCAATGCTGTTTTAACAGCAGTAACTACCGCTTCCATTTCATCTACCAGTATGTAGTTGCTGTGGCTCAAAATCCTAACCTGTTTTTCATGGTGAACAATTCGCAGTCAATGACAGTGTTTTTATACTCGGGATAAGTATCAGCATTATCAGACAGAAATAAGTACAAATCTGTATTCCAGTTGACCATTTCATTCCATGCCCTTATCATTTTGATTTCGGGGTTGGCATTAATGGCTAAGTCTGTTTTCTTTTCACTACTACCTGTGGTAAACGTGTAGTTGTCATTTTGATAATGCCAATACACGTAATTTGCTATCAGTGATTTTTTTGAAGTACCAACCGTAAAGTGGAGCCCTGGCCATTTGGTCAGAACTCCACTTTGGTTAGTATATTCTTTGCCATCTCTGATATCAAGCCACCTTTGATCAGGTGAACCGGCTGCTATACCGGCTTTGTAGGCCTTGTATAGTGCATATCCTAATAACCGCAGCAATAACTCATCTTCCCTGCTGTCAATCAATAACTGCAGGTTGGTTATGCCAGCCGGTGTATCAGGATAAGCAAGGCTTAATTCCCCGAAAAAATATGTATTGTCGATAGTTGGCATTAATACGGGTATAAATAGCTTTTAAAGGATGCTGATTGCCCAGTAGAACCTGTATAACTTATTCGGTAAAAACGCCACCCTACAGTTGTATTAAAGCTGTAGTTTGCCGTTGCATCTGAAGGAGTAGCAGCAGAACCAATAGTTGAAAAATTAACTCCGTCCATTGATCCCTGGAATGCCAGCGTTCCGCCTACAGTACCGGATATTTTTGTTACAATAACGTGAGCAGTTACACCAATACGAAAATTGCTTACAACACCCGCTGCCGCAGTAGTTACTTTAGTAGCTGTGCTCAATACCGTATCCAATGTATTGCCGTAACTGGTTGTTGTTAGCAACCTGGGGGCCTGTTGTGCAGTCGCTGAAACTGAGATCAGCAATACCGCAAATAGAAAAACGATTATTTTTTTCATTTCTTTTTTGTGTTTTTTGTTTTTACAATTGCAGGCTTTTTAACCTGCGTTTCTTCTGGCTGATCTTTAAAGACAGCAACCTTTCTTTCCCGTACCAGGCTGCTTGCAAGCATACTGTCACAGGTAAATTCTGCGTCCTTTTTATGGATTGCAAAATCTTCTGTAAAAATTACTGTCTTAAAGTGTTTTGTCTTTGCCATGATCTTTGTTTTAGCTTGCCAGTGTTGCCAGTGCAGCGTCAATTCCTACAACCTTGCGGAATCCTGATTTGTCAGAATTGCGGATAAGGAACAGTAAACGCTTACGGGCTTTTAAGGTAATCTGGTCTTTTACAAACTGGGTATTTACAACACCTTTAGAAAGGGTTACACCGCCCAATTCGTAAATAGTCGCATAACGACCGTCACCAACAACCAGCGTATCATCAGCAACATTGTTATCTTCTACAATCATGCTGTAAATAGGGTGTGTTGGTGGGAACAGGTACTGATAATTTGCATCTTTCTTCAACAGCAATTTGTTAATTGTGTTGTTGTTCATTGCTGCAAAATCAGGCTTGTATTTATTGCCCCCGGCAGTAGTAATTACGCCTTTAACCTTAGTGATAAGGTCATAAATATTGGCATCGGCTATACCGGAAGCAGCCGGAGTGAAGGCAGGTATGGAAGCCAATAAACCTGTCATAGTATCTCCTGTTCCGTCTGCATTTACAATGGCTGTGTCAATGGCACTTTCCACATTGTTATCCAGGAACCTGTCAAGTTCAGCAGCGGCATTTGCTTCATCTTCAAAGAATTCTTCATTAACGGGTAATGAATCGCCAACTTTTTTAAGGTCAACAGAATAGCCTTTGAATGTTGCGGTACTTTCGGGGAAAGTTCCACCTTCAGCAATAGCAGCAGCAGCCTTAACGGTTGTTGTTTCATCCCAGTCGATGTATTTGATAGTTCCGTTGTGAGAACCTACAGGTAAGTTCACTTTACGGAAAACATCATACAACGCCCTGGCAATTCTCAACAACTGTCCAATGCCTGGAATAACCATTTGGTTAGGATTGGTAGCGATTGATGAACGTGCAACCGTAGCTTTCATGGTTACTTCTGCACCCGGTGCGCCTTTCATTATTGTTTTCAACTCTTCTTTGCGGCTTTTCACTTCATCAGCGATTTTTATGCCTTTTGCAGCGCCACCGGTTGTTTGCTCTTTAATCTGCTGCACATCTTCTTTCAGTGCTTCAAATTCAGCTTTACGGGTTTTAGCTGCTTCAACTTCAGCGTCATTTTCAGCCTTAACCAAGGCATTGATTTCGGCATCAGATTTACCAACGTTGGCAGGATCTGCTTTTAATTCCTGGAACCTGGTCGGGAATCTTTCCTTAATTGCATCTGCAATCATTTTTTTGGTTGATTCCAATTCAAAGGCTCTTTTTTGCTCTGCATAAATGTCACGCTGATCAGGTGTCATTTTGCCGAGCTCTTCTTCTGTTTTGTATTTAAACATTTTAGTAAAGATTTGGGTTTATAAAATTTGTTTCCGTTTGAGTGGAATTATCCGGCTCGATTGTATCTAAAGCAGTGCTTTTGGCGGCTGCTACTGATTGTGTTGGTGTGGCAAAATTGCTGCCTTTGACTACTGCACTACCCTCAATATTCTTTGCTTCTGTAACTGCCCAGAAATAGCCCTGCAATTCAGCATCTTCTTTATTAGCAACAACAGTGATATACTTATCCCATGCTGCCTTTTCTTTGTCGTAACGCTCATCATTGATACACATTTCAATCTTCACGTAACGCATTCCTACTGAATGCTGCTTAACCTTTCCCTGCCTGTACTTTTCAAACATCAGCGGGCAATCTTCTTTTGAAATAACGCTGTCATAAATCAGGGCCTGCGTATTGCCTTCAAAGTCAAAACCAAGTTCTTTCCAGGTCATTTGCTTACAGAACACTTTCACTTCATCAGAGATAATCCCTTCAAAAGTGAAATTGTGCTGGTTTACCAGGTAGTTATCTTTCGTTTCCTTAATTGACTTATTCCACAACTGATCAATGTGAACATCAGAATGGCTATCCATCAACTTGGTAGTGTTGATAATGGACCTAACTTTTATTTTAGTGGCTGTTGCCGGTATTTCATCAGCACTTTTGCAGGCTTCATCCTTATCATTCACCAATGGAGCCAAATAGCTTATTGCATCGGCGTATTTTATAGCCGACTTCTTTTGTGCTATCAATGCAGATTTGTTTTCGATTAACCAATCGAATAACTCTGATTTGTCCGTGAAGTGAGGTATTGTTATCATTTCTTAACAATTTTGCCAGGCTGCATCATTTTATCTTTTGCATCCTGTAGTTTTTTAATCTCGGCATCAGTCAACTTCTTAGGCGGTTGGCTGTCCTGTTGCTTTTGGTTGTTCATATTTTGCATTTGAATAGTTAGTACCTAATTGCTTATTGATTTCTGCCAGCGGAACACCAAGCTTCAGCAGGCCGGTCATGGTCTCCATGTTCTTTTTGTTCACATCTGCTTCTTCTTTTTTGAAGACCTGCATGAATGGCAAGTGATCCCAGGTGATTGTTATGGTCTTATCAGTATAACCGAACCTGACAGCTATTTCGCCAAAGAAATCATCTCCTTTGCTTTGTAGTGTATAGGCCACATGTTTTGCAACGCACTTCTCCTGATTCTCGAATGTGGAAGACTGCAGATATGCCTCCAATACGTCACGGGGGATGTTGTACATGGACCCGATAAGGAAATAAGCAGTTCGGTATGCTTCGTCAAGTTTAAGCTTGCCTATATCTTCAACAAACCTTTTGATATCAATCAGTGACTTAACGGCATGAACGGATTTGCGACCGTTTACCTTTTGCTCAATGCTTTCCTTTTCATCATTACTCATTGGCAGTTTTGATACGTCCTTTGGGTCTGCTTGCCCGGCAACCATGTACTTACCTGAAAAGCGGATATTGATGTTTGTGCTGTCTAAGGCAGCATCTGCATTGCTTAGTATCTTATACAGACTGTCAATGCGGCTCCGGCCCTTAAACCAGTTGCCCTGGCCATTGGACAGGTCAGTTAATACCAAGATATTTTTTAGCGGAATATCTTTGGTTGTGCCGTCTTCATAGCGGTATTTTACAACCGTGTCCATCATGGTCTTATAAGATGCTTTGGATAGTATCAGTTTATCCTTTTGTTTATCAAAGGCAATTGGCCATTCTATCTTGTGAGCTTCGAGAAAATACAGGATGTTGTCAACAGATGGAATATTGCTATCCATGTAGCAGTAAACATTCCCCTGCATGTAGTGGAACATGGAATCCCAAAGAAACTGGGAGCGTGACTGCATGTAATTAGGGTCATTGAATAAGGCCAATACCGGATCGTTGTCAATTACATTGCCTTTTAAATCCTTCACTTTTACTTTACCCAGGCTGTACAGGTCGCATTGCAGGCAAACAACCTTGCAGAATGCAGGATTTGACCAAACAGCATTGTATTTGTCAAGGTCACTGGTATAATCGTTGAATTGAGGAGATGCGTTGTAGGCTATTGAAACGGGATAGAAGCCGTCTTCGTCAGGCTCCGGACGTCTGTACGTAGAAGGGCTAAATGTACGGACAATGTTATGTCCGAATGTTTTTAAAATATTGGCCAATATTTTGCGAATGCCTGCTATTTATGCCGGAAATTCGGGGGCAATATACTTAATTTTTAAATAAGTGTATTATTTTTTTAGTAAATTAAATATTTTGGATCAATCCATCCTTAAACATCTGAGATACACCGTAGGCAATAGCATCTATCGTATGGTTGTTTTGGTCAATCGGTTTTTCAAGTTGTACGCCAAACTTATCCTTATCATAACAGTACGTTTCCTGCTCCATTTCAATGTTAATTGACCTGTCAGTATAGAAGATGTTCAGGCCGGATAATATGGCTATACGGTTAACCAGGTCCATTTTACCACCTACTGCAACTGCATACTCCCAACCGGCATTCCTAAGTGACAATATTTTGTTTGGCCGGTTGTTATCGCAAACGATTATCGCATTGTAAGGAATACCGAACTGCTTGAACTTCCATGATACCAAGCCGTCATGTATTTCGCCGTTTGCCTGTTCAATACAGGCTCCACGGATAGAATGCAGTTGCTGTTGTGACAAACCCCTTTCAATCTCGTTTTCGCTCTCATAATTTTTTTCATCCACATAAAGATTCCCGTCATGGTATTTAAGGCCAACCACCCCCCACGGATCAACCTTACCCCAATCATTTCCGATATACTCCTGTTTATCAATTTTTAGGTAGTCAGAATACGGTATTGATTGCCAGTTGTAAATTCTGCCTTCGACCTGGCCAACTTCACCCAAACCATACACCCGCCACATATTTGCCCAATACTGATTTATCACTACCAGCTTGCCTTCAGCATTGACAGCATATCCTTTTTCCTTGTAAAGCAGTATTTCATACTTTTCCCCGGCATCCAAGAATTCATTATCCAGGTAAGTAAGTTTGATGAAATCGCAGTCAGAACGATTTTTAACCTCCGTATGGAACCAGAACTTGCTATTAGGGTTGAAGTCAATGAATATTTGCTTTGCCCGGCTGGTAAGCTCTCGGTAAGTATCGAATTTGATTTTGTTAGCCTCATTCACAAACATTACATCGCAGCGCAAACCTTTACCAATATCTTCCTTATCCAGGCCAATGAACTTTATAAAAGATCCGTTATTGAAAGTGTACAGCGTACCGCCTACCCAGTTGCGCTCTTCATAGATGCCAAAAGCCTTCATTATTTTAACAAAGTCTTTAATGACAGTGATACGCATCTTTGACAGCTCTTCAGATGCTACATAGATTTCTTTGTTTGAATTGGATGAGGCGTGGTTGATAAGCAGAATAAGGATGGAAAACGTTTTGCCGGCCCCCTGTCCGCCCTGTATCCCCTTTATCTTTTTCCGGAGTGCAGATATTTTACGGAGTGCCGTTGTCGGTTTTATCATCTGATTGGGATAATGGGTCAAATGACAGAAGAGGAATATTCAGCGCAACTTTGATAGCTTCCTGATCTTCCATTGACTTTACCAGTACATCAATAGCTTTTGGATTACCATCATTGGCATTCTTTACCAGCTTCGTAACGAACTCGGACATTGTTTTAGTTGGCTTACCATTTGCGCCAAACATCTTTTTTACAATAGCCTGACTTAGTAGCCGCTCTTTGCGCCAATGCTCCCATCCTTTGGATTTATTCTCAGGTGGCGGCTGCCGGTCCTTACTAAACTTTACCCCGTTGGCCGGGGGTTGTCGTTTTTTTGTCGTTTTTACTGACTTTGCCATAAACCAAAATTACTAAAATAATAATTGATTTACTATTTTGTTAACCAACATTGCAAATTTTATTCCGGGGTGTTGGTTATAGTGGGGTTGGGGGGTGGGG
>ERZ869921.672-NODE-672-length-17990-cov-8.994759_pt1 | contig 17990 bp, 22 predicted proteins | sample MGYA00579310_ERZ869921 | MGnify/ENA primary metagenome ERZ869921 (study PRJEB32216, sample SAMN09231816) | wastewater metagenome | place: USA: Maryland | collected 2016-06-21 | study: EMG produced TPA metagenomics assembly of the PRJNA472060 data set (Reclaimed...
CGGCCGTCGAGCAGATCAGCGAAGGCGTCAAGTCATTCAAGCCCGCCGTGACGGCGGGCGACGGCACGACCTCGCTGACGGTCACCATGTATGCCCGGAGGAACCGTTGATGGCCAAGCCGACCCTATCCGAGACGCAGGCGGCTCTTGCGAAGCTCGGCGTCATCGCGCGTGCCATTGCGGACGCCCAGGTCATCGTGGACGGCCTCGCCGGTCACGAGCAGAACGCGAAGGAACTGAAGGCGGCTGCTGACGCCGCTCGCGCGGACAAGGCCAAGGCCGACGCCGACCTTGCCGAAGTGCAGGCGACAATCGTGGCCGCCAAGGCCGAGGGCAAGAAGCTGGCTGAGGCCGCCAAGGCCAAGGCCGACGGCATCGTGAGCGCCGCTGAGGCGAAGGCGAGCGCCCTTGTGGCTGATGCCGAAGCGAAGGCGGAAAAGGCCGCTGCTGACGCAGCCGGTGCGCTACAGGCAGCGATTGATGCCGATGCCAAGCGCGCGGTCGCGGCGTCCGATCTGGAAGACCTGACGACGCGGATCGAGAGCGCGAAGGCGAAGCTGCGCGCGCTGGTGGCGTAAGTGCTGCTTCTCACGTCCACAAGCGATCTGATCCGGCTCGTCACATCGAGCGCGGCCGCGATCAAGGTTCATGCGTCCTATGTGGACCTGAGCGGGGCGACGGTCACGCCCGGCCGGACCAACACGTCCATTTCGAGCGCGACGACGACCGATATTGTGGCTTCTCCAGGCTCTGGCGTGCAGCGCAACGTCAAGGGCGTCACGATTTTCAATGACGATGCCAGCCTGTCTTGCAGCGTGCAGATTTCGCACACAGACGGCACGACGGCGGTGGACCTGTGGACGGTCAATCTCGTCGCGGGTCAGGGCGTCCAGTATGTCGAAGGCCGGGGCTGGGAAGTCCTTGGCGGCAACACGCTCGGCAACGCTGTTGACGTGCAGGTGTTCACGAATAGCGGCACATGGACCAAGCCGACAACGTTCACCCCCAAGGTGGTGATTGTCGAGGCCATCGGTGGTGGCGGTGGCGGTGGTGCCGGCGCGTCTCTCGCCACGGCTGTTGTCGCCAAGGGTGGCGGCGGTGGCGGTGGAGGCGGTTGGGTGCGCGGCGTGTTCAACGCTGACGATCTGGCGTCCACCGAGTCTGTCACGCTCGGCGCGGGCGGAACGGCTGGTGCGCGAGGCGCTGCTGGCGCGGCGGGCGGCGCAGGCGGCATCGGCGGCAACACGACTTTCGGAAGCTGGCTGACGGCCTTCGGTGGCGGTGGTGGCGCAGGTGGTGCGATCTCTGCTGCGGTGACGGGCGGTGGCGGGGGCGGCGGTTCTGGTGGTGCCGGCGCATCTGGCTCAACGTCTGGCGGTGCTGGCGGTGTTCCAACGGCTGCGTCCAACGGCGCGGGCGGGCAGGGCGTTACCGGCACGGTTGCCGTCTCCACAACTGGCAATGCGGAATTTGGCGGCGCCGCTGGCGCTGGTAGTGCCAACCCGCCTGTAACCAACTCGCGTGGCGGCTCGTCGCTGCGTGGCGGTGGCGGGGGCGGCTCAGGCGGGCACCACAGCGCGACTCCTGCGATTGTCGCAGGCGGCGAGGGTGGGCGCTCTGGCTCCTACGTGGTCGGCGGCGGCGGCACGGTTGGCACGGACGGCGCAAGCCCGACGGCAGGCGGCAATGGCGCCAATGCAAACTCCGGTCGCGGTGGCGCAGGCGGAGGCGGTGGCGGCACAACCATCACGGCGTCCACAAACGGCGGCGACGGCGGCAATGGTGGCCTTGGCGGTGGCGGTGGGGGCGGGGGCGGCGTCGGCATGAACCCCGGCCTCGGCGGCAACGGTGGCGTTGGCGGTAAGGGCTACTGCATCGTCTACGCGTGGTGATGCGCCGTGGCCCATCCCGGCGCGTTCAGTCCTGATCTGGTTCCGGTCGCGTGGTTCGATCCGGACATGCAGCCGTCAGGCTGGTTTGCCGATGAACTGATAGCGGACGGGGGAACACCCCCCGAACCAGAACCCTCTGAAGGCGGTCTCACCCGCCGCTTTTTCACGACCAGGAGAGGCCGCTAATGCCCCGCACCTTCACGGACCGCACCCGTCCGAAAGAAGTCATGTCAGCCGACGACGTCGCGCTGTCCAAGCTGCTCGCCACGACGAGACGAGGACGCTAAGTGACCTCACAAATCCAGGTCGTCAACGCCGCGCTTCGCCTGATCGGCACGCGGCGGCTGACGGCGCTCGACCAAGGCAGCGTGGAAGCCGTGGAGGCTGAGGACGCATGGGATCGCGTGCTTGATGCGACCCTGCGCAGCCATCCGTGGAATTTCGCCATGAAGTTGGCGAGCCTCGCGGCAGATAGCGTTGCGCCTGCGTGGGGCTACACCTCGGCCTATCCTGTCCCGTCGGACTGCCTGCGCGTGTGGGCGGTTGATGGGCTGGACTGGAGGTCATGGACTATCGGCCGCCACGGCACGTCTCCGAACGAGGTGACGGCCATTCTCGCGAACACGACGGGCGCGCTCAACGTCGCCTATGTGCAGCGCGTGACGGACGTGTCCAAGTGGGACAGCCTCGCGGTGAAGGTGCTGGAGCTGGATCTGGCGCTGGAGCTGTCCAAGAAGATCACCGACTCCAACCCCGACGTGCAGGCGCTTTACGAGATGCGCCGCATGGCTCTGCGTGACGCTAAGGTCGCGGATGCTGTCGAGACGCCTCCGGGCGATACCGGGCCGGATGACTTCATTCTCGCGCGCGGGGATGGTGGCGTCTACAGCTACTGGCCGCGCTACGTCTGATGCCCAAGGCAGCACCGGCACTCGTCAGCTTGAATGCTGGCGAGTTCTCCCCTCTTGTCGAAGGCCGCATCGACCTCGACCAATACCGCTCGGCGCTGACGCTCTGCGAAAACTTCATCCCCATTGCGCAGGGTGCGCTCCGCAACCGCCCCGGCACCAACTACGTCAACACCGCGAAGTCGTCCTCTCTGGCCGACGTGACGCGGCTGGTGAGCTTCGTTTACTCGCAGGACCAGTCCTACGTCCTTGAGTTCGGCAACCTGTATTTCCGGGTCTATCGGAACCGGGCGTATAACTCGACGGAGGTGGTGACGCCGTGGACGACGGCCGATCTGCCTTTGTTGCAGTTCACGCAGTCGGCGGATGTTCTCTACGTCACGCATCCGAGCTACCCGCCTTACGCCATTGCGCGCACCGGGCACACGTCATGGACCTGCACGGCTCTGACGTTCGATGACGGGCCGTTTCTGGACGACAACCCGGACAACACGACGATTGCGGTCTCCGGCACGCTGACCAAGGGCGGCACGGTCACGCTCACCGCGACGCCGGGCTACTTCACGGCCAACATGGTCGGCGGCCTGTTCCGGCTGTGGGCGACGAATATCGATGTTTCCAATTTCCAGCCTTGGGAGCCGGGCAAGAGCTACACGACTTCGGATCGCGTCTATCACAACGGGCGCATCTACGCGAACGCGACCGGCTCGACCAAAACCAGCGGCACCATTCCGCCGACGCATGAGGAAGGCTCGCGCTGGGACGGCCTTGGAAGCACGAACTGCAAGTGGACATTCGAGAGCGCGTTCTTCGGTGTCGTGCGGGTCGCGACCTATTCGAGCGCCACGTCAGTCACGGCCACGGTCCTTCAGCAGCTTCCCTTTACGCTGACGAGCCACGCTTCAACGCGCTGGGCAGAGGGCGCATGGTCGGCTGAGAATGGCTATCCGGCAGCGTCCACGTTCTACCAGGATCGCCTCTGGTTCGGCGGCACGACATTCCAGCCTGACACGGCATGGGGGTCTGGCGTTGGCGACTATCCGAATTTCGGCGCGTTCAATCTCTCAGGCCAGATCACCAGCGATCTCGCCATTACGGTCACGGTCGCGTCACAGCAGGTCAACCGTATCCGTTGGATGCGTGCGGATGGGGCGAACCTCGTTATCGGCACGGAGGCCAGCGAGTTCCTGATTGCGCCGGCCACGACGGCAGAGGGCCTGTCGCAATCAAACCTCCGCATCATGGAGCAGACGAATTACGGGTCATCGACCGTCGCTCCCATCCGTGTCGGGCCGACGATCATCATGGTTCAGCGCGCCGGCCGTCAGGTGCGGGAGCTGACGTTCAGCCCGCAGGATGATCGCTACACCGCGCCGGACATGACGGCGCTGGCGACGCACATTACGGCGGCGGGCGTGGCCGACATGGCCTATGCGCCGGAGCCGCACGATCTGATCTGGGTGGTTCTTGAGGATGGCAGCCTGCGCACGCTGACCTATGACCGGGACCAGGGCGTCATGGGCTGGGCGCGGCATACGCTGGGCGGGGCAGGGGATAGCAGCGGCAACCCGCCATTTGTGGAGAGCGTGACGGTGATCCCGTCGCCGGACGGCACAAGGTCCGATGCCTGGATGTGCGTGCGCTGGTGGCTGAATGGCGCGCTCAAGCGGTGCATCGTCTATGTGAATTTCGACCGCGACGTGGACGGCGACATTGAGGACAGCCAGTTCCTTGACTGCGCCGTGACCTATGACAGCACGGCGACGGCGACGATCACCGGCCTCGGGCATCTCAACGGCGTAGAATGCCGGGTGGTGGCGGACGGTTATATTCATCCGGCGAAAACCCCCTCCGGTGGGTCGATCACATTGGACCGCAGCGCGAGTGTCGTGCATGTGGGCCTGTCCGCTCCGGCCAAAGCCGAGACCATGCGGATTGAGGCTGGATCTGCAAACGGCACCGCGCAGGCAAAGACCAAGCGGTTCAGCAAGGTGCGGTTCCGGGTCTATGCATCGACCGGCGGCAAGTATGGCGTGCGCTCGCGGACGAGCGACCAGTTCCGCCTGATCGACCGCGTGCCGAGCGATCCGCTCACGGCGGCGCAGGCGTTGCAGTCGGACGACTACGAGGTGTCGTGGCCTGCCGGGCATGAGAAGCCGGGGCGGCTGTATTTCGAACAGGACGTGGCCCTGCCGCTCAACATGCTGGCGATCTTCCCAATAATTAACACGATGGATTAGGTGGCCGTCGAGATCGCGCCGCTTCTGGCGGCTGACCTGGCCGAGATCGAGCTACAGGCCAGCCAGGCGCATATGCGCAAGTGGATGGGCGGGGACTTCGGCGCGGCGATTGAGGCGGCCGGAAACTGCGCCACGGCGTTGCTGGATGGCGTGCCGGTGGCCTGTGCGGGCATCTGCGACATAGAGGGCCGCCGCTACGCTTGGGCGTTCCTGGGGCATCTGGCGCGGCCTGTGATGCTGGCGGCCTCCCGTGCGTGCGCTGAGGCGCTGTCACGTGAAACATCCGATGTGTTCACGCACTGCCGGATGGACGTTCCGGCCAATGCGCGCTGGCTGAAATTGCTGGGCTTTGAGCCGACGGGAACGCGGGACGTGTTGCCGGACGGGATGACATACGAGCTGTGGGTGCGAAAGCATGTTTGAACTGGTGAGCGCGGGGGGCGGGGGCTTCCTGCACTGGCTGTGTGCCGATCCGACGCTGCTGCTCGTCTCGGCCGGCCTGTCCGCTGCGTCGTCCCTGTTCGCGGGCTATGCGCAGATGCAACAGGAGAACGCGACGGCGGCAGCGGCTGAGGCCAATGCGAAGGAAACAGGCCGCCAGCTCGCCGCTGAGGACGTGGTGGCCGAGCGCCAGCAGCGTGCCATGGTAGGCGATACCCTGACGGCGATTGGTGGGAACAACGTCACGCTGTCCGGATCGGCGCTGGATATTACGCGCCAGAACCTTGTCGAGAGCGAATATGAGCGGCTGGTCGGCCGCCGTCAGCGCGCCATGGAGATCGACAACCTGAAATATGAGGCGGCGGCGGCGAAGTCGCGCGGGAAACAGGCCATGTTCGGCGGCATTCTTGGCGCAGCTGGGTCGGCGGCGCAGGTGTTCGCGCCATCTCCGGGCGGCGGGCTGGGCGGCGGTGCGTCACGCGGCTCGATTGCTGGCCTCGGTCGCGGCATCGGGCGGGGCTGACGGATGCCTGCACTTCCCACAGTCCTCGCCCGCTCGGCCGGCGGCGTCGTCGCCGTGCCCAATGTGCAGGTGACGACGCCCGCGATTTCGCAGGGACTGGCGCAGCTTAGCGGGTCATTCGAGCGCCTCAACCAGAAGTGGGAAAAGCAGGCAGAGCAGGATGGGCGCTTGTGGGCGGCTAAGCGGTCTATAGAGCTGCGCTCCGGTGTCCAGCGGGCGCTGCAGGAGCGGATGCTGTCTGGCAAGCCCGTTGACGGCTTGGGCGATTGGGCAGCAACGGCAGCGGACGAAGCCTTCCGCGTGGCCGCTGAGGAAGCCCCGAACGACTACGCCAAGAACTATCTGGCCCTCTCCGGAATGGACACGCGCGGCGACATGCTGCTGGCCGGTGACAAAGCCGAAGCTGATTTCAAAGTAACCCAGCGGGTTACAGATGCTGAAGACACGCTCAACGCCTTCATGGGTGACGCGGCGCTTGGCGGGTTCGACAATGCCGAGCGGCTGGCTGGCGAATGGAAGGCCACGATTGAGGGCATGGACGGCTTGCCGCTGGAGACGCGCGCCAAGATGCAGCGCGGAACGCGCGACATTCTGGCGGCTGCTGTGCGCGGTCAGATCGAGAAAAACCCCGGCGGCGCAATTGAAAAAACGCAGCAATACATGGCCGACGGCCTGATTGATGCGGGAGACGGCGCGGCGCTGATCAGTTCGGCCCAGAACGAAATCGACCGTCAGGCCGCCAAGGCTGAGGCGAACGCCGCGCGCGCGGATCGTTTGGCCGCAAAGGCACTTGCGGCAACGCAAGATGAGACCGCCAAGACCGGATACGAGATGATTGCCTCGGGTAAGGTCGATGCCGACTGGATCATCAACAACAAGGCGAACCTGTCGCCGTCCGATTACCGCATTATGCTTGGCGCATTGAACGAGCCGACCGACCAGAAGGACGTTGTGGCGGGGCATCTGCGCAGCCTCTACATCGACGGCAATCTGGACCCCGAAGCCGTCATTCAGGACGTGGAGGCGGGCGTGCTGTCGGCCGACCGGGCGAAGACACTACTGGATGAAAACCAGAGCCTCACAGCCGACGACCAGCCCCTGTCTCCGCTTCGGACGGGACGCGAACTTCTGACAAACCAGTTTGAGGCATTCAAGGGCGTGGACGGCGGGCTTGCGGCATCGGCCTTTGCCTTTGCCAAGGCCGACTTTGAGAAGTGGGCCCGGGACAATCCGGACGCGACTGAAGTTGAAATCCGCTCACAGGCCGAGCTTCTGGCATCTCGCGCCGGGGCGGATGTATATGCCAAGGCGCGCGACAAGATGAAACGCCCCGCATTCCTCGTCGGCTCCAAAGACGCGCCGGATATTGAGAAGACTAAGGCAGCGACTATGGATGCCTTTATTGTTCGCCACGGAGGGGACCGAAAAGCAATCCTCGAAGATCCAGAATATCTTAAGGAGATGGAGCTGATCTCTGACCTTGAGAAGCTGCATTCCGTGAAGCCGAGCGGGGAAGCGAAGTGAATTTCGTTCAGGACATGTTTGCCGAATACAAAGCGCTGCGAGACGCACGCGGTGTCGGGCAGACGACCGATTACGCTAGTTCTGAGCTTGATCGCTATCTTGCGTCCAAGGGCTCTGTCGCGCCCAAACCTGCCGCCACGTCTCCGGCCCCGGCTGTGCTGTCAAAAGCCCAATTTGACACGCAAGAGGGAGCTGACGTGCCGGCCGCCGCGTCGACAAGCCCAGATGCTAGCTCGGTCGATGGCCCAAGCGTAGCGGAGCAATATCTTGCCCGCTCGCCTATGGCGGCCCTTGGAATGCGGGTGATGAAAGCAGCTCCCGCAGTTGCGGGCGACATCGGAATGGGCGCGATTGAAGCGCCGCGGGCCATCATCGGCGGGGCCATCGACAGTGCAAACAGTGTCATCGGCCTGGTCGATGACATTGCCATGGGCCTGAACGATCTCATGCCGCTTGGCGGAATCGACGGCTCCACCAGTGCAGAGCTGAAGGCGCAACGAGCCAACGGCGACACGCTCATTCAAAAGGGCATTCCGAATCTCGACCGTCCCGATAGCGTCACCGGAAACCTCATTCGTTCTGCAACCGGCTTTCTTCTGCCTTTCAGCAAAATCAAGAAGGGCGTCGAAGCTGCCGGAATAAGCGGGCGTTTTGTCGGCAACACGCTTGCGGGCGCGCTCACCTCATTCGTCACAGCCGATCAGAACGAAGGCCATCTATCGGATTTTTGGAAAGAGGCCGGGCTTCCGCAGAATGTCCTCACCGACTTTCTCGCCAGCGACCCGACAGATACGTCATGGGACAAGCGGTTCAAGGACACCGTTGATGGGCTTGGACTTAGCGCTATTGGAGATCTTGTCGTCAAGGGTGCAAAACTCCTGCAGATCGGCAAGGCCGCAGCGCCTGCCGGGCCGAACCTGGCGCAGATCGCCGCGCAGGAAGTGAAGCCAGCCTATACCATTGATCAGCTTTTCCTGCCGACGCCCGCGAAAGGCAAGACGGCTGGCGACGCCATGGTGATCGCATCGAAGTCAGATCAGGCGCTGCTGGCTACGGGCGACGCAACGCCCAACTTCCTCGTCGATGCCGGGAAAATCGGCGGCGACAAGATCAAGATCAACTTCGCCCGCATCGACACACCCGACGACATCAAGGCCACGATTGGCCGGATGGCGGATGCGTTCTCGTCCAACATTGACGAGGCCCGCCGTGGCGCGACGATGAGTTTCGACCAGATGAAGGGGCTGGCGGACGACCTCGGATATTCGGTGGACGATCTGCTTTCCCGCACGCGCGGTCAACCGATGAATGCCGAAACGGCCCTTGCCGCCCGCCGCCTCATGAGCGCGAGCGCGACCAATCTCACGGCGCTGGCCGAGAGGGCCGCGAGCGCCACGGCGACCGATGCCGACCTGTTCAATTTTCGCCGCGCCATGGGCATGCACGCGGCTATCCAGAACGAAGTCATTGCGGCGCGGACTGAAACCGCCCGGGCGCTTGCCTCATGGCGTATCGGCGCTGAGGCCGGCGAGGTGGCGCAGGCCGACATCAAGGCAGCGCTGGACAGTTTCGGCGGCTCCGAAACGGCAAGCGAGATCGCCAAGCGGATCGTGAACCTCAAGGCCATGGGCGCCGCGACCCCAGGCAACATCGCCAAGATTGCTCAGGCGGGCTTCGGCGCCCGGGTCTCGAATGCCGTGACCGAGGCCTATATCGCATCGCTGTTGAGCGGCCCAAAGACCCACATCGTCAACTTCACGTCAGGCTTCACCACGAGCGCCGCCAGCATCATCGAGCGCGCGGCGGCGTCCAAGGTGCCCGGCTCGGCTGTTGCGTCTGGTGAGGCTCTGGCGATGCTTGGCGCAAGCGTCTCCGGCTTCCGCAAGGCGCTCTCGCTCGGCTGGCAGGGCCTGAAGTCAGGGGAGGGTGGCATTGCGCTCGGCTCCAAGATGGAGGCCCGCGACCGCGCCATCTCGGCGGCCGCCTTCAATGCCCAGAACACGACGCGCGGCGCGGTTATTGATTTCGTCGGCTCCGCTTTCAGCATCCCGGGACGCCTCGTGGTCGGCGCGGACGAGTTCTGGAAGTCGATCAACATGGATATGGAAGTCAGCGCTCTTGCGGTGCGGCAGGCCACAGCCGAGGGCCTGAGCGGTCCGGCATTCATGGAGCGCGTCGCGTCGCTGTCGAAGGCCCCGACCCGTGAGATGATGGACGAAGCCCGCGAAGCTGCGCTGCGCGCCACGTTCCAGGAAGATACCGGCAAGTGGGGCAAGGCCCTCATGAGCCTGCGCACACAGTCTGGGTTCCTTGGCCGCGTTATCCTGCCCTTTGTGAAGACGCCGACCAATATCTTCCGCTACACGATGGAGCGGACGCCCATGGCCCCGCTGGTGGCGCAGTGGCGCAATGACATTGCGGCCGGTGGCGTTCGGGCAACCAAGGCGGCGACGCGCGCGGCGCTCGGAACCACGGTCACTATGTCCAGCATCGATCTGGCGATGAACGGCTATCTCACAGGCGCCGGGCCGTCCGCCCCCGCTGAGAAGGCCGCGCTGCTGCGTCAGGGCTGGAAGCCCTATTCGCTCAAGATTGGCGACAAGTATTACGAATACAATCGCCTTGACCCCCTTGGCATGACGCTCGGCATGGCGGCGACGTTTGGTGAGTGGCTGAACCAGGCTCCGCCGGATGACGAGGAATTGGCCGCGCGCACATCCGACCCCATGGCCGCCTTCGCGGTGGCTGTGTCGCAGTCGGTCTTGAACAAGACCTACATGCAGGGTCTGGCCGGCATCTCGGAGGCCATGGCGAACCCGGATCGCTATGCCGAAAGCGAAATCACGCAGATGCTGTCGGGCTTCATGCCGTTTGGCGCGCTATCCGGCACGGTAGAGCGCATGGTTGACCCTGAAGTGCGCCTCGCGCCCGGCATCTGGGAAACCGTGCAGAGCAAGATTGCCGGTCTGTCTGAAGGCCTGCCGCTGCGCCGTGACCTGTGGGGCGATCCCATCAAGGCCGATAGCGGCCTCGGAGCCGTTTACGACAACCTTTCCCCGGTTGGTGTGTCGAAGGCAAAGGAAAGCCCTATTGATCAGGAGTTCGGCAAGCTGGGCTATTTCCCCGCGCAGATCCCGTTTGGCGTGATTTCGTTCAACGGCGTGCCGGTGGACATGAAGGAATACCCGGAAGTCTATTCGGAGCTGGTGCGCCTTGCGGGCAACGGCCAGCCTGACATGATGACGGGCAAGGGCGCGCGTGATCGCCTTAACGATCTTGTTACCGGCAAAGACCCCCTGTCGCCTATCTATGATATGAAGACAGGCGGCCCGGAAGGGGGAAAGGCGCAGATGATCCGGGGCATCCTGAACGGCTATCGTGAGGCCGCCCAGAAGGCTATTCTGGAAAACCCGAAGTTCGCCACCTTCCGCATGTTCTGGGAAGATCAGCAGCGCATCAAGAAAGACCGCACCCAGAAGATGGAACTGGCCCAATAACTTACGGACAAATTGGTCTCGCGCTGACGTTCGCCGTAGCGTTCGCGGCCGCGCTTGCTGTGAGGCGCGACGGATACTCGATACCCAAGACCATCTGGGCCGGCGTCATGATCTGGGGGCTTTGCCTGCTGGTGATGATCGTCGCCATGCGCATTGTCGGAGACGGCGGAGTGCAGTGGATGGGCCTCATCGCAGCGCTTGTCGTCGGCGGACTGATAACCTGGCGGATCATCCGCACACAGTAACGCCTACCCACAATCTGAGCCTCACCAGCCCTGCCTCGCGGCGGGGGTTTTGTTTTGGAAAAGCCCATGACAGTCAGCTCTACCGCGACGCGCGTTGCCTACAGCGGCAACGGCGTGACGACCGCCTTTGCCTTTTCGTGGCGCTTCCTCGCGACGAGTGAGATCAAGGTCTACGTCAATGACGTGCTGCAAAGCACGGGCTACAGCGTGTCGGCTCCGGGTTCCTCGGGAACGGTGACGTTCAGCAGCGCGCCGGCCAATGGCGCGAAAATCGTGATCCGCCGCGCGACGGCGAAGACCCAGAACATCGACTATGTGGCTAACGACGCCTTTGCGGCGGACGTGACTGAGGGCGGCTTTGACCGCGCGATGCTGGCGGCGCAGGACAATGCGGCCGCCATTGGCCGCAGCCTGCGCGTGGCGGATTATCTGCCCGCGATTGACCCGATTGCGGACCCTGACGCCGTGGTGCTGGCGTGGGCGGACAGCATCACGTCAGTAACTGGCGCGGCGCAGAACGGCGCCGTGACGGTGGGCGGGGCGGATGCAACCGGAACGGATGACAGCGCCGCCTTCAGCGCAGCCATCGCCGCTGTGGTGTCCAAAGGCGGTGGCGTCGTCTCGATCCCTTCGGGCGGCAATTACCGGATCGCCAGCAATATCAATCTCGGCAACGGAAGCGACGGCGTATTCTCGACCCAGCCCGGCTTCGGGATTGCGGGCCTGTCGCCGGTCGGCGGGTTCGGGGCGAATAACCCGGTCGGCGGCGGGGCGCTCATTCTGGACGGCGCGCAGATCAAGGCTCCGGGGCCGCAGTCCGGCGGGTCTCTGCGCGATCTGTTCATCATCACGCCCGGCGATTACCCGGCCGGGCAATGGGCGGTCGATCTCTACGAAGTGAGCTATGGCCGGTTCGATAACCTGAATTTCTCGCTCTATGCCGGGAACGGCATGCGGTTCACCGGCTATGGGGACAACGGAAACCTGTTCAATGCGGTCGGCACGCTGCGCTTCCGGCTCGATACGGGCGTTGCGGCGGCGGGCTCGAAGGCGCTTGAGCTGACGCAGACCGGGACCATCGTCGACACCGCATCCTCGACATTCGATTTCGTGGGCGTGCTTCCGGGGCGGGCCGACCAGGTGGCCGTCACGCTGGGGAACTGCGACACCAACAGCTTCGGCTATCTGGAGGTCTACCCGATCCCGACGCCCGCCAGCACGGCCGTGGGCGCGACGACGAACGCCGCCGGATATGCGGCCGGCGTTTCGACCGTGACGCTGGCCAGCGCGGGAACGGGCACGCTGGTGGCGGGAGACTGTTTCCAGTTCGCCAATCACACGACGATCTATCGCCTGACGAGCGGCGATGCCGATGTCTCGAACGGCGGGTCGATTTCGTTCACGCCTGCGCTGACTAATTCCCTGCCTGCGAGCGCGCAGGCGATCACGGTGGTGACGAGCGCGGTGGCGCTGCGGCTGGATTACACCGCCGACGCCGACTATCCGCAGTCGAACACCATCGACCATTTCGATTGTTTCAACAACCGCATCGAGAGCATCGGCACGCCGACGCAGCTTGCGAAGAACAACCCGAACGTCATCAACTACCTGAACCAGCAGGGCGTGACACCGATACCGACAGACGTGAGCGGCCTGGTCGTGAACCGGAAACGGCTGAAGGAGGGCGTTCTCTACGTCAACGCCGGCACGGGGCATGACACGCTGGCGGCGGGGCTGGCCCCCGAGGGCGCCCTGAAAACCATCCAGAAGGCCTACGACCTCGCGGCGCTCTACTACGATCTTGAAGGCGATCTGACGATCAAGCTGGCCGACGGCACCTATACCGCCGGCCTGGTGGCGGCGGTGGCGGCCATCGGGAAGAAGGTCACGATCCAGGGCAATCCGGCCTCGCCGGGCAGCGTCGTTCTGAACGTCTCGGGCACGGACGCCATCGTCGCGGACGGCTGCCGCATCGTCGTGCGCGATGTGCTCTTGACCGGCGCGTCGAACGGCCTGCGCGCGATCAACGGCGGGCGGATCGAATACACCAACATCGTGTTCGACTCCATCGTCGGGGCGCATCTCTATGCCGACGGCGGCTTCATCGAGCAGACGGGCGCGTGCTTCATCGTGCAGGGCGCGGCGCAGCACATCTCCGTCCGCAATGGCCGCTACACCTCGGCCAGCGCGACGACGCTGCTGGCGAACGTGACGGTCACCAATTTCGTCAAGTGCAGCATGGGCGGCTATCTCCGCGCCGTGGGCGCGACCTATCCGGTCGGCGCATATGCCGTGACCGGGCAACGCTATCTCGCTGAGTACAGCGCCAGCATCGACACGAACGGAGGCGGCGCGAGCTTCTTCCCTGGCTCCACGTCCGGCGCGTCCACTGGCGCGAATTACATCTGATGATCTCCGACCCCATCGACGCGCTGATCGTGGGCCTGATCATGGTCGGCGGCGTCTGCCTGCTGATCCCCTTTTTCGACTGGATGACGAGGAAATAGATGGCGCGCGTGAAAGAGCGGCAGGCGCAGCTTGCCAGCATCCGCAAACTGCCGATCTCGGCCAAGCTGCTGGCCGTGCTGGAAGGCGCTGCGGCGGACGCGGGCGTTGACGAGGTGGTGGTCTATTCGGGCGGGCAGGAGAAAGCCCCGTCCAAGAAGCGCACCGGCTCTGCCCGGCACGATAACGGAAATGCCGCCGACGTGTGGCTCTCGATCAAGGGGCGGCAACTCAATTTCGATACCGCCTCAGACCGCCCGACGGTCGCGGCCTTCGTCACCTCCTGCGTGAAGCGCGGCGCAACAGGCATCGGTGCAGCCGCCGACTACATGGGGCCGACGCGCCTGCATGTGGGCTTCGGGGCGCGTGCGACGTGGGGCGCGGCTGGCAAGGCTGCGAACGCGCCGAAGTGGCTCCGCGACGCCTACGCGAAGGGTGCCAAATGACCGACGCGACCCTCACGCTCACACGCGACGAGCTGTCCACCTTGCTTGAGGACGCCGCAGAGAAGGGCGCTGAAAAGGCGCTCGTCAGTGTCGGCCTTCACTCTGCGGACCCTGACGCGGTGCGGCGCGACATCACCGAACTGCGCGATCTGCTTGGCTCATGGCGCGGGGCCAAAAAGGGCATCGCGGCGGGCATCTGGAAAGCCATCGGCACAGCCGTCGGCGCGGCCATCCTCGCATTCATCGCGTGGAAGGTCGGCGCGGACATGCCGAAGTGATCTGACGCCGGGCAGTCCCCCGGCATGAATGGAGAGTAGTATGGATTGGCTCATTGCCCGCCTGAAGGAAAAGACGACTTGGATCGGCTTCATCGGCGTGGCGGCGTCGTTCGGCGTGACACTCGATCCTGAACAGATTGAGGCCATCTCGGTTGCGGCGGTCGCACTCGTCGGCGTCGTCCTCGCCTTCACTTCTGAGAAGAAGACGTGAACTGGGCCGCGCTCGTTCCGTTCGTCGTCTGGCTCGTCCAATGGATTGCAGGCCGCGTTGACGAAGCCGAACGGTCAAAACTGGCGAGCGCCGTCATGGCCCTGCAATTCATTCGTGAGGCAAACGATGCCATCGCCAAAGCGAAAGCGGCTCGCGCTGCTGCTGAGCGTGACGCTGCCACTGGCGGCCTGCGGGACGATCCCTTCCGGCGAGACTGACCTCCCGCCGGAAGTGGACCCCTCGCGTGTAGCCTGTGAGGCGTTTACCGCCCTGACCTACGAAACCAATGACTCCGAAGCCACCAAGGCTGGCATCATCGCCCACAACGCCGCCTTTTGCGCGCTGTGCAGCGAATATGAGCCGCGCTGCCCAAAGCCTGGTTCCTGATGGCCATCTCCAAATACGCGGACGGCATAGACGAGGCCCTGAAGAAGTGGGCCACACCCCTTCAGGCAAAATACATCGACAAGACGAATGAGCTAGGCAGCGCCCGCAAGGCCGCCATGTTCTTCGGGGTGGACAGCAGCGCGGTTCAGACCGCTATCAGGTCTGTGGAGCGCAAGGCCGCAAGGGCCGGATACTCGCCCGATCACGATATGACGCACACGGTCCCTGAGGGCTATGTCGTCAAGGGCGTTTCGACCTATTACAACGGCGATGGCGTCATAACCGGGCAATGGGTGAAGTCCTCCGCCGACGATCTGGCGCGGGAGGCCGCCGTCAAGGCCGCGTATCAGGCCATGGCGAGCGAGCTTCCCAAGGTGAAGCCCGTCCCCGCGCCGACCGATAGATCCCCACACCTGCTGAACCTGTTCACGTTCAGCGACCATCATCTCGGGATGCGTGCTGAAGAGCGCATATCCGGCGAACCGTGGAACATCGGCATTGCCGAGCGGCTGCTATCGCAATCGTTCGACTACATGATCGGCGCGGCGCCCAGGGCCTCCGTGGCGTTCATCAATCAGCTCGGCGACTTCCTCCACCACGACGCGCTGCTGCCCGTCACGCCGACGCATGGTCATGTGCTGGACGCCGATTGCAGCCTGCCGACGATGGCAGAAGCGGCCGTCCGCGTTCTCCGGCGCATGATCGACCGGGCACTGGCGACCCACGAAAAGGTGGTTGTCCTGTTGGCCGAAGGGAACCACGATCTGGTGTCTTCGGTCTGGCTCCGGCTGCTGTTCCGCACGCTCTACGAGAATGAGCCGCGCGTCGAAATCATCGACAGCGAGACGCCATACTACGCCTACCAGCACGGGCGCACGATGCTGGCGTTCCATCACGGCCACCTGTCCAAGAACGAAGCCCTGCCGCTTCTGTTCGCCACCCGGTTTTCAGCCATGTGGGGCGCGACCGAACACCGCTACGCGCACACCGGACATCGCCATCACAAGGACAACAAGGAGCACGCGGGGATGGAGGTCTTGCAGCATCCGACGCTGGCGACGGCAGACGCGCACTCGAACCGGAGAGGGTGGGACGCCAAGCGCCGCGCCTTCGCCATCACCTATCACGCCAAGGAAGGCGAGACGGCCGTGCAGACGGTCACGCCGGGGATGATTGCAGCATGAGCGACGACCGCGAAGAACGCGACCCGATGCCCTGCTGGATCAGCAAGGACGAAGCGGGCGTCCCCGTCATCAACGGGCAGTTGCTCCGCTACGACCTGTTCACGCGGTCCACGTTCGCCTGGCAGGATACCGACCCGGCGATCCTGCTGGCGTATCTGGAATGCGCGCATCGGTGGATCTTGGACGGGAAGCTGTCTGCGATGCCTGCGCCGCCCAAGCTCGCGGCGGTGAAGTGATCCACCAACGGCCCATATAGCCGCCCCGTGGGCTGTTTATGGGGCGGGGGATTCACATCGCGGCGGAATGTGGTAGGGTGCTTGCGATACGACCCGGGCCTCTGGCGAAAGCTACGCTCGGGTTTTTATCCCGCATCGGTGAGCGCACTTGATTTGGGCTTGGCCCGGGGCTCTGCGTAGGCAGGGCGGTGCGCTCTCCGCTGCGGACGCCCGACACGCCGCAATGTCTCGGGCATCGTCGCTTTTTGCGGAGCGCAACACAAAGGGACGCCTTAGGCTGACCGAGTTTGCCGCGGCATCGCAGACGGACCGGTCGGAAGGCCGCATCCGCGAGCACTCAGGGGGCGGCTCCTAACCGGGTCGCCCCTTTGCTATGCACGCGAAGGCCGGGTTCCGTTATTAGCGGCGGGCGGCTAAGCATCTCCACAGCCTTGCGCATCATTTCGATGGTCAAAACTCGACTCATTCTCCATCCTTCCGCTGGCGGGGGAGGGGCGCGTCGATGGGCGGCTCCGGGTAGCGCTGCCAGTGCGTGATTTTCAGGGCGCGAGACTTCTCAATCGGCCACTTTCCGCCGTGCGGGTCCGGCTCGCGGTAGTAGTAGGACAGACCGCCGTTGCCGTATTCGTTGTACCAGTAGTCGCCCCCCGCGCCGGGGCCGTAACTCACCTGAATTGATTTGCCCTCGGTCAGCACGAAACACTTAGCAAACGTTCCGGGGTGCGTGTCGGCTGGATGCCAGACGCCGGGCGCAAACGTCCTGAGTGCCGCCAGCTCGTCTTGATAGCGCTGCTTTTCAGCCTTGCGCCATTCCTTGAACTTCTTTGGCCCAAGCTGTTTGAGCATCAAAGCATCCGTCAGAAACATCATCTCACTCACCCATTCCTTTCCTTCTGCTGAGATACGCCCCCACGGAGAGGGGGTTAGGGGATTTGGGCAGCGATGTAGGCGAGCGCCATCTTGACCATCTGTCGTTCGCGCTCAGGCCATGCCATCGACGGATCGCCGCCTGCGAAAACCCAGTTGTCGAAACTCAGGCCATTCGCCACTGCCGGATCATAGGTCAACTTGCCGGGCGCGATCAGAACAAGCTCGTCACTGTCGCGCCGCTGTAGAGCGACCTTGCCTTTTGCTCGGGCCATCTTGTGAACCATATTCACCTTCCACCCTCCACAATTCCGCGTTCCCGCATCAGATCCCCCAACCTCTTCCCGTCCATGCTGCACGTCGCGATGACGCGGATCATGTCCACCACTCCCACCCAAAGGCCCACCCCACGACCGCCAGCACGATTGCGGCGCCCCAGAGCGCGAAGACAACGCGCATGTAACGGCGGCGGGTCATGCTGCTTGCTCCCGATCCAAGACGCCCATCACGGCGCGGATGTGCGCTTCGGCTTGCGCGACGTTGAGCGCGTTACCCGCGCCCCTGAGCAGGCCGATGCGGTTGCGGTACTCTTCCGCTTTGCAGAGCG
>ERZ869921.674-NODE-674-length-17958-cov-17.467464_pt1 | contig 17958 bp, 34 predicted proteins | sample MGYA00579310_ERZ869921 | MGnify/ENA primary metagenome ERZ869921 (study PRJEB32216, sample SAMN09231816) | wastewater metagenome | place: USA: Maryland | collected 2016-06-21 | study: EMG produced TPA metagenomics assembly of the PRJNA472060 data set (Reclaimed...
CCTAAATTTAAAATTGTCTTAAATGATAAGGGGGTTTATTTGATCTAAGAAAATGGCGGCTTATTCTCGCATGGTTTAATTTTTGCCTTAACCTTTTGGCGTGGCCTTTGCTTAACCTTTTTTAGGTTTCATGCACGCAATTGGCGTAAGCTATTGATTTATATAGCATTATTTTATTATACTTTTGTATATAATATATATTTATATATAGTTAATTTATATTATATTCAAAAATATTCTATTTTCCACCTAACTATGCTATTTGCCAGGGAAGTCTTTAAAAAAAAATTTGGCGCAGATATTTTTTCTAGGTTCAAAGAAATCACCTACCATCAGGGAAATCTTTTAAAAAAAATTTGACGTGGAATTATTTTCTACGCTTGCTATGTGCAATCATTTTTCTAGCAGTTTTCATGGAAATGCCAGTGCGCTTGGCTACTTTGCGTGATCCTGCTACTGCGTACATCAATCGTCTTTGGGCTGCTGATTTAAATGGCATGATAGTCTCCAGGGAAATCTTGCAGCTATTTTAACTCCACTACGACATAACCACCAATCTCATTTGCACGATCTATGGTGATTTTAGAGAATTGTTTGTCATTGATTTCTAGCGCATCACACATGCCATCTATTCCTGATTTCATGCTGGAAAGCATGTTGTCTAAATCCATGTGCCTGTTATTTGGCTTATAAAATGTTAAATGAAGCTCTGTGTAATCTCGTTTAGTACTATTAATCGCACTCTGAGTTAATTTTGCACACTCTGCCCTGTAAATGGCTTTTGCCTTAGCTTTCTGCATGTAATGGCCTGTCCAATTTGGCTTTAGTTCTTTAAGAAACCAAGGGAATATAACTTTCATCACTCAATCGCTTTCTTGAACAGTAGGAATATCTCGCCATTCAATATCAAACTTGAAACCTTCTGAAACAGGGCAAGCCACTTGCAACACAAAAGAACCATCTTTTTTTACTAGCCATCTAAACCCCTGACTTTTATCTTCAATGGTTCTAATTGGGCTAATAGTTGTAGCATACATATTGTGGTCACCACTCATTTCTCACTCGCTTTCTTTAGTATTGCTCTAGCAAATGCCAAAATATTTGCTGGTATTTCATGTTTTTCTGAATAAACATTTTGTATTTCCTCATCACTTAACTCTCTTGGTGCGGTGTAGAGTGGCACAAGTTCATAATTCCATCCTTGCAAATTATAAAATTCTTCTATTTCATTAACTTCATCATCATCCCAACAAATCTCTGTAAAGTCATTATCTGATTTAATAGCAATTGCAACAGGTTTCATCTTTTATTCCTTTCGTTTATATTTTGTTGAACATATAGTTGCAGTAAGAGACGATAGGGGTGAAACCCACTATCTAGTCCATTAGTAATAATACTAACTAACTCTCGCATAACGACCAAATTCTTCTTCCAGGCGCTGAATAAGTCAGCCAACTTCCATTTCACCCACTAATACCTGTTCGTGTGAGTCGCTTTGGTAACGCTCACTGCGCTGTCTCTTATATAGCGCAATCCTATTCTTCCACGCAGCTAGATCAAGCTCTTACTAACGGATGGAGTCCGACTGAAGCGGAAATAAAAAAGCCACTTAACTCTGCTATTTCTACGGATAACATAATGTAAATTAACCCTATAAACTTACATTATGCGAAATAACAGAACTAAATGGCTCGCTAGGGTTTGATACACCTGATACCGCTATCAGTACATAAAATATATCACAAAACAAACTAATTTCAAATATTTCTTTCAATTGTCACAAAAGTCGTACAAAATCAATGGTATGCGTATAAAACAGGTCAATACTCTTTACGGCAGATATGTAGATCAGCTAAAGGACTTGCATAAGAAGTGCTTTCCTGCTGATGAAATGCCGTTATTTAATAAGGGTTACTGGTGGATTGTATATGATGGTGATATACCAGTTGGCTTCTGTGGCCTGACTCATGTCCCATCTTGGGATGATGCAGGATACCTAAATCGTGGTGGCGTAGTACCATCACATAGAGGCAAAGGATTGCAACGCAAAATGATTGCAGTCCGTGTGCAAAAAGCAAGGAAGGTTGGTTGGTCGTGGATTATTTCTGCAACAAGAGATAACATACCAAGTTCAAACAATCTAATCGCCTGTGGGTTTAAGCTCTACTCACCTAATCACGAATGGCTAGAAGGCCATTGTTTATATTGGATAAGGAAACTGTAATGACCAAAGAATCATGTAGTCAAGACGAATTTATACGATTATTTAAAGAACTTGGTTCGCCACAAGCAGTCGCTGATTTTCTTGATATTCAAGTTAGAAGCGTATACCGTAGACGAAAAGAATTGGCCGATAAAGGCATCATTTTAAAAACTACAAACCAATCAGGTCATTCAGTTTCATTCAACAAAGAAGATGTTAAACAGAAAATGCAAGAACGCCTTGAGGCAACGCATCATTCTGTTCGTAGAGGCATCACAATGGAGAAGGGTAGAGTATTAGTATTCTCTGATGCTCACTTTTATCCTGGTGATGAGACTACAGCTTTCAGAGCTTTACTAAATTTCATCAAAGAATTTAAGCCTGAGATTATTGTATGCAATGGCGATGCGTTTGATGGCGCATCTATCAGCCGTCACCCTCGTATTGGTTGGGATTCTAAGCCGTCAGTCAAAGAAGAATTAGAAGCAGTGACTGATCACATGACTCAGATTGAAGAAGCATCCACATTTAAATCTAATTTGATATGGACTCTTGGTAACCACGATGCACGCTTCGAGACATTCCTTGCTGCAAACGCTCCACAATATGAAGGTGTAAAAGGTTACTCACTCAAGGATCACTTTCCATTATGGCAACCTTGCTGGTCTTATTGGATTAACGACAACACTGTTATTAAGCACAAGTGGAAAGGTTCATTTGGAGCAGGCAGAGCAAACGCATTAAACGGTGGTAAGCATTTTGTTACTGGTCATACTCATGTGTTAGCTGTACAGCCAGTAACTGATTACAACGGTACAAAGTATGGTGTGCAAACAGGTATGCTTGCCAATCCTGATGGTGATCAATTTTCGGATTACACAGAAGATAACCCTAAAGATTGGCGTAGTGGTTTTGCACTACTAACTTATGAAAGAGGACAACTCCTGATGCCTGAACTCATACAAGTATGGGATGAAAAAGCAGGAGAAGTCCAATTTAGAGGACAGATTATTTCTGTGTAATACCAAACATTGATTCAACTTCGTTTTGGCACTCAATCTCTTTTTTCTTAGTTTGCAATTCAATAAGCAATTCAATGTAATGCTTGGCCTTTAATAAATCGTTCAAGCCACCCTTGTCTTGCCATCTTGAAATGTACTTGATTACATTGCCTTCCATATAACCAATATTATTCATGTAGATATATTCTACAGGTTGAATAACTTTGTTTTTGTAATGGCTACCTGACACTTGTTCATCTAATGCGCTCATTTGTATTTCCTAAATTTAAGTGAAGTAAGATTGGCTTTTGCAATAGCTAAATATGCATAAGCCTCGATAACTAATAAATTGTCTTGCAACTCATCAAGGTTGATATGATCGTCTAACTCTCGTTTAGCAATCTCAATTTCTTTTAATAAGTTGTCTATAGATTCATCCATAACAATCCTAAAAAAGTGGTGGGAAGTGTAGATTATCAGCCCACCCCTGATTTTGAAAGGTCTGTATAGCCAAAAAACTGCTGTGTGAGCGAGCTATACAGATTGAACTTAATTTTTGCATCTACCAGGCGACTCAAAAAGCCCATTTATTATGACGCCCACACATTAACCATGATTTGCATATTCTTTATGCAATTTTTTTCTATATGTTTGCACTGCAATTTTTGCATCTTCTATATTTAAAAACGAACCAACGTAATGCACTTTGTTGTTAAGGGCAACCTGACAACGCCATTTGCTTGTTCTTTTGTCAAAGTATACCCCCTTGATACCTGATGTATTGTTAGAGTTTATTTTTCTATTATGCATATTTTGACTATGAGTAACTTCACGCAAGTTTTCAATGCAATTATTAATTTTGTTGCCATCTATGTGATCAATTTCTTTGGGAGAATAACCTTTGTGCATAATAAAAATCAACTTATGCGCATGATATTCTTTGTATTTAATAATAATTATTTTATAACCACGCTTATTTACTATACCAACCTTTTTACCGCTTTTTTTTCTATAAAGTTCGCCATCTCTATATTCAAAGAGTTCGTGTAAATATTCTTTAGTGATATGATTCGTGTCAGCCATTGTTGTACTCCAGTTCAATGATGGTTAGAAAGTCCTAGAGAGTTGGTAGCTCCTAGGGCTTTTGTCATTATATCACCTTTGATTCCGTTTATCGTAGCAATGATGGCACAACCATTTTTGATGCATGCCTTCGTTATATTTAATAAATCCACCTGTGTCACTGTTTTTCTTTTGTTTGCAATTTTCGCATAAGCGTAGAAATGGATTGTTGTTCTTCATGTTCATTAATTAATTCCAATGTTTTTTCTAAGAGTTGTTCCTCGGTAACCCCATATACCTTTTCAAAAGCCTTTCTTCCCATGCCATGAACTCCTGTATTGCCTCTGTGATGCTCTGGGCAGAGTCCAATGACAGGTGCTGTGTCTCTTTTCCCTGCTCGTCTAATATGGTGAATTTCGCAAGGTGTCTCTCCATATTCGAGATGTCTACATAGACTGCACCCAAGCCTTGCAACTTTGTCATAGTGTTCTTTCTGAGCTTTAGTCAAAATTCAAAGTCCTGTATTTAACCCCATCATTCCATTGCTTATCTGTGGCTTGTTGGTACAATTCAATCACTTGGTCAGGGGTTCTGAAGGTAGGAGTATTTTGTCCAGAAAAGCAGAAGGCATACCAAAGAGGACATTCTCTGCTGTGATACCACTCTAAAAACTGAGGAATCATGGCTACTTCAGATGCTTTGATATTCGCAGTACCTTTGACACTAACCAGTCTTGTGCCTTTGTTACTACAAACGATATAGTCAGGAAGATTCCTAACAAGAGGACTAATGGTATAAAAATTAGGAATAGGATCTTTTTTTTCATCAAAGCCAAGCCTTCTAAAAAATACTTGTTTACTTTCACAGTATTGCTCAAACAACTCCTCACCTAGATTTCTACCAGAGTTTCTCTGAGTATAGGAGTTATTGCCATTCATTTTAATCCCCACAAAAGCAAGCTATTGCTTCTTCAGTTTTATCAAACATATCGTCATGGCTCAAGGCAAATTTCTTTAGCTCGGCATAACTTGGTCTGTCTTTTCTAAACTTTGCTCCATCACCATAGGTCTTGTTGCTAGATTGCGCATGGTTTTCCATAGAAATCCACCAATCTGCTCTTTCAGGCTTTTCTTTAATAAGGCTAATAATTTGATGAGTAGGCTTTAGAAAGCATAAGTCGCAGTTACCATGCATAGTTACACCATTCATATTTGGCAAACCAAGATCAAAGCTATTATTTTTCCAAAAAAGACCAACATCTTGTTTTGTAATACCATCAACCACTAAAGGAGTTCTAGACCTATCAATTTTTGCAGCTCGTCTTTGCTCATCAGCTCTAATACCTACCCAATCCATATTTTCATTGTGATCCCACCCTAAAGACTTTAAATAATGATTTATTACTCTAATCTTCATATTAATTGTGCAGATTCTTGCTACTGGATTAGGTAAATATGGTTTTCCATTTTGATTGATGCTGTCAAAAAATGGCTCACCATTTCTGCTTGCTGTTTCAAAAGTTACTTTTTTAAATCTTTGCTTTGGTATTTCATTAGCCATATATTCGACCCAATGAATTTCAACACCCCATTCTTTTGAACATCTATCAATAAATTTAAGAGTTTCTTCATCTTCTTTTCCTGTGTTAGCAAAACAGACAATTGCATCATCAGGCAATCCATTGTTTTCTTGAAGAATTCTCCAAAGCATATAACCTGAAGTTCTACCGCCAGAAAAGCTAATAACAGTTGGCTCTAATATTTTGTATGGGTTCATCTTGTAGCTCGATCCTGATTTCTATTAGATGCCTCTGTGGTGAGGTGGGCAGAGTCCGATAACTGGGGCTGTGTCTCTTTTACCTGCTCGTCTAATGTGATGGACTTCGCAAGGGGATTCTCCGTACCCAAGATAACGACACAAGGAACATCCGAGACGTGCCACTTGGTCATAATGTTTCCTTTGTTCTTTAGTCATTCAAGTATCGTAATGCAATTTTGCACTGAGAGTAAGCCTAATTTCACATCGTGATAAACATTAAAATACTTGTTTACTGTCTGTTGAAATACAAGATATTCTACCAATTCACAACTTTATATGGAACTAATTGTGCTTACTGATCAAGAGAAACAGATGTTAAAATCGGTTGCTCGACACCCATTCGATGCCAATATGGGTAAAGAGAACCCGAGGCTTGATGCTATGACAACTAGCATTAAGTTAATCAACCCAAAAGCATTTCTAACGGATGCAGATTTGCCTAATAGAAGGTTTTTTCATAAACCAAACCTAAGCATCCCATTTTTATCATTCCTAGAGGAAAAAGTATGAGCAACGATTTAAACCAATGCCAGTTTATTGGCCGTTTAGGTAAAGACCCTGAACTTAAATACCTACAATCAGGTGATGCAGTAGCTAACTTTACCTTGGCTTGCGGATGGAAGTCTAAAGATAAAGAAGGTGTTGAATGGATCAACGTAACTGCCTTTGGTAAAAAAGGTGAACTAGTTGGTCAATATCTTAAAAAGGGTTCACAAGTGTTTATCAGTGGCCGTATGAAAACAGATAAATACACTGACAAGAATGGCGTTGAAAAATACTCCACAAAGATTCAAGCCGAGACAATTCAATTCTTAGGCAAGAATGAAGCTGCCGATGCAATTGCACCTGTAGTCGCACCAACAACAGATGATTCTGAAATTCCATTTTAAGGAGAACAACATGAAAAAATTACTAGCAATCCTATTATTAACAACATCTTTTGCAACCGCAGCAGCTTGCCCACCATATTCACCTTACGGTTGCCGTCAAGGTATGAACGGCAAAATGGTTTGTGGATGTGGCATTAGATAAATCTAGTTTTAATAGTGCAATAGTGCACTAATAAGTAATTTAACGAGGAAAAATCATGGTTTTACATGAGTTATGCAGTCTATTCCCTAAAATTGATGGGGAAGCCTATGAAGTATTGAAAGCCGACATCAAAGCCAATGGTTTAATAAACCCAATTGTTATGCTTGGCGATCAGATTCTTGACGGTCAAAACCGTTACAGGGCCTGTCAAGACCTAAAGATTAAGCCTAAGTTTATCGAGTTTAAGGGTGACAATGTTCTTGAGTATGTACTAGCACAGAACTTACACCGTAGACATTTAACCGCAGGCCAGTCTGCTGCAATTGTTGCACTTGCCCAAGACTGGGAAAAGGCGCAAACAGTAGGTGCTAAGGCAAAACAGTCTGATACAACTACAGTTGCTAAGCGTGCAGAACAATCAGGTGCATCAAGACGCACACAGATTACTGCTGATAAAGTCGCTAAAGAAGCCCCTGAACTTGCTAAAAAGGTTGCCACAGGTGAAATGACCTTGGGTGAGGCAGTTAAGGAGATTAATCCACCTAAGCCTGAAGATGAGGCATTTGATCACTTTGATGTAACTGAGTCTTATGAAGCTGAGGTTAAAGAAAATAAACGCCTACAGGGATTGATTGAAGCCCTTACAAGCGATGATAAGGATAAAGAGATAATTAGCCTGTCTGAGCAGATTAAGAGCCTACAAGGGCGCATTAATCAAGCCGTAAAGACAGAAGCTGAGGCAGTCAAGCAAGCCAAGTATCAAGCCAGTTTACTAACCAGTATTCGTAAGTTGCTTGGATGTGAGCAGAACTCTGACATCTTATTAAGAATTAAGGTTCTTAAATAATGGAGATACAACTTCGTGATTACCAAACTAATGCGATTGAGTCGCTGAGGGATGGTATTCGTCATGGCATTAAGAATCAGGTATTGGCTGCTCCTACTGGGGCAGGCAAGACTGTTTTGGCTGCCTATCTTATAGATGAGTGCTACAAGAAGGGTAAGCGTGCCATATTTGTGGCTGACCGTATATCGCTGATCAATCAAACGAGTAAGACATTTGATGATTACGGTATTCCTCATGGGGTAATGCAAGCACAGCACTGGAGATGTAGACCTTGGGAGCGCATACAGATTGCCTCAGCACAAACATTAGCAAGACGTAAGTGGCCTGACGTGGACTTTATTGTGGTGGATGAGTGCCATTCTTTGCAAAAGACAGTGCTAAATCGCATTGTTGAGCGTGATGTTGTAACTATAGGACTAAGTGCTACACCTTTTACCAAGGGCCTTGCTAAGTATTACGATGCCGTCAAGTCAGTAACCACTACAAATAAGTTAATCAAGGATGGGTTCTTATCTAACTTTGAGATTTATGCTGCCAGTGAACCTGATATGACAGGCGCAAAGGTAGTGGCAGGCGAGTGGACTGACGATGAAACTGCTGAGCGTGCTATGCCAATCGTAGGTGACTGCGTGGTTGAATACCTAAAGCATGGTAAGGGTAAGAAGTTCATTGCCTTTGGATGCAACGTGGTTCACTGCGAGGCAATTAAAGAACAATTTTTATCTGCTGGTGTAGTGTGTGATTTATACACCTACAAGCAAGACGATGAATACAGAGAAGAATTAGTCAATGAGTTTCGTAAGCCTGACTCACAGGTTCGTGGATTGATCTCAGTGGCTGCCTTGTCAAAGGGATTCGATGTGCCTGACGTAGAAGTAGTGATTATGGCTAGACCATTACGCTCATCTTTGGCAGAGCACATTCAGATTCTTGGCAGAGGATTGCGTATTCACCCTGGCAAGCATGAGTGCATCATCTTAGATCACGCAGGCAATTGCAAACGCTTTTGGGGTGAGATGCAAGAGTTCTTAGAAAATGGCGTGTCTGAGTTATGCGATGGCAAGACCAAGGAAAAGAAAGAGAAGAAAGAGAAAGATGAGAAAGAACCTAGAAAATGTCCTAATTGCTTTCATTTACACAATCCAAGCCCTGTTTGTCCTAAGTGTGGTTTTGTATATAAAGTAAAGACAGATATACGCCATGAAGCAGGTGAGTTGCAAAAGCTAAATGGATCAGTGGCAAAGACATCTACCTTGTTTGAGGAACTGGCTTACTACGCTCACAGCAAAGGTAAAGACCCTGAGCAAGCACAAAAGTTTTGCAGTGCAATGTACAAAAACATTGTAGGCGTATGGCCGAACAAAAAGTTTGCAGAAGTAACGCCCATTGTGCCAACGATTGAGACTGTCAATAAGATTAAGCATCAACAGATTCGCTTTGCTAAGTCAAAGTTTAAAAGGAATATATGAAAAATAAACCAGCTATGGATTGGTACACATTTAAATATCTAAATGGATCACGCAGAATTATTGAACAAATGACCAAACAGCTTGAAGAAATTGGTGATAGCTACAACGAACTTGGCATTGCAGTTGCTAAAGGTGACTTAGAAAAAGCATTGCAACATAACATTGCTGAACTTGCTAAGTTATCAGGACTGATTATGAAGCGTGTGCAACATGAACGCCAAAAGGATATATCTCTGTATTTAGAGGACTTGTAATTGCACATTGTGAAATAGTTGTAAATACCTATTGCTAAACAAAACATCAACATTTATCGTAACAATTCATCAACAAAAAGGACTGAAATGAAATCATTAGCTACCGCTTTAGTAAAAGCACAAAAGGAATTTGAGCCTGCTCGTAAGGATGCAACTAATCCTCACTTTAGATCAAAGTATGCCAATCTATCTGCTTGCGTAGATGCTGTTAAAGATGCCCTTAATAACAACGGCATTAGTTTAATTCAGAACACGCATGAGTCTGACAATGGCGTAATCGTTGAAACTATCTTCTTGCATGAGTCAGGTGAGATGCTATCCACTGGTAAGCTACACTTTCCTGCAAGCAAGCAAGATGCACAAGGCTTTATGTCTGCATTGACTTATGCTCGTAGAGGTCAGTTACTAGCTGCCTGTGGTATTGCACCTGAAGATGATGATGGTAATGAAGCAGTTAAGAATGCACCTAAGCCAGTGGCAAAAAAGCCTGAGCCAAAAGTAGAAGCCAAGCCTGAAGTAATTATTCCTGATGGCATGACAGTGCTTGAGTATGCAGAGAAGATGTTTTGGGCAGTAGAGACTATGGATGAACTTAAAGGTCAGTTCGGGCCATTGTACAAAATGACTGCTAAAGCACCTGATGAGCAAGTAACTATCCTAAACCTATACAACTCTCGCAAGGGTGAATTGGAAGCCAAATGATAATCACATTTGATATTGAAACCATCCCTGCTCAAAATCCTAGAGTGCTAGAGATGTTTAAGTTAGATGCTGAGCGTGAAAAACAGTTCATTAAAGCACCTGGCAACTACAAAGACGAGTCTAAGATTCTTGAGTATGTCAGTGCTAAGGCTGCTGAGATTGATTCTGAGGTAGAAGAAAAGTGGCGTAAGACATCGTTTGATGGTGGCTTTGGTCATATCTGCTGTATTGGCTATGCCATTGGCGACTCAGAGCCAGTAACCATTGCAATACCTGGTCAAGACCACGAGTTCAATGAAATCCGCATCATTACTATGTTCTATGATGTATTGCGTGATTCATTCAATGCGAGTCAGTCAATGAACCCTGTATTTGTCGGCCATAATATCATTGGATTTGACCTACGCTTCTTGTTTCAGCGCTCAGTCGTTTTAGGTATTACGCCACCGTCATTTATACCCTTTGATGCTAAGCCTTGGTCAGATCATGTATTTGACACTATGACTAAATGGGCAGGCGCATCGAACCGAGTATCACTTAATAAGTTATGTGAAGTATTCAACATGCCGTTAAAAGGTGCTGAGTTTGATGAGGAGTTTGACGGTTCTATGGTTTGGGATGCAGTCAAGTCAGGTGATATTGACAAGGTTGCTACCTATTGTGCTGGTGATGTATATCGCACTAGAGAGATTTATAAAAGGATTGCTTTCCTTGGTTAGTCCTACTAGAGCACAATATAAGTTGATGTGGGCCATGCTTTCAGATATTGCCATTCAAGCCAAATGGAATGATTGGCAATTAAGTAAAGAGGAATGGAAGGAGTTGTTTACTACCTACCTTTTTGGTCACAGAAAGTTATCCACAAGAGACTTTACGATGGAGCAGATGTCAGATTTAATATGTTTTATAGAAGTATTTGCGATTGACAACAACATTAATTTAAGGAATATGTGATGGATTATTCAGAAGCCCTATTAGAGATTAAAAAGATTACCCAAGAGATTCACTTGGCCACATTAAGTAAAAACTTTGTGTTAGCTCAGCAATTGGCTGATAGCCTTAGTTTTGCCACAGAACAGTTATTTGATGCCTTAGGAGTGCAAATTGAGCGCAACTGAACGCATGGGCGATGCTATCAAGCCTGAAAAACATTGCAAGTTCTTTACATCATTAATCATTGAGTTTGGTGGCATGAGAGGGGCTGCCGATGCCATTGGAGTCAGCTACCAAGCCATTCACAATTGGCGCAGTAGAGGCGTACCATTGGCAAAGGTTAAGCTAATTGAGCAGTTATCTGAAGGTAGAGTTCATAGGGGGTTACTAAATGGATAGATTTCTTATGTCACAGGTTGATGCAGAAGATCAGTTAGACGAACAGTTTACTGAGCGTGTATGTGAGTTACTCAATACAGAATGGAATCCTGAGCGTTTTGACAATGCAATGGAAGCCATCACAGATGAGTGTTTATATCCATACAAAGAAACGCTTGAGTACGCTATTTTGCATAATGACTTTACAGAATATGGCCGAGTTATATTTAAAGCCGTAGAGGAATACTGCATCAAGCAAGCAGAAGATCAAGCCAATTACGAATTTAATAGAGGGTTAAATTGATTACTTATCCATCTCGCAGAAGCGTAGTCAAGATGTTACGCATGGATGCCATTGTCAAAGCAATGAAAAAGCGTGCTATCAGCGTGCATCAAGTGGCAGAGTTGCTTAATGTTAAGTATGCGTGTGCTAGAAGCTATATCAAAGAACTTGAAATGGCTGGCGTAGTCTACATTCATAAGTACGAAAGAACGCCTGGTGACTTTAGGCCTTTGTTTAAGTGTGGCAATAAGCCAAACGCACAAAAGCCTGAGCGTATTCCACATTGGGTATACGACCAAGCACGCAGTCCTAGACCTTATAGACCTAGAAAAGGAGAAGCACATGATACGAAACCTCGTAGAGACTTGGCGGCAGCGTGGTTCTGACAATCCTAAGCCCATTGTTGATAGTGATTCTGATTTTTGTTGCAATGGTGATTGCAATCAAGGTAGAGACTGCCCTAGAAGAAAAGGATTGAATATGGATAACAAGTGGTTAAAATGGTTTTGTGCAGTCGGAATTGCATTTGCCGTAGGGCTAAGTATTGGTGAGATTTTAATTAAAAAGACCATCATAGATGATTGTCAGATTCTTGGAATGTCAAGATTTGATAAAGCATATATTCAATGCCGATTTACAGAGAAGCCATGAATCCTTATAAACATCAACAGCTTAGAACTACGTTTGAACTGACATGGCGTGAAGAATATGTACTAGGTGTCTTGGCACAATATGGTGATGTCAAGACATCCTTTATCACACACATTGCAGAGTCAGAGAATGTTTACCGTTGGGATAATGCTAAGCGAGCAGTAGATCGCTTAGTAGAGCGTGGCTTTGTATTAAAAGAAAAGATAGACGGCAAGACTTACCTGTTACGGTTAGCCCATCAAGGAAATGTATATCTCAATTATTTAACTGAGTTATACAGTCCTAACGCTTCTTTGCCGTCTTTGCGGCACGCTTAAACGCACCTGGCTTAGGATAAGCTTTCTCACCTGGGCGAGCTTTCCTAGTCTTAGCACCTGCTTTAATCCGCTTACGCTTAGCGTGAATGTTTGCGTATAGTCCTCTTGGCATGCTATCTCCTAGGCCTGTAGTCCAGGCAAGTAAACTGTTTTACCATCCTTTTTAACAGCAGTGAGTGTCTGACACTTTAGGTCATTTTTATCGTATGACACATGCACCCATCCGCTATCAGGAATACCTTGCGTATAGAACTCTAGGATTACTTGGGTAAACTTAAAGTTCTCAGCAATGTACTTAGCCAAGTCACCGTTAGCAATGCCAGTAATCTCAATATCAGCAGCCTGACCTTTGCAATGGTCAGATGTTTTTGATCCACCTACGGCAGCATTGACTTCAGGTGCTCTGTATCCTGAATTGACTTTGACTGACTTGCCATAATGCTCACGTACAGGCTGTAGGATGTTCTCTGCCAATGCCTTTAGGTTTAGGATAACTGTCTCGTTTGGCGTGTTATCCAAGCCTAAACGTGTAGCTGTATCAGATACTGTTAGCTCTTTAAGGCTAAAGTTATTTGTTAGTTGCATGTGTTACCCCTTTAAGTTTCTAATTGCATCTGATTTATCTTTAGAACCTTGGCTAGAGCCAAAGTAATATGAAATAACTTGAGTTGCAATACTAAATAAAGAACCAAGCACAAAAATAAGGATGTTTTCTTGGCTGTCAGGAAAATCAACAAAGAATACCAAGGTAGCAATGATTAGCGAACCTGTTAAAACACCAATTGCAAGGATGGATGTAATGTTCTTGGTAATGAAATGAACATCAGATTTAGCCATTTCAATCTCACGATTGCGTGCAGAATTTCTATCTTGGGCATCAATCTTGTACATCTCTAATTCAATTTCTTTTAACTTTTCTAAGTTTGCAGGATTGCCTACAAGAGCAGCAGTAACTCCCTCTACAGTTTTATCAGAAATGCCTAGCTTATCTGCCAACATTCCTACGGCTGCGCCTGCTAATGGGCCACCTAAAGCAGTAGCAACACTTGGAGCATAGTTCTTAACTATCTTTAGTAAATCATCCATTATTCTTCTTTCCCTTCTACTTTGCCAATCTTACGGCCTGCAATGCCACCTAATGTACCAATAGACATGTAAGCAACTGCCTTTAATATTTCTAGGAATATGCCGTCAATAGGCGCTAACTCCATACCTTGATCTTCATAAGCTACCGCCCACATTACGCCAATAGCAATAATAAATAGCATAGTAGACAGTATGACGACAATGAACGCCCAAATACGAATCTCAATTTCTTCGGCAGTCATTCTGCTCATGGGTAATCCTTAATTAATAGCAATTGGAAATAAGATGATATTGCTTCGTTATCTGTGGTTGATAAAGCAGTAGCACTAATACAAGCGCCACTTGGGATCATTAATGGGTATTTAAAGTCATATGCAGCAACACCTGATCCAAAAGTAACAATTGCGCCTGTATAAATAATATCGTTTTGACGAATAATTAATCTACCAACAATGTTTTTATTTGCTGTGGTAGCACCAACCGACATATTTCCTGAAATTAAATAGCCTTTATATCCTAAAGGAATGGTTTGGTGACCCATTAATGACTTATTTTCTGATGCAAGAATGTGGCCATAAATATTAGCAGGTACACCTGATGTTACAGTGCCAGTACCAATGTTAATATTGCCTGCATTTTTACCGCCTGACCCAACTGTAACAACATTGGCAGATTGAATTTCAGTGTATGTATGTACAGTATTGACAGCAGTTTGACCGTTTAAAGTAACAATCTCATTAACTTCACCGCCTGTGGAGTTAATTCCAAGAATATAAACACTTCTTGCTCCAGTGCCATTTGCAGTATCGCTTGTGCTTGATGAGCTTACAGTCATAATTGCAGGTGATGCTAAATGAGAATATAAACCACCAGCAGTCCATATTGTTTCTTGCACCCCTGAATCTACGTCAGGGTTGTAACCAAAAATGTGACGAATCTCATGCCCTTCAATTTGACCACGTGCAATCTGCAATCCTAAATCTTCAGTCTTATCTCTTAAAGATAATGACTCATAAGCGTTATATTCGTAAAAAGGCATGATTATCTTCCATTCATAGGGTTATTAAGAGCTTCCTTAATCATACTTTCAGTACGCTCTTTTTGCGCTCTTAGTTCTTTATCCACATAACGTGAAGATTCCTTAGCATCACGCTCCACTTGCTCAACCACTTTTTCTAGCTTGCGAATGTCATTTTTAAGATCATTCTTGATGTCTCTAGTGTAATCATTGGTTTTGTTAGTTGTCTCCTCAACCAATGCCAAACGCTTATCAAACTCACCAAGGTCAGGTGCAACATAAGTAGCAATCTTCTTTTGCATGTCACGATAAGACTGATAAAACTCAAATGCACCCCATAAGCCACTACCACAGGTCAATGCCACAGGAATAGCAATAGATAAGAACTTACTGTTTAGTTTTAGTTTAAATCCAGCAATACTAAACTCATATGCTTCTTTTTTATCTGCTCCATTGTCCATCTACCATCTCCCTGTGCTTTTTGTCGCTATCATTGCTCATCCAAAGAATACGTCTATTTTCTCTAATGCTAGGTAGATTAGCAATCAACTTCTTGTGCGAATGGTCAATAATATCAAAGCCTTTAGGTATATCAGCTACCTTTATGCTAGGGGCTATTCCTACGGCAGTTTCGACAGGTTTAGGCTGTACAGATAAGGTTCTTGTTTGTGGCTTAACTTCCTTGCGTTCTTCCTTCTTTTCTTCTTTTTTCTCAGGCTGACTAGTTTGTACAGGTTCAGTAGTTCGTTTGGTTTGCTCTATTGGAGCAGGCTTTGTAATAACCTCATTGACAACAGTATCAGCAATAATAGGTGTTTCTACTGATATTGTGCCTGTGGTTGATAGTTGTACAGTAGGAGAAGCAACAATTGTCTTTGGTGTGACAATGTTCTTTAAAGCATAGGCTTCTGCATAACCGCTACAGGTTCTATCGTACAAAGGACTCTGAGTACATTGATAGGTAAAGTAAGCCTCTGCATACCCTGTGCACCCTTGGTTATATAAAGGATTTAGCGAGCATTGCTGATTAAAATAAGCTGCCTCATAGCCATTACATTTTGTATTGTATAAAGCATCAATTGAGCATTGCTGATTGAAATAGGCTTCTTCGTATCCTTTGCATGACTTGTCATATAAATGACTTAAATCACATTGTTGAGCTAAGTATGCTTTTTCGTAATCAGGGCATTGTGGGCTGTATAAAGAACTAATAGTGCACTGTTGCACTAATAATGCTTCTTGGTATCCTGGGCAAGTAGGACTAGATAATGGATTGGTAACACATAAGTTACCAGTAGTTTCTGTGATATAGCTAAAAGGTGTATTTGTAGAATAACCTGCCCCATGATAATGCTGAGTATATTCGCCCAAAGCTGTATCACCAGTCATACCAATAGTAATAGTCCTTTCAGGGCTGATATTCACTTTTTCATAGTGCATGCCAATATACCCACTAGGTCTAATCTCAACGCCAAAGGTATTTAAATTCTCAGGCCTACCAAACTCAGAGATGTTTTCCCAAACATATCGCTGATATTGTGGAGTGCCTTCAGTTAAGAATCGACCTGAATAGTTAAGAAGATCAGTCTGCAAAGGCATGATTGCAAAGTTAAATGATGTTCCATTGTTAGTTCTTAAGTCAAATCCTGAACAACACCAACTATTTGTCGGATTGAGGAAGCCAACAACACCATTGCTGAACATATAAGATTCAGTAAAGACACGGCCATAGTAAGGAAATGCAAACTGAAGTGGAACTCTGACATATCCATCATCACTTATTTGATGCTCAATTATTTGTGCATGTGCAAAACTGCACAATAGTGCAATAATGCACAATAACTTTTTCATTCTATCTTTGGCCGTCTTGGCATTAATCCAGTATTGCTTTCGTAGTATTCCTTAGCATTGATACCGAACTTGCCTTCAATTGGGCAGTAAACGCCTGCATCCCACATTGCCCACCATACTTTATGGTTTTGGCAGAGAAGTGTCGTAGCAGGGGCTTTCATTTGCTGAAAGTACAAAGACTCTGACAATACGACTAATTCGCAGTTTAGATCTCTTGTTGTGCCACCCATAGAGATGCCAAGAATCTGTGTCTGTACTGCACCTGATACACCTGTAGAACAGTTCTTGCTATTAATTGTGGTGATATTAGGGGATATTGCTGAAGGTGGTGGAGACTTTACTGTAGTCTCTGATTTATTAGTGGATTCAGTAATGATAGGTTGAGCCTTAGCAGAATATGCAAAAGCCAATCCAATTAAACAAGCCCATATAGTTAATATTTCTCTCATAATTTGAGTGCAATACCTATAAGAATAGCGATGATGAAGCCACAAGCTGCCATCAAAATCTGCTCTAATCGTTTAAGACGAGCATTAATTGTTTCATATCTAAACGCACAAACTTCTTCATGTGTGCTTAGTCTTGCTTCTGTTTGGCTGATTGTGGCTTCGCTCATTTCTTACTCCGCTTTATCCTTAGTTAATGAATCTTTTAATAACTTTAGAAATGAATCCTTACCTACTTGCAACTGCTGTAACTGAAACTGTGTAGAACCAATCTTGTGATCAAGATCTAAACAGTGATTAGTTAATAGTACCTGCTCATCTGTAAAGTTATTTGTATCGTACTCAACACCGTCAATCGTAATGGGTTTGGTTTGTTTTTCGCCCATGTCGTTCTCCTTACTAGTTAAAAAATCTTACCAAGGAAGGCCTGTAGCAGTTACAGGATTCTTCTGTGCTTCAATCTGCGCATCAAGACTAGCTTCCAATGACTCCATATCTAGCTTTTCAGTTAGCCAAGTCTTAACTGTTTCTTCAGTTAGGCTTGCAAAAGGAATGACTGTATCGCCTACTTCTACACCGACTGTGCCATAAGATGATGCTGTGAATT
>ERZ869921.675-NODE-675-length-17915-cov-7.582979_pt1 | contig 17915 bp, 2 predicted proteins | sample MGYA00579310_ERZ869921 | MGnify/ENA primary metagenome ERZ869921 (study PRJEB32216, sample SAMN09231816) | wastewater metagenome | place: USA: Maryland | collected 2016-06-21 | study: EMG produced TPA metagenomics assembly of the PRJNA472060 data set (Reclaimed...
TTTTGTTCTTGATAGTCACCAAATCTTTCTTTAAATTGTTGTTCATTAGAAATATCTTGACCACTTTCATTTCTAAAAGTCCATCCTTTAGGAGCTAATATTAGTGTAGGTAAATTTAATTTAAATCCTGCTTTAGCTCCTGCTTCATCTAAACCTGTTTGTCCTCCAGTTCTAATTCTTTCTATTGGATTTTCTAAATCAGGTGAACTTAAAACAGCTTGTAATAATTCATATACATAATCATCTAATTGCTCTTGAGTATATTTACCTTTCATAGTATATATACCATTACCAGCAATGTTTAAAGTCTTAGCTTTAGTTTCATTTAATTGTTCTACAATATTATCAACTATTTCTGGAGTTACTTCTAAAGAGTCTTTAATATCAATAGGAATATATTTTTTACTTTGTCCTTCAACAGAAGATTTAGTTAATCTTTCACCAGCACTTGTAAAATCTACTGCAATAGCTATTGTAGCATCAGCAGAAGCGTTTTTAATAGTTCTTTGTTTATAACCTGTAGATTGTTCTTCTAAAAAAGTAATTCCTTTAGAAAATTCTTCTTTAATTACTTCTTTATTTTTCAAAGAATCCAATAAAGTTTGATAATTTAAATCACCTTTAAATTCAGATTCACCTTCTAATTGAAATATACTTTCTACTTTTTTCTGTAATTCTCTATTTCCTTTACTATCATCATAATCTTGTTTAGATTGAATAGTTTTATTATATGATTGAGATAATTCAGAAATCTTTTTAACAATTGGAGATTTCATTAATAACATTACATTATTAAAATTATGACCTACACCAATCATAGCTAAAGCTACAGGAAGTGTTTCAGTAGTTAAATTAAACAGATTAGCCATTTGCTCTTTAGCATTATCAGTCATTGCTGCTAATAATGTAGCTATACTATCTTGAACCCTTTGAGCATCTTTTTCATCTACTAATTTATTATTTTCATCTCTTGAATAATTAACAAAAGGTTCTAAAAATACTTTTTCACCTACTTTTCTTTCAATAGTTACCTTATTTTTATATAATATACCAAATAAGTTATTAAATAATGCTACTGGTCCAATATTAGCAGCTCCTGTTGAAATAGATATGTCAGCAAGAGTTTTAGAAAGCATATCATGTACTCCATATCCTAAATCTTTATTAATTAATCCTTCTCCTTCAAGAGTTTCAATTAAATCTTTAAATAATTTAAGACTTGTAGGTGTATTAGTTATTTTATTATTACCATCATTATTAATTAGCTTTCTTTCTAATTCTAATAACATATTATTAGTTTCTCCTTTTGTTAAAGGATTAATATTACTAATATCTCCTGTTTGATAAGCATTATAATTATTTTCAATAGCTATAGAATTATCTTTTAACCATTGTTCTTTATTAAATATAGTTTTATTTATATCAAAAGATTGTTCTAATAAAGTTAATTCTAAATTTTTAATTTTATCAAGAGTTTCTAATAATTTATTAGATATTGATTTAAGTCTTTCTGAAGGAGTTTCAATAAAAGAATTTTTATTGTAAAATAAATGATCATTTTTTATCTCATCATTTATTTTTATTTTTTCTTGATTTAAATTATTTTTTTCATAATTTAATCTTTTTAATTCTTCATTATTAGTTTTTAAATCATTAAAAGTAGAAGATACTTTATTACTATCATAAGCATCAGCTAAATATTCATCATACGCTTTTTCTTTAGATTCTTCTAAGGTTGGTTGGGTTAAATAACTACTATATATACCTGTTTTTTTGTTTAACACATTAGTATAAGTTTGATTTACTCTCACATATAAAGCATCAATATCAAAGTCAGCACCAGATAATTCAACAATTTCATTTGGTAACATAACTACATTACCATAGCTATCAGGTAGTATATCTACTATTTTACAGTTAACCATAGAGTGTTTATCTTCTGTCGGAATTCTGACTCCAGATATATATAAAAATTCTTCAGGAATTTCTCCTTTATGAAATTGTTCTGCTGTAAATCCAAACTTTCTAAGGAATCTTTCACTTACTACAATTTCAGAATAATATTCATATTTAACTTTATCATAAACATCATGTCTTAATCTTTGAGAAACTTTATTAGCTTCTCTAATAGAAGTATCTCTTTTACTTTGTTCAGTAGTAAATGTTTTAATCACATTACCTTCATTATCAATTTCTCTTTCTAATTCATGACCAATGCTTGATTTTAAAGATAGTTTAGATCCTGCAACTTTTTGTTTAAGTGTATTACTACTAACAAAAGAAAGAAACATTGATTGAAATTTAGTTTCAATTGCTGGATTATTTAAATTATATTTTGGTTTACTACTATTTCCTTGTTGAAATAATTCTAATTGCTGAGGATCAGCAGATGATTTTTCAATTGAATCTATAAAACTTTTTAATAATAAATCCCATGCAGCTTCTCCATTTTCATCAAGTACTTCTTTTTTAAGAGCTTTAAATCCTTTATCGGTTCTTTCAGCTAATTGTTTTTCATAAACATTTAATGCAGTACCAACATTTATTTCTTTATTTTTGAAATAAATTAAAGTTTCATTTATTTGTTCAGTAGAAATTAATCTTAAAAATTGAGTTGGGTGTGTTATTTGTTTTTTAACTCCATCTGTTTTCTGCTGGTCAATTAAACTTGCATTTGGTACAGAAATTGATGAGATAACTTTTTTACCATTACTATCTTTATATAAAAAAGGTTTACCATTACTAATTTCATGTATATTATATTTACTTCTTTTCCAGGCACTATCATATACAGCAATAGCATTATTTAATTCTAAATCATTTAATAAATTATGGTTATATTCTTTACCTTCTATAGGTTCAAATAAATTCTGATATTTCTTGGTTAAATAAGTAATATAAGTATTATCTGAAGGTAATGCTTGTAATTTTAAATCAAATAATTCTTTATGTATTAAAAGAGCTTCTTTAAGATTTTCTTTTGAATAATTTTTTAATCTTGAAGTTGTTTCTCTTAAAATTGGAGAAATTGAAGTTTTTAAAAACCAATCAATACCAAATCCTTGTGTCTTATTAGGCTGATGCTGAGCATTATTATCATATAAATAATCATGATCTTCTTTGGAAATCTTTTTAATTTTTTCAACTTCCACTTTGTTTCCATCGGAATCTAATTCAGTTTCTTTAGTTACATAGTATTTTAAACCACTATCAATTCCTTGATATATTTCTTTAATTCTATTATCAATTGATTTAGAATTTAAAATAACTGATAAATGATGAAATGGAGTATTTAATGTTTGAGCATCTGTAATATCAATTTTATTTACTACTTCAGATCTAATAGGAATTATATTTGTAACTCCACTACCATAATTAGGACCACTGCCAATCATACCTCCTGCTCTTTTTACAAAGTCATTACTATTTTTAGTAGATTCAGCATTATCTCCATATAATAAAGAATTAATGCTATAAGACATTAAGTAATCATTTAAAAATGCATTCTTTAAAGCATTTTTATCTAATTGATCTCCAGAAATAAAAGATTTTGGTAATAAATTAACTTCACCTTCTTTAAGAAGTCCTTTATCTTCTAATAATTTAATGTATTCGTCAACTTGAAAATCAATAAAGTTTGATAATCTTTGTTTAATTTCTTCTTCAGAAAGATCTTTTTCATTTAATTTAGCATTTTTATTAGCAAAGTTAAATAACTTTAATCCTTTTGGTGTTAAACTATTTAGATTAATTTCTTTTTTTATTGTAGAACCATCTTCTTGCTTTTCATTATAATACAATTCTTCTTTAGATAAGTTTACAACATTATTATTATTATCAATGTCTAAATAAAAATAAGTTCCATCACTATGTGTAAATATTTTAACTGATTTATTACCATTAGTACCTTCTACTCCAATATCTTGTAACATATAATGAAACCCTTCATTATAACCATCTTTTTTAGATCCTAAATAATATTCATCTATTTCATTTTGAACAACTTTAATTCTTTCTACTTCCTGATTATATATAGAATATAAAGAATTTAATCCTTTTTCATTTATTTTACCTTTTTCTATAAAATTATTAAAAGGTAATAATACCATAGGTACTGTAGATTTACCTTCATATTGAGAAGCTATATAATAGGCATATTTTTGTTTACCTACAACTTTTAAGTTATATTTATTAAATTTACTATCAGCTAAAAGACTTAATCTGTATAATATTTTAGCAGTAGTATCAGCATTATTATAACTTTTACCATCACTATCAGAAAATAATCCATAATTTTTAGAAGATACATCTACATCTTCACTATCTTCATATTCAGTTACATTAGTTTCTTCTTGTCTAATACCTCCAGCATAAGCCATAGTTAAAGTAGTAAATAAAGTATCAATATCTACATTATTAAATAGAGGATTATGATCTAACGCTTGTAAAAAATTATCTACTTGATATTCTTCTGTAAAAAAGCTGTATAAATAATAAGTGTTATTTTCTTCATTATTTAATACTTTATCTTTAAATGTTTTGGCATCTTTTGTTTCAAGATATTCTTTAATTAATTGAACATTATCTTTATCTTTTAATATATTTAATCTTCTTGAAATATCAGAAGGTGGTGTAATATCAAATATTCTTTTACCTTCTTGATTATTGAATGAAGATGGAATTATACTTGTATCAAATAAAGCTGTACTTTCAGCTATATCCATTAATTTACCAACAGCACCTAATAAAGATTCTGCTTGTTGAGTGGCAGGGTCTATATCATTATAGATAGTATTAGTTCCAAAACTGATACCTGTAGTTAATGTTTTTTCAATACCATCTAAAAATTCTAAGTTTATAGGTTTTATATCACTTGCTGAAAAACTATTATACCACTCTATTTCTTCATTAGTGAGTAATGTGGTATTCCCTGTTTCAAATACAAAGTTTATTAAATTATATTTAATGAATTGTTCAGGTAATTCTATACCTAAATCAGCAAATGAATTTTTAAAAGTTTTTACTAAAGAAATTACAGCATTACTCTTATTTTGTGAAGTAAGCCCTTTTTTATTTTCTAATAAATCTACATATTTTTGTAAAATATTATCTATATTACTTTCATACAAATTTTCTTTAAAATCAATTTTAGCTTGTTCTAAATTATCAATTCTTTTAGAATTCCAATTTCTTTCCCATTTACTAAATACTTGTTTACCTACATTTCTATTATTAGCGTTTAACATTCTTGTTACACCTTCTTTGGAAAATAATACGTCTTGTAAATAAGTTCTATTTTTTTCAAAATCAGAAGATATAAAACTAAAAGTAGGTGAACTTGTTAATGTTTTATAATATAAAGGACTTAATATTTCGTATAATTTAGAAAAATCTTCTACATTAATTTCAGGTAATTCAAGATTTTTATTTTTTCTTAATTCACTATAAATATCTTTATACCATTGATGTGCAAATGCTTTAATTTCAGGAGAAGTATTTGAAACAGAATGCAATAAACTTAAATGCTTATATGCCGGAGCACCAACTAACATTTTTGTTAAATTAGAATATAAATGATTTCCATTAATAGCAAAATTATAATTTTTACTTTTATCATTAACTATATAGTCATCAAATGGTTTTCCAATACCAAATAAATCAATATTTGTACTCACTGAGGAAATATATTGTTTTACTTTTTTAGATGCTTTATCCCATGCATGATTAATTTCATTTTTACTTTTTTGAACAATTCCTGTATCATTTAATTCATCATCTTCTAAATCATCACTATCATCTAATTGTTCTTGTAAAATAGAAGATTCATTTACAAGATTATATAAAGGAAGTCTTTCTCTTACTTCATCTAATACTATCTGACTATTTTTAATATTTTTTAAACTATCATAAACATTTAGATAATTAGCAACTGTTTTTTCATAGAGTGAATTATCAGCTATTGAATTAAGTAAATCTTCATTATTTTCAGGATTAAATTTTTCTGTAATTAAATCAAATATATCAAGAATTTCATCATCAGTAATATTTTTTGATCCTTTATCTTTTAACATTTTAGCAGCTTCATTTGTAACTGTATTAATAACAGCTTCAGAAACAGAATAACTTAAATATCCTTTTTTCTCTACAAATTTACCAGATAAAAGTTCAATATTATATTCTTGTACTAAAAGTTTATTTACATCAATAGAATTATCTATATTTCTAATTACAGGGAATTTCTCTTTAGCATTTTTAAATTTACCTTGATAAATATCTGAGAATAATTGTGTTATAGCTTTTTCATTAGATGTATTATTTTTATCAAATATCCCTTTTAATAAATTCTTTATTCTTTCAAAGATTCTTCTTAACCATGATTGTGTTACAGATTTTTCAGCTTTCATATACTCCATAAAAGCATCTGCCATTTTTTCTTCTAACCAAAGGTTTTTTAATTCCTGGTTTGAAAGATTAATTAAATCAGAAGATGATTCTTTTAAAGTTTGTAATTGTTCTTTAGTTGGTGTACCATATAATGATTCAGCATTTCTTAAATATTTACTTACTTGACTATCTGTCAATAATATTCTAAATACAGCATGAAAAGCTTCATGATATTCTATATTTTTTATAGATTTACCACTATAAGTTCTTAAATAAATAGTTCTTAATTTACTTATAAACCTACCTCCTACTTCACCTTTTGTTTTAAGATTTTTTAACATATCTAAAACATCAGTAACTTCAAATAATCCATTAGGATTATCTTGAGTTTTCATAGGAAGAATTTGTACTAAATTTTTAACTGCAATATTATATTCTTCTAAATCTTGAGTAGATAATTCTAATAATTTATTAACACCTTCAGAATTATCTGAAATTTCTTTATAAGCATCTTTAACTAGTTGAGTAAATTCTTCTAATGGAATTTCTATTTTATTTCTTCTATGTAATAATGGAATTGCTTTTACATCATTTGGTATTTGTTTTTTAGATATACCTAAAGCTTCTAATTTATCTATATTTGGCGTTTGTTTTTTACCAGGCTCTAAAGCAGCTAATTCTGCATTATCTTTAATATAATCTTCAAATTCATTTTTTAAATCTAATAGACTATACGAAGAGCTTCTCTCGCTTCTTACATCACCAATTTGAATAAATGGTTGTAGTATTGACAATACTTCTTTTCTATATCTTATACTTTCAGATGCAGATTCTTTTTCTACTGGTTTTATATCTTCAAAAATACTATAAATGTCCTCTGCTAATTGCTTAATTTCTTTCTCATTTGTATTTTCTATTTTAAACTCTACTCTAAATATATTACCAGGTCTATGAGTTGTATCCTCTATTCCAAGATTTACTTGTATAGTTAAATACCCAATGTTTTTTTCAACAATATATTTATATCCAGTGCTTCTGTCATTGTTATAAGTTAAATTTTTAATTACTGCATTTTTTTCAGTGCCTTTTATTCCAGAATAATAATCATTTAAATCTACAAATCCATTTTGCTTTGCACTCCTAATCGTATAATTGAAGTTTTTAATTCTACTTTTTAGATTGGATATTTTTTCTGTTAATTTGTTTACAGCTACTTTTTTTGCACTTATTTCAGGCGTTGTTTCATTTACTTGAGGTTTAGTGGATTGTTCTGTTGCTTTTAGTTCTGCATTATATTTAGTATCATTTCTCAACCACCCATCAGTAGAACCAAGAATACCTATTAATCCCCAAGGATTATCTTTTTCATCTCTAATAGCTTTACCATCCCAAATACCTTTTCTTTCTTTCTCAGCAAAAAAAGTTATTTTATCACCTATTGATAAATTAGATTCTACTTTTTTAGTATTAAGTACTTCATCACCTTTTTTTGAATAAACAGTTGTTTTTTCAGCAATTGTTTTTAAATCTTCTCTTGTAAAAGTATTTTTTCTTTCTATATCAGCTTTTTTAGCTTCTATATCAGATTGAGTAGTAGATGTAGGTTGTTCTTCTAATGCTTTTAGTTCTGAATCATATTTAGCATTGATTTTATTAGTTCTTGCATCAGGTGGATTAAGATTTTCAGATACTTTTTTTAATGTGTTATCTTCATTACCAATATAACCTTCAATTAACTTTTCATTTGTCAAAGACAATTGTGATTTATTATTTATTCTTTCTGTTACAAAAGCCATTGGGTCTATTGAACCATCTTCATTAATTGCTCTTGCTTTTAATACTCTACTACCATCTTTATTAGTAGTTATTTCTACTTGTACTGGTTCTCCACTTACATTTAAAGTGTTGTATGTTTCAACTTTTACTCTAATACCACTTGCATTTGATTCTAACTCCTCTTGTCTTCTTCTTTCTATATCAGCTTTTTTATCTATTTCAGATTGATTAGATGTAGTAGGTGTTATTTCTGCTTTTTTATCTACAACTTCTGTAGTTTGTTGTTGTAGAGTTATTTTAGAATTATAAATCTCCATTATAGCCTGTTTATTCTTATTGAATAAAACAGGAGCTAACCTATTAAATGGAATTCCTAATTCATCATAAACTTGTTTTAAAACAGTTTGATCTAAATCTTCAAAATTTTGATTAGAAGTATTCATTAAATTAGATGATGCAGCAGTATTACTATTGGTTACATCACTATTACTTACAAAAGGAGTAGGAGAACTTTCAACTACTTGTATTATTGTTTTAGCTTCTTCTTGAACTTCTAATTTAACAGTATTTTCATTAAATAAATCTTCCTGTTCTTTATTTTGTACTTGTTCTTTAGCTTTTTGTTGTTGCTCATTTCTAATTTCTATATTTCTTTTAGTAGAAATAATTTCTTTTACTTGAGTTTTATCAGGTCTTAAATATAAATTATATCCTAATTTCTTTTTAGTTACAAGATTTTCTAAAGATTGCTGATTATTTTTATTCAATAATACATTAGTATAGAATCCGTTTATTGTAGCATTTACGTTAGTTGCTTTTCTAAGTTTACCTAATACTGAATATTGATTATCTTTTAAAATTAAAGAAGCAATTTCTTCATTTAATTTATTTTCATTTAAGACTTCATGTCTAAATTTTTTAATTTCTTCAATTTTTTGACCTAAAGTAATTTCTCCTTTTTCAAATCTTTTATTAATTGGGTCTAATTCTTCTTTACCTTTAGCAAAGGATTTAAAGAAGTTTTGACCATCAAAATAAATTGAAGAAGATATAACATTATCTTTTTTATTAATTTCTAAATTAAATGATAATTGACCTATTTTATCAGAATAAGTAGATATAAAAGGAGTTATTTTAACTTTTTCTGTTTTATCTAATCCAGTTACAGATAAAAATAAATCAAAGTTTTTAATATCTTCTTTAGGATCTAATTCTTCTTTAGTTTTATCTTTATATTCTTCATAATAAGAACTTAAACCTTCACTCATAATTTGAAGTGCTGGTAATAATGCTTTTTCATTATTTAAAAAATTAACTATAAATTCTTCATTATTATCTAATCCTTTTAATTTAGAAATAGTTTCATTTGAAGTGAATATAGGTTGAATATATCCATTAGGATTAAATACTAATAAAGAAAATAAACTTCCTTTAGTGTTTATAGCTTTTTCTTTTTTATATGATACTAAACTTTGAATAGCTTTTCTCTCTTCACTATTTTCTTTATCATCTCTATCTCTCCATAATACACTACCATCTTCCTTTCTTTCTAATTTACCATTGATTATATTTACAAAATATAATTTTGAAAATCCCTGACCATCTCCAGTAGATTTACCAAAAATAACTATATTTTTATCTTCACCATTTACTTTAATAGTTTTAGTAGCTGCTTTAGTTAATACATTATCAGGATCATCAAGAGTGTCTTCTATTCTAGTTTCTATTATATTTCCATCTTTATCTTTATTATCAGTAAAATTCATCTCTATTTGAGATGCGAAAGTATTAAGATTAATTTGACCACTTGTTAAATTATTAAAATCCTCAAATGAAATATCACCTCTTTGAGTAATATTATTTAATTTATTGGAAAAACTATTTAATTCTGTTAAATATTGACCTAAAACTTTTCTATCTTCAGTAGTGGAAATTAAATCTGAAGGAAATAGCATTCCTAATACAATCTCTAAATAACCATCTTCTTTTAATTTACTAAAATCAATTGGACTCCATTTATCATTTATTTTAAGATATAATTGATTTGGCATTTGAAATCCCCCAATAAGTTCTCCATCTACTTTCATTTGAAAGTTAAATGGTTTATTATTACCTCTTACACCACTTAATGAAATTACATTTTGATTTTTATCTTTATTTTTAGGTAATTTTAATTCTTCAACAGCTTCTTCAATAGATTTAGGATTTTCTAAATCTGTTAAAGTGAATGAAATTCTACTTCTTAAATCTTTTTCATTTGGATTATTAGCAATTGAAGCTAGTTTATTTTCTTGTTGTTCATTATTAAATAAACTAAATAATTCATTTATATTAGAGAAATATGGTTTTTTACCATCTTCTTTCTTTTGTTTTTCAGCTTCTTTTTTAGTTTGTTGTAATTCTACAATTCTTTCTTTTCCTTGAGCAATTATAATATTCACATTAACTTTCAATGTATCATCAACAGTTTTTTTATATTGTTCTAAATGAGCTACTAAAGCATCAAGTGTATCTAAATCATCTTCTTGATTGATTAATGTACTTACTTTTGAAATATATTCTTTCTGAGCTTTTACTTGCTCACTATCATCTTCTTTAACTTGTAAATCAACATTATTTTCAATTTCTTTTTCTGTATCTTTATCTAATTCAAGTCCTTGATTATGTAAAAATGTTTTAGCTTTTTCTTTTAAAAATTTTATTGTAGCAGCTCTTTCATTTCTTTTAACTTCTTTATCAAATTTTTCTCTACCGTTTTTAGTATTTAATTCATTATAAGTACCAATTAAATCTTTTCTTCTACTTTGAATTTTAGCTAAATCATCAATAGATTGTTTAATTGTATCTTTATCAAAAATATTTTCACTCAAATGATTTTCAATATCTTTTTGTAATTGATTTAATTCTTTATGAGCTTGTAAAAAATTATCTACATTTTCAAAATTGTTATCTATTTTAAATCCTAATTTAGATAATTTATCTTTTGAATTATTAATTTCATCTAACTTAGATTGTATAGTAGATTTTAAAGCTTTAAGTTTTGCTTTTGATTTATTTTTTCTTTCTGTTAAATCAGTTTCATCCTCAAGAGAAATAGCATCCATATCTGTAAGAGTTTTTAATTCTTTAGTATATGCTTTTAATTCTTTAGAGATAGTTTTATCACTTAAATTAAACCAAGTGTTGTGAAAAGACATTAATTCTTTAAATCTATCATTATTAACAGAATCATTTTTAGATTTAGATAATTTATCATTAATAGTTTTAACCAAACTATCTTCTCTACTATCTAAATCATTAGTTGTGTACATTAAATGATGAATTGCTTCATTAAACAATCTTGCATCTTTATCATTAAAATTTCTAACAGGAGCAACTTTAGAAGCAAGTTCTTTAGTTTCCTGAAAATTATCTATTTTTTTATTAAATTGTTCAATTACTTTATTTTTTCTTTCTTCTAATTGTGGTTTACTAAGAGATACTTCCCCATCTCCTATTTTATCATATCCAAATTGTTTAGCAAAAATAGCATTATCCATTTCTTTAATCATGGTAGCATATTGCTCTTTGGATTCATTTAATAAACCAACATTATCTCTGCTTTTAACAAATGAAAATAAAGCATCACCTTCATGATTTTTAGCATTGAAAAAATCTCCATTTTCAAGAGCTTCATCTCTTAATTTATTAGAAGTATATATTGCTGAATTACTTTGTATTTGACTTTGTACATTATCAATATTAACTTTTGAAGATTGTTTAATAGCTGTTTTAATAGCATTACTTTCAGCATTTTGTTCTTCAAATGCTTCTGCTATACCACCTTCAAATGAAGCTATGAATTTATTACCAAATCCTTTTACATTTTTAGTTTTACCTGTAGCAATACCCATTCCTGGAATACCCATAGCACCAATAATAAAACCAATACCTGCATCTTCACTACCATAAGTATCTTTAAAGTTTTTACTAAAGGATTCTATCAAGTTAAAACTATCATTATATGCTGTAGCATCAAATTTCTTTTTAATGTAATCCTGACCAATAGCTTGAAATTCTCCTTGAAGAGCTTCTTCATTCATTTCTGTTAAAGGATTCTTTAACATTTTAGGTATTGTATAAAGAGTTTTTCTAAGTTTAGAAGTATTATCAATAGCTGCATTTAAAGTACCTCTTAATGCATAATCTTTAGCTAAATCCTTAGCTTCAGTATCTACAGCACCTTTACCAAATAATTTTAAATCAGTAGAAAGACCTTTACCAAATATATTTTTAAATTGAATAAAATTATCTACTGATAATAATGCCATATTTGCACCAAATATTAAATTTGCTGTCTTTTTAATTTCACCTTCAGCTTCAGCTAATTGTTGTTCATTAGGCTCTACTCCATATTGTTGTTTATATTGTTCTGCATAATTCTTTCTTGCAGTATCAAGAAAGTTTCTTGCTTCAACACCTGCTTCATAACCAGCACCAACAGCTAATGATTTCACTATATCTTTAGTTAAAGCTTTATAAGCTAAATCATCTGCACTTTTACCAAATAAAGAAAATATTTTTTTAGCTCTACTCATTAAAGAAGCTGTTTCAGCAGCTTGTATTTCAAGAGTAGCACCTCCTGTTAATCCTGTTAAATAAGATAAAGCCATCTCTGATAATACAGCACTAACAGTAAAAGACATTCCTCCCATTACACCATCTCCCCAAAATTTAGCATTATTGAGTTTACCCCAAAAATTCTCTTCTTCTTGAGCTTTTGTTTCATAAATAGGCATTACATTATCTAAATACTCAGAACCTTTATCAAAAAATCTACGAAGATCATTATCAAAATATTTAGTAAAATCACCGTTAGCTATTGCATAAGGTAAAGATAAAGCACTTCCTATTATTGTATCTGTTAATGAAATAGCTGTTTTACCTATAAATTTAGTTAATGCATTTGCAGTAGCATCTAAGTTAGTTTGTTGCAATGCTCTTTGATCTTGAGAATATTGAAAATCAGTTGTACTTGGCATTAGTTCTCTATTACTAAAGCTTTCAAATTCATCTTTAGTCATAGGTATGCTTTGCTGATTAGGTATTTGTACTTTATCAGAAGCATAACTTTCATTTTTAATAGGTTTAATAATTAAACCTGTATTTGGATCAACACCTTGAGTAGTTGATATTTCTTTTAATATATTGTCTAAGAAACCTGGCATAATTTTATTTTAGTTACAAATATACAAAAGGTATCATTTTCAGATACCTTTTTAATTATTATGTGTTTTTACTTTAATTTATAATATTTTAGTTTTAATTAAAAGCATCGAGAATATATTTATCTGGGAATTTATTTACTTTTGTTATTTTTTCAGGCATATTTTCCCATGCTTTTTTAGAATCTCCATTGAATTTTTTTACTAAACCTAAGTACATATCCGCATTGGGCTCTCCTAAATAATGAACTACTCCTGTAACATAAGATAATGGAGTTTCTTTAAATTCATATTTTTGAATTAATCGTTTAGCTGAAGGTATTGTCCATTTAGAAGTAGCATAATCCATAAACTCTTCTTGTGCTTTAGGATCATTTCTAAATTGTTCTGGTGTAGTTATTTTATTATTAGTAAATTCAGCTATTTTACTTCCCCATTGTCCCCATGCAAATTGATATTTTCCATGAGTTCCGCTTGAAAATCCAGAATAATTTTCTGAATTATAAGTTCCTTCTTGAGATCCTATTCCTTTTTTAAATCCCTCAATAGAGTTTATCGCCATATTGAGGGGGTAGGAAAATTTCCCGAGACAGGGATTATAGCTTTAGTTTCTTTAACAACTTTATTTAAATACTTATCATATATTTGACTTGAGACTACTTCTCCAAGACTTTCAGACATATTCATAATTTGACTAATTAAAAATTCTTTAGTCCCTTGTTCACCTTTTTGTGCTTTTAAACTTGCTATAATTTGAGTATCCTTCATTAATCTTTCCATATTTAAAGTAATATTAGTAACTAAACCAATATTATTAGTATGGAAATTAATTCTATTATTTTTAGTTGATACTCCATTTGCATCAGCACTATCATATAATTCTACTAAATAATCTCCTTTAGAAATACCATCAATACCTCTATTACCAAAATCTCTCTTAATAACAATATCTCCTTGTTCTTTTAATCCAGGATAAGTATATCTCATGTATCCGGCATTATTAGAAAGCCCATCATGTATTTTCTTATTCTCCTGAATCATAGTTCTACTTTCAACACCTAATACATCATCTGCAATTCTTTCTAAAGAATTATCTCCTGCTATTTTTATACCTACAGTGGTTAACTCATCATTACTAAGATCAATATTTTTAGATTTATTTTTTCTACCTAAATCTAAACCACTTACAGTAAGACACGCATAAAGCTCTCCATCAATATTTTGAAAAGTAACTGTTTCTACAGATTCTACATTATCTTCTCCAAGTTTCTTTTGTTTTTTTAATCTTTGAGCTTTAAAGTTATCTAATTGTTCTGCTGTTAATTGTTCTCCTGTTCTTACATAAAATATATTACCACTACTCCCTTGCTGACTTATTCTTTCATCTAAAGAAGATTTTAATTGAGCTTTATATTTAGCTGCGTCATCAGCAGATTTACCACTTGAAGTTGTTGCAGCATCTATATAATATATAGTACCTCTACCAAGTCTTTGTATCTCTTTTAATTGAGCTAATTTATCATTAAAGAGAGTTAATGATTTAGTATTATTAACTGCTAATTTTTCTTTATACTCTTTATACGCATATGCTTCAGGACTTAATTGTGAAGGATTTGTTCCTTGACCAAATCTACTTCTTTCTCCTACAGGAGTATAAGGTTTTTTACCAGAATTTAAATCATCTATTTCCTTTTGTAATTCTAATTCTGATTTATTTATAGAAAGATTATTTTTCTTTTTATATTCATCAAAAGTAAATGTTCCTTTTTCTTTTTCAGTACTATAAGCAGTACCTGTTAATTGAGTCCAAAAATCATTTAATTCTTGTAGTGTTCCATTATGACTATCTAAAGTAGCTTGTTGAGATTTGTATCCTTTTTCCATGACATCTAATAAACCTGCAACTTTAGATTGATCTTGTGGTGATAATGCTTTATATGTTTTAGTATCTCTTATTTTAGAAAAGTCTACTAAATCAACTTTGGCTCCACCATAAGGAGTATTAGTTACTGTAGCAAGATTTCCATTTTTAGTATATTCATTAATTACTTCACCTGTTTTATAAGCAATGTCTGATTTAGTTCCTTCTTTATCATCTCCGTTAACATAAGATTTTAATACATTATCTTTAGTACTTTTTATAGTCTGAGTTAATTGTAAAACATCTTTTGCTGTCATTTGTTGTTTTTGTATAAACCCAGAAGCATCTTTAATATCTCCTAATTCAGTGAAATCAGGATCATAGTAATCTATTTCACCAGCATTAATTAAACTTTTAATAGAAAAATCTTCTTCTGTAGGCTTCTCCATTGATTTTTTAAATGCTTCAAAAGCATAATCATTTTTTATAATACTGATTTTATGAGCTACATCATTTCTTCTTTTAAGTCTGGAAACATCTCCTACCATTCCATCTAATAAATCTTCGCCATAAGTGTTTCTTAATTGCTGATAACTTTTTATAGAACTTACTTTACCTATATTATTTAATATTTCTTTTTTAGCAGATTCTAATTCTTTAATATCTCCTATTTTATCAGATTTAGCTATTTTATCATCAATTACTTTTAATTTTTCAGCATTAACTTTATTCAGTTGTTCTGTAAACTGACTCCAAGTATCATTATTTATTCCTTGTGAAAATAAATCTAAATGACTTTGTTCATTAACCCAACCTGTATATCTTGCATCTTTAGATATTAAAGGTTTTACTAAGCTAAATATTTCATCAGGATCTAATTTATTTGTGTGAGCTTCATCTAAATAAAAATAATTACCATCAGTATATATATGATTACCTGGTGCTAATTCAGATAATCCTTTGACTTCACCATAAGTTGTATTTTCATTAGTTGCTATTTCTTTAGCAAAATCTAAAGAAGCTTTTACTATATCTTGATAACCTACTAAATTAGTAGCAGGAGCATTATTTAATTCATCTTTATATACAGCTCCTTTATATCTTGAAATTACTTCTTGTTTTTTAATTTGTTTATAAGTATCAGGAAGATTAGATTTATCAATTTCTTCCATAGATTTAGCTATATCTGCTTTATTTTGCATTAATTGATACTCTACTCCCCCAGGTTGTTTTTCCTGACTTATTTGTCTTAAATAACCTTGAAGAGCTTTATTACCTGCTTGTAATCCACCAGGCTGAGTATAGGTTTTAGCTAAATCAGCTTCAGCTTGTTGTCTGTAAAGTCTTAATTGTTCTCTAACCATAGGGTCTGTTCCTAAGTTAGAAGAATCTATAGGTGCATTTAAAGCAGCTTGAGCTAATTGATAACCTTGTTCTTTATTAGTTAATAAATTATCTACTTGTTTCCAATCTGGAGACCAGATAGGTACATCCCACTTCACAGGTTCATAATTTGTATATCTTGTAGTACCCATTATTTCTTTAAATATTTATTTTGTAATTCTTGCACTCTTGCATCAAAAGTAGCAGCATCTCCACCTTTATCTATAAATTTCTGTCTATTTTCAGCAATTAATACTTTTCTCTTTTCTGTATCAGCTTCAGATTCCACATCTCCTACAAATTTAACAATATCTATATCTGCTTTATTCCATTGATTTAATTCTGTGGGTGTGAAATTAAGACCTTTAGATTTAAGTATATTCATTTGGAAATTATTATCTTTATTTACATAATCTTTCTTCAATAAAAAATCACCTAAACCACCAATAGATTCTTTTAAGAATTTATCTCTTTGATTTTGTACATTACCTTTAGCTCTTGCATTTAAATCTTCTGCATAAGTTTGAGCTTGTACTTTTTGAGCACCTAAACTATTAAGTACTTGAGCTTCTTCACCTCTATATTGATTATTCAATTGTTGTTCTTCAATTTTAGTTTTAGCTATAGAATTAATAGCATTAGCATGCAACTTTTGCATATTAGCATTTTGTACTCCAACAGAACTTGAATTGTCAGCAAGATTTTGTTTACCTGCATTTTCTTTAAGATTAATAGCATCTAAAATAACTTGATTATCAATCTTTCTATTAGACATTAAACTTTTAATTTTATTTTCTTCCGGATTATATACAGGATTAACTAAATCAGGTTTTTTAAATGCTTGAATAGCATGACCTAACATCTCAATACCTTTAATACCATATCCTGCAATAGCTTCTGGTGAAAATTGTTTTTTATCTTCTGCTTTAATAGGAGTACCTACTTGACCTGGTTTATAAAATTCAGAATCTTTCTTCATTTGATTTAAATATTCAGGACTATTAACAGCTATACCTTTACCGTAATTATCATTAGGAGCTTCAATATCTATACCATCAGCACCTTGAGATTTATAACTATTAATGTTTAAATCATTTAATGCTTTTATTGGTGGAATATTAGGATTAATACCTGCTTGACTTATTAATTGATTAACATAACCTTCTTCATAAGGAAGTTTGTTTTTATCTGATGTTAATATACCTAAATTTGCTTTAGGAATTACTCCACCAAATTCTAATATCTGTTGAGCCATTTGTTGATTTTGTTCAATTTGCTTTTTAACAGCTTCATTCTTTTTCATAAGT
>ERZ869921.676-NODE-676-length-17910-cov-43.268664_pt1 | contig 17910 bp, 35 predicted proteins | sample MGYA00579310_ERZ869921 | MGnify/ENA primary metagenome ERZ869921 (study PRJEB32216, sample SAMN09231816) | wastewater metagenome | place: USA: Maryland | collected 2016-06-21 | study: EMG produced TPA metagenomics assembly of the PRJNA472060 data set (Reclaimed...
CTGGGTATTGTTCTATCATCGGAACAAATCGCCAAGGCCGATGAAGCGGCTGATAAACTGTCTGCGATCAAGACTGTCTTGCAAGCCCGCATCGCTGGTGTCGTGGCAGATAATGCTGATAGCATCGTGAAGCTGGCCGATGCCTTGGCAGTGTTCACAGAAAAAACGATTAGGTTCAGCGCCCGCGCGCTCGATGCATGGCAGCAATTTGGCTATGGTATGCGCCGCCTTAGGGCAGATATCGCGCAAACTTTGCCGATGATTGCTACCCATGATGCCGCATGGGGCAGGGCCGAAGCAAACCGCATTGACCGCGAACAGTTTGGCAGCGAGCGGGTGCAAATCAATCCCGCGCCTGCTGGGCACGTTCCCGGCACCCCGTATCGCCAGCCAGCCGCATCATCGGGCGGTGCGTTGCTCACACTTCCCCGCCGACCATCTATTCCAAGCCCATATCAACGCACCCGCAACTTCAACGACGATCTGGCAGACCAAAGCCTGAACGGTGCGCCCGCCATCATCCGCGAAACGGTTGCCGCGACGACAGCCGCGACACCGGCCTTACGCGCAATGACCGATGAAGTGCGGAGCCTGCTCGATCAGCTTAACCCCGTAGCGGCTGGCGCGCGGGAATTGGCGGCAAACACCAAGTTGCTCGATGACGCATTGAAAGCTGGGCAAATCTCGGTGCGGCAACACACTGTCGCCATCGCACAGTTGCGCGAACAATACGGCGCATTTGGTGAGGGCATCACAGACTGGCGCGAAATCATTGGCGACGTGTCGAACGGCGTTGAGGTTGAAGTTCCCGCCACTCAGGAAGTTCTAAGCGGTCTGGCCGATCATTGGGAACAGCAGTCTGATCGCATGGCAGCAGCGGCTGAACGCCAGCAACAGGCCTTGTTTGACACGCTGGGTAGCATCCGCAACTTTGCTTCGAGCCTTAAATCTGGCGATATTGTCGGCATCTTTGAAAGTGTCCTTGGCCTACTTGAAGGCATCGGTGGGCTGACAGGCGGCTTTAAAATCGGCGGCATGTCGTTTGGCACTGGCGCATCATCGCGCATCCCCGGTTTCGCCAATGGCACGAACTTCGCACCCGGTGGCCTCGCATGGGTAGGCGAGCGCGGGCGTGAATTGGTCAACTTGCCGCGCGGATCGACCGTCACGCCCAATCACGAATTATCCGGCATGGGTGGCCCAACCGTTCAGGTCATTCCATCGCCCTATTTCAACGTGGTGGTTGACGGTCGCATCCAAGGCGCGGCCCCTGCCATCGCTTCACAAGGGTCGCAGGGCGCACAAATTGCAATGGCGCGGCGTGGATCGAGGCGGTTGGCATGATCGAGTTTCCGGCACAGTTCGGCCCGCAGTCCTTCGTCATGCGCTTGATGGATTTTGGCGGTGTCATGCGCCCACCGCTGGGTGGTGCAGTGACCCGTGTCAACCGGCTGGGCAATCGGTATTCGGCTGATGTTTCCATGCCGCCGTTGGAATTGGACGATGGGCGGGTTTTTGTGTCGCGGCTCATTCGCGCAAAGACCGAAGGCTTGCGAATGGAAATCCCGCTGACATTGGGGATGCAAGGCGTTCCCGGCGTTGCGGCAACTGTTGACGGCGCGGTAGCGGGCGGCACTTCGCTGCCGGTGAAGGGCGTCAATGCTGGCTGGGTGGCGAAGGAGGGCTATTGGCTGTCAGTCGTCAAGGATGGGCAGCACTACGTCCACAATATCGCCGCACAGACGCAGGCCGATGCGGCTGGTGACGTGACGTTGACCATTGCCCCTGAACTGCGTGTGTCACTGGCAGATGGCGCGGTGGTGCATCTAGCGAAACCGATGATTGAAGGCTTTGTCGGTGGTGAAGCGGCGGAATGGGAGTGGTCGCTTGCTCACCATGCGACGATTAGTTTCACGATTGAAGAGGCGGGGTAGTGCAAACCGTCACGCTGTCTGGCCTCGTGCAGATCGACTTGCGCGGGGGTGACACCTTGCGCCTATGCGACGGCGGCGTGGTGACGTGGGGTGCAAATACTTTCACGTCAAAGGATGGCACGTTCGGCGGCATTGGCTCGCTGGAGCCGCTGTCAGAGGGCGTGGGCGATGAAGTCCCCGCGCTGCGCATGACGTTCTTTCCCGAAAGCACGGCGGCGGCAACGGACCTTGTGCAGCCCGGTTGGCAGGCCAGCCCAATGCGCTTTTGGATTGCCGAGGTTGACCGTTCGACCGGCGAGGTCACCGGGACGCCTGAACTGATGTTTCACGGGCAGCTTGATACGGCAGATTTAGACGTTGGCTTTGGCACCCGCGAAATCAACTTCGATGTTGTTTCGACCGCTGAACGCCTGTTTGAAGGCAATAACGGCAACACCCTATCGCCGCGCTTCCATAAATCAGTGTGGCCCGCTGAGACTGGCGAGGATGCGGCAATTGGCATTGGCATCACGGTATCGTGGGGCACCGAAAGCCCAAGCGGCGGGTCAGGTAGCCAATACCTTGGCGGTGGCATCACTTTACCATCACGCTTTGCGGGACATGAAAATTGAACCTTGTCGCCCGTGTTGACGCCACGAACAAGACTATGCGGAAATTCAGAGAACGGGCGTTTGATTGGGATGGTGCGTCATGCATCCACCTTGCCCGCGCTCAACTGCGAAACATGGGCCATAAGCCACCGCGTGTCCCGCCTATCCGTTCTGCCATCGGTGCCAAGCGGGCAATGGCCGCGAATGGATATGAGACTGTTGCTGATATTTTTGACGGGCTTGGCCTGATGCGTATTCCACCGGCAGCGATGCTGGTTGGCGATCTAGCTATCCTACCCGGTGAAGATGGCTTTGACGCGGTGGTAGTCTGCGTCGGCGGCAAGTTGATGGGCTGGCACGGCGCGGCTGACAAGCTGGTCATGATTGGCGAGGCGGTCGGCTCGATCACAGCGGCGTGGAGGCTCTAGCATGGCTAAAGTCACCGGGATAATCGGCAAGGTCGCTGGTGTCGTCGCAATGATCCCCGGCCCTTGGCAACCAATCGCAGCGGCGGTGGCAGTTGTCGCCAATGTCGCAACTGCTGTCATGGCGAAGAAGCCCCCCGCACGTGGCACGGTCAACAATATTCTAGTCCAGGCTGAAGCGCCATCGCCCTACCTGATGGGTCGAACCTACACGGGCGGCGTCCTGCGATATGACAACGCATGGGGCGGCAAAGTCGGGAAGGTGCAGAACCCATATCGGGCCATGGTTATGGTCTATTCGGTGGCGGGGCCGGTTGACAGTCTCGAAGGTGTCTATGGCGACTTCACCGCAATCCCGACCAGCGGCGGCGCGGCAACGGGTTACTACGCCAGCTTCCTGTGGATCGACAGCCAACTAGGCGCGCAACCGGAAAGCAATCAATTGGCCGCGCATTGGGCTGGGCAACCAAGTTGGGATAGCGCGTCAAAGCTATCATCCAAGGCGGCAATCAGTTGGTCCCTGTTGTTCGACAAGGATGGCAAGCGATTTGCAAACGGCGTCCCGCAATTGGGCGCGGTGTGGAAGGGCGTCAGGGTTTATGACCCGCGCCTTGATAGCACCTATGCCGGTGGCTCAGGGGCGCACAGGATCGATGATGAGGCGACGTGGGCATATAGCGACACGCCCGCCCTGCACGCTCTAGCCTACGCCTACGGGCGCTTTGCCGGTGGCGTGAAGGTCATGGGCATTGGTTTACCCACTGACGGCATCGACATTCCGGCTTTCGTCGCGGGTGCCAATGTTGAGGAAGCGAACGGCTGGACGGTTGGCGGGGTCTGTTTTGAACCCGGCGACCGCTGGCAGAACCTGAAGGATGTTTGCGCGGCTGGGTCTGCTGAACCTGTCTTTGCGGGCGGCAAGCTGTCCTACAAACAGGACGCCCCCCGCGTGGCACTGGCGACGATCACGGCTGACGATCTAGTAGGGGAAAGCATCACTGTCCGCGAAATGCAGACATGGCGCGAGCGGCTCAACACGGTCATCCCGAAATACCGTTCAGAGGCCCATAAGTGGGAATATGTGTCGGCTGATGAGGTCGCCAATCCAACCTATGTGACCGACGATGGCGAGCGCAAGGTAGAGGAAATCCAGTGGAACCTTGTGCAGAACAAGGACCAAGTGACGCAGCTTGCGGGCTATCGCCTGATGAACGGACGCGAGCGCACAATCCAATGCGCGTTGAAACCTGAGTTTCGTTTCTATCAGCCGGGTGACATGCTCACCATCGACATTCCAGAGGCCAACTTGATCGAGCAAGATGCGGTGATGGTGTCGCGTTCGATTGATCCTGCAACGCTCACCGTTACCGCCAGCTTCATCGCGGAGACGGCGGCGAAACATGCCTATGCACTTGGCCTGACAGGGGCAGCACCGCCAACGCCAACGATTATCACGCCAGAGGATGCGGATGAGGCGGCGTCACTCAACCTTTATGCAGCGCAAAGCTATATCCAAACAACCGCGCCATCGACCGGCAATGAGGGTGATAGCTGGTTTGATAGCGACAACAATAACAAGCATTACATTTACGATGGTGCAGCTTGGGTTCCTGCCGTTTCTGACGCGGCACAATCAACGCAAGTGTTGTCGGTTACGTCACAAAACGGCTCATCGTCTGCCATCATCATGTCCTTGGCGGATGGCGAAAGCCGGGGCATTGAAGCCGCTATATTGGTGACCGGCCTAACCGGGACATGCGTTCAGGAAATCAAGATCGAATGGCGTGAAGCTGGCGGGACGTATGCCACGCTGGGCACCCCGGTATCTGACACCGGATTTATTGCCGGTTCGGTCAATGTCCTGACATCCGAAACGCTCACCAATTCAACCGGCGTCACAAAGATTTATGAGGTGCGGGCGACAACCAGCACGACAGGTGCTGGCACCGGGGCGGTCGATCCGTCGCAAAGCTATCTGACTGCATAGGCGGAGATAACCAAAATGTGGGAAACATTGGACGACCCTCTTTCGGGGGGGCGACAGGTGCCGTTTGTCCACGAATGGGAGTTCGTCGGGCAAGACCTGACGGGTGCGACATTCAAGATGCAAGTGCGCGACAGTAAGGCGGCGGGTGCTGCATTGCGCGCCGATCTGGCAACGGTGGTGACGGCCATTGAAGGCGTCCGGCTGGCATCGGTCACGACTGTTGACAGCGTAACGACCAGCATTGTGCAAGTCATTATCGACGCTGCCACAATGGCACTGATGGATGTTGCAGAGGATACGCAACAGCCCGGCGATGACATGGCCATCTACTATGACATGATTATCACGCCAAGCGGTTCGTCGGCATTTGTCGCGGTCGCTGGCACCTTCACGATTGTTGCAGGAGTGACGGTGGCATGATGACCCGCACTGTTGTCGCGTTCACCGCGCGCACTCCTGTTGTCCTGAACGCGCCACCATCGACCGAACTGCAAATGCAGCGCGCGGAATTGGCGGCGGCGTCGGCGATAGGTTCTGCCGCTCAATCGACCGCAGACGCAGCCGCGACCGACGCAGACCGCATTGCAGCCGAAACCGCAGCAGGCCTCGCAGATACCAACCGCGCGCTTGTCGAAGCGATGATGTCGAACGGCGGTGTTCCCTACGCAAACACCTATGCAGCATCCTTGCCCAAAGGCGTAACCGGCGTCACGATTGGCGGCACAGCGATCACCGGCGCAACGGTTGGCGAATATGCCATCACGGGCAGCGGCGGGTCGATCACGGGATATGGCCTGACGTTGGTTGTGACCAGTGCGACGACTGCCACGGTGCGGGTGAACAACACCGGCCTTGGCAGCGGCACGACACCCCCGACACTCACAAAGCCAGCCGGTGCGACATTGCCCGCTGGCACGACGATCACCGCTGTTGTCGCGCCGATTGTGGCGGACCAAAAGGCCTATGCCTATGCGTCCACTGACAGCTCAACGGTGCTGTTCAACCGCAACAATGGCGGTGCAGTCGCGGCGCTCAATAATCCTGACGGCTCGCAAATCAGTTTTCTGAACGCGCGGGAGTTTCGCCGGTTCATCGCCCGCTTTTCGACATGGCGCAACACGGCCTATGCGGTGGCAAATCCACACCTGTTGCGGGTTTCTGTCAATCTCATCATGGCGGACGGATCAACACCGCCTGACTGCTACACCTATGATATTCGCCGCGATCTATCGACGCGGTTCATCATCGACATCAAGCGCGTCTCTGACAATGTGCGCATGGCAGCGACGACGACGACAACGACAGCGGCTGCTGTTGCTACGTCGATCAACCCGATATCTTTCACCGGTGCGAATGGCGGCACGGGGCAGGTTACGCTTGCGCTCTATCTAACAGCGGAGGCAATCGCTGCGGGCATTTCGTCGGCTTCGACTTACACTGTTGACTGGGGTGGCGGGGAAACGTGGGGCGGCGTTCAGGACGGCTTGACGACGACAACTGCGCTCAATTCGAGCAACATGGGGCTAGACGCCGCGTCACGCTCACAGGTGACGGTCTTGGCTGAAGCCGCCGTTGGTCGTGCGTCCAAAATGTTCGACGGCTCAGCCACCGACACCTACGCCAAGGCCGTTTTCAAGGATGTCATCATCGGCAACGGCGATCCTGACGACACCTATTTCTGGAACTACCAGACCATGTATTTTGCGGGCATCCCGCTCTATCGGTTCAAGGCGCGTCTCCACAGCACGAAATACAGCGGGGCTGAGGTTGCCCGCTATGACTATGAAAAGGCAACGCTGCCGAGCGATACCGATCTGCCCGCCGCGCTCTACATGAGCCGCATGTATGACGGCGCGGTGCTGACTAGTGACGACACCGGCACCACAGCCTATGTCGAACTCGACAAGAGCGCGATTGCCTGGACGAAAGACCTGACGACGAACACCACGGCGGTGGCTACCAAAATCGCCAAGGGTAAGGTGCAGACAACCGGCGAAACCGAGGCGGCATGGCTGGCGCGCAATATCGGCCATTACAAGCGCGTCACCATCGGTGCGACAAATGGCGACTATGCCACGGTTGTCGCTGCCATCGCAGCCACGGAAAACGCGGCGGCGGCGGGGACCATCACGCGGTCAACGTATCCGTCATGCAACTTTGGCAGCCCCGAACGCCCGATCCTGTTTGAGGTGGTGGATGCGCTTACCGAGCAGGTGACGCCGTTCACCTACCTTGGCATCAGCCAAAGCCCGCTGCGGTTGCCCCACGGCTCCATCCTCAAGACCCGGCCTGACACGCTCATCTATATGGACACGGCGGGCGCAACAGCCCCTGTGGTCGAGATGAACTTCACCGCTCGCATTATGGGTGGCGGCACGATTGAACAGCGCGGGGATGGCTATATCATCCACGTCGATAACAGCGGGGCGATCAGCCACACGTCAACCCGCGCCCCGTTTGATCTGCGCCGCAAAATCCAAACGGTCTTTGGCGACATCATCCTCCTCAAGACCGAGGACAATGCGGTGCCGCACGTTGGCGCTGGCATCAGCAACGGGCAACATATCCTGTTCGACGGCACGATATTCAAGCGCCCGAACAACACGGCACAATGCGATTACATCTACGTCCACAACTCGCCTAGCGAAACGGTGGCGGGGACTATCGAGCTGCGGAACGTCACCTCTGACGTTACAGGCGCGACGGCTGCCATGCTGACGGTGGCAAAGACGCACAGCAGCAGCGTCCGGCATAGTGTCATCGTGTCGAACAGCAATTGCCCACGCCTCAAGGTGAACAACACGGCTGGCGGTGGCGCTGGCTTCATTCGTCGCGGCCCGATGACCGGCATTACGGTTGTCGGGGACATGGAACCCTAACCCGCCGCGTGACGGCCTCACGCAACGATGGAGACTGATATGGCACATCATGCATGGATGGACGGGACCGACCCGCCGCCTCCCCCGCCTGAACCCAAAGACCCCAAACCGCCCAAAGATGGCGAGCCAGTCTAATGGTGCAAGCGGCCTATGATTGGGCAGTCATGCTCAACCCCGTGCTGCAATGGGCAATCGTCCTTGCGGTGGCGTTGGGTGTGATTGCCGATCATGGCGGGACGCGACGTATCGGGGTGGTGGTGGGAGCCGTCACCCTGTTTTTCGTCTTGGCACCGCTTGTGGCGGGATGGGTAAACCAGCGCATGATTTGGCTGACTGTGGTCAATCTTGCTGCTGCCATCCCGCTGCTTGTTCACCCGGTAACATCGCGCCAGCAAGGCATCGCCGCCACGTATCTCGGGCTTGGCGTGATGCACTGTATTTTCGCCGCGCTGTCTGTTGCTGACCCCTTGGCTGTGACCGCGAATTGGCTGGCGTCCCGGCTGGTTGACGGTGTCCAGGCCAGTCTATTGCTGTGGTGGAGTTGGCCCAGTGCCCGAGAACGCCTGTCTAGCCTACATCATCAAGGGCTTGCTGCTCTGCTTCATGGCGGTCTGTCTAAGGTATCTGACACCCCTTCTATTCGCGCGCCCGATTGATGGTGCGGGGGGCAGGCGCACCGCCAAAGGATGCAAAAGGGACGGTCGCACTGATTGCCCAAATCACAGCAGTCATCATTTCGGCAACGGCCCTAGCGGTGGTGCTGATGAAGGATGATCGAACCGAACGCGACAATCTGCAACGCCGCCTGACCGTGCTGGAGTGCATGGCGCATATTATTCCGGAGTGTAAGCGATGAACCTATCCCCCCACTTCACCCTTGCCGAACTGACTCGCTCCGAAACGGCGCAACGCTACCAGATCGACAATACGCCGGACGTGGCGGGCATCGCCAAGCTGCGCAAAGTCTGTGAGACGATCCTAGAGCCTGTCCGCCGTCAGTTTGGCGTGACCATCATCAACAGCGGGTATCGCTCGCCAGCGGTCAACAAGCGCGTTCCCGGCTCGTCTAACACGTCACAGCATACCTTTTGCGAGGCGGTGGACTTCGAGGTGCCCGGCTTCAGCAATTACGAAGTTGCGCTGTGGTGCACAAAGAACCTTGGAAGCTGGGGCCAAGTCATTTTAGAGTTTTATACGCCGGGCTCGCCATCATCTGGCTGGGTTCACGCATCACTGCCACGCAGCGGCAAAGCTAACAACCAAGTATTGACTGCAATACGCGCCAATGGCCGGACGCGGTATGTGACCGGTTTGCAAGCGTAATATTGACTTATGGCCCAAAATATGCTACAGTAAGACATGGATAATACTGAAATTTGGAAGCCCGTTTACGGCTATGAAGGTCTCTATGAGGCATCGTCACTTGGCAAGGTGCGGCGGGTAGAGGCGCGTGTCCCCGTGCACAGGGGCGGCAAGGTGTATTCCATTGTCCGAAGCGGACGAACCATGAAGCCGTGCAAATCAAAAAAGACCGGATACATGGCTGTCCAGTTGTCAGCCAACGGCAAGGTAATATGCCGGACGGTCCACTCATTGATTTGCGAGGCGTTCCACGGCGCTCGCCCGGTTGGGCATGATTGCGGGCACTTGGACGGGACGCGAGACAACAACCGTGCCGACAACCTTGCATGGGTGAGTAAGGCTGAAAATCAGGCGCATCGCGTTCTGCACGGCACAGACAATCGCGGCGAGAATGCGCGCCAATCTATTCTCAATACCGCCACCGTCCTGCGTATCAGGCAGATGAGGCTTGAAGGCCTGCGGTTTAAGGAAATAGCCGCACAGGTCGGCTTTCCATACGACGCTGTTTATGACGCTGCCACGGGCAGAAGTTGGAGGCATTTGCCATGACCCGCATTCCGCACCTTCGCATTGTCGTAGGGGTGACAGCTTTTGTCCTGCTCGGCTTTGGCGCGGTGTCTGGCTACGTTCTCGGCTGGACCGCTGATGACGTGACCAAGGGCAATGTCATCGGAACGTGGATCAACTTCGCCATGCTGGCAGTCGGTTTCTGGCTGGGCAGCAGCAGTGCGGGAAAGGCCAAGCCAGACACGCCGCAAGAGGTCACTGTGACCAATTCGTCAGCCGATCCTATTTCTGTGGAGCAACAGCCATGAGCCTATTCAAAAAACTGACCCGCGCCATCCGTTCAATCGCCACCCGTCGCAATGTGGACACCGCAGAAGCCATCGCCCGTGCTGCTGGCAAGGGTAAGGTCGCTGATGCACTGGATGCCGCTCAGGACGTGGTGGACGTGGTTAAGGGCAAGGGCAACTTGTAACGCTAGCTTACAGGTTCACCCACCCCCAAACAGCCAACGCCAGCCCGATCAACATCAGCAAGCCGATGCAGCCGTATTCTATGCGGGCTTTCACCACACCAACCGCACAATGCCGGACACCGCGAGGCCGATGATAAACACGGCCCAGACGGCGATGAATGTTGTTTCGCGGCGGGTCATGGGGTTGGCGTCCTGTTGCGCTGTGCGGTCCTGATGCTGGCAATCGGCCCCTGCTTCACCCAACGCCGCACAGATAATTCGCAGCCCATCATCATTGCTATGCCATTTGCTGTGCCGACATGCGTTGCTCGCGTTTTGCATCCACAGTGACACCGTATCCGCGCTGTTGACCGAATAGGATTTATCCCGCGCGGGTCGGTGTAAGCGTTGCCGCTAATAACCATCACCCCTCCCCCTTCGCCAGTGCGCGGATATCAGCCCGCACATTGTTAAGCGCGGTGATGTTCCAACCGCAATCGCCTTCAAACATCGCGCCATGAACGGCTGACACGATAGCCTCCAACGCCTTCACCCGCTCGATCAGCGGCGCGGTGGATGCTGTGCGGGTGTTCCATGCGGCGATAGCTGTTGCCCTGTCACGTTCCAGCCCTGTGTCGGGATAAAAAGCACAGGAGATTGCGCCGGTCGATCCGTCGCACTTCACGCCAGCACGGTCATATTCGCTGCCACGACCGGCATACATATACGCCTCACCCCCACAAAACGGGCACGGCTCTAGTGTCTCAACCATGCTCTGCACTCCATTCCGGCGATCCATAATTGCGCGGCTCCGTCACCGGCTTGACCAGCCCGCACCATCCGCAGGTGCCTTCGTGCCACGTTGCGTCACGGCCTCGCCAGCGGCCATGCTTTTCGCCGCACGGGAAGCAGATGGAGCCGGGGTATGTTGGCGCGGGATAATACATCGGGTGCAGCGGCTGGTCGGTCATGCGTCACCTTGGAGGCGGGCGCGGACGGCGAGGCCGAGGTCGTGGCTGGGGTCTAAGCCGAATGCCTCACATAGCGCGATAACAACGTCCTCTGAGAATATCTGTTGGCCGTTGTCCAGCATCCCCATGCCTTCATCGGCGCAATGTGCCAGTAGGGTTGCTGCGTCGATCACCGCCCGATTCTGCGCCTCGCTCAACCCGGCGATGAGTGTGTCAATGTCGGTCATGGTTGCGCCTCCCTGTAGGCGATGATGCGATCAGCCGGCGCGCAGTCTCCAGTCCACTGGTCATCCATACCCGGCTTAGCAGCGGACCAAAAGTCGGCGTAAATTTCGTCACTTTCTCCATCGGCAAACATGACCTCGGCAACAGTATCGCCATCCACAGGACACGGCCCGCCATCATGCACCTTCGCACCCGGCAGTTTGAGAAACTCGTCTAGCGTCATGGCTTTACCTTCCCGCGCTGGCGACGCTTGGCGCGCTTGCTCAACGGTTTATCGCTGGTGAAGTGTCCTGCGCTTGCAGACGGCAGTTGCAGCGGCATCCGGCCTTTGCGTGGCGATGGTGCCCCTCCGTCATAAGGCTCGGCAAATCCGCCAACGCCAGCAAGACCGACGCTCAACCCGGCAATCATTGCTAGTCTGTGAATGCTCATGGCTGGCTCCTGATTGCAAGCAGAGCATGGCGAGCGAACGCCTGCACAACCGGATTGCACGGGCTGATCATTTCCGGCGTCCAGTGAGGCTTGCCATAGGTGTCTCTGCCGATCAGGTCGCAGGCCGCTTGCATGTCAATGCGCGTTGGTTCGACTAGATCAGCGATGCGCTGCGGAAACAGGGTGTGCAGCGGGCAGTGGCACATGTTGTCCAATTCAGGCGGGCGTGTCGGCGCGGTTAGTTTTTGCATGGCTGGCTCCTGATTTTGGCTGCGGCGTCAGATCGTCCACGTTGGTAGTCTGTGCTCGCGGGATTGATCCATTCAGCCACCGCCGCACACCGCTCCCGTTCAGCCGCTATCTCCGCGTCGATGATGGGGATGACTTCGCGGGCTGAACGCTTGGCGTCTTCCCAGTTCGCGGTGTTATACTCTTGGGCATGATCCGCAGCCCTTTCGCCGCCGCTACCTATGATGATGGCCCGTGCGATCCGCTCCACCAGCTCATCCCGCGCGCTCATTTCGCACCTGCGCGGATGGCTGCTGCGGTTAGGGCGAGGGCGGGGGTGGAAGCCATCCCTGCGGCGCTGGTATAGCGTTGGTCGCCATCACGGATGCGCGACAAATCCCACCAGTTGCCACCGCTCGGACCTTGGTGGAAATCGGACGTGAACCACCCTTCCGGCACCAGCATCATCGCCGCGCTTTCATATGCCCCGGCGTCAAGAAACCCGACAAACCGCGCACGATGCTGATGGTCATACTGCGGCGAATTGTGCGGAAACAGCGCGTGATACGCCTCTTTCAGCATGGCCCGCTGTTCGTCTGCGTTCGCCGCCTCAACGCGGTCAGACAGGGCGGTCATGGGTGGTCTCCGAGGGCGGCGGCGGCGGCTGCTGTCGTGATGGCCTCGCAAAACGACCTGTTGAGATTGCAGGCGTCGTCGTGGTCATAGTTGCTCGGGTTAATCTCGCCTTCGAGATTGCTGATAAATTCAAGCGCCTCCCGCAACCGCTTCACCTCGTCGCACTTCGCATCCCATGTTGCGTCTGCGTTCTCGACCTGTGGCCGCAACCGCGCCACCTCTGCCTCAAGCGCGGTGATGCGCGCGGCGGCTTCGGTTATAGCGGTGATCGTCTGCACAACGATTTCGGTGTGAGTGCTTTCGTCCATCGCCTGCAAATAGCTGGCGTGTTCCTTCAACCGCTCAACCAGCCCCGCGTCTACGGGGCGATGCACCGGGCAATGGCTTCCGTCCCCGCGCTCAAACAGTGCATCACCATCGCGGCCAAATGTGCATTGGCAACCGGCGTCACGCGCGGCTGCAACGTCTGTATCGGTGTAGGCTTCAATTCGCATCGTTCGTCTCCCATTCGCCCGCCTCGATGGCGGTGTAAGTGACTGTCATCTGCACTTTGCGAGCGCCGTTGCAGACAGGACAAACGCTGTCAGGTTGCATGGCATAGATGTCGCATTTCCTTCGCGTTCCTGGCAGAGAGACGCGACCGTGCATCCAGCGATAATCGCTGCACCAGCCACACTGTTCATGGCAGCGCGGACAATCGACTATCCTCTGCCGCTCAGTCATGGGTGGTGGCCTTGGGGGTGTGTTCGCCGCACCAGTCGTCCTTATTGACCATCGGCCAGACAGTCATTGTCGGACAGTGCAGGCCACCCGTCACAACCGGCGCACGGCGCTTGCAGGCATACATGGCATTAGGGAACTCGGCTGTTCCGCGATCTGCATTGTAGTGCAGATTTTCCGAACGATACCGACACGTCTCACACGTCATGGCGCGGCTCCTTGGTGGGGGTGGGGGTGTCATCGCCCCATTTGGCGAGAGCCTCAGAAGCCAGTGCGCGGGCGTCATTGTGACCCGCTGCGATCTGGCGCAGGGCTTGGATGTATTCGCGGGGGCGGTCGTGGGTGCGGGCGCGGCGGATTTCGCTTGCCTCGCGTTCGGCAGTGAGCCGTGCGATGGCGGCGTCCTTTTCGCTCAGGTTGAAATAGTCGGAATCCGCATATTCGATGTGCGAGCGGAAGCCCGGTTCTCGCGCCAGCCATTCGAAAAACGCTTTCAGATCGCGCAGCGCGGACTGCACGGTCGCCTTACTGAGCCGCTCGCCGGAACGCTCGCCTAAGGCTTCGCCCAGACGTCGCTTGAAAGCCACCGCCTGTTCGCGGTGAAACCGCTTGAAGTCCCTGTAACCGGTGCTGGTTTCGAACCGGGCAAGCGACTTGGCCACCCGGTCAATCGTTGCGGTATCTCGCCCCTTGGCTTCGGCCAGAAAGCGGAAATAGTCCCGTTTCACCCGTTCGTTCGATGCGTTGTGCTTTGCCATGGTCTAGCCTTGCCTCTTGGAATCACAATTCAGGGAAGGTGCGGTCTGCCCACTTATGCTCGTTGTTAGCGCATGTCATCTTAGCAGCCCACGCCTCAATCCGCTTCGCCAGATCGGCCTTTTGCTCGTCAGTGTAGGTGGTCATGGCTTCCTCGCATTGTAGACACGGCGGCAATTCTTGCAGCCATTCGCCAGCGAAACATTGATCGTCATGCGGAAGCCGTCAGGTGCAGGCCGTCCGCAAATCGGGTTGGACAGGTAGCCAGCGCGAACGATATGCCCGCTAGGTGTTTCCTCACCGGGTTCGCAAACCAAGTGCAGTTTCTGCCCGCCTTTGACTTGAGCGTATCGCATCACGCAGCCCTCCGATAAGGCACCGGCCCAGCTTCGGTCATGACCATCCACTGACCGCCAAAGCCCATGTAGATCATGCCGACCGGCTTTGGCTTGGGCTTGAAGCGAGGGGCGGTCATGCGAACCAGTCCTTTGCGACGATCACAGCGCCCCAAACTGCTGCCCCAGTAAGGGCTAGCTTGATGAAAATATTGAACCAACCCTCGCCTTTCCAAATGGAGGCAAGGAAGCCGAACACTGCCAGCGTGTAAATGTGATACGCTTCGATCATCGTCTCAATCCTTTCTGCCGTTGCCATATTCCACGCGCAACGGCTCCCCGGCGTGGGCGGGTAGGGGGTTAGGCGGCTGGTGGGGGCGGCAAAGGCATCCAGTGCGTCGGGTCATTTTTCAGCTTCATGCCGTTGACACCTTCGCGCCATGCACCGCTCCACCATGAAACAACGTTCATGATACCGCCTATTGTGACGGGAACGAGAATTTGCGTTCCGTCTTTTGGCGCTGTTTCAATCGGTTGCCATCCCATCATCATTCTCCATCACTCCACCGCACCCCGAGCGGGGCAGGTGCGTTAAGCTGCTTGCCGCCCTTCATCGCGCAACGTCATCGGGTCGATCCCCGTCCACTTTGCCCAAATGTCGATGCAGCGGTTAAGGTAGTCAGCGCGGTCCGCCTCGTTCATCGCGCGGTTGCTGGTGGATTTCAGCCGCTTGTGGACCTCACCAGATGGCAGGGTTACGGCGTCATACATGCCCAGCTTGTCCCGCATGATGTCGTGCAGATCGTCCTCTGTGAGCGTCATGCCGTGCTGTTGATTGAGTATCGGCACGATGATCGAAACCAGCACCCAATAGAGCGAGCGGCGCGCTTGGTTGGCCTTCCCGCCCTTGATTTCAACGCGCACCTTGCCCTTGATTTCGCGCATGGCCTCCTCTGCCACGCGGTTAGCCGGTGCCAGCATCCCAAGGCGGACTTCAAACAGTAAAGGCGCTTTGTCAGCCATTGCGGATTATCCCCAGTGTGATGCTCTCATCGCGCAACCATTCGGCAACGGTCGGCAGGCAAATATCGTGCATGTCCCTGAACGCATCCGCGCTGCCCAGCCCGTGAAAGCCAATGCGGCTGTCCCGGTGATGCAGGGGGCACAGGGGGACAACAAAAGCGTCGTCTCTTGCCCTGTGCCCGGTGCGCTCGTGGTGAACCTCAGCAGGGCCACCACAGACAAGGCATCCCATCGCCGCCACCCGGTCAACATGACGGGGCTGCTTGGCGAGGCGCGGCTTTATGCGCCCGTGTGTGATGGGATAGCCCATGACCTAAAACGGCACTTCGTCGTCAAGATCGTCAGGCGGCGAATTGGAGAAGCCTTGGCCCCCGCCGCTCTGTTGCGACATGACCTGTGCCTTGATGGCGTCTTGCAGCCACGGGCGTAGCTTCTCGAACGTCACAAGGTTGTCAGCGTCATAAAGCAGCGCCTCACCTTCAAGCACAGGGGCGGGAACACCAGCAGGCAGCTTCACAACCGCGCCGACATTGGCATAAACGCCGCCGCCATCCTTGGGCTTGTGCGAAACCGTGATGAGGCAGGGCTTGCCAAGGATCGTCGTCACGTCGAACTTTTTCAGTTCGTCCGCCGTGAACGCCCGCCCGCGCCAGCTTTCGAGCATTGGGCGCAAGTTGGCCTTTTCGTTCAGCGAAAGGGTGTATTTCGCGCCGATTGCCATAGGGTTGTTGAACTTCTCGCCGTCCTTTTCATATTCGACGCGAAGCGATGGAATTTGCCACCGGAGGTAGATTTTCGGCTTGTCGCCAAAGTTGGTCGTCTGCATCCCCAAATCGACAAACATGTCGCAGATTGCGAGGTGAGAACCTTCGGGGACAGGATCGAAGTCCTTCCCGCCGCCAGTGTCGCTTGCATAGGTAGCCATAGTATTTGTTCCGTTCGTTATGCTGCTTTGAGCGTGTCGTGGATTGTAATGCCGGGGATTGTCCGGCGCATTGTGAGCGGCTCAGCCTTGACCAATGCCAAGATGGCCTCTCGCAATTCGTTGGGGCGATGCTCGCGCAGCCATTTCAGCACGGCGGGCGCATCGCTCAATTCAGTTTCATGGTAGGTCCGCAGGCCAATCGCGCGGCCTTCACCGGCAACATGCGACTTGTCCCGTGTAATGCGGCCCACGGCCTTCTCAGCCGCCTTGACGGCATCAAGTGCAGCGTCATGCGCCTCAGCATCAGCAAGCGTCGTGCGGTCCATTGCAGCGGCTTCCCGTGCCAGCCTGTCAGCCTCTGCCCGCGCCTCGGCTTCCCGCGCAATGCGTTCAGCCTCTTGCCGTGCCAGCCAATCGGTCAACGGGCGCTGTGCAGCCTCAATTACCCGGTCGGCTTTGGCGAGGATCGGTAGCCACTTGTCCTGCACGGCCTTACCAGCATCGTCATGCGGCTTCTTTTCGACCTTGCGGGCAGCATCAGCATCCTTGCGAATAGCCCGCAGACCGCCCATGATTTTGCCAACCGCGTCGGCTTGCGCCTGATTTTCCAGCGGCGTTCCGTCCAGCCAATTGCCCGCCTCATCATAAAGGTCGTCAATGGCTGTGCTGAACGCGATGTCAGGCGGCGCGTTGGTAAGGTGCGTCATGTCCGGCAAACCTTCGCAGCGGCACGATCAAGCAGCTTTGCCGCTATCTCGATGTCCATTTGGTAGGGCTTCAGATGTTCGCCGGGTTCCGCCATCAGGCGCTTGACGATTGCGCCAAGGTCGCGGAGGTCGCGGAGGTCGGACAGGAGGTCTTGCTCGCTCATTTTGAATTACTCCAGTCAGCCCGCAAGCAAACAGGCAGGGCAAGGATGGCGAGAATGAGAACGGGGATGGCGGTCACAGTTTCCACCCCTCATTGATCCGCGCGGCCCGAATGTCGGCAATCGCGGCGGTGTTGTTGCGAATGAATTGTGCGCCCGGTGTCTGGCTGGCAGCGGCGAAAATGCCGTCCAGTGCGTCACCAAGCTGATGGCCCATTGCCAGCGCGCGCATGTCGCGTTCGGCTGCTTCCATGCACAGGGCTGCTTGACGGGTGCGAGCGGTGCGGACATCATCAGGATCGTGCTGACCGTTAATCGTGATGTCTGCAAACGGGCCAAAGTGCTTGTCAGCAGCAGCCAAAGCCTCCACCAGCTTCGCCACAACCCCGGCTTCCAATGCCTCAACCGGAATGTCTGCGGTCGCGTTGACTGCGGCGACTATGCGGCGGGCGTTGGCGGCGCTTTCAGTCGAAGAGATTTGCGGACCAGAGGCGGGCACCCATTGACAGGTTTCAGCAACGCGGTTGTTGTAACCGTCGCCCTTGCCACGGGCGGAGTGGCGTATGGCCCAATGGGTGCCTTTCCGGCTGCACTCGGCAGTCCAAGGCGTCGGAGTATGCCCGCTCACAGCATATCCCCCTCTGCCCAGCGTTCCA
>ERZ869921.677-NODE-677-length-17850-cov-7.270132_pt1 | contig 17850 bp, 20 predicted proteins | sample MGYA00579310_ERZ869921 | MGnify/ENA primary metagenome ERZ869921 (study PRJEB32216, sample SAMN09231816) | wastewater metagenome | place: USA: Maryland | collected 2016-06-21 | study: EMG produced TPA metagenomics assembly of the PRJNA472060 data set (Reclaimed...
CGGAGGATTTTCGCAGCATCTACCGCCGTGCCGGAGCCCTGTGAGATGTTGATGTCAGCGGCGAGGACCTTGGCGTCATCGGCGGAGATGCCGTCGGCCTCCCTCCAGATCATCGCATGAAGGGTTGGGTCCTGCCCCTCGGCCTTGAGCCGCTTGGCGAGGCCATAGCGTTGATGGCCGTCCACCACATAGTTGTTACCGGCGAGGTCCTGCCAGACAATGATGGTGCCGGACTTCTTGCGGTCCCACGTCTTGACCTTCTTGAGGGTCTCGACCACGCCCTCCTCGTCACCGCCTCCCTTGAACTGGAAGCGCTTGGCGTTAATCTTCAACTCCTCGGGCTGGAAGTCCCGGTAGTCGGAGGCTACGAGAGGGGCGGGCTCTGGGCCTCTCGCTTCCGGGCCAGCCGGAGCCGCAACCGCGTCCGGGCTGCTTTCCGGTTGTCCCCGCTCTGGCACTTGAGGTAGCGGTTCTGCTTCCGATTGTGCGGGCTCCCGCACCGGGGGCATATCTTGAACGGTTGTTTCACGAGGAAACTCCTCTCCGTATGGCTTGCCCGCGTTGATGTAGTCGTCCACCTGATTGAGTTGCTCGGGGGTGAGGTTGCGCGTTCCCACCACTTCGCCGAACAGGGTCTCTTGTGCGGCTGTGATCTCCTCCGGGGCATGGGCCTCGGAGATGCTTTCAACCGTGGTCTGGTCCGGCACCCTTTCAGGCTTGGGCACATTCTCGACACGCGGGCCGGTGCGAGGCGGTGCCCATGGTGCCATACCCGGTTCCGGGGCCTGCACCAATTGCGCCATCTCGTCGCGGGCCGCCCGGCCATGGATGTAGCCGAACGGGACCCCCATGGCTGCACCCACCCCGGCGTCAAGGAGGACCGAATCCCAATCAATCTCGTCCCGGATGTCGGCCCCCAATTCACCGGCCTGCACACTGGCATTGAGAAGCGCGTTCATGGCCGCGTTGGAGACGCCATAGTCGAGCATCTTGGAGATAACCGGCGAGCCCATGCGCCACGCGGTCGTGCCAATCTTGGCCTCGGGCACAATGACCGTGGGGTCGATGGAGCCCGCGAAGCCACCCACCACGGCAGCGGCGTTCTCCAACACCCCCTCGGCAGCGGGCATGTTCTCGAACCGGAACGTGTCCTCGGCCCGGGCCGTCCGCGCCATCTCGTACTCCCCGGCGGACTGGAACATTTCCATCTCCGTCCGCTTGGCGGCCATGGTGTCGCCCTGCCCCTCGGCCTGCATCTTGGCGAGTTCGGCCTGCTTTTCCTCGGCATTGAGGCGCTGGAGGCGCATCTCCATCAGGTCGCCGAGGGCAAAGAACCCATGGTTCACCTGATAGTTGAAATGCTCTTTGGTCCGCTCCCAGAGGGAGGGCCTGCTGGGCTCGATGAATGTGGCCGGAGCGCTATCATCCGGGCCGGAGAACACGGGGCCGGGCGGCGGCTTGACCTCCGCCATCTCTGGCTTGTAGGCCCGCGCCTTGCGAGCGGCCTCGGCATCATCCTCCGGGGACCACGGACCCTCGACCATCACACCCGGCATCTTTGCCATATCTTACTCCTGCGGAAGCCACTCGGCGGCGGCCCCCTGTCCATAAAGCCTATCGAATTGAGCCGCCATACTCGGATTTTTGAGAAGGGTGGTCACGTCCTTTTGGGAAGGCCAAGGCTTCCCATCCCGGGCGGTGGGGCGCTTGCGCTCCGGCTTGCCCTGTTGCTCCCGGGCGTTTTGGCCCCGCCCGGCCCCGTTTCCGGGGGCAGCGCTGGCTTTCTGGGGTTGCCCGGCAGGTTCGGGCCTGCCACCGCTGTTGCCAGTCTGGGGGCTTCCTGCGGGCTTGGGAGGGGGGGAGCGGCTCGGACCCCTCAAATCCCCACCCATGGCCTTGTCTGCCGTGGCGGCCTCGTTGGCTTGGTCGAGGCCCTCGGTGTCGCTGGAGGTGACCCTCTGGCCGGAGGCAATCTTCTTGAACACCCGGGAGGCGAGGTCCCCAATCTCCTTGTCCCTCACCGATTCCGCGATGGCGAAGGCGAGAACTTGGTCCGCATAGGGACCATACGCGGCCTCGATCTGGTCAACCGTGTTGCGGATTTCCTCCTCGGCCTGCCGGTGGATGGCGCGGATTGAGGCCTTGCGAGCGGCTTTGTCTGCCCCAGCGGAGCCGGTGGCGGCCACGATTTGCGCGTCCGTCATGTCGATCACCCTCTCAATCGGGGCGATGATCTGCCGGGCCTCGGCTCGGGTGACGGGTTGGCGCATGGCTTTGGGGATGCCCACCTGCTCTTGCGCTGCCAGCCGGGCGCGGGCGAGGGCCTGCACCGTCTGGGGCTGGGCCGGGTCCAGTCCCTTCTTGGCCTCGTTGACCAGCGCCGACTCCTCTACGGATTTGGCAGGGTCCTTGAGGCGCAGGTCCAGAAGGCTCTTGGCCCGGCGCTCGGCAGCGTCATAGGTTTTCTGGGCGTCCTTGAAATTGGCAGCCCCGGCTTGTGGCTCCAGACTGGAGAGGTGGTCCTCAATCTGGTCGTTGGTCATGGTGTCCATGGCCGAAACGGCGGCGAAAGTGTTGGCCGCGCTTTGTCGGTCCTCCAGCCATTTGACGGCATCGTCCTCCCCGAGGACGGCGGCCACCTGTGAGGGGTCAATGTCGCTCGGCTTGCCGGTGTTGGCAATCTGGGAGATGTCATCCTCCAAGAGGCTCTTGGTCTGGTACTTCTGGAGGGCGTCGGCTTCCCTCTCGGCCTTGGCGCGGGAGGCATACTCTGCCTCGGCCATGGTCGAGAACCTCACCCGGTCCTCGGGGTCCAGCATCTCATAGTAGGCTGGGGCCGGGGCGTCCTGTGTCGAGAAGTTCTTGGTCTGGAGGGCGATGACCTCGGCCACCGTCCGGGGGCGCATGTTCTCGCCCTTGCCCGCAAAGAAGATTGTGGGGTTGGCCTTGGCTGATTCCGGGAACAAGGCGGAAGCGTTGGCCCCGGGCGCGGCCTTGAACATATCCACCGCCCCCTTTGCCCCCATGAAATGCGCCATGTAGAGGGTCGCCTCCGAGACCGGAATGCCCTTGCTCTGGAGGAATGCCGCGTTGTCCGAGGTGAAGGCGCGGATTGCCCGCTCCTGCTGGTCGGCATTGGTCCGCCCGTCTGCCGTGAGCCCGAGTTCCGGGTGGGCCTTCATCACGTCGGCCCATGTTCCCGTGGTGAACTGGTAGCGCCCGAGCGCGGAACTGGCATCCTCTCCGTTGGGCTTCTTGGGCCGGGCGTAGTTGGAGCCGGAGGCGTTCTCCTTCCCCAAAAGTTTCCGGTAGTACACCTCACCGGCGGCCCCGCCCTTGATGTTGCGGTAGGCATTGCCCGGGTCTGCGAGGATGTCCTCCTGCACCTTGGCCGTGGCGAACCTCTTGGAGAATGAGCGGCGCTGCTCGACCGCCTGCTCGGGCGTCATAACCCCGGCCATGACAAGGTTGTCGATGTCAGCCCGGGCGCGGATGAACAAGCGGTTCACCTCGTCTTGAGGGAGGCCGGGCTTGGCTGCAAGGATGAGGGTGTCCTCGATGGCCTGCAAGCCCCGGGCTCGCTGCTCTCCCATGCGATAGTCCCGGACCTTGCCGCGCAAGCCGACCGAGCCCCGCGTGATGTCCTCGTCCGCCTCGAACTCGAACCGGAGCCGGAGGTTGGGGTCTGAAATCAGCGCAGCCGAGGCCGCTTTGTGCTTGGTCAGGTTCTTGGTGTATTGGCCTTCCCACTTGTCGAGACGTGGGTTGACCTCCGGGCGGTAGCCGTCCTCCTCGTTGATGCGGCGCTTTGCAAAGTCCGCCTTGGCGGCAGCATATTCGAGGGCCTGCCCCTCGTTCCGCTGTTGCTTGGCAATGCGCAGGTTCAACTCCTCGCTTGCCTCTGCCTCCCGGGCGATGGTCTCGCCAAGGCGACCGGCAGCCTCCCCCACAAAATCCTTGGGGGTGCGCGGCACGTTGGGGGTGGTGGCCCTGTTGCGCGGGGCGTCTGTCCAGTCCGGCATCCTCGGCATGGGATGGCTCCTTAGTAGCTATATTCGAGGGAGGTCCGCTTCTTGCGGGCGAGGCTGCTGTAGATTGTGCTTCCGGCATCGAGGAATGTGCCGAACAACTTGCTCTTGCCCTCACCCCTGACCGTGTTGGCCTCGGTGTAGAGGTCAGACCTGTTGACCATGCCGTTGTACATATCGAGCATGGCGGCGTTGTCGCCTTCCGTCTTGGTCTTGCCCATGACGGCGAGGACGCTGGGGTCCGTGGCTCCGGCCCCGGAGGCTCCGGCAATTGCGTTCTGCCGGGACACGAGCAACTGTGTCTCCCGGCGCTTGCGCTCGGCCTCCCTCTGAGAGACCGCCAATTCGCGCTCGCCCTTGGCCTTCAAAGCCTTGGAGGTGTCTTTCCCCTGCTTGTAGGCAGAGAGGCCGCCATAGACGGTTGACCCGACCGAGAGCGCGGTGCCGATGGTGCCAGCGTTTGCGGCGAGGTACGAGCCTGCCGTGGTGGCGGCACTCATCACCTGCGAGCCGATGGTGCCGAGAACTGCTAGGACTTCTGCCATTTGAGAACCCTCTCTCCTTGGATGGTTTCCCCTGTATCAATAAACCCGAGGTGCGCCAACAGGCGCGGTGCCGTTGGCTCCTCTTTGTCCTCGACCGTGTAGAGTTCACCATTGGCCTGCATGGAAGCCTCAATGAGCATCTTGGCGGTCTTGACCATGAACACCGGGAACTTGCGGAACTCGTCTGTGATTCCCATGCTGAGATAGGGCCTGCCCCCATCCCCCCAGACAATCGAACCGGAGCCGATGTCTCGCCCCTCATGGACAATCACAACGCCGACAAACTTGGGCACAATGAACCGGCTCTCCTTCACCATATCAGACCGGCGCATGGGGCGGAGGCTAGGCATTTTCATGGGCCTCGATTGACAAACCAATCCCGAGGACCGTGGCCGGGAGAGGGGCGCGGAACTTGATGCAAAGCCGGGCGTCCGGGCTCCACTCTCCCGGGAGAGCGAAGGCGTCATAATCATAGTCCCGGTCGGTGTCGAGCATGGCCGCGCCGAGGTCCTGCATCTCAAGCGATTGGCTGATAGGGTCCATGTAGTCGGTGAACGAGGTGCCGAACAGGGCGGCCTTGTTGTGGGTGGCGTAGAGGATGGGCGCGACCATCCCGATAGTCTTTCTCTGGGACATCGCGGTCCCGGTCTGGGCTGCATAGGCCAGCTTGGTTGACTTCCACCGGCCCTCATACGGCAAGCCCACAATCACAGTGCCGGTCACCGCTTCCGGCAGGGTGATTGCCCCGCTGGTCACGGTGAAGGTGGCCGGGTCTTGGTTTGCGTCCAGCAACGGCTCGCCCGCCGCCCAGACCACTACGTCCTTGCCCTCCAGATGGTCGAGGCCGGTGACGGTTGCCGAAGCCGTGACCGTTTGATGCTTGAAGGAGTCGGCCATGTAGTTGTTGACCCCGCCCACGGCGTCGGTGTCATAGGTGAGGCGCTCCCGGTAGCGCTTGGTCACGCCGTCAATGGTGCGGTTGATGATGAAATAAACGTCATCCCCGTCCGTGTTCGGGAGGACCATCACGTCCTCGACAAGGCCGTCCGTCTCGAAGGTGGTCCATGCAATCACGTCCTCGGTCTTTTCGTAGGTGAGGCAGACCACCGAGCCGTCATCCATGACATTCCAAATCCGGGTGTCCGGGATGCGCTGCACCGCGCAAATGGCAACTCCCGCGTTGAGGATAGTCGGGTTGAAACGGCTGATTTCCTGAGACACGTAGTCATTGGCCTCGACCGAGTAGGACAGGACATAGGCCCGCTTTCTGGAGCGCTGCACAAAATAACCCTCCCGGTCAATCTTGACGGCTTGCAGGTCCGCCGAGCCGTAGGTCGAGGCGTCCTTGATGGAGAAGTTGGTCGGGCTCATTGGTTCATCGAAGCTGGAGGAGCGGGCCACGCTTTCCGCGCCGGAGGTCCCGATAATCAGCCGGGCGAGGCCGAGCATCCATTGCACCTTGTTCACCGGGCCGGTGGCAATGGACCGGATGATGGGCGCGGAGTCTCCCTCCCCGTCCACATCGTAGTTGGTGAAATCGTCCACATAGGACCCGGCAACTTGGTCTCTGGAGCCCCACCAAAGGCGGCTCTCAAACAGGGCAACGGAGTCCGGCCATCCCCGGAGTTCGGAGAACTTGCCCTCCTCCCAATTCTCGGTGGCCCCGGTGAAGTGCAGGCGCTCGACCACCTCGTAGGTGACCTCTGTGCTGGAGGTGTAGCCGGTGATTCGCACAACGCCGGTGCCGCCACCCCCTCGGGTGGATAGGGCGATGCTGGCAACTCCAGAGGTGTAGTCGCCCGCTTGAAAACCCAGCCGGACCAAGACGACCGTGTTGTCGCTTCCGTAGATGTTGTCCCGAAATGTGTTGGAGGTATAGGTGTTGTGGTTCGACCAAGTTTCTCCCTCGTCATAGGAGACTTGGGCGGAGATGGTGCCAGACCATGTTCCCGAAATCGTCCAAGCCACATAACGGATAAAGCCCTCATTCAGGCCGGAGACACGAACCGGGTCTGTGTATTGGTCATTGCCAGAGAGGGACACGTCCGCCGTGCTTTGCGTGTGGGTGATTTTGAACAGGGCTCCTACATGCCCGGGGGTAAAGAACGGGGCGGACGCGGTGAGGGTGCCGTTCCCGAGCCGGGCGGATGGCGTGAGGGTCACGTTGGCAGTCTTGCCGCGCCACGGGCCGTTGCGGAATTTGTACTTGACCAGAGACCAAGATGTCGGGGAGCCGCGCCGCTCAATGCGGTAAGGGGTGCTTGAGCCATCTGCCACAAAGATAACGTCACCGGATTGCTCGTAGCGGATGGCCGGGAGGTCAGCGGCACCCCATGGCGTCGTGAGGGTGAGGGTGCCAGCCGCTTCAATCTCGATACTGTCAACCGACACGATGGTCTCGGACTTGGCTGAAAGCTGGATGTAGCAGGTCCCCACGTTCGGGGTGAAGGCGAGGGAGTGGACGCCCTCGGCATACTCGGCCTCGGTGAGGATTTCCTGCCCTCCAGATGTCGAGCCGAGGCGGAACCTGACAGTGCCAGCCGAGACGGTGAGGCGGATGGCGTGTTCCTTGGGCTGGTCTCCTGCCGAGACGGAAAAGGACCGCTCGCACTTTGCCGTGCCGCCCCGGGCCGGGGTCTGGAGGACAAGCGCTCCGGCCACGGTCGAATTGATGTTGGCGACCCCGCTGCCGGTGGTGGTCAGGGTCCAGCCGGTGCCGGAGGAGAAGTTCCCGTTGGTGATGGTGGTGGACACGGCCACCCGGGAGACCTCGGCGTCATCGACCAGAACCCGGAGGGACAAGTCCGCAAGTTCGATGATGGCCGTGTCATCGACCGAGAAGATGAAAGGGATTTGCCGGGCGGCTGCATCGCCGTTTGTGGAGCCCAGATATTCGAGGCCCTGCCGGAACTGGAGAGGGCCAATCACCCGGGGGAAACAGTTGTGGAATGTTTCAGCCGTGAGCCTCATGCGCTGGAGGTCTGTACGGGCAAGCGCAAGAGGGGACACGAGGCCCCCGTTCAAGGCGAAAAGAAAGGTGCGTTCCCGGGCCATTAGCGCGTCCTGTAGGGGCCGGACCACCGGCCATTGTCACCACCACGGGCGAAGCGCCCGGCATTCCAGCGGCCTTGCGGGAGCATCTGGGCAGGCTCCCGGAGCGCCTCGAATTGCTGAGCCTCGACAAGAAAGCCCTTGGCCTTCTTTTCCAAGTCATCCTTGAGGCCGTCCGAGGACCCGGCAACCTTGCTGCACGAGCGAGCCGCGAGTTCAAAGTAGAACGCCTTGATGTAGCGCTCGGTGAATCGGGTGAGGTCATAGCCATAGCCGGAGACCGAGTTCGAGACATACCGGACATAAAGCGGCCCGGCATCTGCAAACCAGAGATTGCTCTCCTCGATGTACTGCGAAAGGATTGGCTCCAGCCGCTCATTGAGCGAGATGGCAAAGGTCCGCACCCAATCGGTAGGCTTGTTGAATGCCATGCTGTAGCCAAAGGCCGGGGTGACTGCCGCGTCCTGTGTGATTTCCACCGTTCGCATGGCGAAGTTCCAGAAGCCTTGCTCCAGCATGTAGGCCAGAACCCGGGGATAGTGGACATCCAGAACCCGGCGGCTCTCCCGGGCCTCGGTCAAAGACACAAGCGGGGAGGCCTTCAATTCGAGGAGGGCCAGATTGTAGAGGTCGAGTTTGGTGACTGCCATCTGGCCCTCCCGGTTGTCTTAGGCGGCCTTGCGGGCCTTGGTTTCGAGTTCGGCCATGTGGTTGTAAGCCTCGGCCTTGGTGGCAAGGCCGTCCTTCACCACGGCTCCGGTCGCCTTGAGGACCACGCGGAAGCCGGTCGCGCCGGTCGTCACCTTGTAGAGGTCGGAAATCTCGGTCATCTCGGCGGCGTTGGCGCGTTCCCATGACGTGAGCGAGATGGCCTTTGCCATGCCGTCAATCACGCGGGGGATGAGCAACTCGCCACCGAACGAGTAGTCCTCGGCGATGTAGCGAACAATCGTGTTCGGGCGAATCCGCTTCATGCTGTGGGTGAAGTAGTTCGGGTCGTTGAGGACCTGATCATGGGTGTGTCCCATGGGGATGATGGCCTCGTCCCGGGCGATGCGCTCGCCGTCGCGGAAGTAGAGCCGCTGGGGGTGAGTGATGCGCTTGACGCTTTCCGGCTGCTTGGTTTCGGCTTTCGCCATTGTGTCGTTCTCCTATGCAAAAGGGCGGGGCAGACCCCCGCCCTCTGCGGACGATAACAGAAAACCGCGCCGAGCGGCAATTAGTCGGTGTCGGTCGAGGCAAGTGCCGTGCCATCGGCGATGTCCACGGCTGAGGCACTCGCCGCGTTGACCACGGAGACCGAGAGCGCAATGGGCGAGGCATCGTTGTCCACGATGAAAATGATGTCGCCTGCCCTCATGCCGAGGTCGTAGCCGTTGGAAAAATAGCCCGAGACCCGGACAACCGAAAGTGCGTCGGCTGAAGAGTAAAACCAGATGCGACCGGCCTGTCCGCTGTGGATGGGACCGCAGAGGAGGACAGGAGGGTTGGAAGTTGAGTAAGCCATGGGCGGCTCCTGAAAGTTTGAAGGGGTGAAGGGGTGAAGGTGTGAAGCGGGAAAGGGGAGGGCGAACCCTCCCCCCGGTGATTAGGTTGCCACGAAGGCCGAGCCGTCGTGGAGCATACGGACAACGCCGGTGTTCTGGAGCAGCTTGGCACCATGGAACAGGGAGCAGCGAGCCCACGAGTAGTCCTGCTCGCCGTCGTAGCCAATCTGGCTATCAATGCCAGCGGAGTTGACGGCATGGCCGATGGCCGAGCGGTGGTACATGTAGCAGAGTTCGGAAGATGTGCCCGCGCCGCTGATCTGCGAGGACATAATCCACTTGACGCCCTTCCACTCATACCAGCCTTGGCCGGGGGCCTTCTCGTTGCCCGCGTTCTGGCCGGGGTAGTTCACGAACGGCTTGACGTTCACGTAGTCAGCCGAGGCGAAACCGGCAAGCTGGGACAGGTACTCCATGAAGGCGGCGGTGACCACGGCGAAGATGTTGCCGTCCCACGGCACACCGTTGTTGATTAACTGCGCGATGGCCTTGGAGACAATCGCGCCGCTGGAGGCGGCGGCGGTGGCGGTGGCCCCGGTGTCGAGGGTGCCGTTGGCGAGTTCGGCAAGGATGGCCGCGTCCATGTCGTTGTTGATGACGGACATGGTGTTCATCTGCATGATGGCCCGCTGGTCGGCCTGTGACTGGAAGATGTTGAAACCAGTCATGCGGCGCAGGTCATGCTTTTCAGCAAGGGTCGCGGTGACCTGCGTGTTGTCGTTGTCAGAGGCAGGGATGAGGCCGTTCACGCCACGGGTGGAAGCCGTGCCGGAGGTGTTGGCAACGAGGAACGTGGCCTGATTGCCCTTGACCTGCATCTCCTTGGTGGTCGTGTCCTTGAGGAGGGACTGACGCTTCTGGAAGCCAAGCACGAACTCTTGGCGATATTGGATTTGGGGCGCTGCACCGGGCATAGGAATGCTCCATTGGTCAAACGAGAATGGGGGAAGGGTTTATGCTTCCGTCTCGGGTGGCCTTCTGGAGGGACCGGGAGGGCCTTGCGGGGCCGGTCACTGTCCAGCGAGGGGCGGGACTTTCAGCGGGTCTCGGGGTCGGGGCCGTCGCCGGGGTAGCCGACCAATGTGAGCGCGTGAATACCACGGTCTCGCAATGATGACAAGACCTCATTGAAATGATGCGTCCGCCGCTGGACTATGAGGGTTTCCCTCAAGACAATCAGCCACATCGCCAAGGGCATGTTGCCCCGGCAGCAATTGCATTGCTTGCAGGCCGAGACAATGTTGCGCTGTGAATTGGTGCCGCCCCGGCTCTTGGGAACGAGGTGTTCGGCGGTCGAGGGGGCGAGAAAGACCCCCTTGTCCGCCGTCTCCCGGCGGGTGGGGACGCCACACCAAAAGCAGCGCCCCCCTTGTTTCTCGTATGCCTTGAGCCGGGCTATCCTGTGCCGGTTCACTGACGGGATTGCCGGGCCTCACGCTTGGCAAGAAGGCCTTGGTATTCCTCGGCCACGGCATTCGTGTAGTCGGCGCTCTGGTTGGAAATCATCTTCTCAATCTCGGCGATGCGGGCGTCCACACCCTTTGCATCCCCGCCACCGTTGTAGATGATGTCGCTTCCTTCCATCCGGGCCATCTCGTTAATCAACTTGCTGATAGCCGGGTTGTCCCCCAGCTTCCGCCCGTTGGGCATCCGGGCCTCGACAAAGGCGGTCGCCTCCTCGGCGCTCCCGAGTTTCTGGGTCAGGAAATTCCAGTTGGCCTGAATGTTGGTGCGGTAGTCCGCGCCCCAATCGGCCCGGAGGGTGTCCTCGGCCCGGTCGCCATACTCGGCATCGGCCTTGGCCTGCTCCTCCATCTGTTTCTGGGAGACGGCAGTGATTCCCTTCACCACGGCATCGGCTTGCTGCTTGGACAGGTTGGCGCTGTGAAACGTCTGCTGGAACTCCCCGAGCGCGGCCTTGGTCTGGGGGTCCGCCTTGGCAAAGTCGAAGCCCTCCACCACGTCAAAGGTATATTCCGCTGCCGTCTTGGGGAGGCCTTGCTCCTCTCGCCATGCCGCCAAGGCGGCCTCGTCCTTGGTGTCCGGGGGCGGGGTCACTCTGCGATATTCGCCGGAGCGGATGCGTTGCTGTGCCGCGAGCAATGCCTTGGAGACCTCGCCCGGGTTCTGATAACGCTCAAGCTGCTTTGCCAGCTTCTCATCACCCCCGGCCATATCGAGCCGCCAATTCTCGGGCCACGAGGAGGAGCCCTTCTCGCCCGGGTCTGGCAGGCCGACATCCTTGTAGATGGACCCGGCAGGCTTGCTGCCGTCATCCGGCTTCTGGCTTTGCTGGCTTTGATCTTTCGGCGGGCTTTGGGTTCCGCCGGATGCGGGCGGCTGGAGGTTCTGGTTTGTCGCTTGTTCGTCGGCTGCCATCGGTTTCTCCTTGTGGCTGGGGCTTGAGAGGGCGGGTCATGGCCTCCAAGATGCGTTGCCCCACGAACCTCTTGCCCTCTGCAAAGGTTGTGGCTCTATCTGCATCTTGGCCGCCGGGGCGGAAACTCAGGTCATACGTGCCCGAGAATTTCTGAATGATGGTGGTGAGCGCCATCTGTTGCTGGGAGCCATTGGCATTCCCGGCAGCGAGGTTCTTGAGAGCCATGACCTCGGCGTCGGTGATCTCCGGCGGCTCCCATGGGTGGAATGGGGGCTTGTAGCGGTTGCTCATGCGGCGGCCTGCATCTGTCCTTTCGGCTGCATCTTGGCCTCAATCTCGGCTGCACCTGCAACCTCCTGTGCCGCGCCTGCCAAGGTCTGCTCCTCCTCGGCCTTTGCCATGGCCTCCTCGGCTTCATCCTCGTCAAGCAACCACGAGGGCGGGGCAACGCCGGAGATGGCGTCCCGGTATGCCTTCTTGCCGTTGAATTGCGCCATGACGGTCGGGTCGGTGGCCGCTGCAATCTGGTTGACCTCGGCAGTCGCCTTGTAGGCCAGCGAGAGGGCCTGCTTGCGGGCGTCCTCGTAGGGGTTGTCGTAGGTAAAGTCGATGTCCTGCCCGGCCAATTCCTCGGGCATGGCCTTGGGGTCGCCCCAGAGGCCGAGACGCTGGGAGATGGCAAAGGCGAGGTCGAGGTGGTTGCCGTTCCGCTCGGCCTCGGCGGGCTCCATGATGGGCTGGACCGCCCGGAGGAACTCCTCGTGAAGCCGGTTGGCCTCGTATGCCGTCTTGTCATAGGTCTGGGGCATAAGCAGCTTGTTCAAGTACCACGCTGCATTGAGGTTGTTGCGGATGCCTTCCCGCAGGACCTCGCCGAATTGGGGAGAGGTGCCGAGTTCGAGGGCGCGGATGGCGTCGCCGGTGCGCTCGTCATAGTTCTTGTCCACCCACGTCACTTGTGCGGCGGCGATGTTCACACCTCCCACCACCGCGCCATGGGTTGCCACCATCGGGGGCTCGACCGCCTTCTCGCCTGCCTCAATGACGCTCCACGTCATGACCTGCAAGGTGCGGGAGTCCGGCAGGGAACAGATGACGCAAGGCGAGATGGCGTAGGGCGATTCGTTCAAGAGAGACCAGCGGTCAACGAAGTAGTTGAACTCGGGGACCAGCTTGCGGCTCATAAGACATTGGTGGTCGATGTCGTAGTACAGCGAGACCCACTCCAGCTTGGCCTTTTTCTCCGGCTGGTAACTGAGGAGGGGCATCTGCACATGGACACAGTTGACCTTGCGCAGTGGTTCCTTGGTCGCCACCTCGGCAAGTTTCGGGTCAATCTTCCAGCCCCGGCGCTTCTCCTGCGCCATGAGTTCCCGAATGGTGGGGCGGAACTTGCGGAACACGGTGTCCACCTCGCCCTCGTAGTTCTGGAGCCATGCGCAATCCCGGAGGTGCCATGTGCGGAACAGGAGGCCGGAGCGGTCAGGCCGCTCCTCGACCGTGCCGACCGCATTGCCGAAGGTGGCGAAGTCGTGGTCCGCCTCTACCATGGCCCGGGTGTAGCCCGAGCCCCGGTTGTAGAGGAGAGCCCGGAGCATATCGCGCTTTTCGTCCAGATAGGCGAGGACCTTGGGGCGCTTGCGGAGTTTCACGTTGGCCGGAGCCATCGAAAACCAGTCACGGCCACGAGGCCGGAGGGCAGAGTTCAAGAAGTTGCCGAACTCCCGGCGAAACAGGACCGGCTCGGATGAGTAGAGTTGGGAGGTTGCCTCCTCCCCGAGGTCGAGGGGGCGGGTGAATGAGGCTCGCTCTGGGTAGTGGTTATCCGCCACGGTCTGCCAGAAGCGGTCAAGGTTTCCCTTGCGAGAGAAGGCCTCCCCCATTGTAAGGAGGACGCCTTGGTCACGAGTGTCGAGCGCCATGGTCGCCCCCCCTTGGTTCGAGTTACGAGGTGCCGCCGAGGTTCAGGCCGCCATAAGCGCCACCTGCCCCGGAGTAGATGGTTCCTTCCCGCCCGCGTCCCTTGCGCTCGTTCATCTTGCGGCTCATCGCCAGCTTGGAAGCGGTCGAGCCGGGGTCCGGCATGACGGGAATGTCAATCTTGGGGGCCTTGGGCAGGATTTTGCCGATAAGTCCCGTGATGGCTTTCATCACTTTTGCCATGGTCATCTCCTTCTTGGGTTCCGCCCGGATGTGGTGGCGGTTTGTTGCAACGCGCCGGTGTTACCAAATCTCCCGGCCTTTGTCTCCCCCCGGGCAAAGGCTGCCATGATGAGGGCGTCCAGCTTGTCCGGCGAGCGGCCCAGCCGGTCGATGACATCCTCCTTGGGTTCAATCTTGATCTTCTGCCCCGGGATGTAGCGCACGGTGAGGAGTTCCTGCCGGAGGTCAGGGTCCGGGGGGATGGCGATGTTGTGGCCGCCACTCGGGTCCAGCAACTCCCGGAGGTGCCAATGGGCGGCGGCCCGGATATTCAGGAACTTGAGCATCCCACTCTTGTCCACCCTCGCCTCTGCCGAGGCCGAGCCATTGAACTCCTCGACCGGCACAAGGCTCTTGAGGTGGTCGCGGGTCGAGATGCCGTAGCCTCCCCCCATGTCGATGGAAACCGAGGCCGGGTCTCGGCGGATGGCAATGACCTTGGAGGCCAGCGTCGGGCCATCCGGCACCTCTCGCCCGGGGTAGGTCTGGATGAGGTCAAACCAGTTGCCATGTCGAGGGCAAATGGCCGCCTTGTCCTCGCCCCCTTGGGCAACGTCCACACCCACGGCATTCATGGGGCCGTCCCGTCCGCTCGGGTTCCAGCGATTCATGGCGAGGTCCACCCACTCGGAGGGGAAGCACTGGAATTGCGCGTCCTCCATTTGGCCCCGGAACTCACCCAGCTTGAGGGACCGGCGCAACTCCTCGGGCAGGCCGGACAGGCGGGCGGCGTAGTCCGTCTCGGCAAGGTCCGGGTTGTCCTTGAGTTCTGCCGGAATGAACGTCCGGGACTTGGGGAGGATGGGCTCGCCGCGCTCGTCTTTCAGGACCACACCGTCAATCGTCACCGGCCCGGGGCCATCGACCTCGGTGTCCTTGCCGTTGATGGTGGTGAACCACCGCAACTCGCCGGGCAAGGCCGGGTTGGGGTGTTCCGGGTCCAGCCATGGAGCCCAATACTCGATAACCCACATGCCCTCCGGGGTGGTCGGCGGGTTGCCGGTGCAGATGACGCGGGAGCGCTGCTTGGGGAAGGCCGAGCGGTTCCATGCGATGAGGGTTGTGTAAAGCTGCCGGGTGAAGTTGGTGATCTCGTCAAAGCCGAAGAAATCCTGCGCCGAGCCTTGGTACTTTTTCCAGTCCTTCTCAAACTGGCAGCCGGAGAAATTGATGATCTGGCTCTTGGTCCGGTACATGGCCGGGGGATTCCGCTTGAGCCCGGCCTGCCCGACAATCTCCTCCATGCGCTGAATGAGGCCCTGCACCTCGCCATTGAGGCGGCGCATGATTCGGGCGCGGCGGTGATTGTTCAAGGCCGTCCCGAGGAGGAGGTCAGTCTTGCCGCCTCCAGCCTCTCCCCCGTAGAACACCTCGTCCGCCTTGCTGAAATAGGCCTCGGTTTGGGGGCCGGGGTTCGGGAGCCACTTCATGCCCTGAGTTGCGGTGCGGGCCTCGGCCTCCACCTTGCGCCTCTCCTCTGGGGGAAGGCTCTCAATCTGCCGGGCCACGGTCGAGAGGTCTGTCACGGTATCGCCATCCATTCCAAAAAGGCCCGGTCAAAGTCCGGCTCTTTGCCGGGCATGGCAGCGCGGGCCACGTTCATTGCCTCCTCGGTCAGGAGTTCCTTGGCCCTGATGCCCTCCTGAGACCTGCACTTGTGGCAGGCATGATCTCCGGTGAACAGGTAGAGCGAGACTGTCTTGGCCCCCTTCTCTGCAATTGCCATGCGCTGCTGGTATTGGGCTGGAGCCCCGCACTTGAAGCACACCGGCGGCGGGATGCGGACGGGTTTCAGCATGTCGCTGCCCCACAAAAGAGGACCATGCCCACGAGAGCGGAGCCGCTCCCCACCACGAGGATGAGGAGCGCACCGAGGATGAGTTCAAACCTGCCCATCACCACCGCCCACGGGGTCGCCGGGGTTGGGGTTTTCACCTTCAGGTTGGGGTGGCTCGGCAGAGGCCGCGCCGGGGGTAGCATCCACCACGGCTTTGATGGGGTTATCCCCATTGGCAACCGCCTTGCGGTAGGCGCGGGCTGCCTCCGGGGTGATGCTGGTAACCGAAACCTTGTGCCGCCCCGGGCCGAGAGGCAGGCGAACCTCGCCGCCGGTCTCGGTCAAGTTCTCGACCTTGTGAAAGGGTTCCTCGCCGAGGTTGCCCCACATAACCAAAAGATAACTCATGCTGCGTTTTCCTCGTCGCCCTTGTTGATGAGATACAAAATCCGCCGGGCGACCTGTTTGGGCGGCTCTTGTTCGGTTGCCGGGGCCTCGTCTCCCGGGTTGGGGTCGAGTGGTCCCGAGGGGTCAATGGGGATGTCATCCCGGAGCCCGGCCTTGGCCTTGGCCCAGAAGATAGCCGCCGATGTGGAGGGCGGATAGAACTTCTTGACTTTGATGCGGACAATTTCCCCGTTGACGACGCGGATGTCCTCCTCCTCCCGCTCGTAGCCGGTGGCCTGCTTGTAAAGGGAATGGATGACCCGGGCGTTGGCCTTGTCCTCTGGGATGGCGAGGGCCGCGTCCAGTTCCGGGTGAGAGATGCACCACCGGCGGAAGGTGCGGGATGTGATGCCGAGGAAATCTGCAATCTCCTCCCGGGTCCAGCCACGGGCGGCGAGTTTCTGGCTCTGGGGGACAATCTCGGGCTTCCAGTCGGTCGGTCTGCCGGGTCCCTTGCGCTTGGGGGTTTCCTGCCGGGCGGCGGCCTTGGGTTTCTTGGTGGGCTTCTTGGTCATGGTTGGCGGCGAGCCTGTGTCATGCCCTTGCGCGGTCCCTTGGGGTGTTGCTTCCACTTCTCCCATGGCTTGCGGATGGGGCGGATGGGTTCGAGGCCGTACAGCATCGGACAACTAAGAATTATCCGGTAGGTCACCCCGGCCTCAAGCGAGCCGGTCGGCATGGAGTTGAACTCCTCCTGTGACAGGTGAACTATGCGCTTTGGTTCCGGGACCATGGGCTCTCCTCGTGGGGTTCAATGAATATCGCGGAGGCCGGGAAAAAGAAAGCCGCCTTTTGAGGGGCGGCTCCAGTTGATACGTCCATGGGGTGTTCTTTGGGGAACGAGGCGACTATGGCCCGGGGGCCGGGGTGACCTTGGGCTTGCTCTCCTCCCACAACTTTTCTCGGAGGAGGTAGGCCTCCAGCTTCCAGAGTTGCTTGAAAGCGTCCTCGTAGGCGTAGCGCTTGCCTACCTCGGGGTCGAAGTTGTCCGGGCTTGCCGGTGCGGCGGTGCCGGTGACCATGAAGCCGTTGACCATCTGGAGGACGCACACAGTCATGTGGTCGATGATGCTGTACAAGGTCGAGGCGATGCGGGCCTCGATGCTTTCCTTTGTGATCTTGGGGGCGGTCTTATTCGCCACCACGGCTTGAGCCTGTTCGAGGGTGAGGGCTGGCTGGTTCATGGGTTTCTCCTTTTTGTGGCGGCCTTTCCTCCCCGGGCCGCCGTTCGGGGATTAGGATTTGATGATGCTCGTGAGGGCCTGCTTGACCATAAGGTCTCCGATTGCCGAGCCGTAAACCAATTCTTGCATCTGCATTGCAGACCACGCAACTGACCATTCATTGCTGGGGCTGCATGAGATGATGATGACCTTGGTGGGCTCGGCTTCCATGGCCTTTGCCAGAAGGGCAAGCGGGTTGATTTTTGCCCCGGGGAGATGCTCGACCGTCACGGGCGGAACTCCCCCGGCTTGAAGCGGCTGGAGAGGTAGTCCATCACCCGGACACGGCTATCGACCGGCAAGCCTTTGATGATGGCGATGATGTCCGCAATGGCTGCAAGTTCTGGGTCAAGCGGCGCAAATGACGGCAGGGGCGGCGAGTCGTCTTTTGGGACAAAAGTCATTTCGCCTTTCTCCTGAGGATGTCGAGGGTGATGCCGTTGAGGTGGTCGAGTTCATGCAAGAAGCATCGGAACTCCCAGCCCCCGAGGTTGGCAAAGCTATCCATCCCGGGCGGGCCGTCCTCATTCCACGAGACCATCCCGCTTTCAGGCCGGGCGACCTTGGCCGACAGGTTCGGGAACGAGAGGCACCGCTCCTCCTCGATGGCAACAGTTGCCGAGGAGGAAACCACCCGGGGGTTGGTCATC
>ERZ869921.678-NODE-678-length-17848-cov-4.309279_pt1 | contig 17848 bp, 12 predicted proteins | sample MGYA00579310_ERZ869921 | MGnify/ENA primary metagenome ERZ869921 (study PRJEB32216, sample SAMN09231816) | wastewater metagenome | place: USA: Maryland | collected 2016-06-21 | study: EMG produced TPA metagenomics assembly of the PRJNA472060 data set (Reclaimed...
CAGTACTGGCCCTCTTCGGGACCGTGATGCTGCTGTCAGGCGTACTCGCGTGGCGGCTGCACGTACCGGAAGGACCCGCCGCAGGGGACATCATCTACGGCGAAAATTCCAACTATCTGACCAATCTGGCGGCTGGCACCTCTGGCCAAGCCCTGATCACGCAAGGGGCGGGCTCTGCACCGGCCTGGGCCAACGTGGCGCTAGCCACTTCGACCGGCGCTCGTATGAGTTCCGGCACGGTCGTGCTGGACGGCACGAACCCGACCACGGCGGCAACCGGCCTCACAACCGTCTCGGCCTGTGCGCTGACCAATCTCCGATCAGCGACACCTGGCGATGAAGTGACCAGTCTGAGCTATACGACTTCAGGGGCCACCTTGAACGTGTACGCCTGGACGACCAACGGCACCGACCCGACGTTGCTGGGGTCTGGTGATGCGTCTGACGTGATTGCCTGGATCTGCCAAGGAACCTAAATGCAGGACGAAGCCGAATTCCGCTACTCCGACTTCACCGCCATGCTGTTGGCGTGGATGGTGTTCACCTTGCCATTTACTACGCCGCTGCTGTTGGCCAGTACCACCCCCTGGGCCGCGTACATGCAGAGCCCCTATCTCGTGTACGCGGTGGGGTGCGGCCTGATTATGGCCGGCCACATTGCGACCAAAGACCCCTGGTTGGGGGCGGCGATTGCGTGGCCGGTCCTGATGGTGCTGTGGGTGCCGAAGGCCATGAGCTATCAAACGACGATTACGATGCTGCTCTCGGGCTTCGCACTCACGGTCATCTGGACGTGGCGTGAAGAATGGGTGGGGCTGGCGAAATGGGCGCTGGTTGGCGCGGCAGTGTTCCAAGCCTGCTACGCCATGCTGCAACCGTTCGGCGAAGATTTCTTGTGGGGGCTGCACGACAACGAGCTTGTGAGGAACCGCTATGCAAGCGTCGGAACCATCGGGAATAACAACTGGCTCGGGGTCTATTTCGCGATGCTCCTTCCTCTTATGCCGATCTGGGCGGGTGTGTTTGTCATTGGGGGGCTGCTTGTCTCCAAGTGCCTTACCGGCATCGTTGCCGCCGCCTGCGGAGTGGCCTGGATGGACAAGAAGCGACGCTGGTATTGGCTCTCCCTGGGCCTAGTCGCGGCGGTGGCCGTCATGCTCTGGCGCGGCAAGACCTGGCCGACCGGCATCTTAGAACGGTTCGAGGTCTGGGCCTTTGTCGCCAAGACCATGCCCTGGTGGCAATGGCTGATCGGGGCCGGTCCTGGCTCCTGGTCCGATATTGTCCCGTTCTGGCAACTGACGGCCAACCAAACGCGGCATGCGCTCTTTCTCCAAGGCCACAACGAACCCTTTCAGATTGTGTTCGAAACAGGGCTGATCGGGCTCGGCCTGATTGCGGCCTTTGTCTACGCCAACCGGAAGATGTTTGCCGGTCCCTATGGCGGGTCACTGGTCGCCATGGGCGTGGCGAGTCTCACCATGTTCGGATTCCGCCTTGCCATCCTGGGCTGTACGGCGTTGGTCATTATTGGATTAGCCACGAGGGATACCCATGCCAGCTTTCGCAACGGGTGAAGTTGTCACCATCTCCAGTGTGGCCGTGGCCTTAACCGCCGCGACCTATCTGCACGCCACCTACGCCTTTATCGAGGTCCAAGCGAATACGATTCGCTGGCGAGCCGATGGCACCGCGCCAACCAGTACGGTGGGCTTCAAGGCCATCGACGGCACCTTGATTGAACTCAAGAGCTACAACGAGATCGTGAACTTCAGAGCGATCAGTGATGGAGGTGCCAGTGGAGATGCAACGCTTCAAGTCCATTATCGTAAGTAGTGCCGTTGCGCTGGCCCTCACCGCTGCCAACCTCTCGGCGCAGCAGAGCCCGAGCAGGCCAGGGGGATCGGGAGGCGGCGGGGGCGGGGATGCCTCGGCCTCTAACCAGTCGTCACAGATTACGCTCGAAACGCGCATTGCGACTTCTGCCGTAGCCATCGCCACCGGCATTAACAGCATGGCCGAAGTGCAAGGCCGCATTGCCACCTCAGTGGCCTACATGGCTGCAAACGGGGTCACGCTATCGCCCACGGTCGCGACTTCCCTGGTTGCCATTGCGACCGGTACCGATGGCATGAAGGCCATGACGGCCAATATCGCAACCAGCAATGTCGCCATTGTCGGCTTTGTCGATGGGCTGGAAGGGCTGATCACCTCGGGCAATGCCTTGCTGACGCCTATCGCGACCTCATCCGTGACTATCGGCACCGGCGTGCATCGCATGTCACAGATCCATCCGGACATTGCGACCTCTGCTGTGTTCTCTGCCGTCCAAAACTTACGCATTGCGACCAGCACCATTGCCATCGCGACCGGGATCAACGCCATGGCGGCGGTGCATTCGGCCATTGCCACCAGCGTGGTGAAGATGGCCGGAACCGGCATTTCCAACGATACGGAATTGCCCGCAGCAGCCACCCCGGCCAACGGAACAGGGACGCCCTCATCCACACAGCTCTATGCGCTCAATATGATTTACCGGAGCGATCAAGGCCGCTGGTATTACGGCGAAGCAGCCAGTTCAAGCACTGGCGTGACCGATGGCGGAACGGGCCGCGTGATCGAAGCCAGTAATAGCCCAGTCGCCACGGCAGCGGTAGAAACGGCGGCACGTCAAGCGGTCATTGCGACGGGCGTAACCGCGATCTCTGATCGCTTCCCCGATCGGGTGATTGGCTGCACGAACCAAGCGGCGATTGCCACTACGGCGACGAACTATCGCCAAGTGGTCGCGGCTGGCACCGGCCAGATTATTTACATCTGTACCGAACTCTGGACGGTGACACAGGCTGCGCTGATCAGTTTCGGGTACGGGCAAGGCACGAACTGCGACAAGACACCGGTTGATCTCACCGGGGAAATGTCGGTCGCGGCGTCCTCCGGTGCCTCGCGTGGAACCGGCCTCGGGATGCTGTACCAGATTCCGGCGGGTAACGCCTTCTGTGTCCGCATCGCCACGGCTTCGGGTGGCGCAGCCATCGGCGGCACTGTGGGGTACGTGCGGCGATGATGATATTCCTTCTTGCTGGCCTGCTGTGGCTCATTCCGGTTTCGGGGTGGGCGGCGGTCAGTTACGACATCTCAACCACACAGCAGGCCGCATCCGGCACCAGTGACAGTTTTAGCCACGTCATTGGGTCGGGCAGCAATGTTTATGTGTTTGCCTGTGCCATGACCCGCAATGCCACCACAGCGGCAGATGTGACCAGCATGACCATTGGCGGGTCGGCAGCGACCCATCTTGTCACCGCGAACGACGCCACGGATGGGGTCAATATCCGCGTGGAAATGTGGGGGCGGGCGATGGGGAGCACCAACGGCTCCGTGACCGTTGCCACCAACTGGGACCGCACCGACGCACCGCGCATTGTCGCCACTTCACTGTTCGGCGTGGATCAAGCCACCCCTGTAGGTACCACGCAGAGTGTCGATGGGAATAACACGTTCCCCACCAGCCTCTCGGTGAACGTCACCAGTGCGGCCAATGAACTCGTCGCATCGTGCTTGGGGACGGCCACATCGGCAGCGTCTATCACGGTCGGCGCAGGGCAAACGCAACGCTGGCTGAACACCAGCACCGCCGCCAACAGCACGCAGGATCAAGGCTCCACCGAACCAGGCGGGGCGACTGTGACCATGAGCCATTCATGGACCACGCCGGATTATGCGGCGTTGGTCGCGGCTCCGTTCAAAGCGGCAGGGACAGGCGGCACGGCCTGCCGCCGGATGCTCATGGGGGTGGGATGTTAAGTCTGACTCTGCTGCTCTGTCTCTTGGTGCCATCGTTGGCGGATGCGGCCACGCGCTACGTAGACGGCAACATTGCGTCCACCTGCGGGACCTATTCGATTGCCTCCAGAAATTGCAGCGGCAGTGATGGGAACGCCTATAAGACTTACACCGAAGGGCTGGCGGCTCTCGCTGCTGGGGATGTGCTGCTGATCCGTTCAGGGTCCTATACCAAGTCCGGCGTGTACGGCAATGTGGCGGGAGACAGCTACGGCGGCGGGGCCGCAAGCTGGGGCGCAGCCACGATCATCAGTAACTACCCAGGCGAAACCTACACCTTCACCCATGACGGTCTGAACATGGATCATTCCGTCTCGACTGGAGGCATCAGCTACATCATTTGGTCCTGTGATTCCGTTGTCAATTGCAACTTCCGTGGCTCAGGTGGGGCGAATCAAAGCGGTTTCCGCCTGAACAACGCGGCCCACCATGTGCGGTTTTACAAGGTCTCGGTTCGGAGCTTCACGCAGCACGGAATCCAGGGCGGGACCGGCGGCTGTCCGTCCGGCCCATCGAACATCGAAATCCAATACAACGACATTTCCTTGAACGGGGACGACAACGACCACTTTGAGCACGGCATCTACCCGTCATGTGGTTCTGACTGGCTGGTGGAATTCAATAGCCTGCTCGGCAACATGGGGTACGGCATCCATCTGTATTCCAGTTCGACCGATTACCACCTGAATCATATCGTGCGGAACAACTACATCGAAGGTCGCAAGACCGGCGCGACGAGCACGGCTTACGGCATCATGATTGCCACCGGCAGCGGGCACAAAATCTACAACAACATCATCAACGGGCAGGGCTCGCAAGGCGTCAAGCTGACTGGCTGCATTCAGCATTTCGGACCCATGACGGCCCCCCTTGATTACAACAACACTTGCTATGACGTGGCCATCGGGGTCGAGGTCGGGGATTCCGGCGTCAGTGCGGCTGAGATCAAGAACAACATCTTCGAGACGGTAGGAACTCCGATCAGCGACAGCGGGACCAGTACCGTCAAGTCCACCAACTTCTGCGATAGCGCGGGAACGGGCTGCAGCGTGACCGGCTCGCCATCATTTACCAATGCGGCGACGGGAGACTTCACCCTGCAATCCGGCAGTTCATGCCGGGATGCGGGACTAGACCTCAGCGCCACGCTCACGACCGACTATATCGGCACCGCTCGCCCACAGAATAGCGTGTTCGATCTCGGGGCCTATGAGTACATCGTGGTGGCGAGCAGCAACAGTACGTTTTCACGAGCCGGTAAGGGCATGAACGGGCGGATGCGATAAGGAACCACCAATGTCTACAGCATTTCCCAACGAACCGACCGGCGCGACGAATATCACCGACCATCCCTTTGACAACTTTACCGGCTTCGTCGATGCCTACAACTCGCAGAGCCAAGGGACGTTAAGCATTCAATCGAATCCTTCCGGCCTCGTGTCGCCCTCCAATGCGATGCGGTCGCGTCTGCCGGCCAATGCGCTGCACGGCGGCTGCCAGCTCGAAAAGAATCTAGGCAGCGTCTACGACGATATGTTTGTGGGGATCGTGTGGCGCACGAACGCGCAGTTTCAGGGGCGCGGCGTCGGCAACAAGATGTTTTTCATGAAAGGCCCGCTGACGAACGGGGTCTTTCTCTTCAATAACGCCGCGCTGAGTTCAGGGGCTGGAACGTTGATCTTCGCCCATAACACCGGGGGCCTGGATAACAGCCACATCTTTGCCGCCGATTCGGGCTTGATCGGCTATCCCAATGTCGGGCCAGGGACCTTGCGGGTCGGCATCGAGCACAAGATTGAAGTCTACATGAAGAAGAGTACCACCTCGACTTCGCGGGACGGCATCTTGCGCACCTGGGTCAACGGCACCCTGACGCATGACTTTTCGACCGTCAATTACCCCGGTGGATTCAACCAGTGGATCTGGACGGAAACCTGGGACGGCTTCGGCGACATGGGCACCGTCAACACCGTGGAGTGGCAGCACTTCATCGACCATCTGTTCATCTCGCAAGGTGGCACCGGCTCAGGGGGCGGCGGCGGTGGCGGCGGTGGAGGGGGCGGCGGCACGCCGCAGATTCTGCCCGCGCCAAGCAACCTGTATCCCAACAGCGTGACCTTGCCCTACGGTGCCACCACGTTTCAATGGGATGCGGTGCCGGGGGCCTCACAGTATGCGGTCCGGATTCACAAGGTCGGAGAACCCTATGAGCCGACCGGGACGCTCCTGGCCTATACCACGCAGGCGGGGATCACCATTCAGCGGACCACCGCGCCGTCCAGTCAGTATGACTGGTGGGTGCATTCCGTCAACAGCATCGGGGAGCTTGGGCCATCAAACGGGGCCTTGCTGACCACCAGCGCCTCACCAGTTCCGCCACCGCCTGACCCAGATCCGCAACCGGACCCCGACCCAGATCCGCCCGTCGATCCACCCGTTGACCCACCGCCGCCGGTGGTGATTCCGCCGGTCGATCCCACAGACCCTTCGACGTTGCCGCCTTCGACCTTGCCGACGCCGCAAGTGCTCGGGACGGCGACCGTGATTGTCACGATCAAGGACCGGCAGAATCCGATCAAGAAGGAGTTCCACTTCTATGGCTAGTTCGGAGACGGATATCGTCAACGTGGCGCTGATCCTGTTGGGCCAGCCGACGATTCTTCGGCTCGATGATGATAACGACGTGGCGCGGCCTGCGAATGCGCTGTGGGCTGACGTGCGCGATGCGGTGTTGAGTGAACATCCCTGGAACCGCTGCACGAAGATTCTCACGCTCTCCAAGACCCCGCGTAACCCAGGGTGGGTCACGACCGAACGCAGCTATAGTTACGAGTATCTGTACCCTGCTGACAGCTTGCGCATTTTAGAGCCGGAAGATGATTTGGCGAAGTGGGAAGCGGGGGTATCAACGACTGGCGAAGCGGTACTCTGGTCCGATACGGACGGCCTCACGGTCAAGTACATCTTCCGCAACACCAACGCGTCCCAATACTCGGCCTGGCTGTCGCTGGCGATGTCGAAGCGCATGGCGGCAGAGCTGGCGTTACCGATCACGGCGAGCTTGAGCAAAGCGCAGGCCATGATGAGCGCCTATCAACTCCACCTGAGCCGCGCCAAGGGCATGGACGGCCAAGAGCAATCGCCGGTCGTGTTCACGCCGACCACCTTAACCGATGATGTGAGGTTGGGCGGCTAATGGGCATCCGCACAAACGTCCTGATTAACAACATGTCTGCTGGCGAGCTGGCCCCTGAGATGCTTGGCCGTGTCGATCTGGCGAAGTACGCGAACGGCTGCGAAACGCTGGTCAACTGGTTGCCGCTGATCGAAGGCGGGATCATGAGCCGACCAGGGACGCGCTTCGTCGAAGAGGCTCACTATGGAGACAAGGCGGCTCGGCTGATTCCTTTCATCTTCTCGACCCTGCAAGCCTACGTGCTGGAGTTCGGGCATACCTATATTCGCTTTTACAAGGACGGCGGGCAGATTGTGGACGGCTCGGACAATCCCATTGAAGTGGCGAGCCCCTACACCGAAAGCGATCTCCCGCGCCTCAAGTATCAGCAGCGGGCGGATGTGCTCTATCTGACGCACCCCGGCTACCCCAGGCAAAAACTGTCACGCACGAGTCATACGAGCTGGACCCTTACCGAAGTCGATGACAGCGACGGGCCGTTTCTGGATGACAACGGCGACGGGGATTGGACCATTACCGCGAGCGGTGGCGAGCTGGTGACGAACGGCGTATTTACGACCGATACCACCGGCTGGAGTGATGAATCGGACGGCGCGGGCACCTTTGCGGCCTCTGGCGGCAAGGGCGTGCTGACGCATGCGGGCGGCTCCGACATCGGCGCGGGGCAAACGTCTTTCCCGACCACGATTGGCCTGGTCTACACGGTCACGTTCGATGTCGGCGTGGGCTCGGTGGATGCGCAAGTGGGCACGGCTTCAGGGCTGGACGATCTCCTGACCTCGACCACCTATACCACCGGCTCCAAGTCGATGGTGTTCACGGCCACGAGTTCAACGGCCTACATCTACTTTGAGAACGTCACCAGCGGATCGGCCCACACGATTGATAACGTCTCCTGCGTGAAGCCGTTGCATACGGGCGCACAAGTCACGCTCACGGCCAATCGGGATACCTGGCTGCCTGGACATGTCGGGGCGCTGTGGAAGATTAGCGACAAGGCGGGCTCCCCGGCAGAGGACGCCTGGAAGGCCAGCGAAGCCTTAGCCACCAGCTTAGGTCTACGGCGGGTCTATAACGGCCATGTGTATGAAATGACCAGTGTGGGCACCACCGGCACGAGACCGCCTGTGCATCTGCGTGGCACGGCCTCAGACGGCGGGAACGATTGGGTCTATATCAATGACGGATGGGGCTATGTCGAAATCCTGGGCTATAGCGGGGCGCGATCCGTCACGGCCATTGTGCGGCAGCACTTGCCGAAGAACGCCACGAGCGGCACCTCCTATTGGGCCGAAGGTGTGTTTTCAGGGGTGCAAGGCTATCCCCGCGCTATTGCCTTCATTCAGCAACGGACAGCCTTAGCCGGGGCCTCTGGACAACCGGCCCGCATCGATATGTCAGAAACAGCGGGCTTTGAGTCCTTTCGGGCTGGCGTCCTGGCGGACAGCGCCATTTCCCTGGAAGTGGATTCCGGCCTGGTCAACGCGATTCTCTGGATGGAAAAAGCAGGCGTGTGGTTTGTCGCCACCAACGGCGCCATTTACACCCTAGCCACCAGCCAGGACACCCCCATTGCTCCCGACAATTTGCCCAATGCAGACGAGATCAACGCCTACGGCTCGGCGGATATTCAACCGCTCAAGATCGGCGGGAAGCTGCTCTACGTGCAGCGCGGCGGCAAGCGCGTCCGCGAACTCGACTACAAGGCCGACAACTCCAACGATGTGCGGTCAGATCGTACCGTGCTGGCCCGCCATGTCACGAACGACAGCGCGACCATTATTCAGTGGAGCTATCAGCAAGACCCGAATCAAACCGTGTGGGCGGTGCGCTCAGACGGCGTACTGCTGGCCCTGACCTATTTCCCCGAGCAGGATGTCATCGCCTGGAGCCGCCACGTCACGGACGGCGCTTTCGAATCGGTCGCCACCATCCCCACTTCCACCAGTGACCAAACCTGGGTGATTGTGCGGCGGACCATCAACGGCCAGACCAAGCGGTATATCGAATACTTTGACGCCACGGTGAACACCGATTGCGCCTTGACCTATCGCGGCGAGCCGGTCAGCACCATCGAGGCCGAATCCTTCGCCCACCTCATGGGCAAAGAGGTGCAAGTCTTGGCGTCTGGTGGCAAACTCACGCCGGTGACGGTCAGCACGGACGACCTCACGTTTTCCCGGGCGCATGCCTTTGTGGAGATCGGCTTGAAGTTTGATAGCGATTGCCTGACGGTGCGGCCAGAGATCCGGACTTCTGAAGGCTCCACGCAGGGCATCAAAGCGGCCAACCCTGTCACGACGGTGCGCGTGATCTCGACGCCAACCATCCGCATTAACGACCAGAACTACCCGACACGCGGCAACCGCGACTATATGGACACCGGCCCGCCGTACATTACGGGCGACATTCAGATTAACACTCTGGGCTATACGACCACGAAGCAACTCCGCATTCAGCGCGTTGAACCGTTCCCGGCGAAAGTGATTGGACTCTTTGCAACCATCGACGCAGGCGACCTCTAACAAGTTTGTCACCGAGTTTCGCGTCCAGGACGTGGACCATGCGCCCTGGTTGCCGTTCGATGCGCGGGCGCTGCTGGCGAAGATTCTCAGCCAGTCAGCCATCTGGACCGGCTGGGTGGAGGGCAAGGTGGTGGCGGTCTGCGGGCTTACGATGATTCATCCGCATTACGGCCATTGCTGGACGTACTTGCATCCGGACGCGCTCAAGCATCGTTACTGGCTGCACCGGCGTACGAAGCGGATTCTCCATAACTATGTGCGGGCCTCTGAATTGTGGCGCGTGGATGCGGTCTGTCTCGCCAGCCATGTAGAGGCGAGTGTGTGGCTGGATCGGTTAGGGCTGAAACGGGAAAGCGGGCCGATGCCGTTTTATGGCCCGCAAGGGGAAACGATGGTCCGGCATGCGTGGTTTCCAAGGGGGATCAATGGCTGATCCGATGACACTCGGGATGATGGGCTTGATGGGGGTAGGCACCGGCCTCCAAGTGGCCGGCCAACTCGGGCAGGCGGATACCTACTCGCGCTTGGCCGACATCGACACGCAGGCCGTCAACGAACAAGGCGACCTCGCGAAGATGGCGGGCTTTGAGCAGGCCAAGGAGATCCGCAAGGAAGGCAATCAGCTTCTTCACGATCAGACGGCCACGGTCGCCTCTGGTGGACTGGTCGCTAATACCGGTTCGGCCTTGCTGGTCGCCAACGAGACGGCCAGGAATATCGAACTGGACGCCTTGACCAGCGAGTACGAAGGGCTGAAGGAAAAGAAACTGAGCGACCGGCAGGCGGCGATGATCCAATACGACAAGCGGCTGACCAAGCGGCAGGCCAGCATGAATGCGGTCGGCACGGTCCTGAGCGGCGTCATGGGTGGAGCCAAGATCTTTGCGGGCGGCATGTCCGCTGGAGGCGGGAAGTAATGCCACAGATACCGAAGCAGTACAACCGACGCCTGTTACCGACCGCGAGCGGTGGGGGCGGGGCGACGCGCAACGTCGCAGCCAAGGCCACAGGCGGGCAGGCCATCGGCGCAGCCTTAGCCGGTGGCGCGGCAGGGGTGGCGAGTGCGTTTCAAGATGCGCAGCGCCGGCGCGATGCGATCAATGCGCACCTGGATAGCCTCGCGCAACAGACGCAAGCCCATACCATTTCGCTCGATGCGGAATCCGGCATGCAAAAAGACCGGATGGACATTGAGGAACAACTGAAGAAGCAGCAGGATACCGACCCGCGTTTCTGGAAAGTGAAGGTCAAGAACCAGGACGGCGAAGATATTGAAGTGTCGCCGGACGACGGCATGAAAATGCTGCTCCAGAATCGCTACGACAGCGCCTTGAACGATGCCAGCCAGTACGCAGGGCCGGAAGCGAAGGTGCGGGTGTCAGCGGCGTTAGAGCAACAATCCTTTAACAACCTGAGCGCCTTCCGCTCTGACCACTTGAAGCTGCGGCACGACAAGCAACTGGCCGATTTCCAGACGGTGGCGAACCGGCTAGAGGACTTGGCCGCTGATCCGTCGAATCGCTTCAGAGAGACGGCCAAGCAAGACCTTGACGACCATATTAGCAGCGGCATCAAGGCGGGCATCTTCTCGCCCACCGATGGCGTGAAGCTCAAAGAGACCATGAAGGACAGCATTGCGGATAAGTGGGCGACACAGACCGCACTGCGTGATCCAGTGGCGTTTTTGAAGATGGTCAACGAAACGCAGGCCAAAGGCGAGGCCGGACCGGATGCGGCGACTGGTGGGATCAACGCCCCAACCGGCACGCTCGCCAAGTTACCGGAAGATATTCGACCGGAGAAGATGGCGCACTATACCGCGATAGCCTTTGGGCAGCTCCAGCACCAGCAGGCCGAGATTGACCGCAAGAACAAGGCCGCAGAGGCACAGACCAAAATGATTCACGAGCAGACCTATCGGGACAAAATGGCGCGGGTACTGAGTGGAGAAACCGTCTCTGGTGAATTGCCGCAGAGTTTGAATGAAAATCAGATGTCGGCGGATCAGGCCCATACCATCCGCACGGTGGAGCATACGTTGCAGCAGCAGGACAGAAACAACCCCGCGCTGGTGGAAGCGTCGAAGGTCAAGCTGTTCGGCTATACGAAGGACATCACGAAAGCCAAGTTCGGCATGGGCAATATCGATGACCTGGAAAGTCAGATCACCGCAGATTTAGAGGCCGGCAATCTCAGGGCAGAAGAAGCCCAGAACGCCTTGGGCCAGTTACGCGAAGCGCAAGGGCATCTGGTGAGCGAGGCGCAACAAGTTCAAAACGCCACGGTGCAGGCCGCGCATAAAAACATGATGGGCGCACTGACCACCAGCGGCCCGCTCGATAAGTACGACGCCCTTTCGGAACAGGCCAAGGAAGGGGCGGATCGGGACTTCTGGGATCTCATGCGGAAGACCCCGAACGGCGACCCGTGGGAGATGCGCGAAAAGGTGATGAAGCGGTGGGAGCCGGTGATTGCTGAACGCAAGAACGTCATGGGTGAAGCCACACAGGTGAAGCTCGACGATGCGAAGATTGACTCCATGGTGCAACGTGGGGCCTTGAGCAAGGCAGGGGCCAAGGCAGTACGGGAACGGCAGGAAAACGAGAAGGGCCGCAAGATCGTGACCGACTTCCTCTCTACCTACAAACCACCGGAGCCCACGATCTGGGAGAAAATGAAGAACCTGGGACAAGTTGGGTCGTCCTGGTTCCAAGAAGCTGACGCAGGAGCAACCGAATAATGGCTGACGATCTCGACTTTGCCTATATCCAGACCCGCCAAACCATGCGGGAGTATCAAAGCCGCATGCTGATGGAGCCGACACAGCAAGGCTCTGATGTCTACATGGGCGTGCAGGACGGCGGGAAGCCGCAGGACGGCGCGAAGGCGGGCACGCCAGGGCAGGCCGAGACGCCACAGCCAGGGCTCTCGGCTCAACCATCCGGCGCACCAAGACCAGACATTGTGGTGGATACGCCCGAGATGGCCGCAGTTCGGCAACAGACGCAAGCCGACATGAAGCCATACGTCTTTGATCTCGACACCTTCGATGTCCCTGGTGACGTGGTACGGGCTGGACTGGCGAAGCTCTCAGGGGTGGACCGTGGGGCCAACGAAGGCAACCTGCGCATGTCGTCCGATGAGATGGTCAATAAGGTGTTCTTCCAGTACGGCGAGAAGCCGGAAAAAGTAATCAAACAGGCCGAAGCGCTGGGATTGCCGGAAGCCGATACGCTCAAGATCATGTCGGGCCTGTCGGCGGTGGTGCTGGGCATGGCAACTGATCCGCTGAACGTGACACCGGGCGGGAAGGCGAAGGATGCAGTGAAGGTGGCGGGATTGGCCACAGAGGCGGGGAGATCCGTTGCCACTGTCGGCAAGGCTACACCGCGCCGAAGCTATGATGAGATCCAGAAAGCGATTGACGCGCTAGAGGATAAGCTAGAAGCGCAGGGTTTTGATCCGGTCAAGATGTACGACCCGACCAACCCTCAACAAGCGCTTCTGAAAGATGCCGGATATCAACCGGAACCGCCAGAACTGACTGCACTCTATAAGGAACGATTTGCCGTAGAGGCCATGGAAAAGGGGCAGTTTGTCGATGTGGTGGCCAAACAGACCGGCCTTTCACCGGATGACGCAAAGGCGGCACTGGCGGCGATCCACATTAAACCCGATCAGATGACTGCTCACTTTGCCGACAGCCTGAAAGATTGGGGCAAAGAAACGCACGTCAATATCAAGAATCTGTATAACCATTTCGCCAAACAAAAGAGTCAGGAAGGCGATGCGCTGGCAACCTTTCGCTGGGGCGGGACGGCTGATAATCCGCAGCTCATGGGTGAAACATCCGGCAAGCGGCCGCTCGATCAAGACGTGTTGCGCAAGGTCGAACAGGTTTATAACGCGGTGGCTGAGAATATAGGGCATGGGAAAATCTCGCTCACCAAGCACGATGAAGCGGCTGGCCTGTTGGATGACGGCAAGACGATCAACGCCAAAGCCAAGGTCCTTGACGAGTTCAAACGTGCGGCCAAAATCCTCAAGGATCAGCGCGGCAGCGTACCCCTCGGGCCTGGTGGAGCTGGACCGGAAGCGCCTCTCTCTCCTAAAGCTCTCGCCACCATTGCCAAGCGCGAAGAGTCCAAGCAGGCATTTGGGTTTGCGGTAGAAGGCTTCTCAGCAGAACTTACGAAACAGCGCAGAGGTCCAACTTTAACAGACGAGGCCGTGCGCAAGTTAGCTGGCGAGTCCGGTTTCACGCTTCAGGATTTGCTCGACCTCAAGCCTGGATCTATTCTAGCACCAGAAATTCAAACCGCAGCGCGAGAGGTCTACGACAAGGCTGCTGACCGCCTGCGTGCAAGTGCAAAGACCTACCTGGAAGTGGCCGACGAAGAGGCATTGGCTGACTTCGCCGAAGCCTTTGCAACGGCTGGGCTGGCAACAACGAGAATTATTGGGACATTTGCGGAAGGTGGCCGCACATTCAGGACCTTGAATCAAAAGTATCCGACGCTCAAAACCGGTGTGCCTCCATCCACGAAAGATCCTGAATTTAATATCCAAGATGCGTACATTCAGCAGATGTATAAATTCTTCCAAGGAATGGAAGATAAGTCAAAGATGGGTGGCTTCGCTAGACCGCGCGGGACAGGCGTAGAGCAAGACATGGTGACACCTGGGCACCTGGCAGAAATGGTGTCCAAGCTCAAGAGCCGCGAAGAACTCATGACATTTGCGCGTGCAGCCACGAAGCCCACCTGGGGCGATATGTTTTACGAAATCTGGGTGAATGGCCTGCTGTCTGGGCCTGTCACGCATAGCACGAACATTATCAGCAACGCAGCGACCCTGCTCTGGAATATCCCCGAGCGGCAAGTGGCCTCTATGATTCGGCCTGGGTCTGTCCATCCTGGCGAAGCAGCGGCGATGATCGGCGGGGTGATGGAGTCGGTGGGCGATGCGTGGCGGCTGGCCTGGAAAGCGCTCAAAGAGGACAAGCCGCAGTTCGGACAGAGCAAACTTGAGAACATGCCGCAACGGGCCATTACGGCGGATGCCTTAGAACTGACCGGCACAGTCGGGGCGGCAGTGGATTTCCTCGGCAATGCGATCCGCCTCCCTGGCCGGTTCCTCATGGCGGGTGATGACTTCTTTAAATCCATCGCCTTTCGCGCTGAGCTGCGATCCCTCGCCAAACGGCAGGCGTTCAGAGAAGTGAACGAGCTGGGCTTGACCGGCAAGGAAGCGGCACGCAAGGCGAAGGAGATTGAGCAGAAGATTCTGACCGACCCACCGGAAACCATCAAGCAGGATGCTCAGGAGTTCGCAGCCTATACCACCTTCACGCGGGAACTCGGGACGGCGGGCAGTGCGGTGCAGAATGCGGTGCAGAACGTACCCTTTGGGCGCGTGGTGCTGCCGTTCATCCGCACCCCGGCGAACATTTTCAAGTTTGCCGGTGAGCGGACGCCCTTAGCTCTGGCCTCGAAAGCGGTACGGGATGAGCTGGCCGCAGGCGGGGAGCGCCAAGCCTTGGCCCTCGCAAAGATCGGGCTTGGCTCCATGACCATGGCCTACATGGCGACACTGGCGGCAAACGGCCACATTACGGGTGGCGGGCCGAAAGATAAGGTGCTGCGCAAGCAACTGGAGCTCGAAGGCTGGCAACCGTACAGCTTCAAGATCGGCAATGAATACGTGAGCTATGCCCGCATTGAACCGCTCGGCTCACTGATCGGCATGGCGGCAGATGCGGCGGACCTCATGGGGCAACTGGGCACGAAGGACAGCGCCGAACTCGCCTCGGCTTTGACGGTCGCCATGTCCCGCAACGTCGCGAACAAGACCTTTGTGAAGGGGCTAGCCGGTACGCTCAACGCGGTGACCTCGCAGGATGTGCATGTGGTCAAGAGCTTCTTGGAAAAGGAACTGCCCACGCTCATGCCCTACAGTTCGGCCATGGGACAAACGGCCAAGGTGGTGGATCCGGTCATGCGTGACGTGAAATCCATCCTCGATGCCTTCCAAGCCAAGGTGCCTGGATTCTCTGACGACCTCCCACCGCAGCGCAACCTGTACGGCGATAAGGTGTTGCTCCAAGGCGGCATGGGGCCCGACCTGTTCAGCCCGTTGTATGTGCGGGAGATTAAAAATGATCCGGTGGCGCATGAGCTGAGTCGCCTCGCCTATCCGTTTGCGATGCCGGCCAGAAACATTGACGGAATCGACCTGCCGCCGAAACTCTACGACCGATACGCCGAACTGGCTGGCAAGGGCAGCGACAAGACCGGCAACCAAACCTTACAAGCCGCGCTCAACGAGACGATGCAGACCGGCATCTACAAGCAGGCAGCGGATGGTCCGGACGGCGGCAAGGTGACGCTGATTAAGGCCACGCTCAATCGCTTCCGCGAGATGGCCGCGCTGCAACTGGAGCAAGAGAACAAGGACTTTGCTCAGGCGCGGCAAAAGCAACGCATGCGAGCCGCCACGAAGTTTGACCAGAACGCAAGAGCGAAACAGGGCGCAGCCCCGACCTTGCAATAGTTCCCGATAGCCCCACCGCCACATGCGACGGGCTCCTGACCACAAGGAGACTCGTTGCTATGATTACGACCCCCATCCGCCGCCATGATCTCGTGGGGAATGCCACGGCTGGCCCGTTCTCGTACCAGTTCCTCATCAAGGACAAGAGCTATCTGCAAGTCTGGGTCGATGGCTCGCTGAAAACCGTCGATACCCACTACACGGTAGCGAATGTCGGCAACGAATCAGGCGGCACCATCACCTTCACGACCGGCAACGAACCGGCGCTGAATGCGGAGATTATCTTCCTGGGCGCAGAGCCCTACACGCAGACCTCGGATTATGTAGACGCGGGCAGCTTTCCTGCCGCCTCGCACGAGGAAGCCCTCGACAAGCTGACGCGGCTCTGTACGCAGATTCTTGAACTCACGACCCGGGTACCGGTGTTGGGGGTGTCGAACCATTACAACAAGTCGGCGCTCACCCTCGGCGCTCTCGTGGCCGGTGAGTTCTTACGGGTCAACTCGCTGGAGACGGGGCTTGAAGGCGCAACCCCCACCACGGTACCGAGCGGGCTGACGGTCGGCGGCAACTACGACCACCTGACGGTGAGCGGATCTGGCGTCATTGAGTGGGCGCAACAGGTCTACAACTTCTCGTCCGGCTGGGTGAACATCAGCCGGTACGGCAACAGTTTAGCAACCGCTGTCAGTACCATCGGCTCGGTCACGAAAGTGACCCTAGTCATTTCCTCCCTGATCTCGGTTCCCGGCAACGTGACCGTGACGGGCAATATCACGTTCAGCTTCAAAGGCGCAGGCGGCTTGAGCATCGCCAACGGGGTGACGGTCAGTTATGCGGCAGGCAGCTACGAGGTAGACGACATTCGGCGGCAACGCTTCTCGGGGCTCGGCACCTTCAACGGCTCGAACCTGTCAGAAGTCATTGCCGAACATTGGGGCGCCGACTATACCGGCACAACCGACAGCACTGACGCCATCCAAGCCGCCATTGCTTCGCTGCCATCCACGAAGGGCGGCAAGCTCAAGCTGCTCTCGGGGATCTACGATTTCGATACCACCATCGAGGTGGACCGCCCACTGACCATCGAAGGCCAGGGCATCGCCTCGACCATCCTGAACATGACGGCGGCCTCCAGCTTGAACCACGGCATCCTGTCGGAAGATCCCAGCCTGACGTGTCGGGACTTTACGCTACAGGTTGAGACGCCGCTGTCCACCAATGAACAGATGTATGCGATCCGGATGAACCTGGACGGCTCCGGCATTACGGGCGGGCGGTTCTTCCATGTGGAGCGCATGAAGTTCACCGGCTGGAACGCAGGCCCGTACTGTGACGGGGGCGCAGATTACGGTATCGAAGTGGCGACCTACCGCGAGCTGTACGTGCAGACCAACGGCCCAGCCGCCGACTATATCGGGTCAGCAGCCCAGATGAACCGGCCACGGAACGGCTATATCGGCCACTGCATCTTGGACCAGAACGACACCGGCGAGCATGCCGTCTACTGCTTTGCCCCACGTTCCCTCACGGTGGAAAAGCTGGTCATTACCAACGCGACCCGCAGCGAATCCCACGCGGTCAAGATCGTGGGCGATGACACGGTGGGCACAGGGGTGTTCGGGACGTGGACCGTCAGAGACATCGACTTTGACGACGTGTTTCACGGCATCTTGATCCAGGTCTTTGACACGGAAGCCTTGGGGGCGGTGGAAGTCTCCAACATCAA